>Ga0075434_100005180_pt1 | contig 11836 bp, 15 predicted proteins | sample RhiMethybrSRZTD3_FD_75298 | JGI IMG/M metagenome (GOLD analysis project Ga0075434, IMG submission 75298) | Populus rhizosphere microbial communities from Tennessee, USA - Rhizosphere MetaG P. TD hybrid SRZTD3 | ecosystem: Host-associated > Plants > Roots > Rhizosphere > Soil | place: USA... | reverse complement strand
TGCGCCGCCAAAACGCGCCGTCGGTCATCTTCACCCATGGCGGCGACCAGTACGGCAACCTGTGCTTTCCGGTCGTGCACGCCGACGTGTTCACCTACACCGGCCACCTGCCCGAGCTGCCCGCCATAGACACCTGGTATCACGACGTGGGCAAGCTGGCCGGGCTGATGGTCGACCCGGTGCCGCCCATCGTGCTGACCCAGGACCGCTACGACATCAGCGGCCGCAACAAAGATCAAACCTATGTCGAGGGTCGATCCGGTTACCGGCCGGGCGACTACTACTCGGAGCCCTACGCGCGGCAGAGGCGCCAGGACGCCGAAACCATTCGGGAAACACTGAGAGCAAAGGGGTTCGTACATGCCTGGTGACGAAAAGCAGGCGCCGCATGTAGAGCAGGCGCTGGCCGAGCTGAAGCTGGCCCGCGAGTTGGGTCAACCCGACCGCGAGGTGGCCGCCCGCAAGGTACTGGAGGCCGCCGGGGCCGACGTGCCCAAGGCGGCGGCGCACGCCAAGGCGGCCGAGAAACGGGCCGCCGCCGGTCAGGACAGCGGTTCTGCCCCGGCCGCGCGGCGCAGCAGCGCACACCAGACCACGGCAACCACCGCAGACGGCTCGAAGGAATAGGCGATGCTGACACGGGTGCAGACCACGCACAAGGCGACGCTCACACACCAGTTCATCGTGGGCGAAACCTTGACCGACGCCGCACCCGTGACAGCCAACGTGCGCCGCCTAGACGGCACCCTGATCGCCGGTAGCCCGTTCGCGACCACACACCCATCCACCGGCACCTACAGCTTCGATCTGCCCGCCTCGGCTCAGGTCGACTTCTACAACGTGGAGTGGCTGGGCACCCTCGCCGGGGTCGCGGTCACCGAAACCGACCAGGTGGAGATTGTTGGCGGGTTCATGTGCACCCTGGCGCGCATGCGCAGCGTCAACGCCGGGCTCAAGTCGACCACAACCTGGTCGACGGCCGACTTGGAGGCGGCGCGTACCCGCGCCGAGCAGGAGGCCGAACGGGTCGCCGGGCACGCGTTCGTGCCCCGCTTCGCCCGCTACGCGCTGGACGGCAACGGCAAGAGCGTTCTGGCCGTGCCCGACATCTACTTGCGGGCCGTACGCGCGGTCATCATCGGCGGCACCGCGCTGGACGCCCCGTCTGTGGCCGCGCTGACCGCCAAAGCGTCCGGGGTGATCTACCGCCCCGGCTATTGGCCATGCGGGCAGGCAAACATCATCGTGGAGTATGAGCACGGCATGGCGTTCACTCCCGGCGACGTGGAGGACGCGTTCTTGACCCGGCTGCCCAGCAAGTTGGCCCTGGGCAAGTCGGCAATCCCCGACCGTGCCATCTCCTACACGATCCAAGAGGGCGGGGTGTACCGCCTCGGGGTGGCCGGGCCGCGCAGCACCGGCATACCCGAAACCGACGCCGCCTATCGCGGGTACGCCTACGACGGGCCGGTGTGAGATGACCCACCCCGCCTACACCCCGGCGCACTACCTGACCAACGGCTACGCGGCCAAGCGGGCCATCATGCGCGCGATCGCCGCCCGCGCCGCCCAGCCCGGCAACCCGCTGTCCGACGTTCAGGTGCTCTACAAACTGCGCACGTCGGTCATGGAAAAGGTGTGCATCTACGGCGGCGGGTTCATCTTCGAGCAAGCGTCAGGCGACGGCGAGGATGATCTGGTCGACGGGCCCGCGCGGCTGCCGTTCGAGCGGCTGATCGTGGCGGTGCACATCCGCATGGTCGTCTCGCCGCCCGATCTCGACATGGAGGCCACCGATATCGCCGTGGAGCTCATGGGCGATGAGATCGCCGCCATGGTGGCACGCGACCCGCACCTGGCCGGTGGTAAGAGCAGCGCCTATTTCGTCGGCGGCGAGGGCGACTACACACCCGATGACGCCAGCGACATCGTCACCCTTTCAACCCGCATCGCCGTCGATTCCTACGTGATCTAGGGAGTAACCCGCAATGGCATCTGTACTGACCGATACCAGAATCAGTCTCGGCGTGACCACGACGATGTCCGAGGCGCTCGATCTGAAGTCCCGCACGTCTCTGCTCAACTTCGCTCGCGGTCTGTCGCTGGCCAACGGCACGGGCGCCGAGCAGGCCGACCGTGTGTGGGACGACAACCGCACCATCGCCCCGTCGGGCACCGACGACCTTGACCTTTCCGGCGCGCTGATTGACGCGTTCGGCGCTACCGCCACATTCGTGAAGGTGAAGGGCATCTTCGTGTACGCGGCGGCGGGCAACACAAACAACGTGGTCATCGGCGGCGCCGCCGCGACCCAGTTCGTGGGGCCCTTCGGCGCGGCCGCCCACACCATCGCAGTGCCGCCGGGGCAACTGTTCGGTATCACCGCCAGCACCAACGGGTGGCCGGTGGTCAACGCCGCCTCGGACTTGCTGCGCATCGCCAACAGCGGCGCGGGCACATCGGTGATCTACGACATCGTGATCCTGGGGACCTCGGCGTAATGGCGCAAGCGCCGAAAACCCGCCTGGTCTGGGACCGCGCCGCCGTCAAGGCGCTGCGGACCGACCACGGCGTGCACCAATTGATCAAACAGACGGGTGATGTGGTCGCTTCGCAGATGCAGGCGCTCGCGCCCAAGCACACCGGTCGCGGGTCGGAATCGATCCGCGACAAGTGGGCCAAGTCCGCCGATTCCGGCGCTATCGACATCGGATGGGACGCAGCCCACTGGTACATGATCTTCCCCGAGTACGGGACCAAATTCCAAGCCCAGCAACGCTTCGCGCGCGGGGTTCTAGACAAATTCACGATATAGGAGCGAGGTCATGGGTAACCCCACAGCCATATCGCTAGGCCCCGGCAAGCTGAAGATCGCCCTGCTGGGTTCGACGGAGCCCACCGACCTGGTGTCTCCCTGGCCCGTCGCATGGATCGATCTGGGCTACACGTTCGAGGGCAGCGATTTCAACTACCAGCTCAACACCGAAGAGGTCACGGTCGCCGAAGAGCTGGACCCGCTGCTGGTCGCCGCGACCGGCCGCACCATCTCGGTCAAGTTCACCCTGGCCGAGATCACGGCCACCAACCTTAAGCGGGCGCTCAACGGCGGAACGATCGTGTCTGGCGGCGGGTTCGTCACGTTCGAGCCGCCCAGCTTTACCGCGATCGTGCGCAACATGTACGGGTGGGAGTCCGACGACCTGCAGGAGCGCTGGGTGTTCCGTCAGTGCCTGTCGACCGGCGCGATCGAAACGCAGCGGCGCAAGGGCGCGTCTAAGGCCGGGTTCCCGTTCGAGGTGCGCTGCGAGAAGCCCGCCAGCGTGCAACCGTTTAAGACCATCTTCGCGTCACCGGCGAGGGCATGATGGCCAAGCGTGTCTATACGTCCGGCTGGGACGGAGAAGAGTTCGGGTTCACCCTCGATGAGGTCGACTTCACCCCGGGGCATCTGTCGATCCTGGATCTGGGCGAGCTGGCACAGTTCGCCGATCTCGACGTGGACACCCCCGAGGGGCTGGCCAAGGTCACCCAGTTCTTCGAGCTGCTGCTCGGCGATGACTTTGCCCGGTTCAAAGAGCACTGCGGGCGCCATCACACCAAACCGGATCGGCTCATGGAGATCCTGACTGATCTGGTGGCCGACATCTTTGCGATGCCCGATTTCCCTACACAAGCGGCGCGAGTCTCGCCGCCTGGGCCGCCGAGCACGCCACCTATGTTGAGGGTTGTCTCATTGGATGGTGGGGGCCAGCGGGAAGAGCCGCTGACCCCGCAGCGCATCGAGGAGCTGCGCCGGGTGGTGATGGAAGCCGAAACGGTCACCCGGCAAGCCGCAGCTGGCTAGCCACGCTTGGCCGTGAGGCGCTGCCGGTGCTGTTCTACATCGCCGATGAGTGGACGTGGCGCCGTCACGTGCTGACCCTGCTGGGCGGCGAGGAAGACAGGCCGCTTGACGGCGCGCTGGGGCACGGCATGCGCCTGGGTGAGCGGCTGGCACGCGACCGTAGCAGCGCGCGGCGCGAGCTGGCCGAGGAGCTGGGCGGCGAAGTGGTGCAGCTGGAGCAGTGGCGAGGCAGGGGGTGAACGGTGGCCGGGCGCAAGATCGGTGAGGCGTTCGTGCGGGTGCGCCCGGACCTGGCCGGGTTCACCAAAGAGGCCGAGCACCACGCGCACGAGGGCGGGCTCTCGTTCGGCCGCCTGTTCTCGGCCAGCGCCGCCGCCGAGCTCGTCTCATCGGGCATCGAAAAGGTTGTCGAGCACCTGGCCGAGCTGATCCACAGCTCTGTGGAAAAGGCCCGCGAGGCAGTGCGCATCGAGCGGATCACCGCCGCCGCGATCAAGTCGACCGGCGGCGCGGCCGGGGTCACGGCCGAGGAAGTCGAAAAGCTGGCCGAGCGGCTGGGCCGTGTCAACGGCATAGAACATGATCTGATCCAGCAGGCCGACAACCTGCTGCTGACCTTCACCAAGGTGCGCAACAGCGCCGGTGAGGGAAACGACATCTTCGACCAGACCACCGAGGCGATCATCGACATGACCGCCGCGATGAACAAGGGCATTGTCAACGCCGACGGACTGCAGACCGCGACGATTCAGATAGGCAAGGCCCTGCAGGATCCGATCAAGGGCATCACGGCGTTGCGGCGCGTCGGGGTCAGCTTCGATGATCAGCAAAAAGAGCAGATCAAAAAGTGGGTGTCTCAGGGCAAGCTGCTAGAGGCGCAAAAGCTGATCCTCAAAGAGCTGCGAACCGAGTTCGGCGGAGTCGCGGCGGCCGCCACCGACCCGCTGTCACGCGCCGGTGTGGCGTGGACCGAATTCAAAGAGAAGATCGGCAAGCTGGTATTGCCGACCGTGATGCGCCTGGGCACGTTCATGTCGGATCGGTTCATTCCGTTTCTGGAGGAAAAGGTGGTGCCCGCCGTGCAGCGGATGGGCCGCGCCTTCACCACCTACGTGGTGCCGGTCATCCGCAGCGTGGCCCAATGGGTCGGCACCCAGCTGATGCCGCACCTGATCCGCTTCGGCGACTTCGTGGCCGTGCGGGTGCTGCCCGTGCTCAAAGACTTGGGCCACCGGCTACGCGAGGACGGCGCTAAAGCGCTGGGCGCGATACGCGAGGCGATCAAGAAGAACCGCCCCGAGCTCGAACAGCTCGGCAAGTGGCTCATGGTCACGGTCAAGTTCATCCTGGAGAAACTGCTGCCCGTCATCGGGCCGATGCTGACTGTCGCCATCCACACACTCGGGTTCACGATCACCCTGTTGGTGGAGACGATCGGCAACTTCGTCCGGGTCATCAATGCGAGCGTGGATGCTGGCAAGGCCGCCTGGCACTGGCTGCAGGGCGCCTACCAAGCCGTGGCCCAATTCGTCACCTCGGTCGCTGAATTCGTCCAATACCTGCTGCACCTGTTTGTGTCCGTGGGCGATGTGATACGCGACCGGATCAAGCAGATGATCTCTGACATTCTCTCGATCCCGGGCCGTGTCCTGCGCGCTGTGGGCAACCTGAAGAACCTGCTCTTTGACGCCGGTAAGGATGTCATTACCGGGCTGTGGGAGGGCATCAAATCGCTGGGCCCGTGGCTGGGTCAACAGCTGAGCAAGCTGATAGACAAGTACGTGCCCGCGCCGGTGCGCCGGATCCTGGATCTGGGCTCGCCCTCCAAGCTGTTCAAGGGGTTCGGCCGTGACACGATTCGCGGCTACTGGGAAGGCGTGAAGGCCGAGCAGGGCATCTCGCGGCGGGCCATGTTCGGCAAGCCGTCCACCGGCAACGCCCTGGGCGGGCTGGCCGCCGCAATGGCCGCCGCCGCCGCCGGTGGGGGCCGTGGCGACATCTCGGTGGTCGCCACAGCGGACAATAAGGCGATCGCGGCGCTGCTTTCGCTGCTGCGTTTCGCCGCCCGCGAGGTGGTCAGCGAGGACAAGGCCAAGGCGCGCGGCGGGGTGAGGTACTAACGGTGTGGCAGGTACGCGGCGGCGACCCGATCGAGCAGCAACGCTTCCTCGATCTGCTGGCCCAATCCCACTCATACGGCACCACGCTGCGATCCTGGTACGGCGGAAAGCTGATCGGCGAGGTCACGATCCAAGAGGGCAGCCCGGTCGAATCCGGCTCGGTGCGCGTCACCGGGCTGAACCGTGAACGGCGCGGCCTGACCCTCAACGCCGCCGAGGCCCTTTACCCGATGAACCAAGGGGACATGTTCTCCCCCTACGGCAACTGGCTGACCGTCGTGGGCACGATCGCGTCGGGGCTACTCGTCTACGACGAGATCCCGATCTTCGCCGGTAAGGTCATGCGGCCGTCACGTACCAAGAATTCCGGCTCGATGACGGTCACCGCCGTTGACCCCATGTGGCAGGTCAACCGCGAACCGTTCGAGGCGATCCGCCGTGTCCCGGCCGGGGCCTCGATCCCCGACACCATCGCCGGTCTGATCGTGGAGGTGTTCCCGGCGGCCGTGGTCTACGACCGCACCAACTCCGAGACCGTGCTGGACGAGGCGGCCGCCTGGGATGCGCAAGAGGGGTCACGCGGCGCCGCGATCGACCAGCTGGCCGCCGCGATCGGCGCCGAAGTGTTCGCGCTGCCGACCCGCGCGTGGCCCGGCGGCGAGTTCGTGATCAGGCCGGTGCCCGCGTTCGGCAACCCGATCGCGTGGACGCTGCCGACCGGCGCGGGCGCGGTCATCGACAACGACGACGAGGAGCAGACCGGGGAGAACATCGTCAACCGGTGGATGGTGCTGGTGGAGCGCGCCGACCAGCCGCCGCTGTATGTGCCCGTCACCGATGATGTGCCCTCGTCACCGACCCGCTACGGCGGCCCTATCGGGCATCTGACCGACTTCATGTCCTCGCCGTTCATCCGCGACGCGGGCCAGGCCATGATCGCCGGGCAGGCCCGGTTGGCGCGCAGCGTGGGCGCGGCCCGGTCGCGGCGGCTGCGGATGGTCGCCAACCCGGCGATGGACGCGGGCGACATCCTCGGGGTGCCGGGCGAGGACGGGGCGACTGAGTACCATATCGCCGATGAGTTCGAGCTGCCTCTCACGCCGGATCCGCCAACCATGGAGGCAGCGACACGATCGACAACCGGAGGCAACCCGTGAACAGATCCAGATTCGTGCCCGCATGCCTGGGCACGGTTTCGGTACTTGTGCTCAGCCTAGTGATCGGAACAGCATCATTCATGACCAGACCCTCGGGGCCCAGCGACCCGATCAGCCGCACCGGAACCGTGGTCGCGTTCCCCGTCGCGACCGCCGCGATCGTCTGGGTCAACATGGGCGGGCCCGCACCCGTCGACTTGCCCTATCTGACTAGCTACGTGCCCGTGCCCGGCGATCAGGTGGAGGTGTTGTTCCGCTCGGTCAACGGAAGCATGCAAGGGATCGTGGTAGGCGGGCGCGCCGGGCAGTCGGGCAACCTGGCCGCCAACGGAAGCTTTTACGCCCAGCGCCACCCGTCCGCCAGCGACCTGCAGGCGCCCTATATGTGGGATTCCTACCACGCGTCGGGCACCGGCAACCCGGTGCTGTGGGGTGCCTTCGATCCGGTGGCGCACCGCCTGGCCATGGTGCAGATGACCAACCTGCAAAACGCGGACGACTTCTACAGCGTCAGCGCCGCCATCCCGGTCAACACCGCCGCCGACGCGCCCGGGGAGACATTCAACGTGGACGCCCTGTGGTATCTGTCCACAGCATCGCCGCCCGGTGTGACCGTGCAGCTGATCGTGGGATGGTTCCAAGAGGTCACCGACACGTGGGCCGACGCGGCGACCACGACCACCGTGATGTCGCTGGGGCCGACGACAACGCCGGGCAGCAACTGGCAATCCGGCTCAGTCACACACCCGGGCGGCGGTGTGGAGTATGCGCGGGTCGCGTTGCGCTGCGTCGTGACCGGCGGCAGTGGGCTGGGCGGGGGCTACATCGTGTGGCTTCACGAGATGCGTTTCTCGCGCATACCGACATAACCGGAAAGGGGCTAGGGGCAGATGGCAACAATAGGGTTCATAGACGCTCTGATGCAGGGCCGTCTGCCCGTGCTCGAATGGGCCAAAGACGCGTTCACCGGCGAGGCGGCCGGGGGCTACCACAGCGGCCTGTATCTGACCGGCACACCGGGCGCGGGCTCTGTCTCGGCCAACGGTGTCAACGGGGCGATCGTGTCCAACGGCCGCTCGGGGACCGTGGCCGCCCCGGCCGCCGCCGCCGGTAAATCGTGCTGGCTCAACTGGTCCGACTGGGCGCCGCTGGCCGCAACACCAAACGTCGATTTCGGGTTCTGGGTCGACCGGCTGTGGGACAACTCGGGTCTGTCAGTGACGACCGCGCCCGGCGCCCAGGCCATCGTCCCCGCCACGCTGCCGCCACGCGACGCCAACATGTCCACCGCCGGTGTCGGCGTCGGGCTGGCTGTGGAGATCTCCACGGTCACCGGCAACGGCGCCCCGGTGGTCGCCACGATCGTCTACACCAACTCCTCGGGTGTGGCCGGGCGCAGCACGACGGTCACCATCCCGGCCACGGCCGTGGCGGGTACGTGGCTGCCCATCTCGCTGGCCGCCGGGGACTACGGCGTGCAGGGCCCCACCTCGTTTGCGTTGGCGTCCACGTTGACCTCTGGCGCGCTGAGTCTGGTCATGTACCGGGTGCTTGGGCGCAAGCTGCGGGCGCTGCCCGGCGGCGGTATCGACTCGTTCTCGATGGCCGACGGGGGCCACGCGATCCCCGACGGCACCGCACCGCACATGATCTACCATCTGACCGGTACGGCCGTAGTGGCCACACACGCCACGATCGAATTCGCGCAGGCGTAGCCGCGATGCCCGCCGCGAGCCGGATACGCCAGCTGTTCGGGCAGACCAGTGTGCTGCGCCGCAGCGCGTCGCTGCTGCCCGGCCGGTTCGCCTATGACGGCCCTCACGGCCTGATCGCCAACGGGCTGTACGGGCCGTACCTGACCGCGAACGCCGACGACAGCCAGGCCCGCATACGCGTAGACCTGTACTGGCCTGACGTTGACAGCGCCGACGTGACACGCACCGACGCTGACGCGGTCGTCACCGATGTGCGTGGCGGCGACCCGGCCGTGGTGTGCACCCATTGGGCGCGCCGCGACTATGAGGCGCCGCTTGATCAGTTGGTGTTCTACAACGTGAGCGCCGCCGAACGTCCCGGCGACGCGTACTCCACCGGCACGCTGAGCGTGTCCGGCGGCGGGCGGCACTGGCTCAAGGCGCCGCTCAATCCGTCGCTGAACATGCGGGTGACCGTGCACGATCGCGGTAACCGCAGCCTGCCCGGCCGCCGGGGTGTCCTGCGCCCGCCGCAGCGCACCGACCCGATCGTTGTCTATCAGCTGCGGGGTCAGGACGTGGGCGACGCCATGGAGCTCTACGCACCCGACCAGGCCACCGAAACGGCCATCCGTGCACTGCTGGCATCCGGCGCGCCGCTGCTGCTGCAGTACCCGGCGCAGTTCGGCGGCGAGTCGCTTTATGTCTCGATCGGCGCGACGCCGGTGACACCCCGGATCCGCCTTTCGGCCGACCGTCAGCAGATCATCGGTATCCCATTCGATTCGATCGGCTACCCGCCCGGCATCGCCGCCGCCAACACCGCCGACTCCTACGCGGCACTGTCGACGCGTTGGCGCACCTACAATGACATGAAATCGAGCGGCCTGACCTTGCTGGAATTGACGATGTTGTAGAGGGGACACCCGCAGTGCCTACGACCAAGCTTGCCTCGATAAGGACCCCTGAGTCGTTGGCGCTCAACGACCTGGCCGCCCAGTTCAAGGATCTTGCCGAGCAGATCGAGAAGCTGACGCCGGTCCGCTTCGCCGACTACCTGCAGCGGGCGGCCGTGTTCACCGCCAACCCGACTATTGCCGTGCCGCTCGGGTTCATCTCGCACCGGCTGGACTGGAACGTTTTCGAGTTCTACAACGGCGCCGGGCTGCCCAGCGTGGCCACCTCGTGGACGATGTTGACCCCGTACCGCAAGGCGAAGCTGTTGACCGCCTCGGCTGCCACGGTCGTCTTTACGCTGCCGACGCTGCCGTTCCCGTTGCAGCGCTGCTCGATTCGCTGGGTGGCCCGATCCGACGCGGGCGGGTTCGCGGCGCAGGCATGCCGGATCCGGATCAACGGCGACACGGGCAACAACTACAACACCCAGTACACGCAAGGCGCCGCCGCCGGGGTCACGGCGGCCGCGCAGACCGCCGCCGCGTTCGCCAACGTCGGCTTGCAGCCGGTCGCCGCCGCGCTGGCCGGAACATTCGGCACAGGAAACATCAACTTCGCCGGGCTGGACGCGCCCAGCGGACACACGTCCATCCTGCCGTGGACGTTCGACAACACGATCCAAACCCCGGCCACCGGCCAATGGGTGCAGCAGGGCGGCGGCACATGGAACGGCGCCGCGCCCTACACCACAATCACGATCTTTCCGGAGGCCGGTAACTGGATCGCCGGAAGCCAATTCAGCCTTGAGGGCTGGGAGTTGGGGCTGCCGTAATGTCCGGCGATGAGATCAGCACACTGTGGATCGACGTCTCGTTTTGGGACCGCAACCGGCGCGGCGCACCGCTGGACTGGGATCTGATCAAGGCGGCGACATCGGGGGTGATGTGCGCCCGCGCCACCTACGGCGACCCGAACGGATTCAACCGCGCCTCGCCGTACTTCGCCGAGATGAGCCTGGGCGCCGCCCGCGCCGCGTACGCGCACCGAGGCGCCTACCACAATCTGATCCACGGCGACGCCGCCAGCCACATGCGCCAGGCCGACTGGCTCGAATCGGAGGCCGACAAAGTCGGATCCGATTGGGCCATGGCCGACATCGAGCACTATCCCGAGCTGGTCAACAACGGGCTGTGGCCGCGCTGGGAGGATGTGCTGCGCTTCCGCGACGCGTGGTGGGCCAAACCGCGCATGCCGATGACGTGGTATCTGCCGCAATGGGTGGTCAACAACTACATGCCCAACGCCGACGGGAACGAGCTGCCGGGGCTGCTGATCCAGTCGCATTACAGCGGCGGCGACGGCACGCCGCGCGCGGTCTACGATGCCGCCGGGGGTAACAACGGCACCGGCTGGGACGATCCCATAGGCGGAAGACTCCCCAACGGTTGGCAGTACACGTCAGGCGCCAACTGCCCGGGTGCCTCGGACGCCACGGATTGCAACGCGTTCCGGGGCACCATGGCGCAGCTTTGGGCAGCCATTCAAGAGGGAACGCCAGCAGGAGAAGGGCAAGACATGATCCCCATGTATCTCAAAGTCGAGGGCAAAGACACGATCTATTCCAGTGATGGCGTGTGCTACCGGTCGCTGCAATCGGAGGCGCAGCCCGGCGAGCCTGCCGATACGGCCTATAAGGCGTGGCTGCTCATGGAGAGCCTGGGCGCCAAGTACATCGTGGTGCCCAACGAGGCGCAGCTTCGCGCGATCGGCGGTATGCGCGTGGGCTCCGATGTGGACAGCGGCGGCACGGGCGGCGGCGGCGGGGCCACCGGCGGCGGCGGCGCGACACCCGATCAGGTCCGCGCGGAGGTGGAGAACGTCATCTCGCGCACGAGCCTGCCTCAGGTGCCGGGCGCGCTCGCTGTCGCTCCCCCCGCGTAACCCCCGGTGAGCCTGCAGGAGTGGGCGGCTCTGATCGGCCCGCCGGGCATCTCTGGCGCTGTTGTATGGCTCTTATACCGGTTCTTCCGTACGGCGGTCGCCGCGCACTCGGCGGCCGCCGAGGCACACAGTAAACGCGCGGATGACTGGCGCCACGCCTACGATTCCGTTATGGCGCGCCTT
>Ga0075434_100005179_pt1 | contig 11837 bp, 9 predicted proteins | sample RhiMethybrSRZTD3_FD_75298 | JGI IMG/M metagenome (GOLD analysis project Ga0075434, IMG submission 75298) | Populus rhizosphere microbial communities from Tennessee, USA - Rhizosphere MetaG P. TD hybrid SRZTD3 | ecosystem: Host-associated > Plants > Roots > Rhizosphere > Soil | place: USA... | reverse complement strand
CAGCCGGGCGGCATCGCCCAGCCAACCCTTCCACGCGGCGAGCGTGGCAGCCGGCAGCGAGCGGGCCAGGATGACGAGAAGCCATACCGCGTCCGATTGCGTTCATCCAGGGAGTTGCCGTCTCGGTCGCGGTATGGCTTCTCGTCATCCTGGCCCGCTCGCTGCCGGCTGCCACGCTCGCCGCGTGGAAGGGTTGGCTGGGCGATGCCGCCCGGCTGCTTCCCGTGCCGAGCCTCGCTCAGGTGACGGCGATTCCGACCGGCGTGCTGCTCGTTGTCGGAGCCGTGCTGCTCCTCGCTCCGCTCGCGATCTACTTCGCGGTCGCCGAAGACTGAAGGACCTGCCCGGGCCGCGACAGCGTCTGCTCTCCCCGGCGGACAACGACGACGCCGTTCACCAGGACGTACGGAACGCCGACGGGATAGGCGTGCGGCTTCTCGAAGGTGGCGGCATCCGCCACGGTCACCGGATCGAAGATCACCACGTCCGCCGCGTAGCCTTCTTTCAGCAGTCCTCGGGCAGCGAACCTGAAGTGCTCCGCTGGCAGCGATGTCATTTTCCGGACAGCCTCTTCCAGGCTGATGATGTGCCGCTTCCGGACGTACTCTCCGAGCACGCGAACGGTGTTGCCGTAGCCCCGCGGGTGCGGCACGCCCTCGCCCGGCGTCAGCAGCGAGCTGTCGGACGCGATCGCGACCTGCGGATGCTTCATGATGCGATCGACGTCGTCGTCCGACATGAGGTGGTACACCATCGACGCGCCGCCGTGGATCATCATCTGACGCGCCGCTTCCATCTGCGCGTCCAGCGAATCGGAGCCCAGCTGCTTCGCGGCGACCTGCTTCAGCGAAAGCCCGTTCAGCGTGGGATCCGCGGCGTGCGACGCGACGACGGAGAACCCGAGGTCCGGAAACCCGCGCTGCGCGAGCAGGGTGCGCATTTCTGCCTTGATCTTTTCCCACGTCGCGGGATGCGTCAGTCTCGCGGCCACCGCGTCCTGATCGCCCTCGAGAACCCAGGACGGAAAGCGGATGCCAAGCGTCGAGCTCGCGGCGGTATAGGCGTACTGATCCGCCGCCACATCGATGCCGCGTTTGCGTGCGTCGTCGATCAGTGACAAGGCGGCGCCGCTCGCACCCCACCGGCTGGGACTGTCGACCTTGAGGTGCGAGATCTCCACGCGGCACATCGCCTCCTCGCCGATCCGGATCGTTTCCTCGACCGCCGCCTCGAGCTGCTTCCCTTCATCGCGCATGTGCGAGGCGTACAGGCCCCCGGCGTTCGCCGCCACGCGGGCGAGCTCGAGGATCTCGGAGCTCTTCGCGTACGTCCCCGGGACGTACTCGAGGCCCGTCGAGAACCCGACCGCGCCGTCTGCCATCGCCTTCCAGACGAGCGACTTCATCTTGGCGAGCTCCGCGACGGTGGGATCCCGGTTCGCGTTGCCCATTGCGGCGCGCCGCACCGTGTTGTGGCCGATCAGCGTCGCGAAATTGATCGCGCTTCCCGTTTGCCTGATCGCCGCCAGCGCTTCGCCGACGTCGAGCGCCGAGCCACCGCAGTTGCCGGCCACGACCGACGTCACGCCCATGCGGACGAAGTTCTCGGCGCCGGGTGACTTGGCTATGCCGTCGGCGTGTGTGTGAACGTCGATGAAGCCGGGAGCGACGACGAGTCCGCGGGCGTCGATTGTTTCGGCGGCGGTCGCTGCCGGCAGCCGTCCGATGGAGACGATGCGTCCGTCTTTGATCGCAAGGTCGCCGCGCCGCCCGATTGCGCCCGAGCCGTCGACAATCGTGCCGCCGGCGATAAGTACGTCAAAGGCGCGCGGCTGCACGGGTGCCGAGGAAAACAGGAAGAGCACGCCAATCGCCCCGAGGGCGTACCTCATGCGGCGCAGTATATAGCCGAGATCGGGATGCGGGATCCGGGATGCGGGATCCGGTTCTTTCTCTTTCCGAGATCGGGATCCGGGAGGCGGGATCCGGTTCTTTCTCTTATCCGGGATCGGGAGGCGGGATCCGGGATTCGGTTCTTTCTGTTATCCGATCGCGGAACCGAGACCGTCGTCGGCGCGCGGCGCGCGGAAGCGCGGGCGTGAAACGCGTGACGCCGCGACGACGAAGTCCGCGTGGGCGTCGACGTCGCTGCGGTTGACGTTGATGACGTCAGGCTTCTTGATGACGGTCTCGCCGTCGTGGAGGGAAAGCTCGACGCGATACTTCCCGGGCTTTACCTTGAACGTGAAGCCGCCGGCGTTGTTCGTGGCGGTGTGCTGCCGTTCCCCCGTCTCGACGTTCACGACCTCGACGTCGCGTCCCTCAATCGCGCTCGTCCCCTCCGGCCCGCGGACGGTTCCGCTGATCGTGCCGTCCGCCTGCGCTGGCTTCGGGCCGAGATCCAGTACGGGTCCGGGATGGCACGCCGCGAGCGTGACGACGGTCGCCAAGCCCAGGCACGGCCATAGTGCGGCGGTGCGGTGCGCGTAATGGAATCCCTTTGCCTTCACATGCGCCTCGCGACGGCAAAATTGCAAGCGCGGGGCCACCACGCGCACCCCGGCCTTAAATGACGCCTTCAGCCGACAGCGGCGTCGCCGCAGGCGTATTTCTGAAGATTACCGTCCCGCGCTCCACAGAACCGGGCGTTCTGTTGACGTTCCGCCGCCGCGCCCACCACCACGCACCAAAACCAATCACTCCGGCCAGAATTCCATAGGTCCGTTTGCTCACACGACCCTCCTCGTCCGATTCCGCTCAGCAACGGAAATGCCATGCGCGAATGATCAGCGCAGCAGGAAGACGACGCTGTTGCCTTCACCATCGTCAAAACGGCCCAGCTGTGCGAGGGCGAGATTCATCTCGGTCCGAGAGAGGAGCTGTTCTGCGCGATCGCGAGTGTAGAGAGACGTATGCACGACGACGTAGCGCGCGCCGCGTTGGCGCAGCAGCGCAATCGAGGTCTCGTCGGGGAATTGCCGCACGTTGTCGATCAGAGAGAGATATGACGCCGGGTAATAACCGCTGTACCCGTTCAGCAGGGGCATCCAGTGAAACGTCGACATGTACGAGTAGCGGGCCTCGTGTCCGGGGAGTGTGTCCGGTAAAGGCATCGGAAATTCCACTACGACACCGCGCGACTGCGTCGCAAGCCACGCGTAAACGGGAGGCGGCGTGTTCGGGAATGGAGCGAGCGGCAGCGGAGCGACCCAATACTCGACGAGCAGCACTCCCCCTATCGCCATCGTCAGCCCTGCCGCCCACCGCTTCGCGAGCGACGCCTGGAGCGCTGCATGACCGTAGGCCGCCAGGATGGCAAGGCAGAAGACGACGAAGATGCCGAGTCGCGCCGGCGCCCGCAGCGATGAGAAAAGCGGTACGTACTCGTACAGAAAACGGAAGGAGTAACCGCGGAGTCCCAGAGACATCTCGAACGCCACAACGCCCGTGATGAGGTAGACGATCGCTTCGTCGGTTGGACGGCGAAGCAGCAGACCGACCAGCGCGAGCAATACCGCGAGCAGACCTGGAAACAATCGCCGTTCGGGCCGGCCGCGCTGCGCCGATCGCGCTCCATATAAGAGGTTGCTGTCGGTCGAGACGACGTAGCTGGACGCGCGCGCCCCGAACTCCAGGACCTGCTCGGGAGATCGCGTTCCCACGTGCTGCCGCGTCCTGGCGTACGGGATCGCGTATGGCGTGAGCAACGCACCGGCTACCGCGGCGCCGACCAGCAGGGCCGGCGCCGTACGCCTCAATGCGGCACCGCGCGCGCGGCACAGGAGCAGCGCCGTGCCGAGCGCCAGCAGCGTGGCGAGAAATATCCCGTAATAGATGCTCGAAAGGAATTGCAATGCGGTGAAGAGGCCCACCATCGCACCATCGCGCACGCGGCCGTGCTCGACCGTGCGATGCAGCCCCCAGAACGCCCACGGGATCCACACGGTCCACTGCAGCTCCATGTGCATGTAGTGCTCGAACCGGTACGGCGCAAACGCGAAGATGATGCCCGCGGTGATACCCGCCGCGGAGCTGCCGGTCAGCCTGCTGGCGAGCATGAAGATGCCAGCGGCGGAAAAGACGATGCCCGACAGCAGCAGCAGATTGTGCACGAGCACCGGCGGCGTGCGCGTCCACAGGAGCGGCGCCGCGAGCGCGGCCTCGACGGGCATGGCATCCGAGAACGTGAGGGCGCGCGGCTCGGGGTAGAAGATGTTGCCGTCCAGCAGGCGCGACGGCGATGAGGCGAGCGCATGCGCGAACCAGGCGAACCGCCACATGTTGAAGTAGACGTCAGGGTGTGGGGTCGCCGACGTTGCGAGCCGCGCGGCCTGCGGCCAGGTCATGACGACCGTCAGCGCGGCAAAGAGGGCCGCGGCCCTGACGAAACGCGCCACGTCAGGACTCCTTCAGATCGATGCCGATCATCTGCATCAGGCGCAGCGCGTTGCGCGAGGTCGCGATGCCCTCACGCAGCCGATAGTCGAACACCATGCGTCCCTCGTCATCGACGGTCTCCGAAAAGTGGACCGGCACGGCCGCTGACTTCAGCGGCTCCTCCAGCGCAAGAGCGAGATCGTGGGTCGTCATCGCGCCGATCGCGCCGGCCTCGAGCAGGTGACGCGCGACGGCGCGGACCGCGATCGCCCGCTCGACGCTGTTGGTGCCCTGAAGAATCTCGTCGAGCAGATAGACGAGGATCCGAGGCTTGCGCTCGTGTTCGGCCGCGTCGACTACGCCTTTCAAACGTGCGAGCGCGGCCATGAAATACGACAGCCCCAGCTCGAGCGAGTCCTGCACGCGGACGCACGTCTGAAGATCGGAGGGAGGGAACCTCAGTCGCGCCGCGCATGCACAGGCGCCCGCCTGCGCCAGCACGAGGTTCAGTCCGATTGCGCGCAGAAGCGTGCTCTTGCCGGACATGTTGGATCCGGTGACGAGCAGCAGCGTTCCTGGAGGGCCAATCCGGGCGTCGTTGGACACGCGGCGCGACTCGGCGATGAGCGGGTGCCCGAGCGCTCCGGCAACGAAGACCGGTTCGTCGCCGATCTCCGGCACACACCACGAAGGGTTATCGTGCTGCGCGGTCGCGAACGCGCACAGCGCATCGAGCTCGCCGACCGCGATCATCCAGCCGCGGACGTGCGATCCCGCCGATGCGCGCCATCGGTCGAGCGCGACCAGGACGTGAAAGTCCCACAGCGTCAGAGCCTGAATCAGAAAGTGGAAAATCCCCGCGCTGTGGCGCACCGAGGCGAAGCCGAGGATCCGATTCAGGCGCGCCATGCAGGTGGGCGCGAGCTTTCCGTCCGCGGACAGCCGCTCGTGAACCCCGCGCAGCGGCGGGCTGACGAACGACGGCGTCGTGACGTGCGTGAACAACGACGCGTACCGTCCGATGGCCTGCTGACCCGCGCCCGCACGTTGGAACTCCGTATGGATGGTCTTTCCCATCGCGAACCACAGCACGAGACCCGCGGTGATGGGAATCAGCCAGAGCGCGGCGTCGATCACGTCGAAGACAAAGAGCGCCAGCAAAATCCAGATCGAGACCGCGAGCGCGCAGACCAGCCAGTACAGCGCGAACGGCCGAATCGGCGATTCCGCCCACGCGAGAAATGCATCGATCTCCACCTGCCGCGCGTCGCTCGCGAGCAACCCGTGTGCGCCCAGCGCCTCTCGCCATTCGGCGAGCCGCGCGAGCTCCGCGACGGCTTCCTGGCGGGCTCTGATGACCTGCGGCTCCGCCGGCTGCAGCAGCCAGCCCGCGAGCGCCATATTCCCGTAAGGCGTTGCGGCGGGTCCGAGCCATTGAAAGAGCGAAGCGCGTCCGAAGAGATCGAGATCTGACGCGTACGGGTGGCTGGCGATGTCGATCGACTGCGGAGCGTTCCCGGCAGGCAGGTCGTCCCAGCGCCGTTCGATTCGCGCAGAAGCATGACGATTGACCGTGTACAGCGCATCGTGCCACGCGACGCGTTCTTCGACGCGCGCGTGCCAGGCGACGAGCCACGCGAACACCATGAACAGCGCGGCGGCGATCGACAGACGCAGCGGATCCGCCTGGCGCGCCGCAATCGTCCAGACGAGAAACCCGGTCGCGATAAGGAAGATAGTCAGGCGCGCGGACGAAATCCGCCGCGACCGCTGCTGCTCGTCCGCACGGCGCGCCGCGTGCTCCCGCGCGCGCGTTTCATAAAGCGGCGTCACCCGCGCGCCTTTCGCGCGGCGATGTTGAGACGCCAGTAGTCGAGGGTCAGAGGCGGATCGTCGGCGAGTGCGCGAGCCGTGATTTGGTGCATGAAACCGTCGCGCTCCGCCTCCGGCAGGCGGTGCAGGTGATGGCGTAGGCATACGGCGGCCACGAACTCGGCATATCGGTCGGGGTTCTCGAACGGGACCGGCGCGATCACGAGTGACACGTTGATGTCCGTGAAGCCGGCGCGACGGAGCCGCGCCTCGGTATTCGCAACATTCTCGAAATGAGAGGGCTCTACCCAGGAGACGAAATGCTCGGCGTAGCGCGCCGAGCCCATCAGCTGGCGTGCGCGTCCGTAGAGTCGATCGAGATTTCCCGCGCCGCCCGCCTGGGCGATGAAACGGCCGCCTCGTTTGAGCGCGGCGGAGACGCTCGCAAACAGGCGGTCGTGATCCGGAATCCAGTGAAACGTCGCCGCGCTGAACACGGCATCGAACGTCTCGACGAACGGAAGCGCGGCGCCGTCGCCGTGGACGTACAGTGGCCGAGGACGAAGCCCCGCCGCGTGCTTCGCGGCTTCCTGCAGCATCGCCGCGGATCGATCCAGCCCGACCACGCGGATTCCCGGCTGCGCCGCGATCTCCGCCGTCAAACGCCCGGTGCCACAGCCGATGTCGAGAATGCGCTCGCCGGCCGCCGGCTCGAGACGGGCCGCGACGGCGCGTCCCCAGGCCAGCTGGGGATCCGAGATGCGATGGTATCTGGCGGCGTCCCAGTCCGTCATCGATTCAGTGTACAGTCGCGTCCACACCGACAGGAGAAGGCGTATGCGGGTGCGGGTGCTCGTCATTCTTGCCGTGATGGCGTCGATCGCACAAGGCGGCGGCCTCGTCGCGCAGCAGACGTCGAAGGGCCTGCGGCTGGCCGACATCACATGGCAGCAGGCAGCCGAGTTGCTGCGGCCCGACACGGTCGTAGTGATCCCGCTGGGAGCGGGTTCGAAGGAGCACGGCCCCCACCTGAAGCTCGGAAACGATGGGACGCTGGCAGACTATCTCACGCGCCGCGTCGTCGATGCGTCCGACGTCGTCGTGGCCCCGACGCTGTCCTACCATTACTTCCCCGCATTCCTCGAGTATCCGGGGTCGACGTCGCTTTCGCAGGACACAGCGCGGGCACTGACCGTCGAAGTCGCGTCGAGTCTCGCCAGGTACGGGCCCCGGCGCTTCTACGTGCTCAACACCGGCGTCTCGACGGCGCGATCGCTCGGCCCTGCGGCGCAAACGCTCGCGCAACAGGGCATTCTCCTCACCTATACCGATCTCGCCGCAGAACTGGACCGCGCCTCGGCAGGCATCCGGCAGGAACAGGGAGGCACGCACGCCGACGAGATCGAAACGTCGATGATGCTCTACATCGATCCCGCTTCCGTGGACATGCGGCTCGCCGTCAAGGAGTTCAATCCATCGCCGGGGCCGTTGGCGCTGACGAGGCGACGCGGCGCACCGGGCACTTTCTCCGAGAGCGGCGTGTGGGGAGATCCGACGCTCGCCACGCGCGACAAGGGACGCGCCGTGGTGGAGGCGCTCGTGTCGGCGCTCCTCGGCGACATCGAAAAGCTGCGGCGAAGCGCTCCGCCGGCCCCTTCATCGGCTCCGGCGTCTCCCACGGCAGGCCGGGAAGGGCCGTCGCGGCCGCCGACCGAAGCGCGCCCGAACGGCTGCACGCCGGGAGACGAGCGGATAGTCCGCCAGATGGCCGACGCGTTCACGTACTACTGGTCGAACGCCGATGCCGAAAAACTCTCGCTCATGTGGACGCCCGAAGGAGACATCGTGCATCCCGACGGCATGATCGAGCGTGGGCGCGACGTGATCCGCATGAATCGCACCGCGCTCTTCATGCGCCCCGAGTATCGCGGGTCGAAGCACCCGCTCACGATGGGCATGCTCCGGTGCCTCAGCGCGGATGTCGCGGTCGCCGACGGCAAATGGGAGCTGCGCGGCGTCAGCGACGAGAAAGGGAAGCCTTTGCCGACGTTCGAGGGGCAATTCACAATCGTCGCCAGACGCGGTGGCGAGGGATGGTTGATCGAGGCCTATCGATACACGCAGAAGCCCTCCGCGGTGCCGATGCCTGTCCTCCAGAAACGCCCCGGCATTCCGGGAGGTCTATGAGATGCGGCTCGCAGCGTCCGCCGCGCTGATCGTTCTCGTCGCTTCGGCCGCGTGCGCCCGCTCGATGCCCGGCCCGGGAGTCGCGTCTCCGCGGCCGCTCTATGACGCCGTGATTCGCGGCGGGACCGTCTATGACGGCACGGGTGCTCCGGGCGTTCGTGCCGACGTTGCCATTCGCGGCGATCGTGTTGCGATGATTGGCGACCTGTCGAACCAGCCGGCGACGGTCGTCGTCGATGCGACCGGGCTGGCCGTCGCGCCTGGCTTCATCAACATGCTCTCCTGGTCGACGGAGTCGCTGCTGATCGATGGCCGGTCCCAGGGCGAGCTGCGCGAGGGCGTGACGACGCAGATCTTCGGCGAGGGGGACTCGATGGGCCCGTTGACGCCGGCGATGAAGAAGCGAATCGTCGAGCAGATGGGCGACCTCAAATACGACATCACCTGGACGACGCTCTCGGAATACCTGCGGGAGCTCGAGCGGCGAGGCGTCTCGCAGAACGTCGCGTCGTTCATCGGCGCGACCACGATTCGCGAGCACGTGATTGGCCTCGAGGACAAGCCGCCGACGCCCGCGCAGCTCGACGAGATGCGCGCGCTCGTGAAGCAGGAGATGGAAGCCGGCGCGCTGGGAATCGGTTCGTCGCTGATTTACGCGCCTGCATTCTATGCGTCGACCGACGAGTTGATCGAGCTGTGCAAAGTCGCCGCGCGATATCGCGGGAAATACATCTCGCACATGCGAAGCGAGGGCAATCGTCTTCTCGAGGCGGTCGATGAGCTCATCAGAATCAGCCGCGAGGCCCGCATCCCGGCGGAGATCTACCACCTCAAGGCGGCCGGCCAGTCGAACTGGGCGAAGATGGATCGGGCGATCGCCGCGATCGACGGTGCGCGCCGCGACGGGCTGAAGATCACCGCGGACATGTATACGTACCCGGCGGGCGCGACGGGGCTCGACGCCTCGATGCCGCCATGGGTTCTGGACGGCGGATACGACGCCGCCTACAAGCGTCTCGCCGACGCTGAGACCCGGAAGAAGATCGCCGAGGCGATTCGGACGCCAAGTGACGACTGGGAGAACCTGTACCGCGCGGCGGGCTCCGCGGACCGCGTGCTGCTCGTCGAGTTCAAGTCGGACAAGCTGAAGCCGCTGACGGGAAAGACGCTCGCCGAGGCGGCGAGGCTCCGCGGCGAGGATCCCGTCGAGACGATCATGAACCTCGTCCTCGAGGATCATTCGCGCGTCGGCACGGTGTATTTCATGATGTCGGAGGACAACATCCGCAAACAGATCGTGCTGCCATGGGTGTCGTTTGGGTCCGACGCGCCGTCGATGGCACCGGAGCTCCCCTTCACGAAGTCCTCGACGCATCCGCGCGCCTACGGCAACTTTGCGCGCGTGCTGGGCAAATACGTCCGCGACGACAAGGTGCTCACGCTCGAGGATGCGGTTCACAAGCTGAGCGGTCTGCCCGCGACGAATCTCGAGCTGGATCACCGCGGTTTCCTCAAGGCCGGAATGTTCGCGGATGTCGTCGTGTTCGATCCCGCGACGATTGCCGACCGGGCGACCTTCGAGAACCCCCACCAATATGCCGTCGGCGTGCGGCACGTGTTCGTCAACGGGATCCAGGTCATCAAGGACGGCGAACACACCGGCGCGAAACCTGGCCGCGCGCTCTGGGGACCGGGGAAGGTCCACTCGTGACAGGCCACTAACGCGGCATGCGGCGGCTTCACCTGTTCGAGCTCGAGGACCAGCCGTGGTTCCCGGCGACGATTCGCGATCTCGCGACGGACTACCTGCGCTTCATGCAGAACGTCGGCGCGCTGCACCGCGGCATGCTGCCGTTCATCGAGGAGGCGCTGCGGGCCGGCGGCACGACGCACATCGTCGATTTGTGCTCTGGCGGTTCGGGTCCGATTCCGTCGATCGTGTGCGATCTGCGCACGAAAGGGTTGCAGGCCACCGCTACCCTGACCGACCTTTACCCGAACGTCCCTGCGCTCGAGTACGTCGCTGCGAATTCCGATGGGTTGATCGATTTCGTTCCGACGCCTGTCGATGCGCGCGCCGTGCCGAGCGAGCTCCGCGGGCTTCGTACGCTGTTCAACGGGCTTCATCATTTCCGTCCCGCCGACGCGCGGGCGATCCTGCGGGACGCAGCAGCCGCCGCCCAACCCATCGCCGTCTTCGAATTGTCGCGGCGGTCCCTAGCAATGATCTTGTGGATCCTGGTCGTACCGCTGTTCGTCCTGGTCGTCACTCCATTGATCAGGCCGTTCAAATGGAGCCGGCTGTTCTGGACCTACGTCGTTCCGCTCGTCCCGCTGACGTGTCTCTGGGACGGCATGGTCTCGCAGCTGCGCGCGTACACGCTGGTCGAGCTCCGTGAAATGGCCGCTGAGGCCGGCTCGATGACCTGGCGAGCTGACGATCCGCGGATCTTCAGGACCGGCGCGCGCGTGACCTACCTGATTGGCTGGCCGCAGTGACGCTGATCGCGATCGCAGGAGCGATTGCCGTACTCGCCGGAGGCGTCGCAGCGGTCGCCGGCTTCGGCATCGGAAGCCTGCTCACGCCGGCGCTGATTCCGCTGCTCGGCACCCGGCTCGCCGTGGTCGCGGTCGCCGTGCCGCACGCGACCGGGACCGCGCTGCGGCTCTGGCGGCTTCGCGATGCGATCGACTGGAAGCTGTTACGAGGTTTCGGCGTCGCGAGCGCCGCCGGAGGGCTCGCGGGCGCGTTCGCGCACGGCTGGCTGTCGGGCGCATCGCTCACGAAGGTCTTCGCCGCGCTTCTCATTCTTTCGGGACTCGCGGCGCTGGTGGGATGGACGAAGCACGCCCATCTCTCGCGCATCGGGGCGCTCATCGCCGGCGCGGCCGCCGGCCTTTTCGGCGGGCTGGTCGGCAATCAGGGAAGCATCAGGTCCGCCGCGCTGCTCGCCTTCCCGTTGCCGCCAAGGGCATTCGTCGCGACTGCCACCGCGACCGCGATGATCGTGGATGCCGCGCGGTTGCCCGTCTACCTGACACAGTCCGGATCCGTCGTTCGGGACAACCCGGCCCTCGTCGCGATAATGACTGCCGGCGTGGTGATCGGCACGCTCGCGGGTGATCCGGTGCTGCGACGAATCCCGGAACGCTGGTTCTCGCGTATCGTGGGAGTGCTGCTGCTCGCGCTCGGAATGTATATGCTCACCCAGTCGTCCACCTAAAGGTGGACACTACGGGAGATTCGATGTGACGGAAGAGGTGTGGTCCAACGTCGAACGCTACATCTCGAACTCGCTGGTCCATCAGGACGCGGCGCTCGAGGCGGCGTTGTCCGCCAGCGACGCCGCGGGACTGCCGCCCATCAACGTCTCGCCGAACCAGGGAAAGTTGCTCCACATGATCGCGCTCATGGTGGGCGCGAGGCGCATCCTGGAGATCGGCACGCTCGGCGGATACAGC
>Ga0075434_100005178_pt1 | contig 11839 bp, 13 predicted proteins | sample RhiMethybrSRZTD3_FD_75298 | JGI IMG/M metagenome (GOLD analysis project Ga0075434, IMG submission 75298) | Populus rhizosphere microbial communities from Tennessee, USA - Rhizosphere MetaG P. TD hybrid SRZTD3 | ecosystem: Host-associated > Plants > Roots > Rhizosphere > Soil | place: USA... | reverse complement strand
CCGGGGGCGGGTCCGGTGGCGGTGACGCACGCTCTCAGCGAGTTTCTGCCGGTGCCGCGTGTTATCAAGCGCGGTGATCGATTCGAGCTGCAGCAAGATTGTCCCAAGTCGGTCGGCAGGGTGCGGTCATTTTTTGGCAATTTTGGCATTCTCGTGCGTGCGTACAGTTACATTACGGCGCTCGGGGGTGATGGACTCGAAGATGCAAGCCGGATGGCGCTTTTGAATGCCAACTACATTCGGAAAAAATTGGCAAGGAACTATCAACTTGCCTACAACGAGCCATGCATGCACGAGTGTATTTTTACCGACCGTTTGCAGCACAGAAGCGGCGTCAGCACGCTCGACATCGCCAAACGCCTGTTAGACTATGGCCATCATCCGCCGACGATCTATTTTCCACTGGTGGTTTCCGGCGCGCTGATGATCGAACCCACGGAAACTGAGACTCCGGAAACCCTCGATGATTTCATCGAGGCTATGCTGGCGATAGCCGCTGAAGCCAAGGAAGCCCCGGAGCTAGTTAAAGAGGCGCCATATTCAACGCCGGTTCGCCGGCTCGATGAGGCAAGGGCAGCGCGTAAGCCGGTGCTTCGATGGGAGCCTCCATCCCGCGCAGATAAAAGTGAAGATTAGGACGAGGGCCTTCTCTTTTGACGAGAGCGCACGAGGGTCAGACCGGATCAACGCGAGAAACGATAGTTGAGCCGGTTGTCGTGGTACTCCATCGAGGCCGAGATGAAGAGCGGATTCGGCTTAATCCAGGGCGGAATCGGCGGAAAGGGCGCTGCAGCTTTGATTGCCCGCACCGCTTCCTCGTCAAGTACTTGCGATCCCGAAGACCGAACCAACTGGAGCTGTTCCAGTTGGCCGTTCGCGCCGATCATGAATTGCAGCGCGAGCCGTCCCTGAAGGCCGTAGCGCAGGGCAACCTCGGGATATTCCCAATGGGATTCGATCAGTTGTTTGATTTTGGTAAAGTAGGTGACATACACGGGATCGCTGGTGTTAAGGCTTATGGGTGAGTCGGCGCGCGCGCTCGAAGATGACCAGGTTGCACTGGGCAACAGCTCTTTTAAACTTGGTAGCTGGCGTTCTGCGATCACCGTCTCCTCTGGGACTTGCTCGCGCTGCTCGCGCGGTGCAGGTGGCCGCGGGGTGTCGGGAGGCTTTTCAGCCGCTACCGGAGGCAGCTCCGGAACAGCCGGAGCTCTGGCGCCAGAAGAGGCGGATTTTTTGGATGCGCCAGGCGAATCTTTTTTAGCAATAACCGACGGCGCCCTCGATAACCGGGTTGGCGGAGTTCGCGCTATCCGATTCGGCGCGGGTTCCGTTTTTTCGGACGGCGGCAAAAGCGAGACAGATATTGTCTCCGGCAGAGCTCGGGTGGCTTGGCTTCGCAACGGATAAAACATGAGCAACACTAACGCATGGGTCGCTAGGGACAGAGCGAAAAACCGCCATGCTGTGGTGCGATCAACCATCAGCCTATATTATCGAGTCACAGGGCGCGAAGAAAGCGAAGCCCGCTCAAACTCTCGGGAGGTGATGTTCATGTTCGGTTTGGGACTCGGCGAATTATTGCTGCTTCTGGTAATCGTGATGATCGTGTTCAATCGACGTCTGCCGGACTTGGGCGAAGGACTCGGCAAGAGCGTCAAAAAATTTCGCCGCGCCATGAATGAGCCGGAGGAAATCGACGTTACTCCCAAGGACTCGAGCAAGTCTTAGATCTCGTCGTCCGTTAAGCCTCACCTGCGGTGCTTACCTCGCAAATGAATTCCTTCGCATTTTTCGACGACTTGAGAAAAACAATTGTAAACGGTATCGAGTCTCCCGGCGGCAGCTCAAAACTCTTCAAGGGTTTGAGCTCCTGCAGTTGTGGAATATCCTCCAGAGTCATACCGCGAATGATCTTTGGCGAAAGCGTATTGCCAGCCCAAATGGTCTGCCGTTCGATTTCCTTTCCCGCATCGTTGTAGACGGTCGCCCTCAGCTGAATCTCGCGCACGACAACCGGATTCTGATTCAAGGCGATGCCGCTCACCAGAAAAACCTCGCGATTGCCCTGAATGGTTTGGTAACTGGTGCTCAGTGACTTAATCAGAATGCCCCGTTTCAGATGATTATTCTTGAGCACGGCCGGGCCGATCAGAGGAATTTTTCTTAAAACCGACTCCGGTGCTTCAGGCCGTGCATAGCCGACCGCGGCGAGCAGCCCAAACCCGATTACAAGAAAAGTGAAAAGCGTCACGAAAGGTTTTATCGACGCGCGATGATCGAGATAGGGAGAGATCGCAGTGATGTTCGTTGCGTTTTGTTCCTGGTCACCGGTGTCCAACTTGCGAAAAAAAGGATCATCGTCTTTGACCGGCGGCGTCGCGACGTCGGACTCGGGACGCTTGGCCTCAGCGAAAACAAACGGCTTCTCCTGCGGTTGTGCCGTATCGCCTATGCCCCACTGATCGTGGGGTTGTTTTGAACTTGTATCTTCCGGTTCCGTTTCTCTAGGGCTAGCGCGTGTTTCCGGTTTTGCACCAAACGGCAGGCTCGGCTCATGGGCGGACGACGGAGGAGTCGTCGTTTCCGCGGATTGAAAGGCTTCAAACGTGGGCTCGCGATTTTCGTTGGTTTCGAGCTCAAACGTGTGTTTGCAGCGTGAGCAGCGAAACGCGGGAGCGGCTCCGCTCAAGACGTCATCGGAAACCTTGTAATTGGTTTGGCATTTTGGGCATTGAACTAACATCCGTGTCCCTTTTGGCCAGCGCTCGGAAATTCGGAAAAGGCAAGAAAAAACAAAGTGATTCTAGATTAATTCGCGAAAACGTCAAGGTTTTATGTTAATAACCCTGCGCGGTGAATAAAAAATTTCTGACTTCGTCTAAAAGGTACGATCGCTGTGGAGTTGAGTGACTGGGACCTGGTTCAAAAATGTCAATCGGGAGATATGGCTTCGTTTCAGGAGCTTGTTTCTCGTTACCATCAGAAAGTTTACATGGTGGTCCTGGGACTGCTGCACAATCGAGACGACGCGTTGGAAGTCGCGCAAGAAACCTTTTTTCGAGCTTATCGCAAAATTCGCAGCTTTGAAGGGGGTTCATCGTTCTACACCTGGATTTATCGAATCGCCGTCAACTTGGCGATTGATCAGCAGCGGCGGCAAAAAAGGAATCCTCTCGAATTTCGTGAAACCATGGATGGCGTATTGGAAGCTCAAGAGGAAACCGCGCGGGACCCCTTTGCCGATGTTCATGATCGAGAGCTGCGGGAAAACTTGGCTCGAGCGATTAACGAATTGACGCCGGAACACAAAGCGGTGATCATGCTCAGGACAATCGAAGGTCTTTCATACAAGGAGATCGGAGAAATCCTGGGTTGTTCGGAAGGTACGGTGATGAGCCGTTTACATTACGCAAGAAAAAAACTGCAGGACAAGTTGAGCGCGTTCCTATGAGAGATTGCGAGAGCATACGAGAGTCGATCGGACGCTGGCTCGACGGCGAACTCGATACTGCGGAGAGTGAATCGATCCGCGCGCATCTGGCCAGCTGTGAGGAGTGTAGAAAAGCGCAACAGCAATTGGAATCGATTGATCAAATATTGAAAACAACCCTGCTCGCCGAAGCGCAACAAATCGAGTTTCTGCCGTTCTGGCGCGGTGTGCAGGTCCGGATCGCGCAAAAAACTCCGTGGCATGAGCAGGCGCTGGAGGGGCTGCGCGCGACATTTACTCTATCCCGAGCGGCATGGCTCGTTCCGGCGGGTATCGCCGTAGTATTGGCTATCCTGTCGCTGGACTCCTACATTCCCGGTTTGCGGGAGGGGCGGAACAGCTTTGCGAGTGTGGAATCCATCGATGCTTACGGCCGCAATGTCGCTTTGCTGCGGGAAAATGAGAGCAAAACCACCGTGATTTGGCTCTATGAGGATCAAGAGGAGGAAAATGCGACTGCTGATGAACCCGCGAAATCGGCTCCGGCTTTTTAGTCTCGCTCTGATTTTAACAGCGGGATTAGTCGGCGCGGCGGAAAAGAATCCTCAGTTCGTACAGGTAACGATCAGAACCATACTCGCCGAAAACAAAACCGACGATTTCGACCCCAAGCTGAAGGGCATGGAGCGGCAATTAAAGCCGCTCAAGTATCGCTCCTATCGGCTGCTGAAAGCCGAGGACCAGAATGTTCCTTCGCAAGGAACGCGGTCGTTTGAAATTCCTGGCGGCCGGTCTCTGACCGTAGCCCCGCAGGAATTTCAAGATAACCGGATCGCGCTCAAGGTCCGATTGACCGAGCGCGAAAAGCCGGTCATCGATACCACTGTTAAAATCCCAAATAAAGGAAATTTCATTTTGGGCGGGCCGCCACACGATGGCGGCGTGCTGGTGCTGTCGATTTCCGCTACGGCGCAGTGAACCTGGCTCGATCACGCTCTTTTGATCGGCTCGACCGAAACACCTTTTCCTTTAAGCCAGCCAATCGCCTTGGCGACTTCCGCCGCTTTGCCGTCGATTTCGAGAGCCACCAAACCCAAATTTGAAGTGACCGTGGAGCCGCGAATATTGAACACGATATCGAAGCGCTTCGATAACATGCTCAACACCGGTTCTTTGATGAGATCCTGAGGAAACGTCAAATAGATCCGTTCCCGGACGATTTCTTGTTTGGTCCGGCTGGCCATTGACTTCAGATTGAAAATTGCAAATTGCCGACCGACATCCGATCGCGCCAGCCGACCCATAGATTCGTGGTCAGGTATTTGTCGCCGAAGTCCGGAAAAATTGTCACGATGGTACCCTTGCGGAGAGTGCGCGCTAATTTGATGGCAGCAAACATGGCCGCCCCGGAAGACTGTCCGACGAGAATACCTTCTTCCTGACTCAGACGATACACGACCGAATAGGCGTCCTCCGTTGACACGGGAATTTTGCCGTCCAATTCTTGTTCGTGATAAATGCCCGGTACGATGGAGCTCGCCATATGCTTCAAGCCCTCGAGCCCATGCAGAGCATCATCCGGCTCGACAGCAATCACCCGAATGTTCGGATTGACTTCCTTCAAGTAACGTCCGGTGCCCATTACGGTTCCGCCGGTGCCGATTCCGGCAACGAAATGAGTGACGGTGCCGCGCGTCTGGCGATAAATCTCCGGGCCGGTGTTTTCATAATGGGCCTGGGGATTCATCGGATTGAAATACTGATCCGGCTTGAAATATTTTTCCGGATTGGCTTCGAGAATTTGCCGACACAAACGAATCGCCCCATCTGAGCCTTCCAAGGGGTCGCTGTAAGTGATCTTGGCGCCGTACGCGGCGATAATGTGTTTGCGTTCGGTGCTGACGTTGCCGGGTACCACCAGCTCGACCGGATACCCCAGGACACTGCCGATCAGCGCCAGTGCAATCCCGGTGTTGCCGGAAGTCGAGTCGAGGATGGTTTTACCGAGACGAAGCTTTTGCGCGCGGAGGCCTTCCTGCACCATGCGCAACGCTGGGCGATCTTTGACGGAGCCGCCGGGATTAAAACCCTCAAGCTTGGCATAAATTTTTACGCCGGATGGAATTCCCTCGGTGATTCGACTGATCTCGAGCAAGGGCGTGTTGCCGATGAGATCGAGAACCGATTCAACCTTTCGCGGCTCGCTAAGCTCGGATACGAGACGCAAGTAAGGCGAGGGCAGCGCCATAACCCCCCGTAGTCTTAGTCACCGCCCGCAATGGCCGGGACGATCGAGATATTGTCGCCCTCTTTGAGGGCGGTCTCGAGATTCTGCAAGAAACGTATATCGTCGCCATTGACATAGACGTTGACAAAGCGACGCACTTTCCCGCTCTCGTCGCAAATCCGCTCTTTGATCCCGGGATAGTGCTTTTCCAGATCATCGACAATCGCTTGCATGTTGCTGCCCTGCGCGTCGACCTCATCGGCGCCGTTGGTAAATTTTCTGAGCGGGGTCGGAACACGCACTCGGACCGACATAAACGTCCTCCTCAAGATTTCTTCAAACCTGCTCTGCCCGTGGCGGGCGAATTTAACAATAGTCCGTCACTCCAGTGCTTGCAAGGCGTTGGGTGTCGCCAATTCCAGTGACAAAGCGCATAAACTTCCTTAAGCGCGATTGGACGATGTTTCATCGTCGAATGCGAGCGCGGCTCTCTGACCGCAGCCGGTACACTGCGATCTTCGATTGATCTCAACCATGTGAAACTTCATCAGCCGCGCATCGTACGTGAGCAGCCGATCGGTCAGCAGTCCGTCTTCGAGACCGGCCAAGTACTTGATCGCTTCGGTTGCCTGAATCGTGCCTATGGTTCCGGCGACCGCGCCTAGAACGCCGGATTGTTGGCAATTCAAAATCTCCTCCGGAGGCGGAGGCATATCAAAGAGACATCGGTAGCATGCCGTCTTGCGGGGCAACACCGTCATCGTCTGTCCCTGAAGCCGAACAATGCCGCCGTGGGAGAAGGCGATGCCGAGACCAACCGCGACATCATTCACGAGAAATTTCGTTTCAAAGTTATCGCTGCCATCGATGATAAAGTCGTAACCGGCAGCGATCTCCGCGGCGTTGGAGGTTTCGAAGCGCACCGGATACGTTTTGACTTCAACGTCCGGATTGAGTTCCTGCAATTTCCGAGCGGCCGATTCGGTTTTTGCGCGGCCAATGTCCCGGGTTGCGTGCAGGATCTGCCGTTGCAGATTCGATATTTCGACGACGTCCGGATCGACAATGCCGAGAGTTCCGATTCCAGCCGCAGCCAAATACAAAGCCACCGGCGAACCGAGGCCGCCCGCGCCAATCACCAGCACCCGCGACTGCATAAGATGAATTTGCGATTTGCCGCCGAGATCAGGAACCAAAATCTGTCGGCTATAGCGCTCGATTTGGTCCGTGGAAAGTCTGGTGTCTCTAACCATATGCAAAAAACCTCTTCTTACGCATAGATAAGAAGAGGTCTAAAAAGAAAACCTCGCCTTATCTTTGCTCCCAAAGTTAAGCATGTCAAATAGAAGCACAATTGCACAATTGATGCTGACGGGACGTATCGATGAGCCCTCTTGAACTTCGGAGGTTGCGGTGCAATGTTGCGCCAGAATCGCCGCGGTGCGGTTGCAGAAACGCATGGGGATCACACAGGAAATTGCGAGCTATGTCGCGCGGGTGCGTTATCGCAATATTCCAAGCGATGTCATTCAACTCGCTCGGGGCTTCATTCTCGACGGACTTGGCGTAGCCTTGGCGGGGTCGACCGACGAGTGCGCAAGGATCGTTCAACGGCACGTGCGTCAGATGGGCGGCGCTGCGGAATGTTCGATACTCGGCACTTCTGTTTCAGCGCCGGCGCCGAAAGCCGCATTGGCCAATGGCGTCGCGGGACATGCAATGGATTACGATGACACCCAATTGTCGACTTCGAAAGAAGCAGTTTATGGGCTGTTGACGCATCCAACAACGCCGGCGTTGGCGGCGGTTCTGGCTGTAGGTCAAAAACAAAAAATCACGGGCGCTGAGTTCCTCTTAGCCTATGTTTTGGGTGTGGAAGTCGAATGCCGCATCGCCGATGCGATCAATCCACGCCATTATCAGTCCGGTTTTCATTCCACTGCGACGATCGGTGGTCTTGGCGCGGCGATGGCTGCCGGCAAAATCCTCCGTGCGAAAGAGCCGCAACTGCTCATGACATTCGGTATCGCAGCAAGCATGGCCTCGGGGCTCCGGGAAAATTTTGGCACGATGACCAAGCCGCTGCATGCCGGGCGCGCCGCTGAGAACGGCGTAACCGCGGCGTTGTTGGCGCGGGATGGGTTTACTGCGGCTCCCGATATCCTGGAGGCCCGCCGCGGATTTTTCAATGCGATGGCCGGCGGTTTTGATGAAAGCAAGATTAGCGGCCGTTTGGGGTCTCCGTATTTTATGAAAGAGCCAGGGATTTCGATTAAACCCTATCCTTCGGGCTCGCTATCCCATCCGGCGCAGGATCTGATTCTGGATTTGGTCAGAGAGCATAATCTCAATGGGGAGGAAATCGAGCATATCGATGTAGGCACCAATTCCAATGTGCCCAACGCGCTGATCTATCCGATGCCTAAAACGGCATTGGAGGCAAAATTCAGTATCCCGTTCTGTATGGCCATTGCCATAAGCGAGCGCAAAGCAGGAATCGCGCAGTTTCAGGACCGCAAGGTCCGCGATAAAAAAGTCATCGAGTTGATGAAGCGAGTGACGCTTTATGTCGATGAAGAGCTCGAGCGCCTCGGTTACGATCAGGTGCGCTCGCGGGTTCGAGTGAAGCTCAAAGACGGGCGGGTCGTGGAAGACCGCTATGATGTTGCGCGCGGCCATCCCACCAAGCCGATGAGCTGGGCGGAGCTGACGGAGAAATTCCGCGATTGCGCCGGTTTGGTTTTGTCGCGGAAAAATATCGACGAAACGATCCGCTTGCTTGAGCAAATTGAGAAGTTGAAGAGCTTAGGGCCGCTGTTGCATGCGCTAACGAACGGAGGCGGGAAAAGGAACGCGAAGCGTACATAGCTCGGTACTTTCGCTTGAGAAAGAAGCTGGAGAAAGATTCCTCGCTCCGCCAGACTGTGTGAAAACCCATCTTGCCGCCAATTTGTCATCTCGAACGGAGTGAGAGATCTTGCATTTTCAACTACATAAAAAGAAAGATTTCTCGGCTTCGCCTCGAAATGACAAGTTTTCACACAGTCTGCCGCTCGGAATGACAACTAAGTCTCATGTTATCTCACATTGATTCAAGGCTTCTCTGAACGAACATTAACTGTCTGACTCTAGCAGAATTCGAATGGAAACTTACTCGGAAGTCATAGGGCGATTCGCCGGCGGCCTGAGGCTCGCCGATGTACCGCCGGCGGTAGTGCAAAAAGCCAAGCTGGTTTTTCTCGATACGCTCGGGATCGCCCTGGCATCGTCAACCATAGATTTCGGCCTGATGGCGATAAATGTGGCGCGAAAACTCGGCGGTCCAAAGGCAAGCCTATTGATCGGCACGTCTGATCGCGTCGCTGCCGCGAACGCGGTGCTTGCCAATGGCACTTTGGCGCACGGCCTCGATTACGACGATACGCTTGAGGAGGCGATCGTTCATACCGGGTGCTGCGCGGGCATCACCGCACTTGCCGCCGGTGAGGAGGTCGGGGCCACTGGCGCGGCGGTGCTCGAAGCGGCAATCGTCGGGACGGAAGTTCTCTGCAAAGTGGGTCTCGTCGCGCCGGGGAAATTTCATGCGCGCGGATTTCACCCGACCGCAATCTGTTCCACGTTTGGCGCCGCTGCGGCCGCGGGCAAGCTGTACGAGCTAAACTCGAATCAGTGGGTGGACGCTTTGGGACTCTGCGGTAGCCAGAGCTCGGGGATCATTGAATATCTCGCGGATGGCACCTGGACAAAACGCATCCATCCGGGGTGGTCAGCGCACGGCGGCATCATCGCGACGCTCCTCGCAAAGGAGGGCTTTCGCGGGCCGGCCAAAGTGCTCGAAGGCACGCATGGTTTTTTCAGCGCGTTCGGCGGCAAGAGCGAATACAATTTTGAAAAAATTTTGGAGCTCGGCAAGAACTGGGAAATACCGCGATTGACATTCAAGTCGTATCCGTGCGGGTCGATTTCTCATCCGTACATGGATTGTGCGCTCAGGATCAAACAAAAGCATTCGCCGCGGGCCGATCAGATTGTAGAAGTGATCTGCCGGACGGCGGAAGGTCCGGTGCATCGTCTCTGGGAACCGCTGACGGATAAACAAAAGCCGTCGAGCTCCTACGGAGCAAAATTCAGCCTTCCCTACAGTATTGCCGTGATGCTGATTCGTGGTCGGGCGGGACTCGAGGAATTCTCAGAGGCTGCGATTCGCGATCCCGAGTTGCTGGGTCTCACGTCAAAAGTCCGTTATGAGCTCGACCCAGCGATTGATTACCCGCGCCATTTTGAAGGGCACGTGCAGGTAAGAATGAAGGATGGAAGCGTCTACACGGAGGATCAGCTTCATCCCCGGGGCGGCGCCGAAGATCCGCTCGCACCGGAGGCAATCGAAGCAAAATTTCGTGCCAATGCACGGCTGGCGCTGCGCGAGCATGACGTTGAGGAGATCATTCGATTGATACAGAAACTCGAGGCGTTACCGGCTATCAGTCGGTTGACTGAAAAGTTTATTCCGTAATAATGGCCCGGCCCGAATCACGCGTTCGGCAACCGACAAGCCATAGGAGAGGAAAATGAAAAAATTCGATTTTTGTCTCATCGCAGTCTGCAGCGTGATTTTTTCCGCACTGCCGGTTCTCGCGCAGGATGCCGCACTGGTGCAGGCCGCGCGCAAAGAAGGCAAGGTGGTCTGGTACACATCTCTTGCGTTGCCGTCATCCACCGCGATCAGCCATTACTTCCAGCAGAAGTACAAAGGCGTTGAGGTGGAGGTTCATCGCACGGGATCGCAACGCGTTTTGCAACGGGTCATGCAAGAAGCTACCGCGGGCATTAAGAACGTGGATCTGATTCACACCTCCGATGCCGGAAATTACGAACTGATGAAAGGAAAGGGATTGCTGCTGAAATACACTCCGCAGAGCGTGGCTCCGTTTCCCGAGGGCTTCAAGGATAAAGCCGGGTTTTACTACGGCATGCGGGCAACGCTTTCAGTGATCGCGTACAATCCCAAAACGATCGCGGAGAAGGACGCCCCGAAAACCTGGAAGGATCTGCTCAATTCGCAATGGAGCGGTAAAGAGGTGACGGCGCATCCGGGGTACAGCGGGATCATTATGACCCATGTCCTGGCGCTACTGAATGTCTATGGATGGGATTATTTTCGCGATCTGGGAAAAAACAAGTTGCACATCGTGCAATCGGCGAACGATCCGGCAGGCGTCGTCGCTTCTGGAGAACGGCCCATCGGCGTGAACGGGGCTGAATATTTTTATTACAAGACTCTAAAGCAGGGCAATCCGATCAAGATTGTTTACCCAAAGGAAGGGGTACCGCTGGTGGTGTCACCCATCGCTATAGCCAAAGACGCGCCTCACCCGAACGCGGCGAAGCTTTTTGCGGAATATATTTTCTCCAAGGAATCGCAGCAGCTCCTCGCCGATAAGGAGGGTCTCTATACCGGACACCCGGAAGTGACTTATCCCGCCGACAAACCCAAGCTCAAGGACTTGAAGCTTTTGTCCTCGGATGCCGATGAGCTGGAGAAGCGCAACGGAGAAATCAAAAAACGATTCACCGAGTACTTCGGGGCATAGAGCAAACAGACAAGCTGCGGCGCTTAAGCAAACGGTCATCATTTATGGGTCATTCCTAAATTAATCGGGCACAGTTAAGGGGTTCGCCTGGATTCCCGCTAGAAACGGCGGGAATGACGGCGTTACTGAGCGGGCTGCGCCACACGCGTAGAATATCAACTTCTCATGTCTACTTCGCAAACTGGGACTTTCGATCGGATGGGGCAGAGGAGCTGGTTCGCGTTGCGCTTTTCGGATCCGACTCTCCCGGTCTGGGTCGGCGCTGCTCTTCTCCTCGTGTTCTTGATGCTTTTTCCGCTGGCGGCGATTTTTCGCACGAGCTTGTGGGACGAGAACGGGTTTAACCTGAGTCGCTATGTCGAAGTCTTCACCAACGAGCAATTTCTCAAAGCGATTTGGAATACTCTGATCATTTCCATCTGGGTCGGCGCGATCTCCGTCACGATCGGCTCGCTTCTCGCCTGGCTCGTGACACGGACCGATTTACCTTGGAAGAAGGCGATTCGCGCGTTGGTGATGGCCTCGTTCGTGACCCCGCCATTTTTGGGCGCATTTGCATGGACGCTTCTCGCCGGACCCAATGCAGGG
>Ga0075434_100005177_pt1 | contig 11839 bp, 10 predicted proteins | sample RhiMethybrSRZTD3_FD_75298 | JGI IMG/M metagenome (GOLD analysis project Ga0075434, IMG submission 75298) | Populus rhizosphere microbial communities from Tennessee, USA - Rhizosphere MetaG P. TD hybrid SRZTD3 | ecosystem: Host-associated > Plants > Roots > Rhizosphere > Soil | place: USA... | reverse complement strand
GTCAGGTGCTCGCACAGCGACTCGAGCGCCTGGAGCGAGGCGTTGCGGAAATGCTCTCGCTCCACGAGCGCCCAGTCCTCGTCCCAGTCGGGAAGCACCTCGCGCGTCAGGAGCATCCAGTCGACGTCAGCGCCTGCGCCGAGCGGGACGCTGCCGGTGAGGCGGCGGGCGAGCGCCGCCGCGTCTTCGAGGTCGACGCCGACGTCCGGGGCCAGCTGCAGGCTGTCGCCCGCCGACTGGACGAGCCCGAGCCCCGACCGGTGGATGCGCCAGAGCGCGGAGCGCAGGTTCGCGAACCCGCGCTCCTCGGGCGAGTCCAGCCACAGCGACCCGGCCACATGCACGCGCAGCACCGGGTGGCCCCGCAGCGCGAGGTACGCAACCACTCGGCGCGAGCTCATCGGCAGCCGCACGACGTCCCGGTCGCGCGTCACCTCGAAACTGTCAAGCAGTTGCAGGCGAATGCGCGGCCGATGTCCACGGGCCACCCCCTCGGACTGCGGTCCGGAGCGCGTGTTCATCTCCTGTTCATACTTCCTCGCGGCGAGCGTAATAGTTCCGCTCGTCACATGTCAAGAGTCTGTGATCACCCGACGCCGGGCACGCTCAGCCACACGTCCGCACCTGTGTCGCCGGGGGCAGCGTGCGCGCTCCCGCCGTGGGCCTCCGCGATGGCGCGGACGATGGCGAGGCCGAGGCCGGCTCCTCCCCGGGACCGGCCGTGGTCGTGGCGGCTGAAACGCTCGAACGCCCGGCCGAGGAACTCCGGCGGAAAGCCCGATCCCTCGTCGGCGACGTGCAGCTCCACCATCGCGCCGGCCGTGCGGGCGGAGATGCGAACGCCGCCCTCGCCGTAGCGCAGCGCGTTGTCGACGAGGTTGGCGAGGGCCTGCTCCAGCCGCAGCTTGTCGCCCTGGAGGCGGATGCCGTCGGGCTGGGAGATGACGATCGGCCGGCCCGCGCCCTGCGCCCGCCACTCGAAGCGGCTCGCAACCGACGTGAGCAGGTCCGAGGCGTCGAGCGGCTCGACCCGCAACGGCAGCCCACCGCCGTGCGAGCGCGCGAGAAGCAGCAGGTCCTCTGCGAGCTGCGCCAGGCGCTCGACCTCCTGCGACGAGCGCTGCACGGCTTCGTGCAGCTCGTCCGCCGAGCCGGAGTGGCGCAGCGCCAGCTCGAGCTCGGTGCGAAGGAGCGCGAGCGGCGTGCGCAGCTCGTGGCCCGCATCGGCGACGAAGCTCCGCTCGCGCGCCAGCGCCTCCTCCAGGCGCTCGAGCATCTCGTTCAGCGTCTCGCCGAGTCGCTCGAGCTCGTCGCGCGTGTGCGGCACGGGTAGCCGCTCGCCCGGGCGCTCGGCCGAGATCGAGGCCGCGCGGCGCCGCATGCGGTCGACCGGGCGCAGGGAGAGCCCGGCCAGGAGGTAGCCGGCCGCCGTGGCGACGAGCAGCGCGACCGGCCCGGCGACGAGCAGCTGATCGCGCAGGCTCGCAAGCGTCTCGGCCCGGTTCTCGAGGGTTGCCCCGACGAGGAGGACGTAGCGCGTGCCGTCCCGCGTGACCGGAACCGCCAGGTAGCGCGACGGCTCGTCCAGGCCGGGGACGGTCGCCCGGGAGCCCATGGTCTGGTCGCGGAATGCCCGCCGGAGCTCCAGGCGGTTCAGGATGGGTGTCCCCCGCAGCGGGCGCGTGGACTGGATGACGGTCCCGTCGGCGGCGACGAGCTCGGCGTAGCTCTCGCCCCGCTCGACGGATGGGACGTTCGTGGCCGATTCCAGGGTCGCGTCGGGATCGTCGACGACAGCGGTCAGGTCGTCCGCCCGCACGCGCAGCTCGCGGTCGAGCGCGTGCGAGAGGTGATCCCCGAGGCTCGAGTAGAGGTACCAGCCGCTGGCGACGAGGACGACGGCCATCGCGATCGCAAACGCCGCGGCGACCCGCAGCCGGATCGGGATCCGGCTCACGCCCCGCCGTCGCCGCGAAGCCGGTACCCGGCGCCGCGAACGGTCTCGATGGTCTGGCGTCCGAACGGCTCGTCGATCTTCTTTCGCAGGCGGCGGACGTAGACGTCGATGATGTTCGAGCTGTCGGCGTACGAGCTGTCCCAGGCGTGGGCGACGAGGTAGGCGCGGGAGAGGGCATCGCCGGGCCGGCGCATGAACGTCTCGAGGACCGCGAACTCCTTGGCCGAGAGCGACACCTCGGTCTCGCCCCGCCACACGCGCCGGCTGGCCGGGTCGAGCCGCAGGTCGCCCGCCTCCAGGACGCTCGGGCGCTCGGGCTCCCGGCGGCGCGAGACCGCGCGCAGGCGGGCGAGCAGCTCAGCGAACGCGAACGGCTTCACGAGGTAGTCGTCGGCGCCGGTGTCGAGGCCGAGGACGCGGTCCTCCACGGAGTCGAGCGCGGTCAGCATGAGGACGGGCGCCCACACCTGGCCGGATCGCAGCCGCCGGCACGTCTCGAACCCGTCGATGCCGGGGAGCAGGATGTCGAGCACGATCGAGTCGTAGTCGGCGGCCGTCGCCATCTCGACCGCCTGCTCGCCGGTCGATGCGATGTCGACGGCCATCCCCTCGCGTTCGAGGCCACGGCCGATCAGCTCGGCCATGTGCGGCTCGTCCTCGACGATGAGCACGCGCATGCCGGCATTGTCCCAGACGCGCGAGAAGGGTCGGGCGCCCGGGTGGCGAACGTCGAGCAGATGATCGGGTGGGTGCTTGCAATCCTGGGGCTCGGAGCGCTCCTGGCCGGAGCCGTGGCGCTGGTGATCGGAGGGCTCCTGCTCGGGCCACTGCTCGTGTGGCTCGCGTGGAACGTGCTCGACCTGGCCCACGCCGTCGGCGCGCCGGAGCTCGGCTTCTGGGGGATCGTCCTGGCGGCGGTCTTCCTCGCGATCGGCCTGGCCGGCCGGATTGTGATCGTCGCCGCGGTGTTCCTGATCGACCCGGACTGGTTCCACGGCGCGGCGCGGCTGCACTGGCCCGAGCCGACGTTTCGCAACTTCGTCGCGATCTGCCTGCTCCTGATCGTCGCGAGCGCGTCGGCCCACCCCGGCCGTCACCACGGCGACGGGCGGCGGTCGCGCGAACCGGCCTACGACGGCTGAACCACCCCGGCGCGTGCGAGGATGCGCCCGTGAAGGCGATGATGCTGTCGGCCCCGAATGAGCTCGCGCTGCGTGAGGTGGACGACCCCGTCGCCGGGGAGGGCGAGGTTGTCGTCGAGGTCGCCGTCTGCGGCGTCTGCCGGACGGATCTCCAGATCGTCTCGGGCGACATCGAGATGCGCAAGCGGCCGGTGATCCCCGGCCACCAGGTGGTCGGCCGGCTCGCGGAGACGGGGGAGCGCGTCGGCCTCGCGTGGCTGGCAGGGGCCTGCGGCCGGTGCGCCCAGTGCCGCGCCGGCCGGGAGAACCTGTGCGAGCTGGCCGAGTTCCGCGGCTGGACCGTGGACGGCGGGTACGCCGAGCGGGTTGTCGCCCGCCGCGACTACACCTTCGCGCTGCCCGAAGCGCTGGACGACATCGAGGCGGCACCGCTCCTGTGCGCCGGGATCATCGGCTACCGCTCTCTGCGCCTGAGCGGCATCCAGCCGGGGGGACGGCTCGGGCTGTTTGGGTTCGGGTCGTCGGCCCACCTCGCGATCCAGGTGGCCCGCCACTGGGGCTGCGAGGTGCTCGTCTTCTCACGGTCGCCGGCCGAGCGCCGACTCGCGCAGGAGCTCGGCGCGGCCTGGCTCGGCGGGTACGACGACGCCCCTCCCGAGCCGCTGGACGCGGCGGTCACGTTCGCACCCGCCGGGTCGGTCGTCATCTCGGCGCTCAAGGCGCTCGCCCCTGGGGCGACCGTGGCGATCAACGCCATCCACCTCGACGGCATCCCCGCGTTCGACTACGACCTGCTCTGGCGGGAGCGGGTGCTGCGCTCGGTCGCGAACTTCACCCGCGCGGACGCCAACGAGTTCCTCGAGCTCGCGGCCCGGATCCCGATCCGAGCCCAGACCCAGACGTTCGCGCTTGCCGAGGCGCCCGAGGCCCTCGCCCGCCTTGCGGCGGGCGAGGTCCAGGGCTCGGCTGTCCTGGTGGTGGGCTAGCTAGTTCCCGAACATGGCGAACCCCTGCTGGGCGCGGTTTCCGGTGTGCCGGAAGTCACCGCCCGAGAGGAGGTTGCCCGTCGACCCCATGCCCGTGAGGGCGAACACGCCCAGCGCGCTGTCGGCACCCGGCGCCCACGACAGCAGGTTGCCGTTGTTCTCGTCGACAGCGAGGAGCTTGTCGCGCGGAATGGGATTCGTGCAGGTGTGCTGGCCGTGCTGCGGCCCGCAGTAGAACTGCTGGTGGCCGCCGACGTAGACGATGCCGCCGAGGACCGCGATCGCCTGCACGTTGCCGTTCGTGCCGCCGACCCACTTCTCCTGGCCGGCCAGCGACGTTCCTTCGAAGTTGCCGCCGCCCCCGGCCCCGGCGACGTACACGCCCTTCGAATCGGCCGCGAGGTCGATCACCGGGAAGCTCACGTGGCTCCCCCAGCTCGCCATCGTGCCGGCGCCGCCGGGATTGATCGCTGCGAGATGCTGCGCCGACGTGCCGTTCACCGTCGTGAAGAAGCCGCCGACGACGACGCGGGCCCCGCCCGGCGTGACAAGGAGCGCCTTCACCTGGTCGTCGGTGGACGGCGACCACGGCGCCAGGGCGCCCGTGGCGGTCGAGAACGCGGCGAGGTGCGCACGGGCCGCGCCGCCCGCGGTCGTGAACGCACCGCCGACGTAGAGCAGGCCGTTCGCATGGCTCATCGCGAGCACCTCGGCGTCCGCGCCCGGATGCCATGCCGTCAGGGCGCCGTTGGTCGTGTTGACCTGGGCGAGCCGCTGCCGGCCGGAGTTCCCGACCCGGGTGAAGGACCCGCCGAGGTAGACCGAACTGCCGATCACCTGGATCGCCCGGACGGTGCCGTTCGCGTCGGGGTTCCACGCGACGAGCGTGCCCTTGGCGACATTGAACGCCGCAACGTGGTTGCGGGTGACCTCCTGCGAGCCCGCCGGCGCGCCCGGAGGCCGAACGGCGGTGAACTGCCCGCCGATGTACACACGGTTCTTGCTGACCACGATCACGTTGACGCGGCCGTTCGTCTGCCACGTCGGTGTCGGCGTGGTCGCCACAACGGCGAACGCGGGCGAGCTGATCGCAAGCCCGCACGCTCCCACACCCGCGGCAATTGCAGCCGCCCGCAATACCCGAGCCCTCATGCGCCCCCCCATAGATGGTCGAATCGAAACCCCCGTCCAGCGTACTGGCGGAACGCGTCAAGTCAAGCGGCAACCATCGCGCGGCCGATCGCTGGATGAGACTGGCAGCCGCCCGGCTCACACCGCCTCGGCGACATCGCTATAGTCGCAACGGGCGGTATCCGGGATTCCGCCCGGCCCTCCAGAGGGGTATCGTTAAGTCGATCTCCGGTGACGACCGGTCGCGAGGAAGTGGGGTCCGAAGCGAGCATACGAGTACGGAGAACCGCTGCTGGGGCAGTGGCCGTCGGCGCGTTTGCGATCGGCGTCGGGGCGGCGCTCGTGGGTGCCTCGGCCGCGATGGGCGACCCCGGCCCGCCGTCGACCGCCCCGTCCGCACCCGCCCCACCGACATCGAGCACCGGATCCGGCGGGCCGACCACGATCACGACCACGACGCAGCCACGGCCCACCGACCAGACGCCGCCTCCGCGAGCACACGACCTCCGGGTGACGGCGCCGAACCCCGGGCAGATCGTCCTGACCTGGACGCTCGTTCGCCCGACGGACATCGCGTCCGTGTGGGTGAATCGCGGCCCGGCCTGGCGGTGTCCACAGGTGCCGGTCGCGTCCCCCGGGTTCTACGCAGGCACCACGATCGGCCCGGTCGCTCGCCGCCTCCGGCAGGTGGACAAGGGCGAGCGCGATACGAAGCGCTACTGCTATGCCGTCTTCACGCTCGACAAGGCCGGGAACTGGGCGAAGCCCGTCACACACCTCATCCGCAACCCCGGCGACACGACGCCGCCGGCGGCCGTGACGGGCATGACCGCGGTCTTCGGGCAGGGCGGCGCCGTCCACCTGGCCTGGACGAATCCGCGCGACGCCGTCCACGACCTTGTCGTGCGAGGGCGGGGCTCCGGGTGCCCCCACTTCGCAGCAGACGGGACGCAGGTGGGCACACGCCGCCTGCGCACGTCTGAGGTCGACTCGACGGGGCCTGGAGCCGGTACGTACTGCTACGCCGTCTTCGCCTACGACGCGGCCGGGAACGTGTCCCCCACCATGACATCGACGGTCGAGCCGCCCACGACCACGACGGCGCCGCAGACCGCCTCGGCCTCGCCTCCCCCGAGCCAGCCCGGGTCGTCGAGCTCGTCGCTGCCGACCGTCGTCGCCCTGATCGGCGGCAGTGCGCTCGTGATCGCCGGCCTCGGGTACGCCACGCTCCGCCTTCTGCGGCGGGAATGGGAGTGGCATGCGCGGACCGGCTACGGGATCCGCGACCTCGTCTCGATCGAGGTGCGCGACTCCGACCGGCTCGCGCTCGTCATCCCGGCCATCATCGGCGTCTGCATCGCCGGCGCCGTCGTCCTTCTCGTGCTCTCCCTGTAGCCGTGCGGAAGCTCGCCGTCGCCCTCGCAGTCCTCATCGCCGCCGCCGGAGGCTCGAACGCCCTCGGGGCCGGCTCGGTCGATGGGAAGTCGCTCGACTTCGGCCGCGTCGCCATCGGCTTTCCGCAGACGAAGGTGGAGACGCTCACGAACCTGACCGGCGGCCCGCTGACCATCGATTCGGTGAGCAGCGACACCGCCGTCTTCGACACGCCAGGTGCGGGCGACAACTGCACGGGCGTCACGCTGGACCCGGAGGGCCAGCCGGGGGACCACTGCACCGTCGACGTGCGCTACTCACCGACATCGGGAGGCTCCGATTCCGGCAACCTCGTGGTGAGCGAAGGTGGCGGCAGCGACACGTTCAATCTCACCGGCACAGGGGTCGTGCACGAGTTCAGCTTCACCAGTGTGCCGGCGAATCCCGACTTCGGAAGCGTCGCTCTCGGTGACACGACCGGCCAGAAGCAGATCACCGTCACCAACAACACGGACTACGCGGACAACCCCAACGTGCACCTCGGCGGGTCCGACCCGGGCCAGTTCAACGAGTCGGACGACTGCGGAGCCAACGTCAGCGACGTCTGCACGGCCAGGGTGAGCTTCCAGCCCACGTCGCCGGGTCCCAAGTCGACAAGTCTTCAGATCGAGGGCGACTCGTCCACGTTCTCCGGGACGGGGGTGGATCAGGTGACGGTGCAGCCCACCGACATCACGTTCCCCGACCAGCACGTCGGCACGAACAGCACACCCCAGCCGGTGACGGTCACGAACAACCGAAACCAGGCGATCAACGTGAACGTCAACAACGGGAATCCGACCGACTACAACGTCGACGCCTCGGATTGCGGGAACCAGCTCGGAGCGGGCCAGAGCTGCACGATCAACGTCAGCTTCTCGCCGAACGCGATGGGGACGCAGCCCGGCAGCTTCACGGTGGTCGGCCAGACCGTCACCCTCTCCGGCCTCGGCACCGCCGCCACCGCAAACGCGTCGCCGGGTTCGATCTCGTTCGGGAACCAGCCGGTCTTCACCGAGTCGGCGACGCAGTCCGTCACCGTCAGGAACAACGGCAACGAGCCCATGACGATGGGCGTCCCCGCGCTCACCGGGCCGGGCTTCGATCAGTTCGCCATCAGCGACGGGTGCCAGCCGATCTCGCCGATCCCGCCGGCGGGGCAGTGCTCGATCGACGTCAAGTTTGCGCCGAGCTCGCAGGGGGCGCAGGACGCCGTGCTCCAGATCAACACAAGCGCAACGAACGGCCAGCAAACTGTCCAGCTCCACGGCACCGGCACCCCGTCGGCCGTCGCCTTCGCTCCCGGCCCGGCGCGGTTCAAGCGACCCCATCACGCCGGAACATTCTCCACGCCCAAGCTGATCACGGTCACGAACAGGACGAGCGGTTCGCTCACCATCTCGGATGTCCGTCTCGGCGGCCTGAACCCGCGGAGCTTCCGCATCACGGCGGGCAACTGCGGTGGGAAGACGCTGGCCGCGGACGGCTCCTGCACCGAGAAGGTGCGGTTTGCCCCGAACGACGTTGGAGTGAAGAGCGCATCCCTGGTGGTGGGCGACGACGGCCCGAACGGCCCACACTCAGTCCAGCTGATCGCCCGCGCGACCTATCCCAAGGACGACGTGGCGGTGCATGGCGCGGTGGGCTGTGACGCGACGAAGATCACCTGGCGCCGCGGGAGCTCGTCGCGCCGGTTCGACAGCACCGTGATCGTCCGCAGCCGGACCCACATCCCGACCGGGCCGAGCGACGGCACCCGGCTTCCCCACGGCGCCGGCGTCCTGCACGACCGCGGCCTGCGCCACTTCACCGCCTACGAGTACCGTGTGTTCGCGCTCTACCGCTCCCACACGCATCCGGGGACGCTGAACCACTCGCGCGGGACCATCCTCCGCCTGCGGACCGGCGAGATCTGCTCGCCGATGGACGGTGCGGTCATCACGGACACCACGCCGACCGCATCCTGGCTCAGGCACGCGACGATCTTCGGCTATTCGTTCCGGCTCTTCCACGGCGGCGACGAGGTGCAGAAGCCGCGGTTCGTCCACTCCACGTCGTTCACCTTCACCGGCCGGCGCCGGCTGCACCACGGCTTCGCCTACACCCTGTTCCTGTACGCCTACCCAGAATCGCAGCCCGAGGGCACCTCCATCGGCCGCACGACGTTCCGCGTGCGGTAGCCGCTACGGCGGGCGGTAGCCGAGCGCGGCCGCCGCGAACAGGATGATCTGGGCGGTCGGTGCGTAGACGATGTAGGCGCGGTGGACGCGCTCGCTGCGCAGGCCGAGGTCGGCCATCGCAAACACGAGCGGGAACGCCACCAGGCCGAACCGTCCCGACGACTGCAGGACGCCCGACAGGAGCGGCAGGGCGAAGATCCCGCCGACGTAGAGCACGTCCTCCCACCGGTTCGGGGCGAAGATCTCGCGGCGCAGGATGGGCACGAGCAGCGCCAGATAGGCGACCACGGTCACGCCGACGATCAGGAAGAAGACGTCGTGCGTGCGGACGAAGTCGAGGAACTGGTCGGCGAGGCTCAGGAGCGGAAACGCTGGATGCCCTCCCCAGCGGCTCTGCACGTGCACCATGGCGAGCGGATCGCCCACGGCGTGCTGGAGCCACGCGGCGTGGGCCCCGAAGGCGGCCAGGGGCGTCGCCGCCAGCACCCACGACCCGACCGTCTTTCGTCGCCATGCGCGCAGGGCGAGCGGCGCGACGAGCGCCAGGCCCGTCACCCGCGTGAGGCCCGCGGCGAACCCGAGCGGTACGGCCGCGAGGTCGCGTTGGCGGTCGGAGAGGACGAAGAGCCAGGTCGCGAGGGCGAGGAAGAGCCCCTCGGAGTAGGCCATCGCGAGCGCGAACGCGTACGGCGAGAGCACGAGGTAGAGGACCCCGCGGCGGGCGTGGGCCTCGCTCAGGCGGTCGCGCGCGAGCACGTACATCCCGACGAGTCCGACCAGGAGGGCGAGGTTCGAGACCGCCACCGCGGCGACCGCGTCGCCGACCTGAAGAACCTCGCGCGCCGCCCAGATCGTGGCCGGGTAGAACGGGAAGAACGCCACGTCCTTGCCCGGGTGGTACCCGGTGTGGGAGAGCTTCAGGTAGTAGACGGAGTCCCAGCCGGTGATCGAGCGGAAGAACTTGGTCTGCCACGGCTCGAGCGCCCGGTGCCAGCCGAGCTGGGTCGTCAGGAGCAGGCCGAGGCTCAAGACCGCGAGGCGGCTGGCCGACCATACGACGAGCACGCGCCGCCACATGAGGCGGTATCGTACTGAGCGGGGTTCGGCGCGTTTGGCCGTGCGGGCCCCGTACCCGGAGAGGTGGCCGAGCGGCTTAAGGCGCCCGCCTGCTAAGTGGGTATGGGGGGTAAACCTCCATCGAGGGTTCGAATCCCTCCCTCTCCGCTCGTTCCGTGCTCGCCCCTGCCCGCCCTCGCGAGCGCGCGGTTTCGCGCCGCTCCCCGCGGGGTAGGCATCGAACAGATCGCCGAGATCTCCCCATGGGTTGGGGGGAGAGCGGGCGGCCCGCAAGGGCCGCCCGCCGCTCATCCCAGGCGTGCGTCCAGGTCGGCCAGCGCGGCCCGCAGGAGCCGGGAGACGTGCATCTGCGAGATGCCGAGCCGCTCGCCGATCTCCGCCTGGCTCAGCTCGAGCCCGAACCGCATCACGAGGATGGCCTGCGAGCGGGCGTCCAGCTCGCCCAGCAGGTGGCCGACGGCCAGCCGCGCCTCGAGCGCCTCGACCGCGTCATCGGTCCCGGCCGCGTCCTCGAGGGCGGTGTCGGGGACGGGCGGCGCCAGCGCGCGGCGCGCGGCCAGCCCCGTCACGACCTCCTCCTCCTCGAGCCCTGCAGCCGCGGCGATCTCGGCCGGGGACGGCGCGCGCCCATGGGCGGCCGTGAGCGCATCGGCGGCGGTCTCGACGGCCGCCGCCAGGTCACGGCCCGTGCGCGAGACGTGCACCGGGGCCGAGCCGCGCAGCACCGCCATCATCTCTCCGACCGCGAACGGGGCGGCGTAGCTCGCAAACGCCGTCCCCCGGCCGGGGTCGAAGCCGTCCAGCGCCGAGAGGACGCCGACCATCCCGGCCTGTTGCAGGTCCTCCCGGGCAGCGCGTCCCTCCCAGCGCCGGGCCAGCCGCGCGACGAGCGGCGTGAGGCGCTCGACGAGCTCGGCGCGGGCCGCCGGGTCGCCGTCCGCCGCCCGCGCTGCGAGGGCGTCGGTGCCCTCAGGCATCGAGCGTGAGCGCGATCGCGTCGCCGTTCTCCGCGACGCCCGCCGCCAGCTCCTCGAGCAGGACCCTGCGGCCGTGGAGGCGATCCGGGGCGACCGGCGAGACGGTCACGCTGAGACGGCCGCCGGTCAGGCGCATGTCCGCCCGCACCGGCCCCGGCACGGCCGAGGCGATGGCGATGTCGAGCGCGATCGCGAATTCGTCGAGCCGCGCCACGTCGAAGCCGGCCCGGGCACCGAGCGCGAGGAGCACGGGCGCGGCGACCGCCTTCGCCACGGCGGGATCGGACGCCTGCAGGCGCACGTCCTCGGGCGCGGTCGACATGCCGGGAGCCTAGCGTTGACATCGTCGGTGACGGGGGATAGCGTGCTTTCGTCGAGACAACGCTCGGGGGCCATGCGCGTCATCGAGGACATCGTGGCGGCGGATGTGATTGGCCAGGCTCCGACAGCCGTCGTGGTTGCCAACCCCGACTTGCAGGTTGCGGTCTGGAATCCGGCCGCCGAGAAGCTGTTCGGGATCGCCGCCGACGCGGCGCTCGGGCGGTCGATCCTGGACCTCGTCATCCCCGAGGGCCAGCACGGGCTGGCGCGCCAGATCGGCGTGCGAGCTGCCGCGGGCCGCGCCTGGCAAGGGGAGTTCGACGTGCGCCGCGGCGACGGCTCGCCCCTTCGCGTGCACGCCGCGGTCGGGCCGCTCGCCGACGCGGATGGCCGTGCCCTGGGCGTCGTGGCGACGGCGCTCGAGGCGGCACGGACAGAGGAGGCCGACCGCGAGCGGCGGCTCGAGCTCCTCGTGCAGACGAGCGAGATCCTGGCGGCGTCGGTCGAACCGCGCGCCGGCCTCCAGAGCGTCGCGCGTATGGCGGCCGCGTGGCTCGCCGATCTCGTCGTGATCGACCTCCTCGGCGCCGACGGTCGCCTGGAGCGGGCGGCCGTCGCCCACGCGCGGCCAGAGCACGCCGAGCTCGCCGAGGGC
>Ga0075434_100005174_pt1 | contig 11844 bp, 18 predicted proteins | sample RhiMethybrSRZTD3_FD_75298 | JGI IMG/M metagenome (GOLD analysis project Ga0075434, IMG submission 75298) | Populus rhizosphere microbial communities from Tennessee, USA - Rhizosphere MetaG P. TD hybrid SRZTD3 | ecosystem: Host-associated > Plants > Roots > Rhizosphere > Soil | place: USA... | reverse complement strand
GACGTGACGCGCAGCGAGGATATCGAGCGGATGCTGGAGGAGGCCTACCGGCGCTGGGGCCGGCTCGATGTGCTCTTCAACAACGCCGGCGTCATCCGTGTCCAGCCTATGCTCGACGTGACGGGGGAGGAGTGGGACCGCGTGATGAACGTGAACCTGAGAGCCGCCTTCTTCGTGCTGCAGGCGACGGTCCGGCGGATGATCCGCCAGGACGCCATGCCGGGGTCGGACCTACGCGGCAAGCTCATCCACACTGCCTCCATCGCGGCCTATCGCGGCGGCAATCACATGATGACGCCGTACTCCGCCTCCAAGGCCGGCGTGGTCAGCCTCACGCGCTCGGCGGCCCAGGCCCTCGCGCCCCAGCGCATAACCTCGAACTGCGTGTGCCCGGGCGCGGTGGAGACGCCCATGTGGGAGCAGATCGACCGCGAGTGGGGGGCCCTCGAAGGGGTGGGGCAGGGGGAGATGTGGAAGCGGCGCATCCGGGGGATTCCTCTCGGCCGCCCCGAGCGCCCCGAGGACGTCGCCAATGTGATAGCGTTCCTCGCGGGGCCCGACTCGGATTACATGACGGGGCAGGCCTTGATCGTGGACGGCGGCATGGTGATGGGCAATTGACCACACGGAGGAGCGCGATGGCGGATCCCCACGAGCTGACAATGGACGAGCTGCGCGAGCGCATTCGCGCGGCCGGCGTCACGATTCCCGAAAATCGCCTGGCCATGGTGCGCAAACTGCTTGGGGACGCCCTCGCCCCCGTGCGCGCGCTGGACTCGAGGACCATCCGCACGGTGGAGCCCGCGGTGAAGTTCGTGGCGGAGCCCAAGGAGGCCGGCCGTGAGTGACGAGATCTTCTACGCGACCATCCGTGAGCTAGGCGCTCGCTACCGCAAGCGGGAGATCTCGCCGGTGGAGGTGACCCGTGCGCTCCTCGCCCGCATCGAGAAGCTCGATCCGCTCCTCCACGCCTTCGTCACCCTCACTGCCGACCGCGCCCTCGAGGACGCGCGCACGGCGGAGGCGGCTCTGCGTCGTGGCGACGAGAACCCGCTCCTCGGCATTCCCATCGCCCACAAGGACATCTATCTCACCCGCGGCATCCGCACCACCGGGGGCTCCGCCCTCTTCGCGGAGTGGGTTCCCGACTCCGACTCCACCGTAGTGCGGCGCTGGCAGGAAGCGGGGACGGTGCTCCTGGGCAAGCTCATCACCCACGAGTTCGCCTTCGGCCTTCAGTTCCCCGGGCACAAGTTCCCCGCCGCGCGCAACCCGTGGAATCTCGACCACATTCCCGGCGGCTCGAGCAGCGGCTCCGGCGCCGCGCTGGCCGCGGGGCTCGTCGCTGGCGCCACCGGCTCCGACACGGGCGGGTCGATCCGGGGCCCGGCGGCCTTCTGCGGCATCGCGGGGATCAAGCCGACCTATGGTCGGTCGAGCCGTGCCGGCGTCATGACGCTCTCGTGGACGCTCGATCACACGGGGCCGATGGCGCGCACGGTGGAGGACTGCGCCTTCCTGCTGCAGGCCATGGCCGGCCACGATCCTGCCGATCCGGCCTCGAGCACGGTGCCCGTGGACGACTACCTGACGCCGCTCCGGCGCGGGGCGAGCGGCCTCACCATCGGCGTGCCGCGCAACTATTTCTTCGAGGGCGTGGATGCGGAGATCCAGCGCGCCTTCGAGGAGGCCATGGACACCTTGCGCAAGCTGGGGGCCGAGGTGCGCGACGTGCGCATCCCGAGCCTGCGCGGCGCGATGTCCTTTCTGCTCATCCTGATGGCGGAGGCCTACGCCTATCACGAGCGCGATCTCCGCGAGCGGCCCGAGCTCTACGGGGACGTGTTGCGCGAGCGGCTCCTCGCCGGCGCGCTCGTCTCGGCCTCCGAGTACACGCAGGCCCAGCGCATTCGCGCCGAGATCTGCGCGGAGACGGCAGAGGTGCTGCGCGACGTGGATCTGCTCGCCACGCCGACCACGCCCAAGCCGGCCACGCCCTTCACGCTGGCCCACGACCCCGAGTTCGCGTTTCCCAAGAGCAACATGGCGCCGTTCAATCTCACGGGTCTGCCCACCCTGGCGCTGCCCTGCGGCGTCTCGTCCACGGGGCTGCCCCTGTCCATGCAGCTCTCGGGACGCCCGTTCGAGGAAGCCACGGTGCTGCGCGTCGGCCACGCCTACGAGAAGGCGACCGCGTGGCACACGCGTCGGCCTCCCGTGTGAGGCGCGCCGCCTAGCCGGAGGCCTCCGCGGAGAGCTGGATCGAGTTGCCGTCTCGATCCTTGCCCGTGAGGATCTCCCGGGGTCACGCGGGCCGCTCGACGATCTTCCAGTAGGAGTCCTTCCGCGTCACCTTGCCATCCCGGAACTCCCAGTGGTCGCAGCCCCGCACCCGCACCGCTTGGCCGTCGGGGCGCGTTCCCGTCAGAAGCCATTCCGAGACGCCGAGGTTCCCGCTGACCCAGTGACGATCGTCGCTGTAGTGGACGTCGGGCAGTCCCTTGAAGCGCGTGGCGAGGCCCTCGCGCACGGCGGCCTTGCCCGTGTACCGCTGGCCCCACGGCTCGGGACCGCGCGGCATCTCCAGCGTGCAGTCCTCGGCGAAGAACTCCATGATGGTGTCGAGATCGTGAGCGTTGAAGGCGGCGGCGATCGCCTTGAGCGTGTCGACCGAGACGGTAGCCCGTTCAGTCATGGTCGTTCCTCCTGTCCGCACGGTGATTGAGCTGGGACGTTTCGAGTCACGGACTCGTCCCTGCCAGCATGTGGAGGCTCAGGATCAGGAAGGCGACGGCTCCCGCGACGGTGCGTACGGCGTGGAGCCGTCCCCAGCGCGCGAGCAGCACCATCGCCTCGGCGCGCTCAGGATCGAGGCCGGGCGCGAGCAAGCGCTTGTTCGTGGGCAGGATGACGATGAGCGTGAAGGGAATCATGGCGCCGAGGAGCAGCCCGGCGATCAGCAGGGAGGCGTGGCCGCGCTGGAGCCACGCCACGACCGCGGCCAGGCAGCCCAGCGCGGCGAGACTCGCCTGCATGACGGCGCCGCGCCGGTAGCTCGGCCGGAACTGCGCGAGGGCCAGGGCGGCGCCGCCCTCGACGCGCGCGGGATGCTCCACGAGCGTCACGTAGATGGCCGCGCCCGCGAAGAGGCCGGTGGCGAGCAGGGCGACGAGCTCGGCGACCGCCACGTCACCGCCTCGCGATCAGCTCGTTGGAGGGCAGCCGCGGGTCCACGACCTTTCGTGCGGTCTGGGCACCCGCCACGGGCAGGCCCTCGGGGCGGAGCAGGCCGAGCTGGACGAGCACGGAGGCCTGGTCCCAGTAGATGTGCTCGTGGGCGAGCTTCCCGTCGCGGAAATGCACGATGACGACGAGGGGAATCTCCACGCGCTTGCCCGTGGGCGCCACGCCCGGCAGCATCCACTCCATCTCTAGGGTGTGGGTGAAGCGGAAGATCATCTCGTCGACGATCCGATCGGCGCCGATGGTCCGCGAGACGGGGACGGTCTCCGTGTCGGGGGGCATCTGCGGGATGAAGAGCGTCGAGTAGAAGGCGCGCAGCGCCTGGTGGCCGAGGCCGCCTGTCATCACGGGGACGTGGTTGACGTAGGCATCGGGCACCATGGTGTCGAGCGTGGCCTCGGTGTCGCGAGTCACGAACTCCTCGCGAAGATGCTTCTCCCAGAGATCGTTGAGACGCTGCTGCGCGGGCGTGAGCGGGGGCTTCGCGGTCGCCTCAGTCATGTCGTGTCCTCTCTTCCCGGTCTGGTCAGGGGCGCCCGTCGAGCGCCCGCCGGAGCTGGTCGAGGTGGTTGTCGTCGTGGCCGGCGAGGCTCGCGACCCAGTCCCGCAGGGTGAGACGCCCACGGGCCGGATGAACGCCGACCCGCTGCCAGTCCTCGGCGGACAGGGAGCGCAGCAGGGTCAGCACGTCCCCGCGGCGGCGCGCGAAGGCCGCGAGAGCCTCGCGCGGATCGTTGCGCGCATACTGACGCTCCTCCGCCCAGCGCGCCGGATCGAGGGGGTTACCGATGGCGCCGCCGACGCGCCACGGCGCCAGCTCGCTCGCGCTCGCCCCCAGTACGAAGATCGTCGGCTCGTGCACGGCGAGGATGGTGTGGAAGCGGACCTGGAAGAGCTCCTCGACGTCGCGCAGGTGGCAGATGATCTCGGTGGCCGACCAGTTCTGCGCGTCGGGCCGCCGGGACAGCTGATCGCCGATCCTGCCTTCGAGCGCGTCCGCCAGCTCGCGCGGAGTCTGCACCAGACGTCCGAGGGACGAGTCGACGGCGAGCACGCGCGACGGGCCACCCACGGCTATTCCGTGGCGAGGGCCTGACGCCTCTCCCGGTGGTAGCTGGACAGGGTCTGGTTGGCCGCCGCGATGGTCCGCGCCGCCTCGGCGATGGCGGTCAGATGGCGGCCGGGGACGATGATGTAGAGCTCGTCCTCCCCGAGATCCGTGTAGACGCGGTTGCCCACACATCCCGTGCTGGCGATCACGCCGTGGGCGAGGGCGGCGGGGAGCGACATGCAGGTGGGCCGGCCGAGCAGAGGAGCCTGGACGGGCACGCCCGCGCGCGTCGCCGCCTCCTGGAGCAGCATCACGCGGCCGGGTTGCCCCGAGAAGAGCACGACGTCGGGATCGATCGGGGTCTCGCCCAGGGGCGCGTACACCACCACGGCCGGCGGCGTGGCCAGGCGCGGGATGCCCGGCACTTCCTCCATCTTGAGATAGCCGATGCTCGTCATGAACGAGAGCGTCTGCTCGAGCTCCGGGGCGCGGTCCGGCGGCAGGGCGAGGTTGTGCGTGTAGCTGCCGATGGGGCAGTTGTAGTGGTCGCCCGCCACCTTGTAGAAGGTTCGTCCGGTCGCCGCGATCCGCCAGAAGCTGCACCCCGACGGCTCCGTGCCCACAAACTTGATCACGCCGGCGGGCGCGGTGTCGCGGAATGCCACGGCCACGGGGCGCCGCCGCAGGCCGAGCGCCTCGGTGAGCTGTTCCTCCAACCCTCGATAGTCCACCATCGGCACCTCCGATCGGGTCCGCGCGGCGAGACGGGCGCCGAGCTGGAGTCAGGCCATCCCGGCGAGATGAGCTTCGAGACGGTCGAAGTTCTGCTCGTTCGCCGCGGGGGCGAAGCCTTTGACCTTCGCGCATTCGGCGGCGGTCTCGAACAGCATGCGGAAGATCAACCGCGTCTTGCCTCCCTCCTCTGCCAGGGTCGCGGTGAGCCGGAACTTCGGTCCCGAGACATGGTCGAAGACGATGCGCTCCGGCGCCACGATCTCGCGGAAGACGCTGTGGTTCGGATAGTCGACGCCGTTGGGGCCGTGCATGGTGAACCGCCAGGCCCCGCCCGGCCGCAGGTCGAATTCGTGGAACGTGGTCGTGAAGCCCTTGGGGCCCCACCAGCGAGTCAGCTCGGTGGGCTCGGTCCACGCCCGGAACAGGCGCTCACGGGAGCAGTCGAAGACGCGGGTGTTGACGATCTCCCGGTCGGCGCCGTCCGGAGCGGAGTGATCGCGGGTAGTGGCCATGACGAAGGCATAGCCTAACGTCGGCGCGAGCGGATCGCAACCGACGGCGCGCTATCCGGCGGCGAAGCGCTGGAGGATCCGCTCGTACACTCGGAGATCGCCGGCCGAGAAGCAGCAGAAGATCACCTCTTCCACCGTTGGATGATCCGTGACCGCGGCACGGACGGCAGACACGGCGACCTCCGCGGCCAGCTCAATCGGATAGCCGTAAATGCCGGTGCTGATGCTCGGAAAGGCCAGCGTGGCGAGGCCGTGCTCGGCAGCGAGCCTGATGGAAGTGCGATAGCACGAGGCGAGGAGCTCGGGCTCGCCCTGGCCGCCGCCACGCCAGATCGGGCCGACAGCGTGAATCACGTGTCGCGCGGCGAGGCGATAGCCCTGCGTGATCCGGGCCTCGCCGGTTTGGCAGCCACCGAGGCGGCGACACTCCTCCAGGAGCTCCGGCCCCGCCGCGCGATGGATGGCGCCGTCCACGCCGCCTCCGCCAAGCAGCGAGGTATTGGCCGCGTTGACGATGGCATGCACCGAGAGCGTGGTGATGTCGGTCTGGATGGCGCGAAGTCGGGCGGGCATGCTGGACGGTGACGCAGCCGGGGCTGGATCAGAGCCTCGGCTCTTCTGGGACGTCGATCTTCGGCCGCCCACCGCTGCCCGCGGGAAGCGAGTCGGAAAGCGGGCGTGGGGCGCGCTCGAAGATGGGCTCGAGCAGCGTGAGGAAGGTCGACACGAGGAGAGCGCCGAATGCTGCAACGACCTTGCCGGATTGGCCGGTCAGGTATGGCGTGTTGGGCACGGCCAGCGCCCACACGATGAACGCGATGGTCGAGGCGGCCAGCTTCCACCACGGCAGCTCGCTCCATCGCGGGAACGGAGAGAGTCCATCGCGCCGCCGCTTCCCGGCGAGCACGAGGAGCAGGAGGATGGGGGTGAGGATCGCGAAGAACCAGTACACGCGCACGTCGGTGACCTGGGCGAAGGTGGCGGTCAGGGCGGGCATGGCCGAGAGCGCCGTGAGATAGAGCGTTACGATCTCCGTCGGGACATAGCGTGCGAGCGCGTCGAGCACGGTGGCGGCTGCCGCCGTGCCGCGCGAGGCGGTGCGGTCGCGCAGGTCGAGCGTCCGGACGGTGGTGGTCGTGAGGGGGCGGGGCGCCACGATGCCTGCCCCGTACTCCGTGACGGGGAGGCGACGCTGCGCCTGTGCGACTTCCTCGTCCGCCAGGCTGCTGAGACTCATGTCCGACCTCCTTCTCTCGATGTCGCTGGCTCAGCAGCGCACGGGCGAGGTGAGGACGAGGCGATCCGTCGGATACGCCCTCGTGGCCTCAAAACAGCCCGCGAGCCAGGGCAACGGATCCTCGATGGCGTTCACGTCGCGTCCTCTCTGAAGCTCCAGATGCACGTGCTCGAAGCCCGGCCAGGCGCGCTGGCCCGACGTGGCCCAGATCCGCTGGCCCCGCCGGACCGTGTCGCCCACCGCCACGCCGATCTCGGAGAAGTGGCAGTAGACCGTACGATAGCCGCCCTCGTGGTCGATGACCACGATCAATCCGCAGAGGTCCCGGTCGTCACGCGCCACGCTGACCCGGCCGTCGGCGGCGGCGAGCACGTCGGCGCCGGGCCGCCCGGCGATGTCGAGACCGCGGTGGGGACTGGTGCGGGGATATCCCTCGGAATCGAGCCAATCGCCGAAGCCGGCAAGGATTCGCGGCACTCCCGGCCGCGCGGGAGCCAGGGCACGCAGCAGATGAGTCAGTGGGAAGACCACGAGCAGGAGCAGGGCGACCAGTCCCATCACCAACGGCACGAGCGGCGACGGCGCGCCGAGTCTCCGGCCGCGGATGAACCGGACGAGCGAGCGCGTGAAGGAGACGACGACGAGGGCAGCTCCCATTGCGGCGAGGATCGGGAAGAGAAATCGGGGGGCCGGCTGGGCGATGGCCGGTGTGGAAGCGGCCACGAAGAGCACCACGGCAATCACGAGGGCAGCAGGAAGGATCCCGCGAGTCACGCGGTGGCCCCACCGATCGGGCTGCACGTTGTTGACGGTGATCCCGCGCGGGCCCAGATCGCGCGCGAGGCCCTTCACGGGCCCGCGGTGACCAGCGCGCGCTTCTTCTCCAGCAGACGATTCATGTGCGCTCCCTTCGCAGGCGTCTAGACTCCTGTACGGCCGCCTCGGCCGCGATCACGGGCAGGGTAAAGCAGCCGTCGAGGTCGTCCGCCGTCGACTGACGACGGAGACGCTCGCGTCGCGTCCAGTCCGCGAGGGCGAAGGTCAGGAGGCAGCGGCAAGCGACGGCCTCCTGCATGCCCGCCACTCTGATGAGGTCGTGGCGGATCGCTCACGCGGGCGCGATGTTGGCGTTCATCCGGAAGAGATTCCTCGGGTCGTAGACGGCCTTGAGCTGGCGCAGACGCGCGTAGTTCTCGCCGAAGGAGGCGCGGACCTTCTCCGGCCCATCGTCGGCGGCGAGGTGATTGACGTAGGCGCTGCCCTGCAGGTGCGGCTCCACGCGGTTCCAGATCGCCCGCACCCAGTCGATGTGGCGTGGCGACCCCGCGCCATCCGTCCACTGCCCGATGGCATCGAAGTCCCACTGAGGCCGCCGGGCCGCGAAGGCGGTGGCGGTCGGCGAGACGCGTGTGGCTGCCCCGTGCATGTAGAAGAAGATGAAGGCGCTGAGCGGCGAGCTGAAGGCGGCCGAGGCTTCCACCAGCGCGTCGATCAGGTGGTCGGGGAGCTCATCCGTGAAGGCCGAGCGCCAGTAGCGATGGAGGCCGTGCTCGGCGTTGCCCTGGTCCAGCATGGTCTGGCGCGCGGCATACGGCATCGGCCCCACGAGGTCCGCCACGGGCCTTCCGAACGCGCGCGCGGGCGCGAGCACCTTCGTGCCTTCCTCGATCGGGCCGTTGTAGCCGAGGATCATCGCGGCTACCGGGATGCCGTCGGGCGAGGTGAGGAGGCCGCAGTTGGCCTCGGCCTCGTCGGGCAGCGTGCCGCAGAAATCGCGATAGAAGCGAAGCACGTCGCGCGCCTGCGCGAGAGGATAGAGCACGAGTCCTCCCAGGACGGTGGACACGGGATGCAGTCGGTATTCGAAGGACGTGACGACGCCGAAGTTGCCCCCGCCGCCGCGAAGGGCCCAGAACAGATCCGGGCTTTCCGTGGCGCTGGCGCGCTGGAACTTCCCGTCGGCCATCACCACGTCGGCCGACAGCAGATTGTCCACGGTGAGGCCGTGCTTGCCCATGAGCCAGCCCAGCCCGCCGCCGAGGGTGAGGCCGGCGATGCCGGTGTTGGAGACGGTGCCGCCCGTGGTAGCGAGCCCGAACGCCTGTGTCTCGTGGTCGAGCTCGCGCCACAGCACGCCACCCTGGGCGTGCACGGTGCGCGCGCCGGGATCGACCCGGATGCCCTTCATGGGGGAGAGGTCGATGACGAGGCCGCCGTCGTTGGTGCCGTAGCCCGGCGCGCTGTGGCCGCCGCCGCGCACGGAGACGGCGATGCCGTGCGTCCGCGCGAAGTTCACCGCGGCCTGCACGTCGGCCACCCCGGTGCATCGCGCGATGAGCGTCGGTCGGCGGTCGATGTTGCCGTTCCACACCCGCCGCGCCGTCTCGTAGGCGCCGTGATCATGTCCGATCAGCTCTCCGCGCAGCAGGTCCTGGAGACTCTTGATGTCCGCGTCGCTCAGATCGACCCGGGGTCCGTCGACGGTCAGGGCTACGAACGTGGCCATGCGGTCATCCTCCTTCGTCGTTGGCGTGTCTACTGCCCGATGCGCAACTCCACCCGGACGCCGTCGGGGTCGTGGACGAACACGGAGATGCCGTCCCGCCGCTTCACGGGCCCGCGGACGATGCGCAACCCGGCCTCGCCGAGCTCGGCGACGAGGTCCTCCATCGATTCCGCGTCCATGTCCAGGCAGTAGTGATGCATGCCGGTCCGGTCTTCCGCGTCGTCGGCGACGAGACCCGACTTGTGGAACACGTTGAGCTCCTGTTCACCGATGCGCAGGACCGCCGAGCGGACGCCGTCCGCATCGGGGCCAGACGTGCGCAGGAGCGTGAGCCCCAGCGCCTGATAGAAATGGAGGGTCTTGTCCATGTCGGCGACGGTGAGCGCGACGTGATGCAGGGCCTTGGGTCGCAGCATGCGCGCATCTCCTCGGGACGCGGTCCCTTCGCGTCCGCCAGCTATTGGATGGCCGGACTCAGCCCAGGGATCCCAGCCGGAGTGTCCACGGGGTGATCCGGGCGAGGCGGAGGAGATCCTGGCGCGACCAGGGATCCTCCGCGAGACGGGAGCGGATCTCTTCCGCCGTGTCGGCGTTGACGATCAGCAGCACGTCGGCGCTGCCTTCCAGGGGGCCGCCGAGCATCACGAACCGGTCTTTGGCGAGGGCGTTCATGAAGGCGGCGTGCGATGTCCACTCCGGCTGGCCTTCCAGCGGCTGGCATACTTGCCAGGCCGAGCCGCGCGTGCGAATCACCGCGAAGATCGGCATGCTCGCCTCCGATTCTGTCGTCGACGTGACCTGGCCATGTCGTTGAGCGGGGAAAGCGGGAGTCCACACGAGCCGCGCGCACCGCGCGCCACAGCTTAGCGCGGTCTGGTGATCTCCGTGGGGAAAATGATCGGGCGGGAGGGTGGGTCGTCGAAGACGCGGCGGGCGCCCGCGCCTAGCGATCGAGGTTGCGGTAGTACACCGTGGTCTGGCAGAGGCCGCCGTGCGGGAGCAAGGCATAGCCGGGGATCACGCCCACCCGCACCCACCCCTGGCGCTCGTACAGGCGCTCGGCATCGTCGCTGGCGGTGTCGAGCACGAGCAGGGTCTTGCCGCAATCGCGCGCGGCCGCCTCCGCGGCCTGCATCAGCGCGGCGCCGATTCCCTGGCGTCGCACGCGGCGATGCACGAGCATCTTCGACAGATCGGCCCGATGCGGCTGGTTCTCGGGCTGGTCGAGCACGAGCTGCACGGTGCCGCACACGCCGTGCGCATCCTCGGCGACCATGAGGGCGCGCGCCCCCGTGGCCACCCCCGCGGCCACGTGACGCCAGAAGGCCACCGCCCGCTCGCGCGACAGGGGATGCATGAAGCTGACGGAGGCCCCGCCTTCCACGCAATCGATGAGCACCTCGGCGAGCCCCTCGATCTGCGCGCCGTCGACGGCATGCAGGCGGCGCAGGGTCCAGGTCGAGGCGCTCATCGTCGGGAGGCGCCCTCGGAAGCGATCACCACGGCGTAGCGGGCGGGCCGTCGCGTGGGATTGTGGAACATCGTGGGGCGGTCGAGCTGCATGGCGAGGCAATCGCCCTCGCGTAGCCGATGGCGCTCCGTGCCCAGGGTGACGTCGATGGCGCCGTCGAGCACCCACACCTGCTGGTGCACGCGCACGTCGCGCGTCCCGGTCTCGAAGGCGACGCGACCGCCCGCGGGGAAGTGCACCTCGACGATCTGCATCGGCTGGGGGACGCCGGGCGGCGAGACGTTGCGCCGGAGATAGCCGGAAGCCGGGTCTCGCCACTGCGGCTGCTCGTCGCGCCGGGCCACCGGACCGCTGGAGGCGGGCCCCGCGGCAGCGGGCGCGTCGAACAGCGAGGCGAGCATCACGCCCAGCCCCGCCGCGAGCTTCTCCAGCACGACGGCAGTCGGGCTGCTCTCGCCGCGCTCGATGACCGAGATCATCGAGCGGCTGACGCCGCTCTTGCTCGCCAGCGCCTCGAGGGAGAGGCCCTGACCCGCGCGGAGCTCCCGCACGCGCTCGGCGATGCGCTGGTTCAGATCGGACGCGACGGCGCCATCCATGATGGTGGACACAATATCCACCATATAGGATGGCGCCGTCAAGCCCTTCTCCGGCGGTGGCTACTCGAGGACCTTGTCCGCCCGCACGAGGAGGGAAGCCGGGATGGTGACGCCGAGCAACCGCGCCGTCTTGAGGTTGATGATCATGTCGAACTTCACCGGCTGCTCCACGGGCAGCTCGCTCGGCTTGGCCCCCTTGCGGATCCGGTCCACGTACACGGCGGCGCGCCGGTACATCTCCGGGATGCTCCCGCCGTAGAACATGAGCCCGCCCGCGTCCACGTATTCCTGGCCGGGAAACATCGTGACGAGCCGCTGCTTGTTCGCGAAGGCGACGATGCGGTTGCGGTAGGAGGCGATGAGAGGATCGATCAGGAACGACGTGAGGACGATGAGGACAGGGGTCATGCACACCTCCTTGGTGCGTTCTCGCACGATCGCCGGGATGGGAGAACGGAGGACTATGGCGCCTCCACCGCGCGCGAGGCGA
>Ga0075434_100005173_pt1 | contig 11846 bp, 9 predicted proteins | sample RhiMethybrSRZTD3_FD_75298 | JGI IMG/M metagenome (GOLD analysis project Ga0075434, IMG submission 75298) | Populus rhizosphere microbial communities from Tennessee, USA - Rhizosphere MetaG P. TD hybrid SRZTD3 | ecosystem: Host-associated > Plants > Roots > Rhizosphere > Soil | place: USA... | reverse complement strand
ATGCGGTTGAGCGTCTGCGTTGCGAGCCCGCTCATCAGTGCGGAGCCCCGCCACTGCGGGAACATCGCGCCGTTGTAGAACGTGAGATTGCCCGGCGCGATGATCGGAGTCCAGTAGATCACCGGCTTCGTCAGATCGGGACGTGTATCCGGACTTGGGATCGGGACGCCGTCGTAGTTGACCGCGTAAGACACGAGCGGCCAGCCGTAGTTCTTGCCAGGCTCGATCAGGTTCAGCTCGTCGCCGCCTCTTGGGCCGTGTTCCACTTCCCAGAGCCGGCCATCGGGAGCGAACGCGAGACCGTAAGGCGTTCGATGACCGCTGGTCCAGGTTTCGGCAGGCGCCAGGTTCGGTGCTTCGAACGTGTACGTGCTCACCACGGGCGCGGTCCTGGCCGCTTCCGTGTCGCTCGGCGGATCGATGAGCGGAACGCTGGGCGCACCTGTCTTGCCGGCCATCGGATTGCCCGGTGCGGGCTTGCCGTCGAGCGTCAGGCGCAGGATCTTGCCCAGTTCCTGATTCGGATCCTGCGCGGGCGTCATACGCTGGCGCTCGCCGACCGTCAGGAACAGGTACTGGCCGTCAGGAGAAAAGGCAATCTGCGCCCCGAACTGTCCGCCGAATCCCTTGGGCATCTGGCGCCACAGCACGTCGAGTCCATCAAGGCTCGCCATGCTCTCGCCAACCGTCAGTCGGGCGCGTGCGAGGGCCAGGCTCGACCGGCCGCCGTCGCCAGGCTCCGCGTAGGTGAGGTAGACGCTGTGGTCCATCGCGTAATGCGGTGACACGAAGATGCCCAGCATGCCGCCTTGACCCTGGTGCAGGACAGCCGGCACGTTCTCGACGCGCGTCTTCTCTCCGTGCTGCGTGACCAGCCAGACCGGACCTGGCTTCTCAGTGACCAGCATGCGTCCGTCAGGCAGGAAGGCAATTCGCCAGGGCAGGTCGAACGTCGCCACCTGCGTCATCGTGAATGGAAGGCTGGGTTCCGGCTTCAGCTCACCTGCGTTGATTTGGGCCCGCGCCGGGGCCGAGGCCAGCGTGATCAGCAGCGCCGCGTTCAGAAGCGTCTTCATGAATCTCCCTTCCCTCAAGAATAACTTTCGAAGCCGACGGGACCAAAGATAGACACCGCGGCGGCGGGTAGCTCATACCCGTAGCCGGCCAGCGCCGGAAGACCAACGCCCGTTTGTCGCCCATTCGCGTCGCCGACTTGTCAGGCACGGCCGTTGCTGTTGTCCAGCCGCAGCTGGAGGCCCCCATGGAAGTCCAGGATGGCTTCATCGTCGGCATCTTCAATTACTGCGACCGTTGGTGCGAGCGCTGCGCGTTCGCGTCCCATTGCCGACTGTTTGCTGACCACGCGGAGATGGAGGCATCGCGCGATCCGAACTTGAAAGGGGTTGCCGATGCGCTGCCGCTGCCGGAGGACGTTTCCCCGCCGCCGCCCGCATGGATGCAGGAGCTGATTGAGGAGGCGAACCAGGCCTGCAGGAATCCGCCATCGCGCGAGGAGTGGGAGCGGATGCGGCCGCGGGTGCCCTCCGAGCACAAGCCGATCGACGCGCGCGCGAAGGAGTACGCCGTGCGCACGTTTCGGTGGCTCACTGCGACGGAGAGCGCATCGCCCGGCACGCCGGGAGACCCTCGCGACGTCATCTCATGGTTCCACTCGATGATTCCCGCCAAGGTCAACCGCGCGCTTACCAGGTGGCCCGACGCCGATTCCGAGGACGATGATTTCGATAAGGATGGCTCGGCGAAGGTCGCGCTGCTCGGCATCGACGAATCTCATGCCGCCTGGCTCGAGCTCGCCGAGCGTGGTCTCGTCGGCCGCAGCGAGGCGGACTCGTTCATCGCGGATCTCGTCTGGCTGGGCGAGGCGCTCGAACGCGTCCGTCCCAATGCGCGCGCGTTTGTCAGGCCCGCCTTCGACGAACCAGAGGCCCTCGCGAAGTTCCTCGCGGGCGAAGGACGTCGGTGATGGAGGATGGCCGCCGCTGACGTCGTCTTATGGCTGCAATGGTCCCGGATCACGGAAAACTTGCCGGGGATTCGAACCAAACGCTTCCCCCGACCTGCATGACAGTGGCTTGTCGCTCGACGTGAAAACCTGTCCTTTCACCGATGACACTCACCGTGTAAAAGGGCAGGATCTACCGATGCTCAGTCTTCGAGCGCGTGGAAAGGGACTCGTCGCGTTACTTCTAACGGTGCTCGCGGCTTGCTCCTCGCCCCCCACCAGTCGCGCGCCCGAGAGCACCACGGTTCCCGACCATGTCATGGTCGTCGTCTTCGACCAGATGAGACCCGATTACATCGACCGCTTTGATTTGCGTAACTTCCAGCGCCTCCGCGCATCGGCGCGCAATTATCCGGAAGCCTACGTGGGCCATCTCGGGTCTCAAACGGTGGTGAGCCATCTTGTGATCTCGAGCGGCCTGTTGCCCAAAATGCTTCCATGGCAAGACGACGTCGTCGTGGACAAGGCAGGCGCACTTGGCAAGCCAAACGCGGCCTACGAGACGGGCCGGCTTTCACGCGAGCAGTTGTGGACACTTCTGAAATCGGTACCCTCAACAACCTACCTTCCATACCGCATCCGGGTGCGCACCGGACGGAAGGTCATCGCAATTGGCGAAAAGGATTACGCCGCTCTGGTGATGGGCACGCCCACAGCAGACGCTATCGTCACGCTGACGAAGAGAGGTTCACAGTGCGTCCCGTCAGGTGTGAACGTACCAGACTACATCGCAGGTAACGGGCGGTTTACCGTGGAGTGCGTCGAGCCGTACGGAACTGGGTTGACCACTGTGTACGCGCTGGACGGCAGCCACTACGTGCCGGGGGACGATTCTGAGCACCTGGGCGGGGATGTCTGGACGACGGACGTCGCGCTCGAGGTCATGGCGCGCGAAGACTGGGCCGGTCTCTTCCTGACCTTCGGCGGCATCGACAAAGTCGCCCACATGCTTGGCGAGCAGGACGGGCCGGGGTTGTCGGTTCCGAGTCGGTACCGTTTGGCCGACGTTGCTCGCATCGCCGACGAGCAGCTCGGGCGGTTACTCGGCGCGCTGGAGGATCGCGGCCTGCTTGAACGAACCGTAATCGCAGTGATGGCAGACCATGGCGGGCAGACGAACCGCTACTACCTGGGCAACAACAAGTATCAGTCGTGCTGCCCGCTGGAAAATTCAGAAGCGCCGGTCGATCCGCCGTACTGGATAAAACATCTGACCGAGGTGGGGAAGCTGCACACGAGCTACCAGGATACCAGCGTCAAAATTTGGCTTGCTGATCGGTCGGCGATCAACGAAATGGCGATCGTCCAAGGCATGTCGACGATCTCCGGGATGGTGGAGATTTACGCGCTTCGACGCGCGGACCGAGGCTGGCGGTACGAACGCGTATTTACCCGCCTCACGCAGCAGGAACCTGCATTTCAAAGGTGGGCCAATCAACACGACGCCGAGCTGATGGACACCATGGCCGCGGAAGCGGCGCCACACCTGGTGGGCTTATTAGCAGACGGGTTCGGGTTTGGCCGAATCGGCGATCACGGCGGAGCCCAGGAACGAGCCCAGCGAATTCCATTCATCCTGCGCGTGCCCGGAGAAGGGCCGAGCACTCGCTCTGAACCCATTCGGCTCGTTGACGTCGAACCCCAGATCGCCGACATCATGCACCTTCAATCGGAGAACCCGTAGGGTCCGCTACGGCCGGAACACACGTACCCGCGATCGGCTCACGGGACCTGCCACCTGCGGCTGCGACCCGCAGAAGTCTGTGAACTTGGCATTCAAACGCATCTACTAGACCGCCGCGATGCCGGCCGGAATCCCTGTGCTGGGCTTCGCCCGGCCCACAGCCTGGTTCTAACCACAAATCGTTCTTTTTCGGCGTTGAGCTGATTCGGGGGCGTTTCGCGCATTTCCTGGTAGCGGATGTTCCGCACTGCCGGGCGCGTCGCTTTCCCGTCAGAAGGTTCTATTCACTTGTATTGGAGGTAGTCATGAAGAGAAGGACGACCACGGTGACCTTCGGCGTGGCACTCCTGATTGGCGTGACAATTCAGGCGGCACAACATGGCTGGGTCGTGTCCTTGAAGCCATCGGAGCGACAAGGAGCGGCCATCGTGCGCCCGCAAGCCGAAATCGGGGGCCTAGCGAACGGCATTTACTGCACACCGCTCACCATAAACGGCGTCGGCGTCCACGACATAGGCGGCCTCCCTTCAGGCGTCAGCGTCACCGTTACCGTCAAAGGCCTCACTGAGGGCTTTGATCCAGTGGCCGCTGTGGTGGTCCCGATGCTTGGCGAGCCGGCGGGTAACAACATCCGTACGGCGACGTATTACGACAATGATTCTGGCGGGGACAGGGACGCGAAGATCACGTTTGTAACACCGCAGTCCGGCAATTACATCCTGTTTGTCAACGACTATACGGACAAAACAACAGGCTGTTATCGGTACGAAGTGAGCCTGCGGTAGTTGGGAACAAAGAAGGGCTCATGGGCCTCTGCGCACCGATGGTACCCCGCGCGAGCGTCGCAACTTTACGCAGCAAAGGAGTCGTTATGAATCGCTATCGACTTGCACTGGTTGCCGTGTGTCTCGGATTCCTGCTGGCGGACACCCTATGCGCCAGGGGAGCGAATGCGCAAGAGCCGCCGGTTTCGCTGACCTCGTACAAGCCGCTCCCCGCGAAAGAGATCAAACTCGGCGCCAATGCCCTGGAACGTGTGCTGTCGGCAGAAACGGTCGTCGTTCTGGCTCGCACCGTACCCCTCATTAGAAGACAGTTCGGTGAACCGGGAGTCATCGTCACGTACAGGGGCGCCCGCGTCGGCCCGGAGAAGGCGAAAGCTGACGTCATCAAAGTGCTGGCTGAATGGGGTGCGTTCAGCCTGGTGGACGACCCGGCCCGGGCAGATCTCGTCATGGTGATTCAGGAGGAGACTCTCGCTCCAAGTTTTATGAGCGATGGCAAGGTCCGCCTGAAGGACACGTTGGCTGTGTTTTCCACAGGCGGGCCCGGAGCTGCCCCGCCACTCTGGGTCGGGATCGACACGGAAAACGCGCTGGCGGCAGCCTCAGGACTGACAACCCCTGATGCCGAGGGAGTCGTCGAGAAATTCAGGCGCGACGTGGAGGATGCGAAGAAGCGCACCAAGCGGTGACACGCAGCGCTGTTTCGCCAATGGCTGCCTTTGTGGCTGCGCCACCTTTCTTCGTCTGCTCGCGTTGGTTCCGTCTGTTCATGAGGTGAGCTACTACCCTCTCACTGGCAAAGAGCAGCATGGCGGAGGTCCTGTCATCCCCTGCGCCGGAGGGCCGGAAGACCAGGCTCGATCGTCTCTTGTCGCTCGCGGCAGACGTGCGCGCCGGTGAAGGCGCCGGCGCGTTGCTTCTGGCCCTGAATGTCTTCTCGCTCCTCGCCTTCTACTACGTCCTCAAGACGGTGAGGGAATCGCTCATCCTGTCCGAAGGCGGCGCCTGCCGCCAGACCGCTGCCCGGATACACGGACTCCAAGGCGAGGTACCAACCCCGCGGGATTCCGAGAATCCATTTGCCCTGTTCAACCTGGTCGAGGAAAACGTCGACGCGATTCGGTCGATACGTCGTGGCCAGCTGCGCTTTTTCTCCCTGCTGCTTTGCGATCTCGTCCGCCCGTGTCTGCCGATCATGGCGCGAGTGTCTTGCGAGTCGTCGTCAGCGTGAACTCGAGCGATTCACGCGGGATCTCGGTCACGAAGGGACGAATCAGCCAGCCGAACCCGGCAGGAATGCCCCGCGTAAGAGTTATCGATTCGCATTGCACATAGACGCCGCCGTCGCGCTCGAGAAAGCGCCAATAGGTATAGAGCCGCCACAGGTAGCCCCCATCACGCCCGACGGGTTTCTCGCGCTCACTGGGGGTATCGGGCGCCTCGACCTCGGCTATGCGCGTGCTGTAAATGCGACTGTGCGCCCGGTCAGGACCGTCGCGGCTGAAATATGCGTCGTGTTCGCTGTTGACGACAACGGTAATGACCTTCTTCATGGAGAACCGGAGATAGACACGGAACATGTCGCCGTTGCGAGCGAGCAGCTTGGATCGCGCGACGACGGGTCGATAGATCTCCGCGTGGCGGTCATAGTCCTGAAGCAGGGCGAGGGCGGCGTCGATAGTGATCCCGGGCACGAACGCCAGGCCAATCCAGTGGTGCACAAGGCCATCCGGGATGGTGATGTCCTTGCCGCCTTCGCGGGTCGTCACACGCTCGATCAGCAGGGCGCCCCTCCGCACCTCGTTGCGCCGCGCACCCTGTTCTGGCTCCGGCAGCCCATCGACCCACAAAAACGGTCCACCGGCGCTCATCCTGATCTCGACGACCTGCACGTAATGATCGAACGCGGCCACCGTACGAGCCTGCAATTCTGCCGGCGTGGCTGGGACGGCCGTCGACACGAAGACAGCGGCCGCGACGCTCGCAACCAGGCAGCGCTCGCAGTACGCGTGGCGGGTCTTCATCCGTGGTTCCGAGCAAGTACCGCGTAACCAGGGCGGATTCTACCTCTACCGCCGTTTTACCGCCTCTGCAAAGCGCGTTACCATTGCGCCCTCCCAAGGCCATGGGTGAAGACGATTCGAAGCTCCTTCGCCAGCTGTATGCGGGTGCGCTCCAGCGCGATCCGGAGGAGCGCGAGGAATACCTCGATGAAGCCTGTGCCGGGAGACCGCAGCTCCGTGCCCGTGTCGCAGCGCTGCTTCACGCCCACTCCCGGGACTTTCTCGACGGCGCACCATCGGTGGACCATGACCGCCCGCCCGCGGCGCATGACCCAGGCACGCGCGCCGACGAAAGCGCTGTCGAGGGACACCGGATCGGCGATTACGTCATACGACGGGAAATCGGCCGCGGGGGCATGGGCGTGGTCTATCTGGCGGATGACACACGTCTGCAGCGGCGAGTGGCGCTCAAAGCGCTCAATCCGAGTCTCAGTCAGACGTCTGACCTTCGCGAGCGCCTGCGGAACGAGGCGCGCGTCGCCGCGGGTTTGTCGCACCCCGGCATTGCAACGGTCTACGCACTGGAAGAGATTGACGGCGAGTTGTACATGGCGTGCGAGTTTGTACCCGGGGCGCCGCTTCGGGCGCTCCTGAAGTCCGGGCCGCTTCCGATTGACGAGGCCGTCAATATCGGGCTGCAAGTCGCCAAGGCGCTGGCCGAAGCCCACACGTACGGCGTGGTGCACCGCGACCTCAAACCCGAGAACGTCATCAAGACACCGAGTGGCGTCGTGAAGATCCTCGATTTCGGCTTGGCGCGCGGCGAACACGCCACGCACACGCGACTGACGCAGACGGGGGTCATCGTGGGCACGCCGGCGTACCTCGCGCCCGAACAGGTGCTCGGCGAGCGCGCCGACTTTCGAACCGACCTCTTCGCGCTGGGGGTGCTGCTGTACGAGCTCGCATCGGGAATGAATCCATTCGCCGGTAAGAGTCTGACCTCCACGATCGCGAGAATCGTCGATGAAGATCCACCGCCGCTGTCAGAAGTTCAACCCCGCAGTGTGTCGGAACTCGACCGCGTCATCGAAGTGTGCCTGCACAAACGGCCGGAACAGCGCTACGGGTCGACGCAGGAATTGATTGCGGATCTCGAGCGCGTTCGCGAGGAGCTGGCTCGGCTCCGCCCCGCGCCCGCGGGCGCCATTCCCACGGCGCAGAACCGGCCTGCGGCCAGTGCTCCGCGCTGGCTGATCGTTCATCAGATCGCCGTGTCGGTCATCTACCTCGTAACGCTCTACCCCGCATGGTATGCACGGGTCTGGTTGCCTGAGCCCTGGAGCAGGCTGTTTCTGCTCGTCGTCCTGGCCACCGCCGCTGCCGGGACGAGTCTCCGGCTGCATTTGTGGTTCACGGCGGTGAATTTCCCGCGGCAGCTTGCGGCGCAGCGTGCACGAACGGGAACGGTCACGCGGCTCTGCGATCTCGTCTTCGCCCTCGCTCAGATCGTGGCCGCGCTTGCGATCGGGGACCGCCATCCGGAGTTCGCCATGTTGTTTGTCGGCGTGTCGACGGCCATGCTCGTCGCATCGTTCGTCATCGAACCGGCGACCGCTGCGGCAATCGGCGACTCTGGAGGACGCCCCTGACGCGGACGTCCTTGTGGGGTGGCTTCCGGCGATTCGACCGGGCCACGATCGTGGCGATGGCCGGCGCGGCTACGATCGGTGCGCAGTTCGTTGCGGGCAGAGCCGCGCGCGATGCGCTCTTTCTCGCCCATTTCGACCCCACCGCTCTCCCGCCGATGATCATCGGGACGTCGCTGTTCGCCGTTGTGCTCGTCGTGATCAGCGCGAAGACGTTCGCCACAATCGCACCCGATGCGTATGTCCCAGCCGCGTTTGCAGTGAACGCGATGATCCTGCTCGGCGTCTGGCGCCTCGGTACGACGGTCCCCCGCGTGGCCGCGCCGCTGCTCTATCTGCTCGTCTCGGGCGTGGGCCCGCTGCTCAGTTCGGGATTCTGGCTGATGGCCAGCGAACGATTCGATCCCCGTACCGCAAAGAAACGATTCGGGCAGATCGGCGCGGCTGGCACCGTCGGCGGCCTCGTAGCAGGCCTGGCCGCCGCTCGCGTGTCCTCGGTGACGGGTGTCGAGGCAATCATCCCGCTGCTCGCTGCACTCAACCTGATCGGCGCGTGGCAGACGCGGTCGTGGGGACGGCGCTCCACAGAGTCCCCGCGTCCTGACAGCGCGCCGGCGGCGCTGCCCAGCCGCTCCGGCCTGCGCGTCCTCGCCGACACTCACTATTTGCGTCATCTGGCGATTGTCATGCTCCTCGCAACCGTCGCCGCAGGCTTCGTCGATTACGTCTTCAAGGTCCAGGCGAAAGCCAGCCTCGAGGCCGGCCCGCGGCTGGGGAGCTTCTTCTCTCTTTACTATGCAGCGGTCAGTCTCTTGAGCTTCGGGGTGCAGGCATTCGCCAGCCGTACTGTCCTCGAGCGACTTGGCCTCTCCGCGTCGATGAGCGCGGCCTCACTCGCAGTCGTGGCAGGCGGGACCGCCGCATTGGTCAACCCGATGCTGTCCACAATCGTCGCCACACGAGGAGGCGAGGCGGTCTTACGTGGTTCCCTGCTTCGCGCGGGGTACGAAGTCTTCTACACGCCGATCGAGACCGGCGACAAGCGTGCGGTCAAGGCCGTTGTGGATGTCGGCGTGGATCGATTCGGTGACATTCTGGCGGCAGGCGTCATCCAGATCCTCGTGTGGACGGCCATCGACGGATGGCTCGCGCCGCTGCTCGGCCTTGCGGTCGGCTGTTCACTGGTCGCGCTGGTGCTGGCGAACGGGTTGAGCCGTGGCTACGTCAACGCGCTGGAGCAGAGCCTGCGGAACCGCGCGCTCGAACTCGACCTCGCGGACGTCGAGGATCGAGAGACGCGCACCGTTGTACTCGAGACGCTGCGTCGCCCTGGATCCCGGATCCCAGTCGCATCGCACATGAAGGGTTGTGAGACGGTTACGTCCGTCAGCACCGAGCTGGAGATTCAGGAGATTCGGGCACTGCGATCGCGCGATGCACACAGGGTGCGTCCGGTGCTGTGTCGTGACGCGCCGTTGCCGCCTGCGCTCGTACCGCATGCCATCAAGCTGCTCGACTGGGACGTTGTGGCAGACGACGCCGTCCACGCCCTGAGGATCGTGGCGAACCAGCACGTTGGCGAGTTGATCGACGCACTCACCGATCCCGTAGAACCGTTTGCCGTCCGGCGAAGAGTTGCCCGCGTCTTTTCCGTCTGTTCGTCGCAGCGCGCGGCCGATGGTCTGGTGTTTGGCCTCGAGGATCTGCGGTTCGAGGTACGCATGCAGTGTGGGCGATCGCTGTCCGCCGTCATCAGAAGGAACCCGCGCATTCACGTCGACCCGGCGCGGCTATCCGCCATCGTCCTGCGTGAGGTCGCCGTCAGTCGCCGGGTGTGGGAAAGCCGGCGGCTGATTGACGGTCTCGCGGAGGACCGCGATGATCGGTCGCCTCTTGACGAACTCGTGGACGAGAGAGCCAGCCGAGCGCTTGCCCATGTATTCACGTTGCTGGAACTGATCCTGCCGGCCGACCCGCTCCGTATTGCGTACCGCGGCCTGCACACCACCGACAAGGGTCTTCGGGGCACGGCCCTCGAGTACCTGGAAAGCGTGCTTCCCCACGACATCCGGGAGCGGCTCTGGCCGTTTCTCGAACCCGCCTCGGATTCCGGTCTGGTCCGTCGTGCGCGTGACGAGATCCTCGAGGACCTGCTTCGCTCGAACCAGTCGATCGTCCTCAACCTGGAGGAACTGAAGGCGCGGCGCGAAATGGGCGTATGACGGCTCATTTGTAGAGTCCCGTCCGAATCGTCCGCCGCCCCTTGATTTGTTCGAGGACACGCGAACCGATTTCCGGCGGTTCTTGAAAGGAGGCACTTACATCGACAGCCACACGATGACGGCAACAAGCCATCCGGCCGCTGCATCCGCAGCGTAATGGTACCGGCCGAGCACGGCTCCGACGGACACGGCGGCCGCCCAGAAAAACATCCCGACGGCGGCCGGACGTGGCGCGTCGATCACCAGAAGAGCGGCTGCCAGTGCTTCGGCCGCATGGCCGCTGGGAAACGTGTTGACGTCGATGCTCGTGAGGCCCAGCAGTCGCAAATTGAATCGGCGAACTCGTGCGTGCCACGGTTCACCGTCTTCCAGGCTGCGGGGGGGCCGGGTCTGCACCCAAGGGAGCGCTGCGAAACACAAATAATCGGTCGTGAGAATGACGCTCCAGAACCGTACCGGGTCCGGCGCGGGCGTCAGCCAGAGGTGAATCACAAGGGCGACCGGAATCATCAAGTAGACGCCTGCGTAAGCACACTCGAGGAATTCGGCGATCCAGCGTGGCGCAGCCGCAGAGAGTGCCCGGATCCGGGCTGCGCTATCGCCGCGGAGCAGCAGCCGCTCGGCCCCGTGCATCGGCGCCACAAACAGTAACCCGCTGGTCCAATACGCGAGCAGGAGAAGGACCGGAGGCAGCAGCCAGTCGTGCATGATGGGAAGCTCTGGCAGTGCAACCGAGGCACATACCAGACTGAAGCCGCCGGCGGCCGCGCCAAGAGCACGAATGCGTTTCGGACCCACCACCCCGCGCGGCAGAGCCGTGACGCCCGCGGTGTAAACGAAGAACGAGCCGCTGGTGATCTCCCACGCCCTGAGGTCGTCGAACATTTACCCTCTGTCACGGAATGCGCGAAACGCCGACAGATCGGCTCACGCGAACGCTCTTCTGTCCCGTTTGCAAGATGAGCGAGTCATGAGAGCGAGGAAAGGGGGTCTAGCGGCGCACGGTGTACTGGAGTTTTACGAGCAACTGATTCGATTCGAGCTCCCAGCGCTCGAGCAGCGAGCGCACGTTGTGGTTGTAGACGACGAAGAGATCGGCCACTGGGACAAACGTCCAACGGAGCCTCGTGTTGACGCCCACCGAGTCGGTGTCGGTGTCGTACTGCGCGTAGCTGGCAATCGTCAGATCCGACGAGAAGTTCATGCGCAGCCGTGTGCCGACGAGCTGCTGCGTGAAGCGGCCCGTGCCGACCCGTCCGATGTTGCGCTCGCTGTTGAATTCGAGCGTGAAGAGCGGCGTCGGGTTCCAGACGCCGCTCCACTCGTACTGGTCGAGCTCGCCGTCGTAGAAGCTACCGGCCCCCCAGGTGAGCGACGTGGAGAAGCGGCGCTTCTGCGCGGTACTGGCCGTGATCGACCGGCGGACCCACTGGTAGGGCCCAGGTGGAATGACGACGCCCGTCGAGATCTCGAACGGCTG
>Ga0075434_100005172_pt1 | contig 11846 bp, 12 predicted proteins | sample RhiMethybrSRZTD3_FD_75298 | JGI IMG/M metagenome (GOLD analysis project Ga0075434, IMG submission 75298) | Populus rhizosphere microbial communities from Tennessee, USA - Rhizosphere MetaG P. TD hybrid SRZTD3 | ecosystem: Host-associated > Plants > Roots > Rhizosphere > Soil | place: USA... | reverse complement strand
CTTCGGCGTCACCGAGGCGAACTGGCGGGATGCGGTGAAGAAGGACCCGTACTTCGCCGGCTCCGAGACGCCGTTCTACGTCGGCCGCGCCGTGGCCGCGCTCGCCGCCGATCCGAAAGTAATTCTCAAGACCGGCAAAGTGCTGAGCTCCTGGGAGCTCGCCGACGAATACGGCTTCACCGACGTCGACGGCGAACGCCCGCACTGGGAGCGCTTCTGCGCGCCGAAGATCGACGAGCGGTGGCAGAAGATCGCGCAGAGCGCGCGGGCCGAATTCAAGCGGCGGGGGCTCGATCCCGCGATCATTGAAGATGACCGCGTCAGCCGCACCTTACGCGCCCGTCTCTCCGAAGACGGCGAGCCGCCGCGCTGGTTCAGCCAGGAGATCTCCTTCCCGGAGGCCGTTCATGGCGATCCCAAGCGGCTGGCGGCGGAGCTCTACGAACGCTTTGTGCTGGCTAAGAGTTGACGGCCCGCGACTTTGCCCGCCAAGGCAGGGACGCTGGGATCCTTCGTCAGGGGGGACACATCATGCGACCACTCGCAGGCAAAGTCGCCGTCGTCGCCGGCGCGACGCGGGGCGCCGGGCGGGGCATCGCGTGCATGCTCGGCGAGGCGGGAGCCACGGTCTACTGCACGGGCCGCAGCGTGCGCGGCAATCCGAACATGACCGGCTACTTCGCCGGCCGGCCCGAGACCATCGACGAGACCGCCGAGATGGTGACGGCCCGCGGCGGCGCCGGAATCGCCGTCCGCGTCGATCATCTCGTAGAAGAGCAAGTCTCAGCGCTCTTCGAACGGGTGCGGCGCGAGCAAGGACGGCTCGACGTTCTCGTCAATGACATTTCCGAGGGCGACGTCCACGAGTGGCAGCCGTTCTGGAAGCTCTCGCTCGACCGGGCGTTCGCGATGTTCAGGAACGGCGTCCACTCGCACATTCTCACCAGCCGCTACGCCGCGCCGCTGATGATCGAAGGCGGCCGCGGGCTCATCGTCGAGATCGGCGACGGCGAAACGCTCGCCTACCGCGGCACCCTTTTTTATGACCTGGTGAAAGTCACGGTGAGCCGTTTCGCCTACGCGATGGCGGAGGAGCTCTACCGGCACGGAGTCGCGGCCCTCGCGGTGACGCCCGGCTTCATGCGCACGGAGACGATCCTCGAGCACTTCGGCGTGACGGAGGCGAACTGGCGTGAGGGCGGCAAGAAGGACCCGAGCTTCCTCCATTCCGAGACGCCCTTCTTTGTCGGCTGCGCCGTCGCCGCGCTCGCCACGGATCCCCGCGTACTCGAAAAGTCCGGGGGTCTCTACGGCGCGTGGGAACTGGCCCGCGAGTACGGCTTTACGGACGTCGATGGCACGCAGCCGAACCTGGGAGAGCGGCTCGGCGAGTTTCCCGCTGGCCCCCCGCGCACTGGCTTCAAGTGGGCGATCTCGCGCCTCCCCGAAGCGGAGCGCGGCGGCAAGCGGAAGCATGCCGGTTGAGTTAGAATTTCCTTGGTATGCCCACCAACACGGACCCCGAACCGCTCCGTTGCGCCAACTGCGGAGAGCCGCTCGCGGATCCCTTCGCTCCCTGTCCGCTGTGTCAGGGCAGAGACGCCGGGCCCGATCCTCCCGGCGCCATGGAGGCCTTCCGGCTGCGGAGGAAGGCGCGCGCTCAGCTCCTGTGGGGGATCGACTCCTGGCCGTTCGCACTCCTAGCGGCCTATACCGCCAAGCGCGGCCTCACGCTTGAAGAAGCTTCGTCCGATCCGGATCTAAAAATGATCCGCGGACTGCGCAGGATCTTCTTCCTGGCCCTTCTCTTCGCAAGTCTCGGGATCCTGTACCTAGTCTTGCGCAGCTCGTATCCCTAGAACGCGCTTCCTCAGACGCAGCGCCACTTGACGTCGGTACTGTTGGGGCACGAGATCGCGCACGGGTTGCCGGTGCACACGCACGGGCATTGCTGCACTTTGATCGTGCCGCTGGTGCAGCAGATGATGGGACCTCCCGGCGTCTGGCAGCACGCGCCGAGGTTGCTCAGCGAGCAGACCGGTCCGATCCCACAGTGGAAGATGCTGGTGCAGTCGAACTTCACCGGACAGGCCGGCACCTGGACCTCGGTGGGAGAGGCCTGAAAACCCGCCTGCAGCGCCGCCGCGGCGATCTGCTCCTGCGACAGGCCCGCAAGATCCGGCAGCATACAGCCGCCTCCGGAGTCGGCGAAAAAAGTGCTGTTTGGTGCGGGTTCCTCGGCCGAGCCTATGCTGGCCACGAGGAGCAAGGTGGCGAAGAGAAGCAGCTTTGGCTTCATGGCAGCCTCCTTTGTAGAGTCGTGACAGCCGGAGGTTTTGCACTCCTCCGTTATTGAGCCTCTACTTCTATAGGTGCTTATTCAGCGAATTTGCGGGCCGCAAACCTTCGCGGACGCGTGATTGCCGCGCGACCTCACCTTGCCGAGTCGCCGGACAGCAGATAGAAGAGGTTGGTGGCGTCATTGAAGCCGACGTCCGCCGTCGGGCTCTGGCTGCTGAGGGTGACGTTCAGCGCGTTGGCGGGAAGCTGGGGGAGCACCGTCCCGTTGGCACCGGCAGACGAGAGGAATATCGAGACGATGTCCTGAGGAGTGAAGAAAGCCTCTTCATTGTAGAGCACCGGAGCGGCGTTCAGAGGAGCAAACGCGGTCGTACCGTTGACCGTGGCGGAGACGGCCAGACCGAAACCAAAGGCGGAGCCCTGCGTCTGATTGGAAAGGTTGTAACTGCTCCCTGTCCCCGCGCTGCCGTTGAACTGTCCTTGCGTGAACGTGTAGATCCACCCGGGTTGTGCCGCGGCCGCGGTCTGCGAGTTGAATTCGATGACCGCGTTGGTTTGCAGTGCCGTGGTCGTGGCATAGAGATAGTAGCTGGCGCTCCAGACGATCTGATTGTTTTCCAGCGGCTGAAAAGCCAGCCACGCCACCACCGCCGGTGGCGCCACAGCGAGGGTCTCTGCCGCGGACACGACGCTCTGGACGAGCGTCACCGATTGATTGGCGTTGGTAATGGTATTGAGGCCGTTCTCGTCGATCGCAATATTGATCTGGAAGGGCACGTTCCCTCCAAGCGGCGGGCGGATCGTCCGGCGTCCAGCGCATGGAAGCCAGGCCGCCGCCCGCCGCTCGGCACGACTCGGCCGTCACGCCCTTCCGGTAAGGAGGGTGCGTCCCCGCCTGGCGAAGGCAGCGGCGGGGGTGATCGGGTAGAACGTGTTGGTGGAGTCGTTGAACCCGAGGTTCGCCGTCGGACTCTGGCTGCTCAAGGTGACCACCAGGGCGTTGCTGGCGACCTGGCTGATCACGGTGCCGTTGTTGCTGTAGGAAGACAGAAAGACGGAGATCGTCTCCTGCGGAGTGAAAGAGGCCTGCTCGTTGTAGAGCACCGGCACGGCGTTGAGGGGAGCGATCGTGCTGACGTTGTTGACCGTCGCGGCCTGCGCGAGGCCGAAGCTGAACGAGCCCTGCATCTCGTCGGACACGTTGAAGGTGCTGCCCGATCCCTGAGCACCGGTGAAAATCCCCTGCTGGAAAGTATAGATCCATCCCAACTGCGCTGCAGACCCTGTCTGCGACGTCATCGTGATCGTCGCGCCGCTCTGCAGAACGCTGGTGGTGGCATAGAGATAGTAGTTCTCGATCCAGACGACCTGGTTGCCTTCGAGCGGCTGGAAGGCGAGCCAGGCGATCGGCAGGTTCGGCAGCGGGTTGGAAACGATGCTCTTGACGAAGGTGACGTACTGATTGGCGGCGTAGATGCTCTGCAGGCCCGCGTCGTCGATCGAGATGTTGATCTGATATTGCATTTCAATCTCCTTTCGGTTTGGTCAGACAGGTCGCTCGGTGTGGGTAGCCTGGTCACGTTCAAGGGTCTTCAGTCACGTTGTCATTCGCTTCTCCTCGGGAGTCGAAGTTTCGCGATCGATTGGCTCGCCGGCGGCGAGGCGTCGCTCTGCCGCGGCGGACCGTGCGACGTTTCGCTGATTCATTCGTAAAACGCGTGAGGAGAGCGAAGCGTGATTCTTTCCACTTTCATGACGCCGCTTACTTTTCTGGCGCGGGCAGATCGCAGCAGGCCGCCGCGAGGCTCAGGATGCGGTGGCGGGTCTCCTCGTCGCGCGTCCACCGGAGCGCCACCTCGAAAGCCGCCCTCGCTTCGCTCATGCGGCCCAGGCTGCAATAGACGCTGCCGAGGTCCAGCCAGATCTCGGCCTTTCTGGGCTGCCGGCCGGCGGCCATCTGGAGCTGGGCCACCGCCTCTTCGAGGAGCCCGCTCTCGCGCAGCCTGCGCGCCAGAGCCCAGCGCATCTTCCAGCCCCGGGGATGCCTGCGGACGTATTCCTTGAGAGCGTGAAGCGACCGGCGGGGCGCAGACGCCCTCGGCTTCGCGGACCTCCGTCCCCGCGACCGCGCGCGTTCGCCCGAAGGACCGCCGGTTGTGCCTCTTGCCGTGCGCCCAGCGCCGGCATCTCCGGCCAGATAGGCCTTGATCTGCCGGCGCAGGAGGGCACGCGCGTGCTGCATCCGCTTGCGCACCGCCACCTCGGAGATGGCGAGCCGCTCGGAGATCTCCGGGTACCGCATCTCCCAGAACAAATGGAGCTCCGCTACCGCACGCAGGTGCATCGGCAAGCGCTTGAGGGCGCTCCTCGCCACGGTGGCGAGCTCGTCTCCCAGCACCGCGGATTCGAGGTTCGCGACCGTGGCGGTTTCTGCGCCATCGAGCGCCGGGTGATCGGATTCGATGGTGAGACGGCGGATGCGCCGGCGCTCGCGATGGATGTCCATGCACTTGGTGTAGACCAGCCGCAAGAGCCATCCGCGCGCCTCCGCGGGGCAGAGATCCGGCGGGAACTTCTGCAGCGCCGCCATCGCCGCCTGGCCGAGGGCATCTTCCGCGTCCTCCGGCCGGTTGCTCGACCACTTGAGACTGCGCCGAAAGAGCTCCGGGCGGTTCTTTTCCCAAGCCTCTTCGAACTGAAGTGCTCGGTTCGGGCATCTCTTCGTTTGGTTATCATTCGGCGTTTCGCAGCATTGAATGTCCAGGTCTGATTCCCCGGCCACCCTTGAATCCATCATCCACTCCCTGAAAAAAGCGAAGAAGGACACTCCTGCAGAGCAGAGCGCACCGCTGGCCGCACGCTTCCGGACGACACCCGCAAAGCCTGCGCCCCTCTTCCGAGGGCTCGTTTCAGGGAACGTCGCAAATGAGCAATCTGTGAGTTTTTCACAACGGGGAAGGGCCAGCCGTTCTAAGGGGAGACAGCCGAGACCGTCATCCCCGGCGGCTCATCACAACCTTTTGGGGGACTGGAAATGCCCAGCGTCACCTTTCGATTCGTCAACGGTACTCACGAGGACCTGCAGCTTTTGAACTCCAATCCGAGCGCGGGCTGGGGTCCGCAGCCGCAGGATCCCCTCCCCGCCCACCGCATCCCGCGCGACGCGGTGTTCAATGCTACGGACCAGAACATCACCATTTCCTATGGCCCGGCGGCGGCACCTCACAACATGGCTTACCTGGCCGGCGCCGGGGGGCCCACGGTGCACACGACGCCCAACACCCTGTATACCCTCCATCAGGTGGGCGCCGACTACGTCGTGACCTTGACCTACAATTGAGATCGAGTGCAGGAGAGAGGAGGCGAAACATGGCGAACCGCGTCTCGTCGTGGCGTTCTGGTGTACAGACCCTGGTCCTTCTCGCGCTGATCGGCCGTCCCCTCCTGGCGCAAGCGCAATGCGGCAAGTCCGGTCAATGCACCACGGCCGAGCACACCGTCACATTCCAGAACAACTGCGCGTATCCGATCTGGATCGCCAACGCTGGCAATGCCTTCGGCGGCGCGGTGATGGGCGGCAAGGCGTGCACGTCCCCGACCGACTGCTGCGTCACCCTCGCCGACGGCACGCAGGACTGCGCCGGCGTCAACTGCGTCAACGGCACCTGCACGCAGGTCAACTGCACCTCGAGCAGCAACTGTCCGAATTCCAGCTCCGGCCTCGTATCGTGCAACGTTCCCCAGGGCGTCACCTGCACGTCGGACAACAACTGCGCCACCTACGGGTGCACCAAGAATTCGGACTGTCCACCCGGCGCCAGTTGCGGCGGCAGCGGCACGTGCATCAACATGTGCCAGAGCGGAAAATGCGCCTGCGGGCCGGGCGCCGCCTGCCCGAGCGTCGGCACGGTGTGCGATCTGACGCCTAACACCCAATTCGGTTTCTGCGCCGGCGGGGCTTGCCAGTACAACGGCCTCGTGCCGGAGAACGGCCCGGGAACGTCCACCTCGCCGCAATGGCAGCTCGCGGCCGCCTGCTCGACGAACGCTCAGTGCGCGAGCGGCCAGACGTGCAAGAGCGGTCAATGCACGTGCGCGGCGAACAGCGACTGCGCGGCCCTGGGTGGCGCTTGCAGCAACGGCGTGTGCGTGGGGCAGAGCGCCACCCTCTGCATGCCGCAGGGCTGGGGTGGCAGGATCTGGGGCCGGACCGGCTGCTCGACGGTCAACGGCGGTTTCCAGTGCCAGACCGGCGAGTGCGGCCAGAGCGCCGCCGGCGTCCTGCAGTGCACCAACCTCGCCCAGGGCGTCGCGCAGACGGCCACCGGCATCACCCTGTTCGAAGGCACCTGGGACAGCAACCAGACGGATTTCTGGGATATCAGCCTCGTCAACGGCTACAACATCCCTATGCAGGTCGGCGCCTGTGGCGCCAGCGGCAAGGCGAGCTGCACGTTCGCCGGCGAACCGGTCAGCGCCGCCGCCGTCGGGTGCACGAGCGATCTCAACGCGAGCTGTCCGGCCCTGCTGAGCATCGGCGGACAGTGCAACTGCGTCAGCAACAGCGACTGCCCGTCGGGCCAGACCTGCGGCGCCAACAACCTGTGCTCGGGCACGGGGAGCTGCACCGCCGTCTGTATCGATCCCGGCGACTACTGCAAGAGCTTCGGGCTCTTCGCCAATAATCCGGTGATCGCCGCGCCGTCCTGCCTGCAGTGCAATTCCGCGGTCTCCTCGCTTAACGCCACGACGTACGCGGACTACTACAACTGCGTGGGTCCGCTCGCCACCCTCAGTTGCAACAACGCCGCCTACGTCTGCTTCTCCGACAACGACTGCCCCTACTCGGGTCAGACCTGCCAGAGCAACGTCTGCACGCCGGTCAATTCGCTGAATGGGATGGCCAAGTGCGTCGGGGGCCAGTGCAACTCGGGCGTCAACCAGGTGGCGCAATACTCGTGTCAGACCGTGCAGGGAACGCAGTTGTGCCTCCCCAACGCGCCCACCAGTGCGAACCAGAGCGGCTGCTGCGGTCCCTACAACTCCGGCTGGCTGACCGCCATGCAGGCAGCCAACGGCACGTCCGCCTCCGGCACCTGCCAGCCGGGCTCCACCGCCTACACGGCCGCCTTCAAGACTGCCTGTCCGACGGCCTACAGCTACCAGTTCGACGATCCGAGCAGCAGCTACCAGTGCTCGGACAGCAACAGCGAGGTCAACTATCTGGTGACGTTCTGCGCGAGCGCGGCGCCGGCCGCTCCCAAACCCAAGAAAGGCCTCTGAGGGATCTGTAGGGGCGACCCTATGTGGTCGCCCTGTTCTAAATCGTTTCTTTAAGGCCGCGTCGCCGCCGTCCCGAACCGCGCGCCGAAGAAGTCTCCGGGATTCCAGCGCGGCCTCGCGTCCGCCTGCGCGACGGCATAACCGATGAGGAATTGATCGCGCGCGAATTGCGCCGCCGCTTCGAAGTCCAGCGGTTGCGACATGTCGTCGCTCGGCTGGTGATAGCGGTTCTTCAGCCAATCGAGCGCCAGGCTCCGGGAGGCGGCGTCCCGCATCGCGCCGAGGATGAGCGACGGCACGCCCTGGCGGACGAAGGAATACTGATCGCTGCGCACGAACGAGGCCTGCTCGGGGAACGGATCGGCCACGACCGGGATCTCCTCGACCGCCGCGGCGGCGTCGACCGCGGCCTTGAGCGTCGAGTGATCGGCGCCGCGCGCGATCAGCGCCTTGAACGGCCACATAGAACCGCCGTCGATGTTGACGTCGGCGACGATTGACCCGATGGGCACCGGCGGGTTGTGCACGAAGTAATCGGAGCCGATCAGTCCGGACTCCTCGCCGGTCACGGCGACAAAGAGCAGCGAGCGCCGCGGCCGCTGCGGCAGCGCGGCGAAGGCGCGCGCCGTCTCGAGGAGAAACGCCACGCCCGAAGCGTTGTCCACCGCGCCGTTGTAGATCGCGTCGCCGTTGACCGGCTGGCCGATTCCGAGATGGTCCAGGTGCGCGCTGAAGACGACGTACTCGCCTGCGAGCGCCGGATCCGAGCCGCGCAGCAGGCCGACGACGTTCGGGCTGGCGAGGTCGGAGAAGCGGCTCTGCCTCACGAGGTGCACCCGCACCGGCAGCGCAGCAGCCGCCGGCTTCGTCTGCGCCTCGGCGTACGTCACCGCGGCGCCCGCAAACAGCGTCCGCGACGCGGCGGGTCCCAGGCTGGCGCTGCCGCGGAGCTGCGGAAACGACTCGTGAGCCTCGCCGCCGTCGACCCAGGCGAACGTGGCGAGGTTGCCGACCATGCGCAGGAGCCCGCTCCACGGGATGAGCTTCTCGTCCTCGTCGCTCCATAGCCGCAGGACGCCGACCGCACCGTGCGCCACCGCGTTTTCCAGCTTGATCGGGGTCGCCCCGAAGTGGGCCCGCTCCTCCGCCGGAAACGATGCGGGCGCGCCGCCGAGGTACGCGACGATCTTGCCCCGCACGTCAGCTCCCGCATAGTCGTCGTACTGCCGTTCCGGTGCCGTCACGCCGTAGCCGACGAAGACGACCGGCGATTCGACCTCCGTCGATTCCCGGAAGCCGCCGCGCATCACGTAGTCGCTGCCGAAGCTGAGCGCCTTCCGTTTGCCGTCGGCCCCAATGACCTCGACGCTGCTCCCCTCGGCGATCAGCTCGCTGCGGCGCAGCGGCACCGGTTGCAACCAGCCGCCGCCGGCGCTCGGCTCGAGGCCTATCGTCTCGAATTGCGCGGCTACGTAGCGCGCAGCGATCTCGTGGCCGCGTGTGCCGGTGCCGCGGCCTTCGAGGAGGTCGTCGGCGAGAAACGCCATGTGCGCCCGGATCGCCGCCGGGCGGATCTGCTGCAGCGCGTCGACGACGGCCGGAGCGCGCAGGTCGGCGGGTTCCGCAGGGGCGGCAGGGGCGGCGGCAGCGAGGCAGGAGAGGACCAAGCAGAGCGACGATGTCAGGATCATCCCCCAAAGATAGCGCGGTTCCGCCGGATAGCCGATCTCCGACCGCGGGCTGCCGGCGCGCCAAAGAAGCTGACGGCGCTGCAAAGCAAACAACGGCGGCTCAAAGCGTTCAATGGCGCCTCCGGGAAATTGACGGCGCCCCAAAGCGCTCGACTTTGTGCCGGAGAAGCTGCTGCGTCTCAAAGTAATCGGCGGCATGCCAAAGAAGCTGGCGCCGGCCCGAAGACGCAGACGGCTCTCCAAAGCGCTCGACAGCGCGTCAAAGCAGCCGACAGCGGCCCAAAGCATTCGACGGCGCCTCAAAGCAACTCGCGGCGTTCCAAAGCGTCTGACGGCGCGCAAAGCAGCCGACAATACGTCAAAGCAGCCGACGGCGCCCCAAAGCATTTAGCGATCTCCCAGAGAAGCTGACGGCGCCTCAAAGCATTCGGCGGTGTTTCAGAGAAGCTGACGGCGGTTCAAAGCGCTTGACGGCGCCGCAAAGCAGCCGACGGCGGTCCAAAGCGTTTGACGGCGCCTCAAAGAAGCTGACTTTGCGCCGCCGGCGGGCGGTTGACAGATCCCCAGAGTATGGGACAGTTGCTGCCGTGAAAAGATTTGGAGTGGTCTTGAGCCTGTTCACCCTGGCCTGCGCCTCCACCCCTACACGATCGCCGGAGAAAGCCGCGATGCCGGACGTCACGATCGATCACGTCCTGGTAGGTATCGCGGACCTGGAGCAAGGCATCCGTCTGCTCAGCCAATTGACGGGTGTGGCGCCGGAACGCGGCGGCCAGCATCCCGGACGCGGGACTCAGAACGCTCTGCTGAGCCTCGGGCCACATACCTATCTGGAGCTGATCGCTCCCGCCGGCGAGCCGACAGGGGAGATGAAGGGTCTGGTCGATCTGCACGAGCTCACGCCGATCGGCTGGGCGATCGGCACCAAGGATCTCGATGCGACGAAGAGCCGGCTCGCGGTCGCGGGCTTTCGGGTGTCGGCTCCGCGAGACGGCTCGCGGGTGAAGCCGGACGGCCAGACCCTGCGCTGGCGCACCGCGGCACTGGAGGACGTTCCGGGCGATCTCACGCCGTTCCTCATCGAATGGAGCGCGCAGACGCCTCACCCCGCCAAGACCTCTCCGGCAGGCTGCACGCTCGCCTCCCTGGAGCTCCGTGGACCCAAGCTCGAGCGCCTGACCCAGCTCGTGACGGAGCTTCGGCTCGGCGCCACGGTCCACGAGGGCACCGCGCCCGAGGTGGGCCTCACGTTGAACTGCCCTGCGGGTCGGATCACCTTGGGTAGCTCGGGCCACTAACAGGCGTTTCTCGTTCGCTCGCGGCGATGTATTTCCTCCACACCGAGCGGCTCGGCTTCCGCCCCTGGTCTGAGTCCGACTTCGATCTGGCGATGGGCCTCTGGGGCGATCCCGAAGTGACCCGGCTCTTCGGCGGACCTTTCTCCCGCGAACAGGTACAGGAGCGGCTCTCTCGCGAGATCGCGAACTGGCAGTCCCATGGCATTCAGTACTGGCCGATCTTTCTGCTGGCCAGCGGCGAGCATGTCGGGTGCTGCGGCCTGCGGCCGTATAAGCTCGCGGAAAAGATTTTTGAGACCGGATTCCATTTGCGGAGAGCTCACTGGGGCTGCGGGTACGCGACGGAGGCGGCGCGAGCGGTGATGGACTACGCCTTTCATACGCTCGGCGCGAGAGGGCTCTTCGCCGGGCACAATCCGGCCAATGCAGGGTCCCGGCGGGTCCTGGAGAAGCTGGGCTTTCGCTATACTCACGACGAATACTTCGCACCGACGGGCATGAATCATCTTTCCTATCTGCTGACGGCGGAGGAATTCGCGGAAGGGTCCCCGCGGTAATGCGTGGAATCCCAACGTGCTGATCGTCCACGGCACCTATCACTGGAAGCCCAAGCGGATCGCCTTTCGCAACGACTACTGTCGCAAGTGCGAGGCCCAGCGCCCGGCAGTCCTCGTGCGGACGATCGACGTTTTCCACCTCTTCTGGATCCCGATCCTGCCGCTGGGCGTGTGGAGCCGCTGGTTTTGCCGCTATTGCGGCGCGCGGCCGCACGCGGCGGCCAGGACGGGGCGCGGCTTCAAGATCGCCGGTGCGGTCCTCCTTGCGTTGCTGAGCATCGCCGTCTGGATGCCGTTCACTGAGGAGGGGAATGACGTGACGGGCATGGTCGTCCTGTGGTTCTTGCGGATTGGCCTGCCGCTGGCGACTGTACTCGCCGTCCGCTCGGCGATTCGGCATCGGCCAGAGCCGGACTTCAAGCGCCGCCTGGAACAGGTCCGGCCCTTTGAAGGCTGGCGATGCCCGCTCTGCGGCGGCGAGCTCGTCAGTCTCCCGAAGTGGCGCTGCCTGAGCTGCGGCGCGGAACACCGGCCGCTGGTGGCAGCCGGCTAGAATACCCCACCATGCTCCTCTACCGAACCGCTCCCGAAGGCTTCTGGGCCGTGGCCGAGTCTCCGTCCGATTCCGCGCTTCGACTCCTCTACTCCGATCCGTTCGAGACGCTCCCCGGCGGCTGGGAGTACGGCAAGGAAATCGAGCGCGACGCCAGGTCTCT
>Ga0075434_100005170_pt1 | contig 11850 bp, 13 predicted proteins | sample RhiMethybrSRZTD3_FD_75298 | JGI IMG/M metagenome (GOLD analysis project Ga0075434, IMG submission 75298) | Populus rhizosphere microbial communities from Tennessee, USA - Rhizosphere MetaG P. TD hybrid SRZTD3 | ecosystem: Host-associated > Plants > Roots > Rhizosphere > Soil | place: USA... | reverse complement strand
GCCGACGCGGTGTGCATGTCGACGGGCGTCGAGACCGCGATGGCGGCGGCGCTCGGCCTTCCCACGGTCGCGATCTCCTGCGTGACGAACTGGGCGTCCGGGAAGAGCGGGACGCGTCTCTCGCACGCGGACGTCACGTCCTCGATCGGCGGGACGGCGCCGCTCTTGAAGAGCGTGCTGGAGCGGCTCGTCCTGTCGCTTACGTAGCGGACGGGCCGCCCCGCCGAAGGAGCCAGGCCGCGACGCTCCCGACGAGTAGAACGGAGGCGGGCTCCGGGACCGGCGACGGCCCCGGGCCGTGCGGGCGCTCTCCCTTCCTGCCGTCGCTCTGGCCGGATGCGGAGAGGGAGTCCGGAGTCCGGCCCACCGGCGAGCCGTAACCCGAGAACTCCCCTCCGCCCGGCTGCCTCTCCGCAGACAGGACCAACTCCGAGTCCAAACCCGCGGATGCAAGTGCTGCGGCGCCCCCCGGCCATGGGAACACGGTTCGCGTCGCCGCCTGAGGGGTTGTTGGCGGACTCGCTGCACCGCTCCCATTTTGGGGGAGTGGGGAACCGGGGGACGCCTGAATCGACGAACTGGCGGTGGCCGCCATCACGTGCCCGGCCGTGCCCACGAGAAGCCACAAATCGAATAGAAAACACGCGCGACGAATGTAGAAGCGGTCGTAGCGCACCTTCCGGCGGACCGTGCGGATCGATTGGTCGTACCCGGAACGGATCTGGCTCAGGCCCGTGATCCCGGGCCGGGCCGCGAATCGTTCGCCGTAGAACGGGATCAACGATTCGAATTGGGCGACGAAGTGGCCGCGCTCGGGGCGTGGCCCCACCAGGCTCATTTCCCCACGTAGGACGTTCCAGAGTTGCGGGAGTTCGTCGAGGTGGGACGCGCGCAGGAATCTTCCGACGGGCGTCGCTCTCGGATCGCGCTCTAGGGCCCACACCGGCCCCGTCCGGCGCTCGGCGTCGACGTCCATGGTTCGAAATTTGAGAATTTGGAACGGCCTCCGGCCTCGGCCGAGACGTTCCTGTCGAAAGAAAACGGGGCCGCGCCGTTCCGCCTTGATCACGAGCGCGATCAGGCACGCGACCGGAAGCAGGGCGAGCGTCATGGCGGACGCGGCGACCAGGTCAAAGACACGCTTCAGTAGTTCTCGTTGGCTCCCGCGCGCCTCCATGGCACGACCTCCCGGCTGAATGCGGAACGGCGAATCCACAAACGTCGGAGGAATGGTAACCACGGAGTGAAGAGGCGCCCATTCGGAGAAGGGCGAGGAAGGGGTTTCGGAAACTACGGAGGAACGACTCGGGAGTTTTCCCGATGCGTCAGCGAATTTCGATCGACACGATTCGATCTCCGGGCATCAACCGCTCGACCACGTCCATTCCGGAGACGACTTCCCCGAACACCGTGTAGCGCCCTTCCAGGCGCGGCTGCGGCGATAGCGTGATGAACCACTGGCTGCCGCCGGTGTCCTTCCCGGAGAGCGCCATTCCGACGGTTCCGACCCCGTACGGCTTGTCGTTGTACTCGCACGGAATCGAATAACCGGGACTGCCCCACCCGTCTCCTCGGGGGCAGCCGTCCTGCACGACGAAATTCGGGACCACGCGATGGAACGCGAGGCCGTCGAAGTAATGGGAGCGCGCGAGCCGCGCGAAGTTCTCGACCGTGCGCGGCGCGTTCGCCGCGTCGAGCGCGATCCGAATCGTGCCGCGCTCGGTCTGGACGGCCGCCGAGGCGGCGGGGCGGCTCGGAATCGGTTCCACGCGAAGGGCCGCCGGCGGCTCCGCGGACGTGGAGTCGACCGGCGTCCCGAGCGCGTGGAGCGCGGCCTTGGCTGCCGAGCGGATGTCGACGGCCTCGGGTCCGCCCGTTCGCTGAAGCAGCGCCTTTAGCGCGGGAATCGACGCGCTGTCCCCGAGCGCGCCGAGCGCCTCGGCCGCCGAGCAGACGATCGTGAAGTCCTTGGCACCGAGGCGCTGGCGGAGAAGCGGAAGCGCCGCGCCGCGGTCCCCCTTTCGGCGGCCGAGCGCCGAAGCGGCCCCCGCGGCCTGAGCGGGATCGGAGTCGTCGCGCACCCGGGCCAGGAGGATTTCGAGCGAGGCGGGACCGGTTCGATCCCCGAGCGCGTCGATCAACCCCGAGCGGAGAAACGCGGGCAGGAGATCGAGCGCGGGGGCGATCGAGGGAATCGCGGCCTCCCCCCGGATCTGGAGGAGCGCGAGCGCCGCCCCCTGCACCACGCCCGTCGCGCTGTCTCCCAGCGCCGCCGTGAGAAGCGCCACCGCGCCGGAGTCACGAAGCGCGCCAAGCGAGAGCGCGGACTCCCACCGGACGTGCGGATTCGGATCCAGGAGATGCGGACGAAGCGACCGAGCGTCGCGCGCGGCGCCCAGAACGCCCAGGGCGTGCGCGGCGTTCACGCGGACGCGCCAGGAGGGATCTTGCAGCAGGGCCACCAGTCGGGGCGCCGACGTCGAGTCGCCCACGTCTCCGAGCGAGCGGGCCGCGTGATACCGAACGATTTCCACCGGATCCCGCGCCAGGGCGCGAAGCGTGACCGAGGCCCGCCGATCGGCGATCCGGCCGAGCGCGTAGGCGACCCGCCAGCGCATGTCGGGGCGCGGGTCCTTGGCGGCGGCCGAGAGCGCGGGCACGAGCGTCGAGTCCCGAGCGCGTCCCGCCGCGAGCGCCGCGGCCCACCGCTCGGCGGGGCGCGGAGAGCGGAGCGAGCGCGCCAGCGCCGGGCCGCCCTGACGCGCGCCCACGAACCCGATCGCGGTGACCAGGGCCACGCGCGCGGCCGGATCCGTTTCCGGCCCGAGCCGCGCCGCAAGCGCGGGGGCGGCGGTCGAATCCCCCACGAGTCCCAGCGCGAAGGCCGCCTCGCGCCGAACCGAAGGGATCCTGTCCCGAAGCGCCCCGGTCAAGGCCGGGACCGATCCGCGATTCTGGATTCGTCCGAGCGCGCGGGCCGCGGCCGCGCGGACTTGCGGCGAAGCGCCGCCGAGCGCCGCGGCCGCGAGGCCCGTGGTGTCCCGCTTCCCTTCGCGCTCCTGGATCGCGGCGACCTCGATCGACACGGCCGCGCCGGCGATGCCGCGGGCGGCCCCTTTCACATCCTGGGCCCCGCCCATCGCCGGCACGGTCGCCACCCCGCCGCCGGCCAAGACCAGCGCGATCCCGATCACGGCGGCCGATCCCGGTCCGGCGCGCCGCGGCGCGGCGGTCCTCACTTCGTGGCGCATGAATCCTCCGTCAAGAGCGGGAGCGCGGCATCCAGCACGTCGGAAGCCGAGATCGAATCGAGCGAGTGATCGGCCGCGCGCACCGTGCGCACGCGGCGGCCCACCGGTTTCCATTCCACCGGGTCCGACCAGCCGTAGAGGCCCACGGTCGGGCATCCGACGGCGCCCGCCAGGTGGAGCGGCCCCGTGTCGTTGCCGACGTGGATCGCCGCGCGCGCGAAGCGAGCCGCGAGCATCGGGATCGTCTCGCCCCGAACGATCGGAAGCGGACGACCGAGGCGTTCCAGCACCGCGCCGGTGGTCCCCGAATCCTGCGGCCCCTCGATCAACCAGACCTCGAGGCCGGCGCGTAGGAACTCGGCCGCGACCGCGGCGAATCCCTCGGCGCGCCACCGGTTCTTGAGCTTCCCGGCGCCGGGGTGAAGATACGCGACGCCGGACGGCGCGCGCGACAGGAACGTCGGATCGGGGACGTAGTAGGGGGGCGGCGGAACGGGTCCCCCGGCGCCCGCGGCGCGCGCCAGCGCGAGCGAGACCTCGGACTGATGCGGATGCCCGTCCGGATAGGGCACCACGCGCGTCAGCCCCGCGCGGTCATGCCTCGCGTACCGCGCCGGATCGAACCCGACGCGCGCGCGCGCGCCGCTGAGCCGCGCGAGGAGGGCGCCGCTCTTCGAATAGGAGACGGTGGTGAACGTGACGGCGAGATCGGGGCGCGGGCGAAGCGGCCACGCCGCGCCCAGGACGCCGAAGAAGTTCCGCGTGTCCGCCACGCGCACCTCGTCGGCCCATGGCTGCCCCAGGACCGCGGACGCGTTTTGCTTGCCCACGATCAGGGTGACGTGCGCCTGGGGCCACGCCTCGCGCACCGCGCGAATGGCGGGCACATTGAGGAGCAGGTCTCCGAATTGGTTCTGCGGGCGATAGAGATGGATCCGTCGGGGTGGTTCGACCAGGCCCGGCATCGGATCGGAAGGCGGGAGGCTCGGTCAGCTCTCGGTGGGGCCGCCGCGCTTCATCTTGGAACGCTCCAACTCGAGCACCTTGACGAGGCGGTCGTGGCAGACGGCGGGCATTTCGGGATGGTCCGTGTGTTTGTAGAGCTTGATGGTCATCGTGAGGGTGTCGAACTCGGCGCGGCAGTCGCTGCACAATCCGATGTGCTTTCGCATCTCGACCGCCACCTCCTGCTTCAACTCCTCGTCCAGGTAGGAAGACAGCGACTCGAGGACCTCCTTGCATGTCATCATTGGTTCGCTCCCATGGCGCGACTCGACTTGGCGTCCCCGAAGTACAGGGCGAGCCGGTTTCGGACCTTCAGGCGCGCGCGGTGGAGCCGCGACTTCACGGCCGCCACGGACAGGTCGAGGATCTCCGCCACCTCGGCGTTCGACAACTCCTCGACGTCGCGCAGAATGAAGACCTGTTTGAATTCGGGAGGCAACGCGTCGATCGCTTCGCCCATCGCCTTCTGCGTCTCCTGGGTGAGCAACTGCTCGACCGGCCCGGGGGACCAGTCGGCGATGTTGATCGGAGTCTCCCGCTCGTCGGCATCGTCGATCGATACCGTGGGGAGTTGCTTCTTCCGAAGTCGCATCAACGCCGAGTTCGCGGTGATGCGATAGATCCAAGTCGAGAACGTGGAGTTTCCCTGGAACGACTTGATGCCGCGGTAGGCGCGGAGAAACGTGTCTTGAAGGACGTCCTCGGCGTCCTCCGGGTTCCGCAGCATCTTCATGGCCAGGCTGTACACCTTGGTCTCGTACCGTTCGACCAGCTTGCCGAACGCGCGTTCGTCGTCCTGCTGGGCCTTCTGGACGAGCTCTTCGTCGGTCGCGGTCGTGGCCACAAACTCCTCAACAGTGGATGCGGGTCTCGGGGAGATAGGTTCGAAACTTGAAGGGTACCCCTGAGGCTACGGAGGGGGGGTGGTCCTGTCAAGGACCGAGGGGCGGGGGTTTAGGCGGGTTGGCGTGCCGGGACGGCCACGCGCTCTTCCCGCGGGTTCCCGATCCCGTGGCGGCGCATTTTGCAACGGAGACTGCCGCGGCCGATGTGGAGGAGGCGGGCCGCTTCCACGACGTTGCCGCTGCTCTTCGAGAGGGCGCCCTCGATGGCTGCTTTCTCGAGAGCGACGAGCGAGATGCCCTCGCTCGGGATCCGGATGCCCAGGTCGGACAGGTCGATGGCGGCCGCCGGGCGGTCTTCGAACGCCGGGATCGCGAGCTCGGCGGGGCCGATCTCCTCGCTCCGGGTCAGGAGCACGGCCCGCTCGATCACGTTCATGAGCTCGCGCACGTTCCCGGGCCAGGGATAGCGCGTGAGGGCGCGGGCAGCCTGGGGCGAAAGCCGCGTCGCCCGACCCAGCTTGCGGGCGACCCGCTCGGTGAAGATTCCGGCGAGCAGGACCGCGTCTCCCGCCCGTTCGCGGAGCGGCGGCACCTCGATCGGGACGACGCTCAGGCGGTAGTAGAGATCCTCGCGGAATCGGCCCTGGCGAACCTCGTCCACCAGGCTCCGGTTCGTCGCGGCCAGGATGCGGACGTCGACCTGGATGTCCCGCGAACCGCCCACGCGCCGGACGATCTTCGAGTCGAGGAACTTGAGGAGCTTCGCCTGGAGGGTCAGGGGTAACTCTCCCACCTCGTCGAGGAAGACGGATCCCCCTTCGGCCGCCTCGAAGAGCCCGATCCGCTGCTGCGTGGCGTCCGTGAAGGCGCCCTTTTCGTGCCCGAACAGCTCCGACTCCAGGAGCTCGCGCGGGATCGCCGCGCAGTTGATCTCCATGAACGGGCCGTGTCCCCGGGGGCTCTCGCCGTGGATGGCGCGGGCGAAGAGCTCCTTGCCCACGCCGCTCTCGCCGAGGATCAGGACCGAAGTGGCGCTGGAGAGCGACACGCTCTGCGCGAGCTCCACGGAGCGACGAATCGAGGGGCTCTCGCCGATGATGCGGTCGAACCGGAATTCCTGCTCGACCCGCGCGCTCTCGCGCTCCTGGCGGACCTGCTGCACGGCGCTCCGGGCGGCGGCCTTGAGGAGGCCGTCCAGCGCCTCGTACCGGATCGGCTTCAGGAGGATGTTCCGGATCCCCAACTCGTTCATCTCGGCGGCGTCGGCCGCGGCCGAGCGGTCGAGCCAGAGAGCGAGCTGCATCTTGGGCCAGCGCTCCTTGAGGCGGCGCACGGCGTCGCGGTGGTCGTCGACGTATCCGCCATCGCCGGCGCCGAAGTCGAGCACGCCGAAGCGGCACGTGTCGTCCCCCCGGCCGGCCAGGTAGGCGTCGACCGTATCGGCCACGCGAACCGAGGCGCGCGTCTCTTCGATATGGGCGGCCAGGGCGTCCCGTTCCGGCCCGGGCGGCATGATGACGGCGACGTTTAGATTCAAGGAGTTGCGGTCCCCCGTGGAACGCCAAACCGGACGAGATCCGGTGACGGAAGGGATATCGGCGTGGTGGGTCCGGATGCTTAGCGGGAAGTGGGGGGTCTGCGGGTCGCGCCGGACCGGCAAAATGGGGTTCCGCATTGGTAGAAATCCGGATGTAAGTGCCGGCACTGGAAGATTACCATTTTCAGTAGGCTCCATTTCCAGGCGCGTCCCGCATCGGGGGGACGCACGGCAGCGAAACCAGGCCAAGCCGAACGAGGCCTCGCGACGGGGGACGCACGATGACCACTCCTCAGAATCCGGCGGTACTAGCTCCGCCTCTGGAATCGACCGCTGCATTGCTGACAGAACTCATCACCCATCTCAGGAAGAGCCGCACCCAGTTGCGCGAGGAATGGGTCCAGCGGATCACGGAAGCCGAGCTCCTGACGGCGATGACGAAGGACGAGATCTTCGCCGAGGCCACGTCGGTCTACGACAGTTACGTCGAGGCGCTGGAGACCGGAACGCTCGAGGCCCTCCAGGCGTACGCCCGCAACCTCTCCGAGCGGATCATCCCGAGAGGGGTCGAGACCCACGAAGTCGTCGGGATCGTGCTGCTCCTGAGGGACGTGCTCGCGCGCTCGCTGTTCGCCAAGTACCGCACCGACTTCTCGGTGCTGGACCGGGTCCTCGACGCCTACGAGCCCGCCGCGAACCGGATCGCGATCACCGTCGCGGTGGGGTTCGTCCAGGAGCGGGAGCGTGTGATCCGCGAGCAGCAAGAGGCCATTCGGGAGCTGTCCACGCCCGTGCTGCAAGTGCGGGAGCGTCTCTTGATCCTTCCCATCATCGGCCTCATCGATCCGCAGCGGGCCCGCCAGCTCACGGAGCAGCTCCTTCGCGGGATCCGGACGAATCGAGCGAAGGTCGTGGTCATCGACATCACCGGCGTGGCCGCGATGGACGCGACGGTGGCCAATCATCTCGTCCTCACCGTGGAATCGGCGCGGCTGCTCGGCGCCACCGTCATCGTCACGGGTCTGTCGCCCGAGATCGCACAGACCTTGGTCAACATCGGCGTGGACCTGGGAAAGATGAACACCGTCGGCGACCTCCAGGGCGGCATCGAAGAGGCCGAGCGGCTCCTGGGTTACAAGGTCTACCCGACCCGGGAGACCCCCGCCGCCTAACCCGCACCCGCCCGACCACACCGGGGAGGCAGTCGCGTGGAAGTTCCGATTCTGAAGCAGGGTCCCTACCTGATCGCCACGGTGCAGGCCGCGCTGACGGACGCCGACCTGCTGGGGCTGCGCGACGCGCTCGTGGATCGGATCGGCCAGGCGCGCTCTCGGGGCGTCATCGTCGACGTGACGGCCCTGGACGTGCTCGACTCGTTCGCCACGCGGACCCTCCGCGACCTGGCCCACATGATTCGCCTTCGTGGGGCCGAGACGGTGATCGTCGGGATCCAACCCGAGGTGGCGTTCGCGATGGCTCAGTTCGGGCTCACGCTCGAAGGAATCACGACGACGCTCGACCTCGAAGAGGGGCTGGCCTATCTCGACGAGAGCCTTAAAGCCAAGCGCATCGGTTAACGGATTCGCGCCGATGCCGGACGATCGGACCGTCCTTCGGACGGAGGCCGACATCGTTGTCGCGCGCCAAATCGGGCGTGCGATGGCGGTTCAGCTTGGATTCTCCCCCGGGGACGCCACGCTGATCGCCACGGCCATTTCGGAGTTGGCTCGGAACGTGGTCCAGTACGCGCGCCAGGGCGAGGTGCTATTCACCACCGTATCGATCGGCGGACAGCAGGGAATCTCGGTGACCGTCACGGACGAGGGGCCGGGCATCGACGACGTGGCGGCGGCGCTGCAGGACGGCTTTTCCACGTCGGGCCGCCTTGGGTTGGGGCTGCCGGGAGTGCGCCGCCTCATGGATGAGTTGGCGATCGATTCCAAGCCGGGACACGGGACGACCGTGAAGGTGAAGAAATGGAAACGCTGAAATCGAATCTTGCCGAATGGGGCGTCGGAACCCGGGCGATCGGTGGCACGGTCGGCGGCGACGATTGCGTCGTTCGGTGGCACCGGACCGGCGGGCTCGTCGCCGTCGTGGACGGCCTGGGTCACGGGCCGGACGCGTCGCTGGCGGCGCGAACGGCAATCGAGGTCCTTCAATCTCACGCCGCCGAGTCGCCGGAGCGACTGCTCCTGCGCTGCCACGAGGCGTCGCGACGCACCCGCGGACTCACCATGGCGATCGCGGCCATCGACGCCAAGATCGGGCTGATGGCGTGGCTCGGCGTCGGGAACGTCCAGGGCGCGCTGATCCGCGCCGCGCCCGGCAGGAATCCCCCGAGGGAATCCCTCCTCGTCCGGAGCGGCGTCGTGGGTCACCGGATCCCGCCTTTGGTACCGGAGATCGTGCGCCTCGAGGTCGGGGACGTTCTGGCGCTGGCAACGGACGGAATCCGGAGCGGCTTCGAGGGCTCGATCTTCGCCGCGGAGGGGGTCCAGGCGGCGGCCACCCGCGTCCTCGAAACCCATGGCAGCTCCTCGGACGACGCCCTCGTGGTCGTCGTCAGGTACCGGGGAATGCCGCATTGACCGGGGCGATCGAGGGGTTTCCGGAACGCAGCGCCAGGGTCCTGCGCGCGCATCTCGCCGAACAGAGCGAGGAGACGCGGCACGCCGCGTACGAGCTGGGACGCGACGCGCTCGCCGCGGATCTCGGCGTGGTGGAGATGGCGGCGCTCCTTCACGAGGCCGCGTCGGACGCCCTCGGCGGTCCCGACGCGGGCCCCGAGCGGGACGGCGCCTTCGCGGCGCTCGGTTCGTTCCTGCTCGAAGCCCTCTCGCCGTTCGAGATGGCGCACCGGGGCGCCCGGGAAGCGAACAGCGCCCTCCGGCGCGTCGCCGAGCGGCGCGAGGAGGAGCTGCAGCGGATCGCGCACGCCATCCACGACGACGTGGGGCAGCACATCGCGTTCGTCCACTGGGCCCTGGAAGAAGCGATGCGCGCGCTGCCGGAGGCCGCGCGGGCGCGATTCTCGGCGGTGACGGACCGCCTTCGGGACGTGGAGGAACGCCTGCGCACCCTTTCGCACGAGCTCAGGCCCACGATCCTCGACGATTTCGGACTCAACGCGGCCCTGACGATGCTCGCGTCGAACGTCTCCGGGCGTTCGGGGCTTTCGGTGCGGCTGGAGGCGGAATCCGTCGGGCGTCTTCCCGGCGCGATCGAGACGGTCCTCTACCGAACCGTGCAAGAGGCCCTGAACAACGTCGTGCGTCATGCGAAGGCCACGCACGCCGTCGTCCGGCTCGAGCGCTCGGAGAGCGAGGTCTGCTGCACCATTCGCGACGACGGCGTGGGATTCGCGGGCGCTCTCGGGCAGTCGCCCGCCTCCCCGCGCGGGCTCGGTCTCCTCGGGATTCGCGAGCGCGTCGCGCACGTCGGCGGCACCGTGAACATCCGCACCGAACCCGGGCGAGGCACCGAGATCTTCGTTCCCATTCCCCTGGAGACGCCCCATGCAAGCTCGCATCTTGCTCGCGGATGACCTCGCCATCGTTCGGGAGGGCCTGAAGGCCCTCCTCGCCGGAAACGGATTCAACGTCGTCGGCGAAGCCGAGAACGGCCAGCACGCCGCCCGGCTCGCCAAGGAACTCCGGCCCGACGTCGCCGTCCTCGACATCGGAATGCCGCTCTTGAACGGCGTCGGGGCCGCGCTCGCGATCGCCCGAGACGCTCCGAAAACGCGGGTGATCGCCTTGACGGTCCACACCGAGGATCTCTACGTCCTGGAGGCTCTCCGGGCGGGAATCCGCGGCTACGTTCTCAAGACCCAGGCGATGTCGGACCTCGTGGCCGCGATCAACCAGGTCGTTTGTGGATCCATCTATCTGAGCCCCGGCGTCTCTCAGGCGGTGCTGGACGCGTTCCTGTCGCGGCGACAGTTTTCCTCGCCGACCCTGACCCCGCGCGAACGCCAGGTGCTGCAGCTCGTCGCGGAGGGGCGGCGTTCGAAAGAAATCGCCGACTTGTTGGGGATCAGCACGAAGACCGCGGAGGCCCATCGGGCCAACATCATGGACAAGCTCGAGATCCACGACACGGCCGGCCTCGTGCGGTACGCCGTGAAGTACGGCTTCGTCTCCCCCTGACGGACGGCGGCCAAACGGCCCGCCGCGTCTCCGTACTTTTCCCCATCGGCGATCGGGAGCGCCCCCGATGGCCGGGTCGCGCCTCGCCGCCTATCCTCTTCCTGCGTTGGGATCGTTCGTGGCGGCCGCTGGCATCCAGGCCGATGTCGATTGAGGCCCAAATCCCTTCCGCTCGAGACGGCGCCGACCTTGGGCACGTTCGAATCGAGTCGCGACCGTTCCGCCGGCACCGGCCGCCACGCGCCAATTTCGTCGTACCCGCTCCGATGCCGAAGCGGCTCGAGAAGGAGGAGAAATGATCAGCCCGAACGAGGCCTACCTGACGCCGAGCGATGCGGTGCCCCGCGCGAAGGGGCCCGCGGCCACTCGGTGGAGGACCTGTCGCGCCATCAAACCCGCGCCCGTCCACATGGGCGTCCGGTTCGACATCGAGCCGATGGGGGACGCGCGCGTCGTCCATACGGAGGTGTTGGTCGAGATGAGCGGGTTGGAAGCGGATTTGCTGTTCCGGGACGCGCCCGACGCGTTCGGCTTCGCCGGGTGGTCCGCCACGGCTTCCGCCCAGCTCCTACCGCGGGGAGAATGCTTCATTCCGCCGCCGACCACGGTGCACGTGCCCACCTCGGCGGGGGCGCTCCTGGGCGTCGAGCTTCGGGACGGCGAGTTGGCGCCGCTCGGGAAAGTCATCCCCATCCCGCCGGTGAGCGTGGGAACGGCCTCGATGCAGACGACGTTCGACGTCCTCGCGTCGATCGGCGTGAGCTTCTCTTGGGTGGGGTCGGATTCACGTCCGGAGCCGGAGATCCTGCTCGGGGGCGACATCCGGTTCCTTCGAGGCGTGGTGGGGAGATTGATGCTCCGTGGCGGGTCGCCTGGGGGAACCTCGTCCCGCCGCCTGAATCTGAAGGACGTCACCCTCCTCAAGCCCGGTCAGGTCATCCATTTCCCGCAGCAATTCGTCCCCGTCGCCGGGAAGGCGACGGACCTCGACCGGATCCGATACACCTTCGGCCCCGCCCCGCGGCAACGCGTCGGGCTCCGACGGGCGAAGCGCTGATGGG
>Ga0075434_100005168_pt1 | contig 11852 bp, 15 predicted proteins | sample RhiMethybrSRZTD3_FD_75298 | JGI IMG/M metagenome (GOLD analysis project Ga0075434, IMG submission 75298) | Populus rhizosphere microbial communities from Tennessee, USA - Rhizosphere MetaG P. TD hybrid SRZTD3 | ecosystem: Host-associated > Plants > Roots > Rhizosphere > Soil | place: USA... | reverse complement strand
TGAGCGAGGCAAGAGGGCTCAACGCCGCCCCCTTGCCTCGCGCTCCATTCCCTGGCTCAAAACCAAAACCAACAACCTTCCCGCACTGCTAGACTCTCTTCACAGACATTCAGAATGGACACCGTCTTATTGCCTTTCCCGTTTCCTTCAGGCTCATTCTGGAATTGGAAAACACTCGGCTTGCTTTTGACGACATTCAGGTAAGTTACGCGTAATCGAAATAAAGGCCGCTCCTGCAACGAACGCAAGAGCGGGTTCGAGCCTTGGGGGTCGAGGAAAGACGAAATAATTGATCCCTTATCTACTTGCCTTTGACCATCTTCACACTCATCACGTGAATTGCAGTTTTATCGGCATAAACGTGAGCGCTCACTTCGACGTGATGCCCTTCATGTCCCTTGAGCGCCTCAGGGTTCATCACGTCCCACGACTTGCGGTCCTTGTCGGCAACGAAGGTCAGCTTGTCGCCATCCGCCTTCACCGTGCCTTTGATGTTCTTTAACGGAGCTGCAGGAGCCTTATCGGCTTGCGCTGTGTCCTTTGGCATGTCCTGAGCAAACACCAGGCTGCTAGGCGCGACCGAAAGAGCCAGTGCCACAACCAACCATTTCTTCATCTCCATTTCTCCTCGAATTTGAATTCCGCCTTGTGGAATGTACTCTGGCTTCTAGTACGCAGAGAGCCCAAGAATGGATTTGTGAAGTATTTTCGTGATTCAGGCGCGACGCCGTTCTGCCTAAGCCGTGCTAGCATTTGGTATTAACATCACCGCAGCACATGAACCCAGCGAATTCTCCAATCGAGACAGCAACTAAGCCTGCGCCCGAGACAACCCCCAAGCCGTCGAATTTCATCCGCGACATCATCCTCGCGGACCTGAAGACTCAAAAATACGCTGGCCGGGTGCAGACGCGCTTTCCACCTGAGCCAAACGGCTATCTGCATATTGGCCATGCCAAGGCGATCTGCCTGGATTTCGGCTTGGCCGATGAGTTCGGCGGCAAAACCAATCTGCGCTTTGACGACACCAACCCATCGAAAGAGGAAACCGAGTACGTCGATTCCATCATGGAGGATGTCAAGTGGCTCGGCTTCCACTGGGACGGCCTTTTTTACGCTTCTGACTACTTCGATCAGCTGTACGAATGGGCCGTACAACTGATCGAGTCGGGAAAAGCTTACGTCGACGATCTATCGGCCGATGAGATTCGCGAATACCGGGGCACGCTGACAAAACCCGGCCAGAACAGCCCCTATCGAGATCGCTCGATAGAAGAAAACCTAAATCTGTTTGAACGCATGAAAGCGGGCGAATTTCCCGACGGCGCGCGCGTGCTGCGGGCGAAGGTTGATATGGCTTCCCCGAACCTCAACATGCGCGATCCAGTGATGTACCGCATCCTGCACTCGGAGCATCACCGAACCGGAAACAAGTGGTGCATTTACCCCATGTACGACTACGCGCACGGGCAGTCTGATTCGCTGGAAAAAGTGACGCACTCAATGTGCACGTTGGAGTTCGAGGATCATCGACCACTGTATAACTGGTTCATTCAGCAGTTAGGAATATTCCCCTCGCAGCAGATCGAATTCGACCGGCTGAATCTCACATATACCCTGCTGAGTAAGCGCAAACTGCTCCAGTTGGTTGAACAAGGCCACGTGAGCGGCTGGGACGATCCTCGCATGCCGACGCTCTCCGGCATACGGCGTCGCGGCTACACGCCGGAAGCAATCCGTAATTTCTGCGCGGCGATTGGAGTCTCCAAAACGAATGGCGTGATCGAGCTCGCCATGCTGGAGCATTTCCTGCGGGAAGACCTGAACAAGCGCGCACCACGCGCTATGGCCGTTCTGCGTCCATTGAAAGTTGTTATCGATAATTACCCTGAGAGTCAGGTCGAAGAGATGGACGCGATAAACAACCCAGAAGACCCGGCCGCAGGGACCCGTAGAGTGCCATTTTCACGGGTGCTCTACATCGAGCAGGACGACTTCCGCGAGGCGCCCCCGAAGCAGTACTACCGTCTTTCCCCGGGACGTGAAGTGCGGTTACGCTACGGCTATTTCATCAGCTGCACCAACCTGGTGAAAAATGATAAAGGTGAGGTCATCGAAGTCCACTGCAGCTATGATCCGGCAACCAGGGGCGGCAATGCTCCCGATGGACGTAAAGTGAAATCGACGATTCACTGGGTCTCGGCTGCGCATGCGGTTGATGCTGAGGTGCGCCTTTACGACACCCTGTTCACGCGTGAAGATCCCAATCAAACTGAAGAAGGTCAGGATTTCACCGCCCATCTCAATCCCCGCTCACTGGAGGTGATTCGTGGGGCGAAGCTCGAACCATCGCTGGCCCGTGTGGCGACTGGAAGCCGCTTCCAGTTCGAGCGACTGGGATATTTCTGCGCAGATCCCGGGTCGAAGCCGGGGGCTCCAGTCTTCAACCGTACCGTTGCCTTGAAAGACACCTGGGCGAAAATCGAAAAGGGCCCGCAGCCAAAGTTGTAGTCAGATTCCCCCGTTTTCAGTTGCGGTTACCATCATGTTCCACAGTTTCACTTGCGAACGTAGTAATACAACCTCCATATTCTTGGGTTCCGTAGTGTCCTCGGCTACCCCTACCGTTTCCTGGCGCTGGCCCGGTGCCTTGAAAACGGGAAAATAGCGGCCAACGCAGCCAGCACACAGTTCCTGCACCGTGAACTATGCGGAATTCGTTTTCACCTTTCTGTCCATAACGTTGTCGCCGGAACATTTCATCCACGATCCTGCGATCTTCGGGATGGATGGTTTCATGCCAGGCAGCGGAGTTGGAAAACAAATTCTCTCGAGTGATATCCGACGCTTGTTCCCAGGGCGGGCTGACATAAGTGACCCGCTATCTCGGCCTTTCCGGCCGCAGTTAAACCTCGAGACGGAGTGCCAATGACTAGGACAAAGGCTAGTGCGGTGATCGTCCAACTCCGGGATGAGTTTGCAACCGTTCGACCTCCGGCACTCGCTCGGCTTCTTGCTCGATTGCCTGGCTCAACTGATCGATGCTCGGGTCGAAGTGGTCGAGAAGCTCCAGCAGTCCTTGCCGGCGCCGACTGGTCCAGGGAGGCAACTGCAGCGACTCCAGCTGCGCCCGTCCTTTTTCGCTCCACAGCCCTCGCTTGCGCCGACGCCTTCGTTCATGGCGATGGCCTGGAGCTGATTCATCACTCACGTCCGCATTCCCACCAGGCGATGGCGGTGCAATACCAGTTGCCGCACGTCACGGTCCCTTGGTGTCGGCACCCAGATGCGAGGAAAATTATTTTCCAGCAACAGCTTCAGAATATGGGCGGCATCCCGGCGATGGTTCCTCTGCTTCCGCACCCGCTTGGCTCGAATCTGCGGCGGGTCGCCTACCACAGTTCGTCGTTGAGCTCGCCTACCAAGCGCTCGAGCCAACGTGAGTGCCCGGTGGCCTCCATTCCCACGCGCACGTTGATTCCTTTTTCCTTCAGCTTGCGATAGAACTGTTCGGCTTCCCCACCGCTGTGTGTTAGCCGCCGCTCTCCGCACTCTCCAGTTTCCATATCAAGCCATGCGATTTGCTGCATGCTCGGGTGACCATCGCAGCCCATAATCAGCATGTTCGGTCTCCTTTCTCCAAGCCCTTGGTCGTTTAGCGATTACCAAGTGTACTCAGGTCAGAGGAGGCCGACGACTTTATGAAATCAAATAAGGTTTTGATCCTGAATTTCCTAAATTGGATCATTGAATCGCTGGGGGCGCGGTCCGTGCGTGGAACACGGTGGGATGGGAGCTCGAGCAACGAGAACGGTTGCAGTCCGGTTGGGGTGCGATTACGGCAGGACAAGGCGAGTCTGGGTGTTGCTGCCGTCTTTCTTGAACTCGGTGTGCAGGAAGTCCAAGAATCCGCGCGAGAGTGGGCGACCCGAACTACGGTCTAGGGCCAGCCGCAAAACAAAAACCAGCGCCGTCAAAGCGTCGTGGTCGCGGAGATGGGGTTCCCCCATCTCCCGGCCCTCTTCGTCGTAATCCGCGATGACTTCACGCAATTCCTCGATCACGGCTTGCTGGGCCAGGCTGGGGCACGTCGGTTCATAATGCAAGCCGGAATGGGCGCGCGTCTCGAAGCTGCGGACCAGCGCGGTAAGTGCTTCAATCAAATCCCGATCCCGGAGAGAGCTGTTGGCCAACGCGCTTTGCATAATGCTTTCTGCCAAAGCCTGCAGCAACACGGGGTGGGCGTCCAGCAAATCCTCTTCAACTGGGACATGCGCGAACCAGCGTTCGTCCTCGAACAGATCGGGGCGGAAGCGATCATATCCTCGCGCTTGCTTCAAGTACCAGCAATCGCTGGGACAATCTAGGATCAGTTCGCGGTGCGTACCGCAGCACGCGGCACAAATGCGGGCATGGAGCGCCGGACAGAAACGCTTCTCTTTACGAGTCTCACAGAGGCTGCAGTTCAAACGGGTAAGCTCAGTTGCCTAAATATCACATTTTTGGTTGGATTGCAGCTCCTCAGTTTCCACAGGTTTCCACAGGGTGTCGCCGGATTGGTTTAAGGGAAGGGGTGAAAGCTCTGTCACGGTGAGATGGGTTCTGCCGGGAACCAAATCACCGCAGCGAGGCTTCCACCATGAATCGAGTATGCTGTATTTTCAGTCAGTTGTTGCAGTTGTTTTCGCGCGTCGAGTTTGAAGCCGCCGTCGAGCAGCATAAGGCGGAGCGCCACGCGCGCGGGTTTACCTGTTGGGGCCAGTTCTTGGCCATGCGTGTTCTGTCAATTGGGTCGCGCCCATAGCCTTCGCGAGATTTGCCAAGGATTAGCCGCCTCCGAAGGAAGTTGTAGCCCGAGACGATCTCCGAATCTTTTACCTGTACGGAAATATTTTCTGTATCCAAGCGGAGAGCAGAAACGGCACGTCGAGATTTCGGCGAGAGTTCAGGATCGGAAAGGAGTGCAAGTGAGGTAGAGGACCGGGTCTCAGCGGCCAGGTTTGTCAACGAATTGCCCATTCAGATCGCGCGTCATTACCAGCACTCCTCGCGATGGTCCTTTCTGCTCGGACGTAAGAATCGGGCAGGCGGCAATCAGGTAGGCCTCGCAAAGAGCACCAAAACGCCAGACGCGGGAAGCGACGAACGCTCCGTCTGTTTGCCCGGGAGTCCGCCGCCAGCAGGTTCTTCAGTTCGGAAAAATCCTTCTCCAGTTCAGGGACGAATCAAAAGCTTTGAAAAAAGCGACCGTGCCACCAGGGTCGGTCCGTGATCAGCACCGAGTTCACGTGCAAGCCCTGGAGAGCTTCGTTTTTGAACTCTTGTTGCATCGATGCGAGCGAGGTTGGATGTTCCATCCAAGAACAGTCCTCATCGGGACTTAACGGCAGAAAGGCACCTGTATCTTTAGCTGCGTTGTCGGCTGCGTCGGGTGGTTAGCGGTGTGCGTGCGGGCTTTGCGCGGGGTTCCTGCGTGACTGTACTGGCGTACCTTTCACGACTTTTACTTCAAATTCGACCGGGAGCTTTTTGGGCGGGTAACAGGCAGCATTGTCGCAAGCCTGGTATCTGAGCTGTCCCCGAATCATATACTTGCCAGGCACCACGCTGGCCAGGGGCCGGACTGAGACTGACACGGGAAATTCGCCGCTATAAACGCTCAGCTTGTCATTGGGCGCGAATGCGAAACTCATCTCCTGGCCAGGTGGATACGTAACCCTGCCAATCACTATGTCGGTCGGAGCATCCAGTTTCAGCACAGTAGGGATCAGGAATTCGGACTTGGGCTTGTTGGAGTTGATGTGGAATCCCCAGCCGATACGGAATCTCAGCTGGACACTGGCCGTTTTGCCGCGTGTAACCGGAATATCCGTAGGCGCAGAAATCGTAATCGAAGGAGCAATCTTGCCAGAGGGGATGTCGGAAGTGAGGGTAGGATCCTGGGCAACAGAAACAAGCTGGAACACGAGCTGGAACACGAGCTGGAACACGACCATCGCCGCATTACAATTTAGCCTGGTTCGCCGCGTGCACCGGTTCATGAAATCCTGACTGCACCAATATACCCTGCTTTCTTCGCAGCTGCGCTACCACCAGCCGGATATCATTAAAGGTAATCTCTGGAGGCAATGCGTCTTTGATCGGACGCAGCTGCTCAAGCCCCAGACACGCGCAGGCAGGTTCAATACCTGATCGTCTTTCATCGATAACCCAGCTGGCCTGGAAGTCCAATCGACCTTGCTCGGTCAGATCAGCGACTAATGCGATCATAGAAGCGAGGTGAGGGCCCCGGGATGGTCGCGATCTCCTCAAAGCTGCGTCCTTTCGAAAGCAACCGTATCGTCTGCTCAGCCGCCCTCGACATCTTCTCCGGAGCAGGGTGGGTTGGCCCTCACGCCACGCCGGAATTGCGATAATGCCTCGATAATTTGGGTGCCGTAGAGTTCAGCCTTACGATTGCCAAAGCCGGTTATCTTCAAGAGGTCAGTAACAGTGCCGGGGCAAATGCGGCAAATCTCGTCGAGCGAGGTGTCGTGCATGACCACGTAAGCTGGTACTCCTTGCTGCTTGGCCGTATTGCGGCGCCATTCCCTCAGGTATTTACGCAACTCGGGATCAGTAACGCCGCGGGACGCAAGAGGCATGGGCTGTGAAGAGGAATCTGCATCGCGGGTCAGCTTCTTCTTCCCCTTAGGTGGGAAGTTCTCAACTATCGCAGAAATCCATCCTGGCGGGCTACACACATCACACGCCCCACAGGAGGTCCACTTCGGGGTCTCGCCAAAGTGCAAACAGATCTGCCGATGCCGGCAGCGGCACGATTCTGCGAAATCTAGGATTTCGTGATAGCGCTGCCAGGACCTCTGCTGCTCGGCCGCATCGGTCATTCTATTGATGAAATACGCCAGCAAAGCGGTGTCGCGCCGTTGCCAAAGGAGAAGGCATTCGGCGGGGTTGCCGTCCCGCCCCGCGCGTCCGGCCTCCTGATAGTACTGTTCAAGCGACTTCGGCAACGAGAGATGGATTACGCTCCGAACCGTCGCTTTGTTGATGCCTAATCCAAATGCAATGGTGCCGACCAGAACGCGCACTTCATCTGACATCCACCGTTCCTGGTTCGCTTTCCGGGCTGCCGCTTCCATCTTACCGTGATACGCGACGGCAGCGATTCCCCGCTCCTCAAGAAAATCGACGGTCCGCCCCACTCGGTCGATAGTTGGAGCGTAGATAATGATGCTGCCGCCACCATGCCTCCGCAGCGCCTGAAGCAGCACATCCATTTGTTCGCTGGCAACGCATTCTTTGACCAGATACGTGAGGTTCGGCCGGTGAAAGCTGGCAATGTACTTATCAGCCTGTCGAAGTTGCAGCTGCTGCAAGATATCGCGGCGCACGCGCCGGGTAGCGCTCGCAGTGAAGGCTGCGATCGGAGCATCGGGGAATTGCGTCCGCAATCGGCTTAACTGCCGGTACTCCGGGCGAAATTCGTGTCCCCACTCCGAGATGCAGTGGGCTTCATCAATGGCAAAGAAGCTGATGGGCACGCCTCGCAGCCAGCCCATCGTATCTTCGCGCCCCAGCCGTTCCGGCGAAAGATACAGAAGCCGATAATGGCCTTCACGTGCCTTCAACACAATGCGCGACTGTTCGGCTGCGGCCAGAGAGCTGTTCAGCACAGCCGCCGGAATCCCCATTTGCTCGAGCTGCGCCGCCTGGTCATGCATCAGCGCGATCAATGGCGAGATAACCACGGCCGTTTTTCCGAGCACAAGCGCCGGCAATTGATAGCACAGCGATTTACCGCCACCCGTAGGCATCACGACGCAGGCGTCACGGCCCCCCAAGAGGCTGTGAACGATACGCTCTTGTAGCCGCCGGAAGGAGCTATATCCCCAGTACTGCCGAAGTACCTGCAGAAAGTCGACCACCGGTGGCATGGCCGCAGTATAAGCCCAGAAAAGCCGGTGTAAGTGCATCGAAAGACCTGACGGTTCCGAACCGGGAAGGCAAAAGCCGATCTACCGCTCCCAGGAAATGTGAGATCATCAGCTTTCCCATGAAACCGTTTTTTCGCCTGGTCCTGCTGGCGTTGGTGCTGCTGGTCGTGGCGCTCGTATCGGCGCTGACGGCGATGCGCTTGGCGATCCATGGCCAAGAGCTGCTGGTGCCCGATCTGGTCGGCAAGCTTCCAGCCGAGGCACGCACGATTGCCGAGCAAGAGGGCTTCCAGCTGGAAGTCGAACGACGCTACTACAGCCCCACTATTCCTGAGGATCGAATTCTTTCCCAAGTTCCTGACGCCGGAACACATGTCCGTCGCGGCTGGCAGATCCGAGTGGCGCAGAGCCTGGGACCGCAGCGCGTCGAAATCCCAAACTTGATTGGGCAAAGCGAGCGCGCCGCCAACATTAACATTCGCCGGCGCGGACTGGATACGGGCACAATCGCCAGGCTCTGGATGTCGGGCATGCCTGCTGATCAGGTCATCTCGCAAGCACCGGGCCCCCACGCCAGCGGAATTTCGGCGCCAAAGATCAGTCTGCTGATCAGCGACCCGCCGCCCGCCCAGAGTTTCCTCATGCCCAACCTCGTGGGAACTCCCCTCGGGATCGCAAAAATCAGCTTGCAGAATGCAGGACTCCAGCTGGGAGCGGTTACCTTGTCCGCGCAACCTGGAAATTCCCCGGCAACGGGCAATCCTTCGCCAGCCAGCATCATCGTCTCGCAAAACCCTGCTACCGGAAGTAAGCTGCTGGCCGGGGCAAGGGTGGATTTTCAAGTTCAGTAGTGGGTGGTAAGTCTGGATTTGTTCGCTGTCCTTCGTGCAATAACGCTGTCTAAGCATCCCAGGAACAATTTCGTATGCCCAATCGTATCCTGCGACAATAATGCCCCTCCGGAGACAAACAAGCATGAAACGAATTCTGCTGTCGAGCGCAACGATTGTTATGTGTTTAGGTTTTCTTCAAGCTGCGGCCCCTGACTCGGCTTCCGACCGGCCACAGTACACCTCCGACAATCATCTGCTGCGGCCGGAGAATTATCGGGAATGGATCTTTCTCTCCTCCGGCTTTGGCATGAATTACAGCCCGCAGCCCGGCAACCATGAGATGTTCACTAACGTCTTCGCGCCCCAGTGGGCTTACCGCGAATTTCTGAATTCGGGCAAATGGCCTGATCAGACGACGTTCGTGGTGGAAGAGCGAATGGAGCAAAGCAAAGGCTCCATCAACAAGCACGGCCATTTCCAGACCGACTCCATGGGCATCGGCGTGGAAGTAAAAGATGAGAGCCGCTTTCCAGACAAATGGGCCTACTTCAACTTCGATGAGGGAGACAAATCCGCGACTGCCAATCCTAAGCAGGCTTGCTGGCAGTGCCACGAAGACCACGCCGCAGTCGAACACAGCTTTGTGCAGTTCTACCCCACGCTCAAGCCGGTGGCGAAGAAATTCGGAACGTATAAACAGTCTGTGGCAGACGTGAAGTAACTCTGCTATCGACAGAAGGGTTGCAGGTCCGGCGGCGGAGGAGCGGGGATAGGATCAAATTCGCCTGCCCACCCTGTGCAACCCCTTGCAATTATCGCGCGAGCCACAGACCGCTCAAGCTCGCGACTCTGTGGTGGGCGGCTTTTTTGTACCAGTGCGCGGCCTGCTCCCGTTCGTGGGCGAGAATCGTGCTCGTATCGTAGAAATATCGGAGCGCGACCTCGGGCGGGAGCATATCCCAGTTCGGCGGAGCGGCGAATATAGTCGGAGGGTTGTACTTCATTTTTGCTAGCGCCGGTACCAATCAAAGCGTTCATGCCCTTCTCGTAGAGTTGTGCGGGATTGATTCCAAGAGTGCTGTTTTTGGGCAAACAAGGAAGCCGCAAACAATGCGCACGACGAGAAGGGTGTGCGTAAACTGCTCATATTGCTACCATCAGTTCGATGATGGCGTAGTTTTCAGCCGCTTGCATCAAAACACGATAGTGACTGGCCGTCTGAGCGCAGTGCGGATTGGATTCTCGCGTACAGAGGGGCCGAGGGCGTTTTGGTCACCTATCCCTAAATACTCGGAATCGACAGAAGACCGTGAGCCAGGTTCTAGTCCAACCTCACCAGGAAGATCGAGCCATGTGAAGTTTGCGTCTCCCGCATGACCTCCTCGGCAATTTTGCGCTCATCATTTCGCACCCGAACGCGCACCCACCACTCGCCAATGGGACTCGCGAAGCAGAGTACCTTGGCGGTCTGATAGCGTCGGGTTAATTTGTTCGCCAGAGTGCGTGCTGGGGACTCGTCATCAAAGCCGCCGATTTGCACGGCCCAGCGACCGCTCTGCTGGATCGAATCCGGTGTTTGCAGGACTTCCAAGCGGACCTTGGCAATTCCTGCCTGCCAGACGTCGGCTCTTTTGGCAGCGGCCAGTGAGAGATCGACGATGCGGCCGTTGACGAAAGGTCCGCGGTCGGTGATGCGAACTACGGCGGAATGGCCGGTCTTCAGGTTGGTGACGCGAGCGATGGAGCCGAGGGGAAGCGTGCGGTGAGCGGCGGTCATGGCGTTCATGTCGTAGACTTCGCCGTTTGAGCTGCGACGGTTGTGGTACGGAGCTCCGTACCAACTGGCGAGACCGGTTTCGACGGAAATGGGTTTGGCATCGGGAGGAACCGACACTGAGGCTGGAGCTTCTGGCGATTCTGCTGATTGCTGCTGGGTCTTTGAGCTTGCGGCAGGCGCGCGCACTTGCGGAGTTGGCGGTGTTTGAGACTGCGCGCGAGAGTCGCTGATCGGGGGTGGAGGGACGGGAACGACACGGGCGCGTTTTTTTTCTGTGCATGCAGTCAATAGAACCAGCAGGAAAACAATGGAGAGAACGCGCAGGGCCGAAAGCCTGTTTATTTGCGCTGAGCTTGAGCCTGGTCGAGGTAGTCGGCTAATCGTTGCATCTTTTCCGCCGCTACACGCAGGGCCTTGGTGGAGTGCTGGCGCACCGCGGGCACGACTTCGTTGTTCAGGTAGGCAATAAGATCTGCGGTTTCCTTCTCGAGGCGCTCGGCGGCGTCGGCGACGGACTTGTTCACGCGCGCGGAAGTCTCCTCGACCTTGCGGTTGAAGTCGCTCATGCGGGACCTCGGAATGTCTGGACCAGAGAACAGACACGCGTCATTTGCGGACGCCAGGCTCGCACATTATTCCGCGCTTCGCAGCGCGGGTCAACGGGGGGCATCGGGAGGTACAACTGCTCGTGTCAAACGCTGATTTAGAATTCCGAGCATGGGCGTTATTCGTTGGCCGGCGCTTCTGGTATGCGCTCTCATGCTCAGCGGCTGCACTCTGTGGCGTGAACATCCGGTGAGCAAGTGGGCGGATGCCACGGGCGGTGAAGGACTTGAACGCAGCTTTTGGAACGAAGTGAAGGCGAAAAACTGGAGCGCACTGGAACGCCACATGGCGGCGAACTATATCGGCACGACCCCTCAGGGACGACTGGATCGAAGCACGGCGTTGGAACACCTGCGGCAACTGGAGTTGAGCGACTATTTCCTCGGGGAAGTTCAGGTCGAGTTGGATGGGAACACCATAGTGGTGACTTACAGCATCAGCTTGCGGGCATCCGGGAACGGAATGGGAGTGCCGACCGCGCCTATGCGAATGATGACCGTCTGGCAGCAGCAGAAGATGGGATGGACTGTGATCGCGCAAGCGGTGAGTCCCCAGTAGCCCTGAAAGATCTCGGTTTTGAATTTGGTATTACCCCTCCCCCGTGAAAAGTAAAATATTCCGGCCAAAGGACTAAGTGGCACATCGCGCAGCTCGGATGGCTGGGCCGGGCGAGGAGCATTGCTCTGCTGGGAGGACCTG
>Ga0075434_100005167_pt1 | contig 11855 bp, 13 predicted proteins | sample RhiMethybrSRZTD3_FD_75298 | JGI IMG/M metagenome (GOLD analysis project Ga0075434, IMG submission 75298) | Populus rhizosphere microbial communities from Tennessee, USA - Rhizosphere MetaG P. TD hybrid SRZTD3 | ecosystem: Host-associated > Plants > Roots > Rhizosphere > Soil | place: USA... | reverse complement strand
GTGAGATTCGCCCACAGCTCGGCGGGCGGCAGGCCGGCCGGGACGGCGAGCGGGAAGGTGATCATCGCGCGCGCGCCCGGGTGCGCGTCGAGCAGCGCGTTCACGATCGACTCGGGCGAGTGGGAGACCGCCGACGCGCCGCACGCGGGACAGTGGACGCGGCCGATCTTCGCGTAGAGCAGCCGCAGGTAGTCGTAGATCTCGGTCGCGGTGCCGACGGTCGAGCGTGCGGTACGGACCGGGTTCTTCTGCTCCAGCGCGACGGCCGGGCGGATCTGCTCGATCTTGTCCACGTCGGGCCGGTCGACCCGGTCGAGGAACATTCGGGCGTACGTGGACAGTGATTCGATGTAGCGCCACTGCCCCTCGGCGAAGAGCGTGTCGAAGGCGAGGGAGGACTTGCCGGAGCCGGACACTCCGGTCACGACCGTGAGGCGGTCGTGCGGGATCTCGAGCGAAATGTTCTTGAGATTGTTCTGTCGGGCTCCCTGAATGCGAAGCCCGGGGGGCCGAGCCATTCGAACGGTCCTCCTGAGGTGGGTAGTCTACTGGAAGTCCTGTGACCGCGCCAGATGGTCGACCCTTGACACGCGCCGTCGGGGATGTGTACGCTGCGACTCGAGTCGTAATTGATAATGATTCCTAACAAGACGATCGACACGCTGCGCGACCGAGGGCTCCGGCTGACGCGGCCCCGGCGCATCATCCTCGACGTGGTCCGCGCGACCGACGCCCATCCGACCGCGGCGTTCGTGTACCGGCGGGTCCGGCGCCGCCTGCCGCGCGTGAGCCTCGCGACGGTCTACCGCAACCTCCGGATGCTGGCCGCCGAGGGGTTCCTGGCCGAGCGCGCCGACGAGGCCGGCATGCGCTTCGACGGCAACACCGGCCCGCACGATCACTTCACGTGTCTGACGTGCGGCCGGATCTACGACGTGCCGGCGCTCGCCCAGCGGGGCGCGCGCCGCCGTCTGCCGGCGCGCGCCGGCTTCGAGGTCCTCGATCACCGAACCGAGTATTACGGCCGCTGCGGCGCGTGCCGCCGGCCGCGCGACGGATCATCCCTCACCCGACGAAGGAGGAAGCATGGCAAGCCTCAAGGGCACTAAGAGCTTCGAAAACCTCAAAGACGCGTTCGCCGGCGAGTCGCAGGCGAACCGGCGGTATCTCTACTTCGCGCGCGTCGCCGACATCGAGGGCTTCCCGGACATCGCGGGCCTCTTCAAGGACACCGCGGACGCCGAGACCGGCCACGCCTTCGGTCATCTGGATTTCTTGAAGGAAGTCGGCGATCCCGCGACCGGCGAGCCGATCGGGAAGACCGAGAAGAACCTGAAGGCCGCGGTCGCCGGTGAGACCTACGAGTACACGCAGATGTACCCGGGGATGGCCAAGACCGCGCGCACCGAGGGCTTCGGCGAGCTCGCGGAGTGGTTCGAGACGCTTGCCAAGGCTGAGAAGTCTCATGCCGGCCGGTTCAACAAAGGTCTGCAGCAGATCGCAGGCAAAGATCCCGCCGAAGCGATTTAGCTACGACGGGCTCGCGGCGGGCAGGGCAGCGGGAGGGGTCGCCGGACCACGCGGCGCACTTTCGCTGCCCCCCGGTGGCTGGGCTCCATCCGGGCGCGCGGCGTCCGTATGGCCCGACGCGGGAACGGGTCCGGTCGACCCCTCCCGCTGCCCTGCCCGCCGCGAGCCCGTGCGGTAGCCAAACGCTCAGGTTCTTTTCATGGGAACGCTCGATATTCGAAGCCCGGAGTTTTGGGATCTGGCTGCGGTTGATAAGGAGCTGCGGCGGGTTTACGACATTTGTGGTGGGTGTCGGCGGTGTTTGCCGCTGTGTCCGTCGTTCAAGGTGCTGTTCGATCGGATGGACGTCGAGGCGGTCGACGGCGACGTCGACAAGCTGCCGGCCCGCGACGTCAAGGAAGTGGTCGATCTCTGCTATCAGTGCAAGCTCTGTTTCAATCATTGTCCGTACACGCCGCCGCACCGGTGGGAGGTCGACTTTCCGCGGCTGATGTTGCGAGCGCGCGCCGCGCAGGCGCGCCAGACGGGCGTCAGCTTGCAGGATCGGATGCTCGGCAACACCGACCTCGTCGGCAAGCTGGGCAGCCTCGCCGCCCCGCTGTCCAACTGGATGAACGAGCTCGGCGTGCATCGTGCTTTCATGCAAGCCGTCGTCGGCATCCACAAACAGCGAAACATGCCGAAGTTCGCGCGCCGGACATTCTCGTCGTGGTTCAAACGGCGCAGGCACTCGCCGAATGCCCCGGCGAAGGGCCCCGCCGGTGGCGCCGGGCCGTCGGCGCGCAAGGTCGCGCTGTTCGCGACGTGCAGCGTCGAATACTACGACACCTCGACGGGCCGCGCGGCGGTGAACGTGCTCGAGCGGAACCGGATCGACGTGAGCCTGCCCGAGCAGCGGTGCTGCGGCATGCCGTATCTCGACGGTGGCGCGGTGGACGAGGCCAAGGCGCTGATCCGGGAGAACGTGGCGAGCCTGGCGGCGGCGGTTCGCGAGGGGCGTGAGATCGTGGTGCCCGGACCGACGTGCAGCTACATGCTCAAGCAGGAATACCCGTGGCTCGACGGCTCGGCGGACGCCAAGCTCGTGGCCGCGAACACGCGGGACATCTTCGAGTATCTCGCAAAGCTGCACGCCGCCGGCGAGCTCGACACGAACTTCACGAAGCCGGTCGGCGCCGTGACCTACCACGTGCCCTGTCACCTGCGGGCGCAGAACATCGGTCACAAGTCGGCCGATGTGCTGCGCGCGATCCCCGGCGCGTCGGTGGACGTGGTCGAGAAATGCTCGGCGGTGGACGGCACCTGGGGATTCAAGAAGGAATACTACGAGCTCTCGATGAAGCTCGCCAAGCCGCTGTTCGACGCGGTGACGACGGGCGGGCCCGTGGCCGCGACGGACTGCCCGCTGGCGGCGCTTCAGATCCAGCAGGGAACCGGTCGGAAGCCGAAGCACCCGGTCGAGGTCCTCGCGGCGGCCTACGGGTTCGAGGAGTGATGCGATGAAGCTGCTGGAGCTGTCCGAGATCCTGAATCTCGTCGAGTACGAAAAGGTCCGAGCGGCGCGCCGGCGCGAGATCGTCACGCTGAAGCAGGCGCGGCGAGTGTCGGTGGGCCGCTACCTCACGTTCGTGTTCGAGAACCGCGCGACGGTCTGGTTCCAGATCCAGGAGATGGTGCGGGCCGAGCGCATCGTGGACGAGTCGAAGATCGCCGAGGAAGTCGAGGTCTACAACGGACTCTTGCCGCGACCGGGGGAGCTGGCGGCGACCTTGATGATCGAGATCGCCGAGGCGTCCGAGATCAAGCCGGTGCTCGACCGCCTGCTGGGCATCGACACGCGCGACTACGTGAAGCTGACCGTCGGTCCCCACGTGATCGTGGGCGAGTTCGAGAGCGGTCACTCGGACGAAGAGCGCGGTAAGCTGAGCGCCGTGCACTTCGTGCGCTTCGCTTTGCCGCCGGACGCACGCGCGCAGTTCGTCTCCAGCGAGGTCGCGCTGGTCGTCGAGCATCCGAACGAGCGCGCCCGCACCGTGCTCTCGGACGAGACGAAGCGGAGCCTGCGGGACGATCTGGCGTGAGGGGCGTGCCGCTGGCGTGGCTCGCGCTGGCCGTCGCGGTCGGGGGCTGCTCCGACGCGGGCCTCTCGCCGCTCGCCGAGCGGGGACGTCAGACCTATCTGGCCCATTGCATCGCGTGCCACAACACCGATCCGGCGCAGCCGGGCCCGGTCGGTCCGGCGCTCAAGGGCTCGTCGCGCGAGCTCCTCGACGCGAAGGTGCTGAAGGGATCGTACCCGCCTGGCTACGCGCCGAAGCGGCCGACGACGGTGATGGTGCCGATCCCGGCGGTCGCGCCGGAGATCCCCGCGCTCGCCGAATATCTGCGCTGACGCGCCTAGGAATGTCAAAGGCCCGGCGGGGTCCCGCCGGGCCTTCACGTCGAGCGTGCTTCAGATCAGGGGAAGATGACTTTGAGCGCGATCGCCAGGACCGCGGTGATCACGAAGCCCGCCCAGAGTGTGCCTTTGACCGTGCTGAGAAGCTTCTTGCCCGCGCTCGCCTTGTCCGGTGTCGCGGGTCCCAACACGGCGTTGCCCTCGGCGATGGCGAGGACGATCAGGAAGACGAGCAGCATCGTGATCTTCGCCGGCCGCGCCGACGGCGTGAAGAAGGCGAAATGGCTCGCGGCGCCCATGAAGAACAGCATCGGGATCGAGAGCATCGTGTTCGTGCGGGAGGTGACGCCGCCGCGCGCGCCGCGCGCCGCCGCCTCGGGGATCGCCTGGCCGCCTTCCTTGACGCGGGCCGTCGACGCCATGACGACTTGCTGCGCCGGCCAGATGATGAACCAGACGTTGAACCACATCAGGGTGCCGATGACGCCGCCCATGAAGATCGCCCAGCCGTACGGTTGATTGAAGAAGCCAAGGAACCCGAACTGGGCCCACTTGTGCAGCAGGTACAGGCCGCCGGTGGCGAAGGTCAGCATGGCGCCCCAGCGGAACCACCAGAGCGCTCGACTGACGAGCCCACCCGCGATCATGCCGGTCCTCACCGGCGGCTCGGCCCCAGCGAAGAACGGGACCTGTACGAAGTTGAAGTAGTACAACATCCCGATCCAGGTGATGCCGGCCAGAAGGTGAAACCAGCGCAGTAGGAACAGCCAAGCATCCATTCTTGCCGCCTCCTCGTCGCGTGGTGGGCTACCGGCTACGGCTCCTCGTCTTCCTCTTCTTCCTCCGCCTCGGCGTCGTCTTCGACTTCCGCATCGGCGTCGTCCTCGTCCAGATCGTCGAGGTCGTCGTCGTCTAGGTCGTCGTCATCGAGATCGTCATCCTCGAAGTCGTCATCGTCGTCGAAGTCGTCGTCGTCGTCGTCCTCGTCGTCGTCATCGTCCGGTTCTTCGACGCCTTCGGTATCGTCGCCCTCGGCGGTATCCTGGCGTAGCTCGGCGTCATCGTCCCACGGTTGTTTCCGAAACTGCATGTGAAGACTCCTCCGGATGAATTGTCCCGGCGGATTATAGCAAACGTCTTCCCGGTCAATTCGCGCTTCGCTGGACCTGGCGCCGAGAGATCGACGCGCGCGACTCGACGAGACGGTTTGCCTGCATTCGGGCATGTTTTCGGGCGTGATCCGGGGGTCCGCGGTAAAATCCCGTCCTGCGTCCGTTCTGGGGTTTGCGGGTTCGGCGGTGTAGCTCAGCGGCAGAGCAGGGGTCTCATAAGCCCCGTGTCGGAGGTTCAATTCCTCCCACCGCCACCAACTTCAGGACCGTCGTCTAGAGCTGGTCGCGGAGCGGGAAGAGCGTCAGGTAGAAGATCCCGCCCAGGCCCTGGTGCAGCCCGTCGTTGTCGACCGCCCGCGCGAAGCGCAGATCCTGCTGGAAGACCGTGATGAGCTGCGTCGCGATGCCACGGTCCAGGAATACGACGTTCAGCTCGTTGTTGAGCGCAAACGAACGATTGTCCAGATTGGCGCTCCCGATGCTGACCCAGCGTTCGTCGACCACGAGCGTCTTGGCGTGCAAGAGCGCCGGTCTGTACTCGTAGATCTTCACCCCCGCCTTGATCGCCCGCGCGAAGTGCGCCTGGCTGGCCTTGCGTACCAGAGCATCCAGCACCCCCTCCGTGGCGCCTGCGGTGATGACGGAGACCCGGACACCGCGCCCGGCGGCGCGCACGAGGGCGTCGGCCATCGCATCGTCGGGAACGAAGTAGGGGTTGGTCAGGTAGATCGACGATCGAGCGCCGTCGATGGCCAGCAGGAAGAGGAGATAGGCTTCCGCGCCGCCGCCGGCGGGCGAGCTCTTGATGGACTCGATCCGCAGATCTCCGCGGCGTTCGCTCTTCGGGAAATACTCGTCGCCGCCGAGCAGGACGCCTGTGGCGTCGCGCCAGTTCTCGGCAAACGCCCCCTGCAGGAGCCGGACCACGGGTCCCTCGATCCGGACGTCGGTCTGCCGCCAGTGGCCCTCCTGACGGCCGTCGCCCTCCCACCGGCTGCCGACACCCGTCCCGCCCGTGAAACCTACGCGTCCATCGACCACGAGGATTCGGCGGTGATTGCGATGATTGATCCGTTTGATCGCGAACGGGTTCAGCGAGTGAAACCAGGCGACGTTGCAGCCGGCTTCGGTCCATTGCGTCTGATACTCGCGGGGCATGTTGCTCGAGCCGACCGCGTCGAGGAGGATGTGAACGCGCACCCGGGCTCGGCAACGCTCGGCGAGCGCCGAAGCCATGTCCCGGGCGACCTGGCCGTCTTCGTAAATGAAGTTGGCGAACGTGATCGTCGAGCGCGCGTCACGGATCGCCGTCAGCATGGCCGGGAAGATCTGGTCGCCGTTCAGGAGGAGTCGAGCACGGTTGCCGCCAATGGACCTCGACAAGGTATGAGCTTCCAGGGTTCGCGCGAAGGCCGGCTCACCCACGCGCACGTCCGGTGCGAGGTAGTGTGGATGGCTCAAGGAGCAGCCGACCAACAGAAGGCAACCGACCAGGATGAATCTCTTCGGTATCGCGACCATGTCCCGCATCGGTGCAGCCGAGATGCCAGCACGCTAGATGGTTGATATGTCGCCGATCCGGGTCGAACGCGTCACCCCGTCGGGTCGGCGGCGCGCGTAAAATCTACGCGGCGCGTCCGAAAAAACGGAAAGCGGGGTAGGGGCCTGTGTGCACCGGCTCGCCCGCAGATCGCTGGCGCGGCGCGGGAAAAATCCCGTACGCGGCACCGGTGAACGACACGTTCTATCGCGCGGCCGGCTCCGTCCGCCTCACGTGGCCTCTCCGGTGCCCGAGCCCGGATTCGTCACGATCAGCTGGATCGGTGTCGGGTTGAAGCCGTTGCAGGGGTTTCGCGTCTGCGGGCAGTTCGAGACGACCGCCAGCACGTCCATCTCAGCACGCAGGTCGACATAGTCGCCCGGCTTGGAGATCCCGTCGACGATCGCCATGGTCCCGTCGGGCTCGACCGGCACGTTCATGAAGAAGTTGAGGTTGGCCACGACGTCCTTGCGGCCCAGACCGAAGGGCGCCAGCGCCCGCAGGAAGTTCGCGCGGCAGCTCGGCGTGTCCTTGACCCCGTAGCGGAGCTCGTTGCTCTCGGCGCTGCAGCAGCCTCCGATCGTGTCGTGGCGGCCGCAGGTGTCCTCGACGATCGTCAGCAGGCGCCGGCCGAGATCCGAGTAGATGCCGTGCCCCCGCGTGAGAAAGATCGTCTTGGCGTACTTCATCGTGTCGGCGGCGTTGTAGCGCTCCTCGGGATTGGCCGCGTTGTAGCAGAGAAAGTCCACGGCCTGCCGGCCCTCGAGGTCGACGATCCTCAAGATCTGTCCCTGCTTGAGCACTCGCGCCCACGGCTCGCCGGCTGGCACCACGCGATCCTCGACCACCCGTCCTGCGACGCTTTCGACCGCTCGGGAGTCCATGGCCGGGGAGTATAGCGGAGTCCGGCCGCCGCGGCGTCGGCGTCACCTGAAGCGTGTTTGACGAAAACCCCCAAGCCCGATAGACTCCGCGAAGCTCGCACGGCCTCGCTCATGCTGCGAGGGAGTACCATCGTTCATATCGGCAGCGGCTCTAACGGGGGCGGATGACGGCACGGATGACAATGCTTGCGATGACCAGGGATCTCCCACGCGGATGAGCTCGCCGCAGGGATACGCCGCGCAGACTCGGACGGTCGCGGTCGCGGCCACCCGGAAATCGCACGTCGCGTGGCGTGATCGCGAAGCCGTGCAGGCGGTGTTGTGGGTCGGGCCCGCCATCCTCTATCTCGCCTTCTTCATCGCGTATCCGTTCGTGATGTCGCTCTATCTGAGCGTCTCGAGCGCGCGGGTCGGCTCGCCCGAATGGCACTACGTCGGTCTCCTGAATTTCCAGCGGATCTTCGCCGATCCGGTCTTCTGGCAGACCGTGCGCAACTCGTTCGTGTTCACGTTCGCGTCCGAGCTGATTCGCCTGGTGATCGGCCTGCCGCTGGCATTCGCGCTCAACCGGAACTTCAAGGGTAAGCGCCTGGTGCAGGGGCTGATCCTGATCCCGTTCGTGATTCCGATCGCGCTGTCGTCGCTGGCCTGGAAATGGATGTTCGATTCGCTCTACAGCGTCATCAACTGGATGCTGATGACCGCGCACATCATCGACTATCCCTGGCAGTGGCTGGGCGAGCCCGGCCTGGCCATGGTGTCCGTGGTCGTCCTCAACGTGTGGCGCGGCTTCCCGTTCTCGGCGGTGATCCTGCTCGCGGGTTTGACCGCGGTGCCGACCGAGGTGATCGAGGCGGCCAAGATCGATGGGGCGGGCCCGTTACGCCGCTTCGTCTATGTGGTGGCCCCGATCGTGCGGCCGATCCTCTTCGTCGGCCTGCTCTACTCGATCGTGTTCTCGTTCACCGACTTCTCGGCGGTGTGGCTCCTGACCCAGGGCGGGCCCTATAACACCACCCATGTCTTCGGGACCTACGCATACAATGTCGGCATCAATGCCGGCGACATCGGGATGGGCGCCTCGATCACCCTGTTCATGTTCCCGCTGCTGGCCGTGTTCGTGATCGTCATGCTGCGGCTGCTGAGACGGGAGTGATGTGAGAAGCCAGCTCTGGCGCAAGATCCGACGCGACTACGGGCCCTACCTTCCGCTCTCCCCGTACCTGTTCATCGTCCTGTTCCCGTTCTACTGGATGATCATCACCACCTTCAAACGGGACAACGACCTCTACAATCTGACGGGTGTTCCGTTCTGGTTCAAGGAGCCTCCCACGATGCAGCACGTGCAGCTTCTGCTGCACGACACGCTCTTCCTGGTGTGGCTCAAGAACAGCCTGCTGATCGGGGCCTGCGTCGTCGTCGTGACCCTTGCCCTCGGATTGCCGGCGGCCTACGCGCTGGCCCGGATGCGCTTTCCCGGCAACCGTGCGCTGTCGACGGCGATGTTTCTCTCGTATCTGATTCCGCCCGCGCTCCTGTTCCTGCCGCTCTCCCAGCTCGTGCGCGGCATCGGGTTCGGCGACTCGATCTGGTCGCTGGTGATCGTGTACCCGTCCTTCACGTTGCCGTTCTGCACCTGGCTGCTCATGGGCTTCGTGCGGACGGTGCCGCACGAGATCGAAGAAAGCGCGCAGCTCGACGGCTGCACGCGGTTCCAGACGTTCCGGATGATCGTCCTGCCGGTCATCGTGCCCGGCATCATCACCGCGGGCATCTTCGCCTTCACCTTGACCTATCAGGAATTCATCTACGCCCTGACGTTCATCTCCGCGTCGGCGAACAAGACCATCGCGTACGGCGTCACCACCGACCTGATCCGCGGTGACGTCTTCTACTGGGGCTCGCTGATGGCTGGTGCGCTCATCGGTTCCGTTCCGGTGGCGATCGTGTATGCGTTCAGCCTCGATCACTTCATCCATGGGCTGACCGCTGGAGCTCTCAAATAGGCCCATCAAACGTTCAAAGGAGGAAACAGATGGCACGGGTGACACGTCGTCGGTTCCTTGCGACTGCCGCGGCCGGTGCGGCCGTGGCCCCTCACGTATGGGTCAAGTCAGCGGCAGCCCAGTCGAAGCAGCTCTCGGTCCTCTGCTGGAGCCACTTCGTCCCGTCCTACGACAAGTGGTTCGATCAGTGGGGCCAGGAATGGGCGGCCAAGAACAACGTCAAGCTCACGATCGACCACATCCCGCACCTGAACATCCCGGCCAAGATCGCGGCCGAGATCGCCACGCAATCCGGTCACGACATCGTGCAGATGCCTGGCACCGGCACCGAGAAGTTCGCCCCAGCCCTGATCGATGTCCAGGACCTGGCCGACAAGCTCGGCAAGAAGTACGGCGGCTGGACGCCGCTGGCGAAGAACTTCTCCGAGGTGAAGGGGCGGTTCCAGTCGATTCCCGACTATTTCATCGACTTCCCCGGTCTCTACCGCAAGGATCTCTGGACCGAGGTCGGGATGCCGAACGGTCCCGACACCTGGGACGAGCTGCGGGTCGGCGGTGCCAAGCTGAAGGCCAAGGGCTTCCCCCTTGGGATCGGGCTGGCGCACCACAATGACTCGCGGAACTCTTGGCGGGCCATCATGTGGTGCCACGGGGGGTCCGAGGTCGCCAAGGACGGCAAGACGATCACCTATAACTCGAAGGAAGTCCGGGAAGGCCTGAAGTATTTCAAGGCGCTCTACAAGGAAGCGATGACGCCGGAAGTGCTGGCATGGGACGACGCCTCCAACAACCGGCTCCTGGCGTCCGGGCGCGGCTCGTGGATCCACAACCCGATCAGCGCCTACCGGACGATCGAAGGGCAGAACAAGGAGCTGGCGGACAAGATCTTCATCCAGCTGTCGCCGCGCGGGCCGGCGGGCCGTCTCTCCTACGCCAACTGCCTGGCCTACGGCATCACGAAGTTCTCGACGAACCAGGACGCCGCCAAGCTATTCCTGGAGAACCTCACCGACAACTTCAAGGAGGCGTTCCGCGCCAGCACGGGCTACGACACGCCGTTCCTGAAGGACTTCGCGAAGGGCCCGCTGCCGATCATCAGCGAGGACCCGAAGCTCAAGCCCCTGGAGAAGTCGCCGGAGTATCACTTCACGATGGGCTATCCGGGGCCGTGCTCGCCCGCCGCGGACGAGGTTTATCAGCAGTTCGTGATGATCGACGCGGTGGCGCAGTTCTGCACTGACAAGATGGATCTCGAGACGACCATCAAGTGGGGCGAAGATAGGATCCGCGCCATCTACGCGAAGTTCGCGTAAGCGCTCTCCAACGAACACCCCGCCCCGCGAGGGGCGGGGTGCCGCGTGCCTGACGGCGCCGGGACTGTGATTCGTGGCAGCGACTCGACGTAGGCTCGTTCTGGCGGCGCTCCTGATCCTGGCGGCGCCGTCCGCCCCGTCACCTCAGACTCAAGCCCAGGTGGAGACGGTCGCCACCGGTATGCTCCGGCCCCTGCAGATCGTCTGGGATGGGCAGGCTCTGATCGCGCTGAGCTACAGCGCGCGTGGTGATTCCGCCGGTGAGCTCTACCGAATTCCGATCGACAGCGGCACGCCCGTCGACCTGACCCGGAAGCCGGCGAGGATTCCGTTCCGTGGCGCCGACGGCACCACGCTCGGCAGCCTCGCGCGCGAGCCGGAGTCGGGCACCTTGTTCGTGGGCGAAGAGAACGGAACGCGCCTCTGGCGCCTGGGCGCCGACGGGCGGCTGACCCTCTACGTAACCGGGCTCCGGCGCCTGGCCGGCGGCGGCACAGTTGCGTTCGATCGCGCGGGGCGTCTCATCTTGCTCGACTATGCCGACCCTTACGTCTCGCGCCCGGAGGAGCGGCTGCCGCCTGGGCTCGAGCAGCTTCGGCTCGAGGAAGACTATCTCGGCCCACTGGTCTTCCGCCTGGCGCTCGACACGTCCGTCGGACTCCCACGGCGCGCGGAGAACGTGCCGCCCCTGTATCCGCGCGGATGGAGAAAGCAGGCGGGCGGCGGGCAGCTGCCCCAGTTCTCGTCGGTGACCACGCTTGCGAACGGTGACCTGGTCCTGCTCGCCTCGAGCGGAGTCCTGCATCGGCTCGGCGCGGACGGGATCCTCACGGTCTTCGCGCAGCTGCCTCGCGGCCAGTACACGCGCACCCATCTGGCCACGGGCGCCGACGGCACCGTCTACGTCAGCGGCGGTTTTCATGTGGGCCAGGTCTTTCGGATCTCCCGCGACGGCGCGGTCGAGACCTTGGCCTCGGATCTGGCGGATCCCGAGGGGATCGCCGTAGACGGGCGGGGCGCGGTCTACGTCGCCGAGTCGTCGCTGCATCGGATCGTGCGCCTGCGGTAGCGG
>Ga0075434_100005163_pt1 | contig 11856 bp, 12 predicted proteins | sample RhiMethybrSRZTD3_FD_75298 | JGI IMG/M metagenome (GOLD analysis project Ga0075434, IMG submission 75298) | Populus rhizosphere microbial communities from Tennessee, USA - Rhizosphere MetaG P. TD hybrid SRZTD3 | ecosystem: Host-associated > Plants > Roots > Rhizosphere > Soil | place: USA... | reverse complement strand
GTGCAGCACAGTGTAGCACAGTTATGAGCGAAAATATAACAATATCTGTTGGCAAGCACACTTGGATATGTGCTATATGCGGTCAGGGATTCACAAGAAAAACCACCGGAGTCAGACATAGCAAAAACCTTCATGCAGGAAACCCAATTCTTGTCAGACCGTATGAATATATCGTCGGCAGGTTAAGGGGTACATACAAACAGAGTGATCCATTATTTTTTAGGCGTAAGAAAGGAGAAGGGACTACCAGTAAATTATCTTCAGTCAACGATCCCCGTTTAGCCAATCCAATTAAATTCCAAAACAACATCTTACACGAAACGCAAGGCTCGCAACAGAAAGGAAATCAACATGTAGATAATTATGGTGTTGTTCCAAGTTTAAGATTGTCCGAACAGATTTCTGATCGTATGCCCGCCAGTGGTTCAGCTGAACCCATGAAAGAAACAATGAGTAGATCCGAGAAACTAAAAGAGATAATCAAACTGGCTCAAATGCATTATTCTCCTGATAATGCGAGATGCATTATAATGGCTGCCTATGTACAGGGCGGGGTGTTTAGAGACAACTCTTCGTTAAGTCAAACTCTAGAATATTTGCGGAATATCGCAAAAGCCTGAACTGACTGAAGCGCCGCGATCATTATCAATATATATTAATGCAGAGTAAATTATCTTAGCCCACCATGTTTGCCACGAAACGCTTTGGGGTCAGACACCGCCATACGGCAAAGAACGTACCGGACAGTTATATACAGTCGTCAACAGGTGCCAGCGTGTCCCTAATTCTATTCGCTGCCCCTTCATCCTACCTACTTGGTTGTATACTAGTAAGTTTGGGAATTTTCGTATCTGCAACAGGAGGGAGCTGGGATATTACAAACCATCTATTGAATAAACCTGAAAGTTTTTTTTCTCCCCCGCACGGCATGCTCTACGCAGGGGTCGCTTCAGCAATAGTGGGCTGCGTCTTAATCTTCAGAGGACGTAAATATATGCACCACATTTATCAATCCTTCCGTACTTCTACAAGGCTAGTTATTACAGGCATTACAATGCTTATTGTAGCAGGACCAGTGGACTTCGCATGGCACTCTGCGTTTGGTCTAGACGGGCTCCTAAGCCCCCCTCATTTTGTACTGATTATGGGAATGGTAATAAGTAGCGTTGGATCGTTAATCGGATTAATTCTATATACCGGTCGCGACAATTTGAACGACGGATCCTACGTTGAAAATTTCAACTCCCGGCGCCATAGATGGATTTGGGGTTCATTGGTTTTTATGAGATCCCACGGTTTTATCGTTTTACCTACACTTGGCATCATACCAATCTGGTTAGTACTTGCTGGCGTTATCGGAATGTTTAGCCTTCCATTTTCGAAGACACAATATTTTGACTTCAACCCAGAGCCGATTGTTGGAGCAGTGGTCGCCACTCTAGGTTATCCTGTTCTTTTATCATTTATCCTCATCTCCTCTTTTCGCTTGGGAAAAGACAGATTCGGTATCATTTCTATAACGGCCTCAATTTACATGGTCGTTAGCGCCATAACCGTGATAATTCCCAATGTGTCGCTTGTTCAGACTCTTCCTTTTTACATTCTTAATTTAGTCCCTATTATAGCGGTTGACGTCATGTTCACAATATCTAAAAATCGAATCCCGTCTATAGCTTACATCATAGGAGGGGCAGTTTTCGGTTCTGTTTTTTTTATGATGCAATATCCATTGATAACTCATGTTTATAATGAAGTAGTTTCTATGCAAGAATTCCTTTGGCCAAGTCTTACGTCTTCTACCTATTTTGGAATGTTTGGCCAAGTCTATACTTTGGTAGCTGTCCCTGGTGCGGCTATGGGCATTATCGGAGCTATCCTAGGTAATAGAATCATGGCTAAAAATATTGTTCGCAATACAAAAGGCTAAGCAAGGCTGGGATGATCGTTTCCACGTGCAAACTTACATCGGTTGATTACAGCATTGTACTCGAGTGCAAGGGCTTGCTCAGATCACGTCTTAGTTTTGTAGGTCTTTGAATATTATTTTACCACCTTGTACAATAGGAGAGAGTTAAAGATGAATAAAGAGTGTTATGATTATAGCTGGCCTAATAAGAACTAACTCAATATTGAACGACCCTTTTGAGCTCCCATCTCGAACTAGAGCGAAGAAACGGAAAGACAGCGATCACCAGCATTCATGCTCTGGAGAAATCAGATGGCTCAATCGAGCGCCAGAACCGTAGCATGGCTATCTTCATAGCTGCAAGGTTGTTATGAGTTATATTATAAGTTATGTTATAAGAATGATAAAAAGTAATGATGCTGATATTGTAGACCACCATCACTTATCAGACTAGAGTATCAAAGTATTGTATCCTAACCTTCCTTTGTATACAATCACTCGAACATGTGTCTTACATCTCCCTCAAGCACGCCTGATTCACCATGTAATCTATCTATGTGTTTTGACAAAGACTCCTTTGTATCAAATGGTGATTCACAGTAAGGGCATTTGAATTTGGACTTACTTGCATCCTTGAGGTATGTAATAGATTTTGTATCAATGATGCACATAGGCGTCCCCTGGAGAACGGCCTCCTCAGACGAAACAGATATCGCCTCTAGTTTTTCATATATGGCCTCCCTTGTAACCATTCCTAACACTGCTGAGTAAGCATGAACCATTACCTGTCTTACATGACGTTTGTCCATAACCGCAAGTGCCTCTTTGACCGAAGTAGTAGGTTCGACGGCAAGTACAGGAGAGCTCATAATTTCCCTTAATTTTACTTTCGCAGGATTTCTATCTTGGCCTAGAACTTTGAAGAGTATATCTGTCTTACTGACTATACCCACAACTTCACCTTTGTGAGATGCAAGGACGCACCGTGCATTTCTCTCTTCCATGAATTCATAAGCTTCCTTTGCAGACTTGTCACTTTCTAGTATAATCAAATCAGTACTAAGAACTGTGCCGATAGGAGATAACAAGAGAGAATTTATATTGTCGGGCGCATGAGCAGAGCTCTGTTCTTGCATAAATATAGAGTGTAAAAGTTTTATTTATACTTGATCTTGGTCTTGGTGTTCTTTAAATCGTTGTTTTGCAGGTCATATATTGTCGCGGACATAGAAAAACGCATCACAAGACTGTATAGTAGTATGCCTATTCGGCGATCAGATCAAAACACTAAGATGCTACATGCGCCAACAGTAGTTAAAAATGCCTAGTTTAATCAATTCGATTGAAATGCTAGACATGGACATATATTATAATGATAATCTTTGTGTCAGGAACCACTGGTCGTTATTTACTTTTAGTTCGACAGATGATAAACCTATGGACATGAGCTAAAGAATAAAATCAAACGATTTTTTTACTCTAAAAAGATAAGTACTATTGTTAGTATCATGATATTAATCATTGTGTGTTGAAATTTCCAAGTAAGGAATATGGCTGTTCTATCGGCATGGAGTATAATTCATTTTATAATTGGCCTGACAATTTCTACCATCATTATATTCATCGTTACAAAGATATTCGGCGAGAAAGAGGGAATAAAGACTGCTTTCGCAACAGCATTGATCGGGTCGATTATCTATGGGATTACGTACTTTTTAGTTGGAAGCGGGCTGCTGGCTGCTATCATCGGAGGTATAGCTTGGCTATTTTCACTTAAATGGTTATATAGAATTGGCTGGCTCAAGTCAATAGTTATTGCAGTGATAATATGGGTGATAACTTCAATAGTAGGTATATTGCTTCCAACTGCTCCCGGGCCGCTTTAGGTTGTAGCAATTCTTCATATCGAATATCATTCGGCAACAAAATTAAAATCCTGCCCACATACTAAGAAAATATTCCGGCTTCTTATTACGCTGCCTAAACTGTAGAGGAAGTCAAATGCGTTGAACATGTAGCGTACTTTGATGAATAGCGGTCATATCAATTTTGCCAAACTCATACCATACCCTATAAATTGGGGATCCTGAACCTCAAGAACGGATGCAAAAAACAGCCAGCAATATTAAGCAACCTTGATATATGTTCAAGGTATTTGATTAATTGATATTTTATACGATGCGCTCTAAAAATAAAAAAGGGCTACTGTGCAAAGACAAAACGAACATCAACTGGTAGGCTGATGACAATGGGGATTATTATACAACGAAATCCTGACTTTACAAAACGCCTACTAAAGAACCTAATGTTAAAACATGAGCAAAAAAGAAGACTAGACAACACTGTACATGTATCAGATATCATACCAACTACCTGCATAAGGAAGCAGTATTATTCAAGGAAGTTCCCCGATATGGACCCGCTTTCTGACCAGTCAGTACACCACTTTGTTAGAGGAGAGTCTAGTGAATTTATTATCACAAAGCTTGCAGACCTTGGAGTAGCACAAGCTGATATTGAGATGGACGGCATAGTGGCACATCCGGATATCCTGAGCCTTGATGAGCGTGTCATAATCGAATTAAAAGACACTGTTAGTGGTAAACGCCTAAATTTCCACGATAATACGTTCAGAGCTTATCTCAGACAACTACTATATTATATGGCTATGACAGGTATAGAAAAAGGAATCATCTCAATAAGATATAATGTAAGGGAGCTGAGATGGATTAGGAGCGACTCGCAAGGAGATTATTTCTTCCGCCCGTTCGATGCTAAGAACGTTGGCATAGAAAGTTGGGAAGTTTTTTTGGCTACAGATGATATAGTGAGACAGCTATTGAAGAATGAAATGGTAAGACGCAAGAACCTTTTCCTCAGAGCATTAAATGAAAATAACGTCTCCTTGCTGCCTAGGCTAACAGATGATGCAAAGAGAAGCAAATGCCCGCATTGTCCGTATAACGATAAATGTATCAACCATGACTCTGAGTCTGATGAAGCAATAGAAATGGCCAGAGAAATTGACCTAATAGACATAAAAGGAGTAGTTGAGCTCAGAACTTTTGGGCCTGAATAAAGCTTGTGTAATATAAAACAGATGCATAAATAACCTAGGGGAATTGGACGCACGAAGTATGTAACCTCACTATATTTCGACTAACTAACAGAGTATCTAGATATCTATTAGATAGCAAAACAAATATCAATGCATTATTTTATAATTGCTTCTGATATTAATAATAAGACATGCTAAGGTGTCGTTAGCTTTTTCAATAAGTGCTATAGAAGCTAAGGTTGTCTTAAAAAGCAGTATATGTGATAATGTTACTTTTTCAACCGCTTTTTACACAATATATACAGAAAACCAGAATAATATTAGCAACAAAGCAATAAGATCGAGATTGCAGTTCTAAATAAGATTCAATAAAGGTTCAGTTTGATTAACAATTGCAATGGCATACCATATGTGTTTTACAGCTTGTGCATTGGCATATTATCATTGCTATGCGGCCCACTGCTACCATCATGATATCTTCCAAACCACAACTGGGAGTATCCTCTGTGCGTACCTATTTGTAGGAGTACCATCCCTGTAATTTTTCTGATTTTTTCTATCGCCTTTGCGTCTGCAAAAAAATCATTCGTATTAAATATCAGAAACTCCTTGTTTCCATTCTTAACATATTCAAAGCCGCAGTCGTCCGGGCAGTTCAACGATTCCCATATCCACTCCTCGCATTCGTCTATCGGCAGCTGCATATACTTTCTCCGTGAATTGATCTAATCTCTTATTGCTCAACAAATCATTTAAAAACATTCTTCTGTTGAAACTAAGATTGTACATGATAAATTAAATTGTCATGAACTGAAATCGCGCAAACAACTGTAATTTAGTATACGGTTGTAATTAGTATATTATTATTATTTCCGCAGCAAGGATGTTTAATTATGTACCATGCCTTATATCCTAGTCATGTTCGGGTCGAGAATTCCCTCTGCTTCGTGCAGCAGCAAGCATGGTGTTGCTTAATAACATTGCAATAGTCATTGGTCCAACTCCTCCTGGCACTGGAGTTATCCAAGAGGCCTTTTCCCTCAAAGATTCAAAGTCCTCTACATCGCCTACTGGCCTTCCCATTAGTCGAGATATACCTACATCTATTATTATAGCACTATCTTTAACCATGCTGCTATTCAGTGCAAATCTTTCGCGATTCCCCACAGCTGTGACTATTAGCTCCGCAGACTTTATCTTGTCAACTAGATTCTTCGACTTGGAATGACACACCATGACTGAAGCATTTCTTTGCAGTAGGAGAATTGCGAGCGGTTTTCCTACAAGATTGCTTCTATTCAGCACCACAGCGTCTATGGACTCTAGATCGATCTTATAATAATCTAATAGCTGTATTATTCCTAATGGTGTGCAGGGAACAAAAGCTGGCCTTCCATTAAATAACATTCCAGCATTTGTTTGGGTCAGCCCATCTACATCCTTTGAAGGGCTAATCGTATTAATTACATTAGCTTCGTTTATGGCCTCGGGAAGTGGCAATTGTACAAGTATTCCATGGACTTCAGGATCACTGTTTAGCTTCACAACTAATTCAATGAGCTCCTGTTGACTGATGTTTGAGCTTATTTTGTGATCTTTCGTACTTATGCCAACGTCAGCTGCAGCCTTTTGCTTATTTTTCACATAAATGGTGGAAGCAGGATCGCTGCCCACAAGAACAGTCGCAAGACTCGGAATGACAAGTCCTTTTGACTGCATGTTTTCAACCTGTTTTTTAATACGGGATTTCATAACAGATGCAACGATATTACCATCGATTATATTACCGGTCAACGCGGATTGCAGTTAACCGCATCAAAATATAGACGTTTCACAAGCTCGACCACTTTGTGGGACAGGAAGGTTTCTGAACTTTATTTGTGACTAGCCATTTTTTATACTTATCAAAAAAGCTACACGAAAAAAATGAGAGATTCAAGTTGATCCGTAATATTATTTTTACCCATAATGAATCGAGCAATTCAAAATGAGTAGCTAAAGTATTTTGAATATTTGTGAATGCGGATCAACGAAGTTACGAAATATAATACGCTGACAAAATGCTAGAGCCTACGATTAGCTCTAACCCAGCCCACTAATTCTCTGTTAATGCTATTGTTGCTAACGTCAATTATTGGAAGAATAACCTTTGATTGTGTTTCAATTGATTGCTTGTATGATGTCATCTCCGCAAAACCAAGCCAAGCATAGTGAATAATTCCTTTCATCTGGTCTCTTACTACTTCATCGGTGGATGGCAAGCCCGTACTCATGAAAATCATTCCATCACACCATTTGGCTGCTGCCGAGATATTTCCTGGAGGTATGTTGTCTGTCATGAGTCTAATGAAATCAGACAGAGAATATTCTGCTATTTCGTAAATCTTGATTTCCTGGATGGGTGAATAGACTATCTTAACCATGAGATTGCGATGCAATTGCTGTATATATGTAGAGCGCTGATCGGATTGACTAGTCAGCATCCGAGCGATTTTCATTTTTGAACGACCTATTGTTATGGCGGAGTTTCTCTCAAGCCTGTGGGTCGACAGTTACGTTCTTATAAAATACTCCTCCCAAATTCTTCTGAGTGGGAGGTATCAGTAGATTAACGCTACTTTGGACAACTACTACTTTATACAAAGGGGAGGAAGGCATAGAATAAATGGAAATAGAAATACCCATATCTGACTATGTTACGTATTACGTTTACAAGGGCGATGATGCAGATATACTTATCAGAGAGATCAAGGATGGTGTCTTCAAGGTCCTGATACGCGAGTACTATGGAGACGAGGATGAATTTAACGAGGACATTTATTTTATACGGAAAGCCACACTAGATCAGCTCTTCGAGGAATATGGTATATTAAAGAAGCCTTCCGGAACAGAAAGGGCACTCGAGGAAACAGGCGAGGTAATTCGATAACAAGAGCCAGCATCCGGTATTTTGCTTATCATATTATGCCACATGTTATCACGGTAGCTGATTAGATATTTATTTAACGATGTTGAACAACAATTTGCTATTTCACTCATCCTCTTACTGACCTTAACATGTCCAATCCATAACGACTTCAAAATGCTATCATTTTGATTTGGAATGCTCTGTATAATCCAGAATTGCTTTTGCTTGTTTATAATGTACGGCGTCAATCATTTTTCCTTCAAGTTTAAATGCGCCAAGTCCTTGTCCTTTTTCCATAGCCTGTTGGAGCGCTTCAACCACTTTCGTTGCCCAGTTGATTTGACTTTGGGTAGGCACAAATACCTTGTGAACAGGATCAATCTGAGTAGGATGAATTACGCTTTTACCAGAATACCCTAATCTTTTTGCAATGGTTGCATCTCTGATTAGGCCTTGAGTGTCATCCACTTTTTGCCAAATACCGTCAATAGATTCTACCCCTGCTGCATGAGCATCCACAGGGAGTTTAGCCCGTGCGTACATATTTTTTTCCATATCGTCATTTTCAATATAATCTAGACCCATGTCATATAGGTAATCAAATATTCCAAAAACCATAGCGTTGACCCTTTGAGAGGATGTGGCTATAGAATAAGCATTGACTATTCCTCTTGCACTTTCAATGGACGGTATCAATTTGATGCTCTTTTTAGTCATCTTTTTGGTATCTTCGATTTTACTGAGTTGAGTATCGATATTTTTGATTTGAACTTGATCATTGACTTTTGGCACAACTACGCCATCAATTCCGTTCCGTATTATCTCCTGAAGATCCAGCAACCATAAATCAGAATCTAAAGAATTTATTCGTAAGTAAAAGCTTGATTTGTATTGTGTCCTCCATGTTAACGCATCAGCAATTGTCTTTCTAGCTGCATTCTTTTCATTTAGTGGCACGGAATCTTCTAAGTCAAAGCATACGATATCTGCCTGTAGCGCTTTTGCCTTTTCTACGAATCGCTTATTGTTACCTGGTACAAATATTAGACTTCTGTATAGCATCGCGTATTAAACAAGGAGAAAATTAAAAAAACAATTTAGAGTTTCTGGGGTGTTGTAACAATCTTTCCAATTTGCTCCGCTTTAGCCATCATTACATGACCCTTTACCATATCGGTAAAAGGCAATACAGTATGGACGACAGGCTTGATTTTGCCTTTGCTTGTCCAGTAAATAACTTGTTCTAGCTCGGCTTTCGTCCCCTGGGTGGAACCAAGTAAATTCGTGCCTTTAAAGAACAGGTACCTCAGATCGATGGTTGAATCATAGCCTGTGGTCGCACCTGTCGCAACAAGTGTTCCGCCGTTCTTCAATAGACCAACCTCTTGAGGAAATGTTGCTTTTCCTATATGTTCAAATACAACGTCTACACCCTGCTTCTTTGTAAATTCTCTAACTTTCTTGTACCAGTCAGCCTCCCTATGATTGGCGACAAAATCTGCCCCTATTTCTGTACATTTGTCCATTTTTTCCTTATTGCCCGCCGTAGCAATAACAGTGCAATTATATAGTTTTGCAATCTGAATTCCTACCATTCCTACTCCGCTAGTACCCCCCATGATAAGCACTACTTGCCCGGGTTTTATAGCAGCCCTACCAACCAACATATGCCATGACGTCATACCTACCATCGACACCGCGGCAGCATCATCAAACGTAACATTGTCGGGTATTTTAGATACATTAACCTCAGGCAGGTGTGTATATTGGCCAAAACCACCCCACAAGGGCCCAGTTTGAAATCCCCAAACAAGCCTGTCTATACAATCAAATTCTCTGCCAGAGGTACACGCTTCGCATGTCCTACAACTAAGATTGGAATGCGATACAACCCTATCTCCAACTTTGAATTTTGAAACGTCTTCACCAACTTCTACCACAGTACCGGCCACGTCACTTCCTGATATATGAGGGGTTGGAACTTTGATAGGTTCTCCCCAGATTGCCCAAAGATCATTATAATTATACGCAGCTGATTCGATTTTTATCATGACTTCATTGGGTTTCAACTTTGGCATGTCTATATCTTCAATATTCACAACTTTTGTAGGGTCTTTACTGAATTCACGGAACACGGCAGCTTTCATAACACTCAAGGCAACGCCAAGACTTAATATATTTAACTAGAGCAGCTTCCAAAATACAACATATATATATTTTATTACTGCTGACGATTTGAAATAAAACTTCGTCGAATTATTAGCAAAATCGAGTATTTTTACTCGTGAAAAAGATTGCAGAAGTGCATTAGCAAAAACGTGTGCTAAGAGTGTTTAGCGCCTGTTTATTTTAAAGTCTTTCTTGGGTTGCTGTAAACTAAGTAAAATCTGCTTTAGCTCTTCATCAGTCAACGATCTGTTTAGTCTTCCTGATGAAGCTGCACTTATTAGATAGTTTTCAACAGTTGCTGCCAAATCTGGTTTCACCATTTTAATATTCATTAATCTTTGCCGTGCTGAGGGTTCCAAAAGAACCATCAAAGCTCGTTGGCGCATAGCAGCAGCTGCTGCCTCAGCTTCACGCTTCTTTGAATCATCTTCATTTGGCTGATATGGTTCCGATGCGGACATGATAGCTCACTTTCCTCAAACATTAAATTATGCGTACCGCTGGAGACCCGGTGAATTCTTTATAATTTCATCGTATAATTCAGTAGCTATACGATCGACTTTTTTCATACCTTCCTCTGATATTGATCTCCCCTTCCGTTTATTAACAATATAGCCCGCTTGCTGTAGTTGCTGCAAAGCCTTTCTGATAATTGCACCGCCTGCGTCCCTGTGATGAGCCAGGTTATATCCAATCTGTTTTCTACCACCGTATTCGCTTCTGAGCTCAGAGACGCCGATTGGTCCATGAATGTACACCTTCCTTATAAGAGAAGCACATCTCGTATACCACCAGTCTTTGTTCTGAGGAATCCTTTCAGTATGCACGCCAGTCTTAACAAAGACTGCCCAGTCAGGAGGCTGAATCTTCTTTTCCTTCTTTATTTGTTCAGTCAATTTTTCAATCAGATCCTCGGCTGGAACATCATATGCTTTTGCCATGATTACGAACAATAATCATGAGGTAAATCCCTTATAAATTCTTGCCAGCTGTAAGAATCTCCGAATTTAGAGTTAAGTTGTCTTTTCTAGGATTTTATGATACGTATGACCACATTTGAGGCAAGTAATTCTTATGGAACTTGTTCTTGACCTGCCTATTCTTATCCTAGAATTTTTTCCGGGAGTAATAAACTTCTTACATCGTTTGCAATACAGCTGTCTGTATTCATAAGGAAACCTCAACCTTAGCCGCATGGCAATCTTTTTTGCAATGTACGCATGGCGATCAGCCAATTCGTCTCTGTTTTGTTTAACCTCCTCTAAAGCACTAGCCAGTAGGATCTGGATCCTTTCTGCTGCAATCATCTTTAGCTGATTCCTTTTCATGCTGCTTTAATAGAGTCCTGTTCGTAACTATATTTAGGTTTGATGTTTTAAGTGACTATTCTACTTACTTATGACTAGTGATACGATAATTAAGCAGTAACACTCAATCTAATGGGAGCATACATATTGAATAGTTTTGATGAAGCGGAAGATGTAGCAAGAAGGTATGTGGAATCAAAACAAAATAACGGAGCGGACTCCAAAATCTTTGCAGTACAGATTATTGATTATATCTCATCTTCTGGATTGAAACTTCCATTGCAGCACGAAGCAGTCGTCAGCAATGGAACCACAAGCTACGTATACAGTAAAAGCAAGACATATCCAAATCTATTTAAATTTATATCTGAAGTACTTCACTCTGAAATACCAATTACAGTCAACGATGTAAGATTCGGCCCTGGCGAAATTATAGTGGCCAGAGGAGATCAACGCGAGGCAGAAGAGCACCTAAACTTGAGTCTTAAAGAATTTCAAAAGCTGGTCC
>Ga0075434_100005161_pt1 | contig 11858 bp, 6 predicted proteins | sample RhiMethybrSRZTD3_FD_75298 | JGI IMG/M metagenome (GOLD analysis project Ga0075434, IMG submission 75298) | Populus rhizosphere microbial communities from Tennessee, USA - Rhizosphere MetaG P. TD hybrid SRZTD3 | ecosystem: Host-associated > Plants > Roots > Rhizosphere > Soil | place: USA... | reverse complement strand
TTCTCCTGGCCGGTCGCCAGATCGCGGATGACAACAGTTGCAATGGTCGTGCCAGTCTCTGAATGTTGGGAGAGGTAGAGCAGTCTCTTGCCATCGGGGAACCAGGCAGGGACATCAAGCTCCCTGTCGCCCCACATCACCGTGGGCGTGACCTCACCGGTTTGCGCGTCCACGAGGAAGAGGCCGTGCTGGATTTTGTTGTCTTTGCCTGAGACGAGAATCGAACGCCCATCGGGGGACCATCGTATTGGTCCCCAGGTAAAACTAAGCTTGGGCGGAAGGTCGCGTTCCTCGCGCGTCTTAAGCGAGCGAATCGTGATTATCTCCGGGCGGTGTCCGATCAGGCCTGGTCCGCGGCTGGAGATGTAGGCAAGGAACTGGCCGTCGGGAGACCACGCGGGCGAAAAATTCGAGCCGATAAATCTCTGGGCGGTTTTCTGCGGTTGAGTCACCACCTTGCCGGTCGCCGGATCGAAGTCAGCGGTGTAGACATCGCTGGTGCCGATCACAAGCCCGTAGTAGAAGGAACCCGTGCGCGTGAACCCTATTGGTTGTGCCTGCCCAATGTCTTGTTTTACCAATTCCGGTGCGCCTTGCGGCTTCCCGTCCAACACGCGCAGGAGCCAGACACTCATTGTCCCGGAGCGATCGCTGGCAAACAGGATGTGGTTGCCGTCCGGCGTCCAGCCGAGTAGCTGATCATCAGCGGGGTGCTCGACCAGACGGATTTCGCGACTCCCATCGGAGCTGAGCAAGAAAATGTCGCGGTTCGCAGAGTCCGGTTGTGGCGTCGCATCGTAGGCGATATAACGCCCATCCGGGGAAAACCGAATTGTTAACGAAGACCACTCGAGGGTCTTTAGAACGCGCGCTGAGCCGTCCGCTGCCGAAATCACGGCGATTTGATTGGCTCCGCCCTCATTATAGAGGTGCGTCAGGATGTACTTTCCGTCCGGGGACCAATCGGCGGGAAAGGGATACAATCCTTTCTTCGCATAGAGAACGCGAGGCGCGGAGCCATCCCAGCGCACAACACGTAGATCCGGCCCATCCCTACCACCAAACCAGTTGTATGCGACTTCCTTGCCATTGGGCGAAATAGTGGAAAAGAAAGCGTATTCGCTGGATTCGGTGGAACTCTTATGCGTCAGGTGACGGATCTTTCCTGTGGCAAGTTCGCGGACAGCAAGGTCTCCAGTACTCATGTCTACACAGGAAATATACCGACCATCCGGCGAGAGGCTACCACCGATGTACTCGCCAGGCTCGGTCCACACGCGCCGGGTCACCATCTCGGAGCTGCCGGAAGGAACGTTACTAGAAATTGCCGCCAAGCGTTTGCGGGCTTGCGCGGCCAGCGCGTTTTGGTCGGCATAGTCGTGCAGGAGGCGCTCGTAAGCTTTTCTGGCTTCCGGATTGCCGAGCTTTTCGTAGCACTGGCCCATCTCTAGCAAGGCCTTTGCCGCGACGGTCCGATTGCCGGCGTGTTCTTGCACAATGCGCTTGTAGAGCTGGATCGCCTGTTCCAGTTGGCCTTCCACCAATTGCTTTTGGTGGGCGGCCTGGATCAGTACTTCCGCCTGGTCGTCTTTCTGCGGCGTGGCAGAGGAAACCGTCAGCAGCCCGGCCAAGATCATCAATGCTAGAAACCGGCCTGCGTATCTGTTTTTCATAATCTTTCCTTTTACCGGTTGTCGCTGTTGCCGATCATGTCCGTGTTCCACGTGGAGACCTCCGTCGAAGCTCACCTGGCTGGGTTTGTACAGGTACTTTTTGCTTGCGGCGGATGCCCAACGAACAAAAGGATGGCTCCGACAACTGTGCAAATGATCGATGGTTTCATGAAGATCAACTCCTTATCTTGATACAAATCCCTGCGTACCTGCCTAAAGCGTCAACCCGGGCAGAAGAGGGCCACCCGCCGTGCCGCACGGTTCTTCGGTTACGGCAGCACGACGATTTCTCCCACCATTCCCAACTCATCGTGCAGCACGCATATATACCGATAAACGCCGGGTTGAGTGAAGGTCACGCGGAAGCGGGTTGCGCTCAGCGGGGCCTGGGGCAGTCCAATACGATCTTGCGGTGACTCGCTAATAAATCCGGAGTGTACGGTGTCAGAGGGAGAGCTGATGATGGCGTGGCGGGCGCCATCAGCATCCGTTGTGACATTGGCGGAAGGCGGAATCTGGTTAAGAGGAGCGGGCTCAGGGCCAAAGGTGATGGTATGGTTGGTCACTGCTTCTGCGGTCGTCCACTCCACGGTCTCGCCGACGTGGATTACTTTCGTCGCATCCATGAAGCGCATGACCGATACCGTTTGAGTTCCTCCGCCGTTACCCATGATGTGACCCACTCCGGCGGTAATATCGTTCGAGTCGGGGTGGTTGTGCGCGGATGCGATAGCATCGGAGAGCAGATTGGCGCGCTGCAGGACGGCTTGTTGATCGTAAAAGGCCTGATCATGGGGCAATGGCGTCAACGACGCCAGCACATGGATGGTGGCCGTCATATTGGGGTGAGCCAGGCAGACCAACTTGAAATTACCGCCAACCGGGAAAACTACGGTGTAGGTTTTTCCATCTTCACTTGTGAGGATCCCGCTGTTCACACACGCGGTGCCGTCATAAACCGAGAAATCGGGCGTTCTACCGTCTGGCGGCCCACCACCGGCGCACCCTGTGAAGCGGTTCGGGCGCATCTGCCCTGAGGTCAGGAAAGTGACGGTGTGAACCTCATTGGACGGAAACGCCCAGGTGATGCTGTCGCCAGAGTGAATCCATATCTCGTTGGGCAAGAAAGCAAGTGCTTGATGTGCTCTATTGCCGTTCTGTGCGCCGACTTGCAGTTGCCACGTATCGGCGTGAACTGCTTGGCAAAAAACGATTGCGGCATTGAACAATACCAACCACGTTAGTCTTGGTCGCATATCGATCTCCTTCTCTTTTTATATCGAGATCCTCGACGGTGGCGTTGCCTCGACAACAAAGGGCGACGCACAAATGAACGTGCCGACCACCAGAATTGTTGCGATGTAGATCAGCCTCATATGCCCTCCACGCAAGTCACAAGTAAATCGCCAACGTGTGAAAGCCGTGACCCGAGTCAAATGACCGGACAGTGATGTCGCAGTGAAAAAGCGGTGATATGACTTGGCGAGGCCGGGGCGGGAAGCGCAGCTCCCGGCGGAGCCAAATACGCTACAACGCTTTTTGACATGCGAGTTCCGGACATACGTTCCTCCCAAGTCATGCTAATTAGCGCATGTCTCATTGCGATGAGGTCTGTGTCAGGATCTCGCAAAGATTGTGTCAAGGCAGCGGGAGCGTTTGGGTCAGCCGTCGAAGCGGTAACCCATCCCGCGCACGCTGACTAGGAACTGTGGCTCGCTCGCTTTGGATTCGATCTTCTTTCGCAAGTTGGTGATATGGGTATCCACTGCGCGGTCCGTAACAAAGGTCCCCCTGCCCCACACTGCTTCCAACAACTTATCGCGGTTGAGCGTATGACCGCGATGCCGGATGAAAGTAGCCAAAAGTTTAAATTCAATCGGGGTCACCTCTACGGGTTTCCCGGCTCGGCGCAGCTCGCACCGAGCGAAGTCCACTTCCATGTCGTCGAACCGGTAAATCTCCGGCATTTCTCCCGCAGACCGGCGCAGTGCTGCCTTGACCCGAGCACGCAGCTCGCGCGGGCTGAAAGGCTTCGTGACATAGTCGTCGGCCCCCAGCTCCAAGCCCAGCACCTTGTCAGATTCCTGTGTTCTTGCTGTAAGCAGGATGACGGGTGTGCGCAGGCCGGCACGGCGCAACTCGCGGCACACTTCGAAGCCATCCTTATGAGGAAGCATCACATCGAGAATGATTAGGTCAAACGACCGCTCACGCGCCTGCTGGCTTGCCGCCTCGCCGTCAAGAACGACTTCAACTTCATACCCTTCCAGCTTCAGGTCGTCCGCAAGCCCCAAGGCAAGAGTCGGCTCATCTTCTACCACCAAAATGCGAGCCATATTCAGTCCTTTGCGCTCGGGAGAAGGATAGTAAACGTGCTGCCGACACCGGGCTCACTGTCGACATGCACTTGCCCGCCGTGGGCTGCAACAATATGCTCAACCATCGTCAAGCCGAGGCCCGTACCTTTGGCTCCGGCAAGGTCAGCACTGGCGGCCCGAACGAATTTCTTGAATACCCTCTTCTGCTCATGTGAGGCAATCCCCAGCCCTTTATCGCTGACGCTGATTGCTACCCACCCATTCTCGCAGGTGGCCTTCGCCCACACTGTCTTGTTCTGTGGTGAGTATTTCACTGCATTGTCAAGCAGATTCCAAAGCGCACGGGCGAGGGCCTCGCGGTCTGCTTGCACGAGAGTCGCATGAGGATGCTCCGCAACATCCACCTTGTAGCCTCGTCCCCGAGCTTCTTGGGCAAAGTCTTCCACCACTCCCATGAAGAACGACCCCATCTCAACCAACTCAAAGCGATATTGCTGCACACCGGCTTGCATCCTTCCAAAGTCAAGCAGGGTTTCGACCAGGCGATACAGCCGCTCGCTTGCGCGGCGAAGGCCGTCATAGTACTCCTCCCGACGGGCCTCGCTTGGAACTCGGCCATCAGTCAGCATTTCACTCAGCTGACAAAGCGAGGCCAGTGGGGTCCGAAATTCGTGCGAGACAGCCGAAACGAAATCGGACTGGAGACGCGCGACTTCTAACTCGCGTGTCACCGCCCGTGCGATAAAGTAACTGCCCACCAATACGAATACGAACAACAAAGTGAACGCCAACAAGAGCAGCCAGCGCCGATTCCTTTCCTGAGTCAACTCCGCCTGCGGATCCCGGCCAACCACCCGCAACGTCCACGGCAGTTGTGTCTCCGCCGAACTCCGCGTTGCCTGCTGACCTGATGTTGCAGAGAATTGAGCTAGAACTGGATGACCCTCGGCATCAGTCAGTGCCAGGCGGACACTCTGGCGATCCATCACGGGTCGCAAGACTGAAAGCCACTGCTGCTCCAAATAATGTTCTCCGGCGACCAGCGCTACCAAGCGATCGGAACTTGTCTGCCAAACGAGAAGCACGGGGCGGCCAAGGATCCAAACGCTCCGGTGCCCAGCGGCAATATCTTCGCCCCGGCGAATGCGCCGCCATGTTTCCCATAGTAGCTCCACGGCTGTGGCCGTCGGGACCTCATCCTGCTCGTGCACCTGAACCTCAGCATCAGGCGTATACCAACGGCTCGCCTCTTGCGTATAGAAGCGGTAAGCGCCCCGGTCGAGTTTCCATCGGCCATTGTGTAAGTCGGCATAGAGCAGTCCGGCCTCCCGTTTCACCTCTGTCGTACGTTTCAGTTCATTAAGGAGGGTGCAGCGGGCGTGGCGGGCGAGGAGTTCGACAGGCAGTCCTCCAACGGGAGTAGCTCCCATTTGATCGAGCTCGCCATAAATGTCTAGGGCCGCTCTGGACTGTTGTGCTTTGCGAAGATTGCGACCGAGGCGAAGGAGCGCTCCAGCACGGATTGCCGGGTCCTTCGACTGGGACAATTCACGAAAAACTGCAATGGCTTTGGCAAAGTCCTTCTGTTGGAACTCTGCAACTTCACCGGCTTCAAACATACTCGCCGGCAGCTCAATCGCGGTGGGCAGGAAGGGGTAGTAGAGCAAGGCGGCACGGGGATAAGCATCAACGGCTTGGGGGCGAAAAACGACAATGAGCGCAGTCCCAGCACCCTGGCTAGAAAGCTCTGATGCTCGGGCGGCCAGATCGGAGTCCGATAGACTCAAAAGGTTGGTGAATTGGTCCCTGCTTTCCGAGAACTTGTGCAGTAGCGACGCTGCGATCAAGTCCGCCGCGTTGTCAAGCCGCTCCTGGATCCGCTGACTTTCTAGGGCGCGGTCCTGTTTCAGTAACCGCCAGCCTAGCCAACTCAAGCTAGCCGCCAGGACCAACATGATCGCCAAGAACAGCGTCAGAAGGTAACGCGGCGACCGGAACCACAGATTGAGCGACATTGCATTGGCTCGGGAAGGACTTGCGCCATTCTAGCCCTGAACGTCAACCCTCGATTGAGATTCCGTCAGGGTTGCGTTAAATCTGAAGGCAGCTTGCTGGTCAGTGAAATGACATCCCCCCGGCCCACTGGCCTGTACCCAAGAGCGCCTTTTGCTGTGTTCTTAAGACCCGAATACCGATAAGGCTCATTGTCTCTCGTTCCGACAGAAGAATGGAAATCCACAATTGTTTGCGGTGTCAAAGCTTTTTTGAAAACGGAGTATTGTAGAGTCGAGGACGAGCGCGGGTGCTGACGCTGAAGCGACGCCCCGTTTCCCGTCCCCGCTCATCAAACCGGACGTGCCCATTTCGAGCATCCGGCTTTCCGATGGACTTCACCGCAGGCTCACGCAATCCGCGGGGGCGGGCCAAGCCGAATCACTCTTAGCTCGCCGAAGACCCGCTCGTCGCCAAAGCGTTCGGTGCCGCGCGACTGCACCCTATGGCGGCGTGTCAGGAAATGCCGTACACGCGCAGAGACGTAACGGTTGACTTCGCGATACGCCGTCGCGCGGGAGCCGTAGGAAAAATATGCCGACCAGCCTCGCAAAATCTGGTTGAGACGATCGCGCACTTCCTCCCAGCTTCCGACGTTACCAGGTATCAAGAGGTCTCCCACTTTCTGCTTGATGCGTCGCCGGCTCTTCTTCGACGGACTGGCTCCGAGATACCAATGACCATCCGGCTTGTAGCGATGTGGCCCGAACGTGTAACCCAGAAAACTAAAGCTTTCTTCGCGCGCTGCCTTGATGCTGGTCTTCGCTTCGTTCAGAGTAAGGCCGAGCCGCGTCGTCACGCTGCGCGTCCAATCCAGTGCCTCTGCCGCATGCCCGCGGCTGAGAATCACGAAATCATCCGCATAGGTGATCACTTGAGCGCGAAAAGCCTTGCTCTTTCCGGTGATCCGCCAGTACTTGAGGAAGCGGTTCATATAAAGGTTCGCGAGCATGGGGCTGACGATTCCGCCTTGTGGAGTTCCACGTCGGCTGCTTCGTCCTCCCGTCATGCGTCGCTTGCCCTTCTCGTCCCGTTCCTCGACCGGAACTTTCAACCACATCTTGATCAGATGTAGCATGTCCCGATCCACGACGCGCCGCGCCACGGACTTTAATAGTTCCGCATGCGGAATCGTGTCGAAGTACTTGGACAAATCAGCGTCCACTACATCGGTGTAGCCTGCGCAAAGTAGCTTGTGCACTTTCTGGATGGCGTCGTGTGCCCTTCGCTTGGGTCGGTAGCCATAGGCGTCGGGCTCCAGATCCGCTTCGAAGATGGGCTCCAACACCAGCTTCGCGGCGGTTTGCACCGTCCGGTCCCGTATCGTAGGGATGCCGAGCGGCCGCTCCCCGCCTCCGGGCTTCGGGATCAATACCCGTCGCACCGGCTGTGGTTTATACGTTTTGTCGTGTAGGTCTTTCCTGATTCCTTCCAACCACTCCGGCCGCCCCTGTAACTCGATCTGCTCGAAGGTCTGCCCATCTACGCCTGGTGCTCCTTTATTAGCTTTCACCAGCTCGTAGGCATGGTTCAGAATGTCTTCGCGGTAGATCTTGTCGTAGAGCAGATAGAAGCGGAAGTTAGGCTCTTGCTTCGCCTTCCGATAGAGCTTTCTCTGAAGGTTCCGGACCGAAATCGGTGTTGCCAGGCTCATCGCCAATCACCCGTCCTCTTCTTCTTCAAAAGCCTGTCCAAAGTAAGGGCCCTTCCCTCCACCGGCATTACCCGGCTTCTTTGGTACCTCTGACCCTTTCCGACACCCAGACGAGCCATCGTCCTTTCTAACGATGTTGGAGGCGCGACCTCCACTCATACTGAGCCTCCCCCAATTACCCAGACCGCCTTCTCTGCATGCCGTGCCCAATACCCCGGTGGACTGGATCAGGTGTACGCGTTGGTTACTTCCCTGTCCACGCAGCCTTCCCCGTCTCATAGGCGGGTCGGCGTCCACGACTTTACTTTCGAGGCCTGCTCAGGCTTTACTCGCGTTACGGCCTGCCAAGTTGCTCGCCCACCCTATGTGGGCTTTTGTCACGAGGCTTCACCTAGTCGGGCGTCGCCCGGTTTCGATGCTCGCTAGCTACCAGACCTAACCAACAACTGTCTGGGCGGGTCCTTCCCCCGCTGGTGATCTGCGCCGTTGGGGCGCACTATGAGATAGGTTGTAGTTAAAACAATGACTCTCCGCATCGCTCCCACCACTCCCGGCCAGCTCCAAGGCCACGCCTAAATAGTCTAGTCACTTGGTAGGGATTCGGAGCGGCAACGGACCCCCTTGGACCCGTTTTCCCGGTCCTCATACACTACCCCGACTTTTCATTGACTGACCATGCGAATGTGCCTACCATTCTCATCTCGTAGCACAACAAGGCCCACCGCTGTGATCGGCCAGACGATATCCCATTACCGCGTCATCGAGAAGCTAGGGGGCGGTGGTATGGGGGTGGTGTACAAGGCTGAGGACACTCGTCTGGATCGTTTCGTGGCTCTCAAGTTCTTGCCCCATGAGGTCGCCAAAGACCCTCAAGCTCTGAGTCGGTTCCGGCGCGAAGCGAAGGCTGCCTCCGCGCTCAGCCATCCCAACATTTGCACTATCTATGACATTGGCGAGCAGGATGGCCGCGCGTTCATTGCCATGGAATTCCTCGATGGGGCGACGCTGAAGTACAGCATCGCTGGGCGACCCATGGAACTAGAAGCGCTGTTGCCGCTGGGCATCGAGATCGCCGACGCCCTCGATGCCGCCCACACCGCTGGCATAGTGCATCGCGATGTTAAACCCGCGAACATCTTCATCACTAAGCGCGGGCACGCCAAGGTGCTCGACTTCGGCTTGGCTAAAGTTGCGACCCCGAGTGGTTCTTCCAGCAGGATTGCAATCGCCAATACGCAAACCGGAACCGTTGACGAGCAGCACCTCACCAGTCCCGGAACCGCATTGGGCACAGTCGCCTACATGTCACCCGAGCAGGTGCGCGGAAAAGAACTAGATGCGCGCACAGACCTGTTCTCCTTCGGTGCGGTTCTATACGAAATGGTGACTGGCACCTTGCCCTTTCGGGGTGAAACTTCGGGCGTAATCTCCCACGCCATTCTAGATCGTGCTCCCACCCCGGCGATCCGGCTGAATCCCGACCTGCCTCCGAAACTTGAGGACATCATCAACAAGGCACTGGAAAAGGACCGCAACCTTCGTTACCAGAGCGCGGCTGAGGTGCGAGCCGATCTGCAACGCCTCAAGCGGGACACTGATTCCAGCCGAAGCTCGGTAGTGACTGTTGCAGAACCAGACATTCACGCGGGCCGAATGCCTTCAGCAGCGCCCGCGATTCCGGGGACGGATTCATTAGCACGAGTCGAGACAAGAGCAACTGCTGTGCCCCCGTCGGATGAATCGGTCGTGTCGGGGTCTTCGGATTCTCGTAGGATGGCTTCCGAGCCAATTAAGCGTAAGATGCGGCCAATAATTACGGTTCTCCTTGCGCTGGTGCTCGCATTGATCGCAGCGGGCACGTATTACTTCCTTTACCGAACCCCGAGTCCAATTGATGCGGTGGCTGTATTGCCGCTGGCGAATGCTAGTTCAAACTCAGAAATGGACTATCTCGCGGACGGCATCACGGAAGGAGTAATTAACCAGTTATCGCGCCTTCCGAGCCTGCGGGTGATGGCCCGCAGTACAGTTTTCCGCTACCGGCAAGCGCAGCAGGACCCACTTCAAATCGGGCGCGAGCTGAAGGTGAGAGCCGTAGTTGTGGGTCGGCTGTCCCAACACGGCGACACGGTCACCGTGCAAACTGAGATGGTAAATGTGAGCAACGGCTCTCAGATTTGGGGTGAGCAGTACCGGCGCAAGACGTCCGATATCGCGACCGTGCAGGATGACATCGCCTCTGACATCTCGGCGCAGTTGCGACTCAAACTGACGGGGGAGGAAAAGAAGCAATTGTCGGTGCATGGTACCCAGAACAGTGACGCGTACCAGTTTTATGTGAGGGGGCGTTTCCATCTGGAGCAGCGCACTCGTGAAAGCCTCGACAATGCGGTTCATGAGTTTGAACAAGCGATTGCAAGGGACCCAAACTACGCGCAGGCCTTCGCCGGATTGGCAAGTGCATACATACTTCTTTTTGATCGTGAAGTGATTTCCAACAACGAAGCGTCGCCCAAGGTTCGCAGTGCTGCGCAACGTGCAATGGAACTCGATCCAAGCCTCGCTGAGCCTCATGCCGCATTAGCAGTTCTCAAAGAGCAAGCAGATTGGGACTGGTCAGGAGCAGAAGCCGAATATCGCAAGGCGATCGCACTTAACCCCAACGACGCCACGTCCCATCATTGGTACTCGACTATGCTGGAAAACCTAGGTCGACCGAAGGAAGCGTTGACTGAGAACGAGAAGGCTCTGGCGCTCGATCCAGCATCTCCCCAGATCAATGCGAATCACGCCTCAATCCTCAGTGACATGCGACGTAATGATGAGGCTATGGCCGAATTGAACAGGCTTATTGCCGCCAATCCGGATTTTCCAGTCGGTTATGGATACCGTGCCCTCGTATACTGGCACCTCGGAAATCAGGACGCGTATGTGGCGGACTCCGTCATGGCAGCGAGAAAGAATGGGCGTCAGGACGTTGCGGATGCATTCGCTGGCGGATATCGGAAGGCGAAGCTAAAGGGCGCATGCTTAGCCGCCATTGAGGTACTGAAGAATAAATCCCAGAAGGAGTATGTCTCACCCTATCAGATAGCCACTTTCTACGCCCTCATGGGAGATCGAGAACACACGTTCGAGTATTTGGAAAAAGCCTATGCAGAGCGGTCGGGACGCATGGAGTACATAAAGGTCGAGGATTTCTTCCAACCCTTGCAGTCTGACCCCCGCTTCGTCGATCTGTTACGGCGCATGAGGCTTTCAGAATAAGCCCAGCCCCTCTCAAACGGCGAACGTCTACGAACATCCCCATCCTGAAGCAAGCCAAGGCGGAGTACCCGAAGCTGCAGGCTCATCGTAGCTTCGTGGAATGCTTGGTCTACCGTCCAAGAAGCAAAGGACGCCCAGCGTAGCTTGCGTTGACTCGCTCTGCAGGCGGGCCTACCATTCTCATCCGTAGCGGAGCCAAGGCCCACCGCAGTGATCGGTCAAACCATCTCCCACTACCGCGTTATCGAGAAGCTGGGCGGCGGCGGTATGGGTGTGGTGTACAAGGCCGAGGACACCCGCTTGCACCGGTTCGTTGCGCTGAAGTTCCTGCCCCATGAAGTAGCCCAAGACTTGCAGGCGCTCGCCCGTTTCCAACGCGAGGCTCAGGCCGCGTCGGCGCTCAATCATCCGAACATATGCACCATCCACGACATTGGTGAATACGACGGTCAAGCCTTCATCGCGATGGAGTTTCTCGATGGCATGACCCTGAAGCACCGCATCGCAGGGCGGGCGTTGGACTTGGAGATGCTGTTGCCGCTGGCCATCGAAATAGCGGATGCTCTCGACGCAGCTCACGCCGCAGGCATCCTTCACCGCGACATAAAGCCAGCAAACATTTTTATCACCAAACGTGAGCACGCGAAGATACTCGATTTCGGTCTGGCGAAAGTTACCGTTCCCGGTTCCGCGAGCCAAGTAGCAGCACAAGAAACTGAAACCATGACCAAGGTGGCCGAGGAGCACCTTACCAGTCCGGGCGCGACGCTCGGTACCGTGGCATACATGTCCCCAGAGCAGGTGCGCGCGAAGGAACTGGACTCGCGCACAGACTTATTTTCCTTTGGTGGAGTGCTCTACGAGATGGCGACAGGTGAGTTGCCGTTTCGCGGT
>Ga0075434_100005160_pt1 | contig 11859 bp, 9 predicted proteins | sample RhiMethybrSRZTD3_FD_75298 | JGI IMG/M metagenome (GOLD analysis project Ga0075434, IMG submission 75298) | Populus rhizosphere microbial communities from Tennessee, USA - Rhizosphere MetaG P. TD hybrid SRZTD3 | ecosystem: Host-associated > Plants > Roots > Rhizosphere > Soil | place: USA... | reverse complement strand
ACGCATCTCGCCGCCCGCATGGAACAGCTCGCCGAGCCCGGAACCACCGTTCTCACGCCGGCCACCCTCGCCCTCGCGGAGGACTTCGTCCAGGTGAAGCCACTCGGGCCAATGCGGGTGAAGGGTCTGAGCGATGCCGTCGAAGTTTACGAGCTAGTCGGTGCGAATGCGGCGCGCTCCCGCTTCCAGGCGCACGCCGCACGCGGGCTGACCAAGTTCGTGGGAAGGACGAATGAGATGGCTCAACTCGCGGAAGCGCTCGATCTCGCTCGGTGCGGTCGCGGACAGGTCGTCGGGGTCGTCGGCGAGCCTGGCGTCGGCAAGTCCCGCCTGTTTTGGGAGTTCGCCCATTCCCGTCGCACCGACAGCTCTCTCGTCATCGAAGCGGCGAGCGTCTCGTACGGCAAGGCGATGACCTATCTCCCCGTGAGCGAGCTGCTGCGCGGCTATTTCCAGATCGAGCCACGCGACGACACTCGGAAGATCCGCGAGAAGGTCACCGGCAAGCTGTTGTCGCTGGACCGCGCGTTGGAGGCTGCCCTGCCGGCGTTGCTGGCGCTTCTCGACGTGCCCGTCGACGATGAGTCGTGGACCGGCCTCGATCCGCCACAACGACGTCAGCGAACGCTCGACGCAGTGAAGGGCCTGCTGCTGCGCGAGAGCCACCTGCAACCGCTCGTCGTGATCTTCGAGGACCTACACTGGATCGACGGCGAGACGCAGGCGGTACTGGATGCGCTGGTCGAGAGCCTGCCGACGGCCCGGCTCCTGCTCTGCGTCACCTACCGGCCGGAATACCGGCATCGCTGGGGCAGCAAGACGTGCTACCGCCAAGTGCGACTCGACGCCCTTCCGATGGCCAGCGCCGAGGAACTGCTCGAAGCTCTGCTCGGGAGCGACCCGACCCTGGTCTCGCTCAAGCGCCTTTTGACCGAGCGGACGGACGGCAACCCGTTCTTCCTCGAAGAGAGCGTGCGCACGCTGGTCGAGACGATGGCACTCGAGGGGGACCCAGGTGCCTATCGGACCACGAGACCGCCGTCGGCACTGCAGATGCCGGCGACGGCGCAGGCCATCGTCGCCTCGCGCGTCGATCGTCTGGACACGGAAGACAAGCGCCTCCTGCAAGCCGCGTCGGTCATCGGGAAAGACGTGTCGCTGGGCTTGCTCGAGGCCGTTGTCGAGCGGCCCGAGAGCGAGCTCCGCCAGAGCCTCGCGCGGCTACAAGCGGCGGAGTTCCTCTACGAGACGAGACTGTTCCCCGAGGTCGAGTACACGTTCAAGCACGCGCTCACGCACGAGGTCACGTACGGCGGGCTGTTACGGGAACGCCGGCGTGAGCTTCATGCGCGGATTGTCCACGCCATCGAAACGCTCTACCGGGACCGCCTCGGCGAGCAGATCGAGCGGCTCGCCCATCACGCGTTCCATGGTGAGCTGTGGAAGGCAGCGGTCGAGTATTCCCGACAAGCCGGCGGACGGGCACTCGGGCGTTCGGCTTACCGTGAGGCGAGCACCGCCTACGAGCAAGCCCTGCGGACTCTCGAGCACCTGCCGGAGACGCGCCAAAACACGGAGCAAGCGATCGATTTGCGCTTCGCGCTTCGGACGGCGCTGCTGCCGCTGGGTGAGTTTTGGACAGATCGCCGAGGTGCTGCAGATTGCCGAGAGATTGGCCTCTGCCCTCGGGGACCATCATCGGCAAGCGCGGGCCAGCATCTACGTCGGCGTCTCGCATTACGCGAGATCCGAACACGAAGCCGCGCTTCACTCTCTTCGAAGGGCTCACGCTCTGGCCGAGGCGCTCGGCGATGTAGGCATCCAGGCCGTCGCCGACAATTATCTGGGCTACGTGCAGAGCGCCCGCTCGGATTTCATCCAGGGAGCCGAGTTTCTTCGCCGCGCCAAGGACGCGCTGACCGGCAACCTAGTTAACCAGCGGTTCGGGCAAGTGATGCTGCCGTCGATCATGAGCCGCGCCTTCCTCGCTTGGTCTCTGAGCCATATCGGGGAGTTCGAAACCGCGCTCGAGATCGGCGAAGAAGGGTTACTCCTGGCGGAGTCCGCCGGTCAGCCGGCCGACGTCTTGATCGCCACCTGGGGGGCTGGTGTCGCGTATGCGCGCCGCGGGCGGGCTGAGCGGGCCATCCTCCTGCTGGAGCGATCACTGGACGTCTGTCGTCGGGTGGGGCTGCCGATGTATCTACATTACATCGGGGCGGCGCTTGGGTCAGCCTATGCGCTAGGCGGTGACATCGACCACGCGATCAACATCCTCGAAGACACCGTGGCCCATGACCGGCGGGTTGGCGTCATGCCCCATCACGCGCTCACTCTGGCTTCGCTCGGCGACACCTACGTGATGGCTGGCCGCTTCGACGACGCCGCTGCGCAAGCCACGCAGGCGCTTGCGATCGCCCGTGCAGGCAAGGAGCCGGGTCACGAGGCGTATGCGCTGCGTCTGCTGGGCGAAATAGTCCGACATCAGCCTGCGCCGAATGTTGAAACCGCACGGCGGCACTATCACGATGCCCTGGCGCTTGCGACCGAACTCGCCATGCGCCCCCTCGTCGCCCACTGCCACCTCGGCCTCGGCAAACTCTACCGGCGCACGGGCAAGCGCGAGCAGGCGCAGGAGCACCTCACTACTGCGACGACGATGTACCGCGAGATGGGCATGACGGACTGGTTGGAGCAGGCCGAGGGCTGAGATGAGGTGTCTGTCATGACGAACTGCGAGGAGACTCTGTGTTCGTCCTGCTGAGACTGATCATCAACGCGGTGGCTCTGCTCGTCACCGCATGGATCGTCCCCGGTATCCATCTCGGTGCCGCCGGTCCTCACCCGACCACGCACGACTGGGCCACGTTACTGATCGTTGCATTGATCTTCGGGGTCGTAAATGTAGTGATCCGTCCAATTATTGCTCTTCTGTCCCTACCGCTCGAAATCATTACTCTGGGCCTGTTCATCTTTGTTATCAACGCGTTCATGCTGCTCCTCACCAGTTGGATCGCTCAGGGCATGGGTGTTGGGTTCCGTGTTGACGGGTTCCTCCCGGCACTAGTCGCGGCGCTGATCATCACGATCGTCAGCTTTGTCTTGAGCCGGGTCCTGACCAAGACCCTATGAGAACAGGGCACGTCGTCATGACTGGAGACGGCGGAGGCGGAGCTGAACTTGTTGAGATGAAGTGTCTCTGTGTCAGCACGAGAGTCCCGGAAGACACAGGCTGACGAGGAGTGGGGTGCACACCTCGCTGCTTGCCCACACGAGCGTCTTCGCCTAGCCTGTCGGCGATCGCTGTTCGGTCGTAACACCTGTGAGAAACAAGAGGAGGCCGATGCGCCGGGGTGCAAAGCCCGCGAACGCGAAGGGCGAAGCCAAGCTCCCTGTCGTCCGCAAGTCGCGGAAGAACGAAGGCTCTCGGGTCCACGACCTTGAAAAGCGCTTGGCGGAGGCCCTGGGGCAACTCCAGACGAGCAACCGCGAGCGGGCAGAGGCGCAGGAACAGCAGATGGCGACGGCCGAAATCCTGAACGCCATTAGCCGCGCCCAGACCGACGCCCAGCCAGTGTTCGACATCATCGCGAGAAGTGCGCGCCGCCTGTGCGGAGCGGCTTATGGCCAGGTGCAGCTCTGCGATGGAAAGCTGATCCACTTGGCGACCCTTGAGAGCGCCAATCCGGAGGGCGATCAGGCAATCCGCGCGGTGTACCCGCTGCGAGTTGGGGACGGCAGCGCCGGAGGCCGGGCGATCGCGGCGCGCGCTGTCGTACAGATTCCGGATCTGCTCGACGACGGGGCGTACGCGTTCACGAGCGTCTGGCAGGCGAGCGGCTTGCGGAGCCTTCTCGCCGTCCCGATGCTGAGGGATGGCGACCCGATCGGAACGATTGGAGTCGGTCGGATCGAGCCCGGCTCGTTCCCCCAGACGCAGATCGATCTGCTCAAGACCTTCGCCGACCAGGCGGTCATCGCGATCGAGAACGTCCGGCTCTTCAACGAGACGAAGGAGGCGCTGGAGCGCCAGACAGCGACCAGCGAGATACTGCGGGGCATTGCCAGCTCACCGACGGACGTGCAACCTGTCTTCGAAACGATTGTACAAAGTGCCAAGCGACTCCTGGCAGGTCACTCGGCTGCTGTGATGCTTCGAATCGGAGACGAGATACATCTCGGGGCGTATACGAGCACGGAAGATACGGACGATGCCGAGATTCGTTCCTTCTGGCCTCTGTCAATCAGGACCCCGGCGGTCGCGCGCGTCTTCATCGATGGAGAGATCGAGCAGATCTCGGATGTCGAGTCCGATCCCCGTTTACTCGAGATCACGCGCACCTTCGCTCGGCATCGTGGGTGGCGGAGTCGGGTCGTGGTGCCAATGCATCGGGCTGAAACGGTACGCGGCGCGATCGCGGTAACACGCCGTGAGCCCGGTCCGTTCTCAGAGGAGGAGATCGCGGTCCTCAAAACCTTCGCCGACCAGGCCGTCATCGCCATCGAGAATGTCCGGTTGTTCAAGGAGCTACAAGCCAGCAACCGTGACTTAACCACCGCACTCGACAAACAGACCGCCACCAGCGACATCCTGCGCGTCATCAGCCGCTCGCAGACGGACGTCCAGCCGGTGTTCGACGCGATCGCGCAGAACGCAGTGCGCTTGCTGCGCGCTTACCTTGGCACGCTGACCCGACTTCAAGGCGACCAGATCGAACTCGTCGCGTTTACCAGTGCCGACGCGGTCCGCGACGCTGCGGTGATGGCACGCTACCCACAGTCACTCCAATCCGACGATCCCCATGCCCAGGCCCTTCGGGCTGGAGCGCCGATCAATATTGCTGACGCCTACACCGACGCGCGGCTGCCAGACACCGCGCACGAGTACGCGAGATCCCGGGGCTGGCAAAGCGCAGCCGTAGTGCCGATGATTCATCACGATGGATCCATCGGAACGATCGCGGTGACCCGCCGCGAGCCCGGTGGGTTCACCGATGACGAGATCGCGCTCCTCAAGACCTTCGCGGATCAGGCCGTGATTGCCATCGAGAACGCGCGGCTGTTGACCGAGCTGCAGACACGGACCGACGAGCTGATGCGCTCGGTGCAGCAGCTCACGGCCCTAGCCGACGTCGGGCGGGCGGTCAGCTCGTCGCTTGATCTCGACACCGTCCTCTCGACGATTGTCGGCCGCGCCGTTCAGCTCTCCGGCACGGACGGCGGCACGATCTTCGAGTACGACGAGATCGCCGAAGAGTTCATGGCGCGCGCGACGCTCAACACAGACGAAGGCCAGTCCGCTCTGCTGCGTGCGACGCGCCTACGCCGAGGTGAAGGCGCCGTGGGGCAGATGGCCGTGACGCGCCAGGCCATTCAGATTCCGGACATCGCGGCCGAGGGCGCTTACGAGAGCCGGATTCGGGGCGCCATGCTCGAGGCGGGAACACGCTCGGTGCTCGCGATCCCCTTGCTACATGAGGAACAGCTGGTCGGCGGCCTCGTCGTCACGCGGCTGGTGCCCGGTACATTCACGGCCGAGGTCATCGAGCTCCTTCGAACATTCGCGGCCCAGTCGGCGCTGGCCATCCAGAACGCCCGACTCTTCCGCGAGCTCGCCGACCAGAGCCGTCAGCTCGAGGTCGCCAGCCAGCACAAGTCCGAGTTCCTGGCCAACATGTCGCACGAGCTGCGTACACCCCTCAACGCGATCATCGGCTTCTCCGAAGTCCTGACCGACCGCATGTTCGGCGAGCTGAACGAGAAGCAAGAAGAGTATCTAAAGGACATCTACGCCTCGGGCACGCATCTGCTCTCTTTGATCAACGACATTCTCGACCTGTCCAAGATCGAAGCTGGGCGGATGGAGCTGGAACTCACGGACTTCCATCTCCCCACGGCACTCGATAACGCCCTGACCCTGATCCGCGAGCGAGCAGGCCGCCGGAACATCGCTCTGCACACGAGCATCGACAATCGACTGGGCGAGATTCAGGGCGACGAGCGGAAGATCCGCCAGGTCGTCCTCAATCTGCTGTCCAATGCAATCAAGTTCACGCCGGAGGGCGGCCGGATCGAGGTCGCAGCAATACCAAGGGACGGATCCGTGGAGGTATCAGTGAGCGACACCGGTGTCGGCATCGCACCAGAGGATCTGGAGGCGATATTCGAGGAGTTCCGGCAGGTGGGCACGGCGGACAAGAAGGCTGAGGGAACCGGTCTAGGGCTGACCCTCTGCCAAAAGTTCATCGAACTCCACGGCGGCAGGATCTGGGTGAAGAGCCAGATCGGCGTCGGCTCTACTTTCTCATTCACGATTCCGGGGCGCCGTGGCGAATGAGCTCCTCCTTAATCGTTGCAGACGACCCAAACGACGCGAATCTGGTGCGGCTAAATCGGAGACCCCATGGATCGACGCAGCCTTCTCAGCATGACCGCGACGACTGCCATCGGAGTTGTCTTGGTACCCGCGCGTAGCTTCGCGCAGGTGTCTGGTCCGGGACCGGAGATGAACGCGCTCAGTGCCTATATGAGCGCAGCGGGAACCCGCGCTCTCCCACCAGAAGCCACGGAGCACGCCAAGCACCACCTGCTCGACACGCTGGCCTCCATGATCTCAGGGTCAGAATTGGTGCCCGGCCAGGCGGCGATCCGTTACGCCCGCTCGCACGCCGCCAAAGGCGCGGCGACCATTGTGGGCACATCGCTATCGGCCGCACCGGTCGATGCCGCGCTCGCCAACGGAGTCATGGCTCACGCGGATGAGACCGACGATTCGCACAACGCCTCACGATCGCACCCTGGCTGCGCGGTCGTGCCAGGGGCCCTTGCGCTGGGAGAAGAGCTGGGAATCGAGGGCGGTCGCTTTCTCCGCGCGGTGGCGCTTGGCTACGACGTCGGCACGCGCGTAGTGCTGGCCATGGGCGGCGCCGAATTCAGCTACGGAAGCAGTTTGTCCACGCACAGCATCGCCGGGACCTTCGGTGCCGCGGCCGCCGCAGCGTGCGCAGCTGGCCTCGACGCACGCCAGATGCGCTGGGCGCTCGATTACACCGCACAGCAGTCTTCGGGTATCGTCGCCTGGCGCCGTGATACCGATCACATCGAGAAGGCGTTCGTCTTCGGCGGCATGCCAGCGCGGAACGGTGTCACCTCGGCGCTGGTCGTGCGATCGGGCTGGACCGGCGTCGACGACATCTTCTCGGGCGCGGATAACTTCTTCAAAGCCTACGCGCCAAAGGCGCAGCCCGCATTGCTCCATGAGAAGCTCGGCGAGCGCTACGAAATCGCTCGAACCGACATCAAGAAATGGACCGTAGGCTCGCCGATCCAAGGGCCACTCGACGCAGTCGACGCGATCCGGGGTAAACGGCCCTTCGAGCCCGATCAGGTGCAACGCGTGACGGTTCGGCTCGCCCCCTCGGTTGCAGAGGTCGTGGACAACCGTGAGATGCCAGACATCTGTCTGCAGCACATGATTTCCGTAATGCTGCTCGATCAGACCGTCTCGTTCAGGGCCGCGCATGACAAACCACGTATGGCGGACCCCGCTGTCCTGCGGCAGCGGGCGAAGGTGAATCTCGTGCGCGACGATGCGCTCACGAAACTGCTACCAGTCCGTGTCACGATCGTCGAGATCGAGCTCACCGACGGATCGCGTCTTTCGGAGCGTGTTTCAGCTGTGCGCGGCACGCCTCGTAACCCGATGCCGCGCCCAGAAGTGATCGACAAGGCGCGGGACCTCATCACGCCGATCCTGGGGCGCGAAAAATCGGAGCGCTTGATCGAGACGGTGTACGAGATCGAAAAGGTAACGGACGTTCGCAAATTGCGGCCGCTCCTTCAACTTGGCTGACGTCTCGCCGAGAGGCTCAACCGATTTAGCGAACCGCGCGCACGGTGCCTGCTAGACTCCCGCCAGCATCCTTCACCGAGGTGCCCACGCGGCTGATCGGGCTCGTTCTCGCTTTCGGTCTGCTGTTTGCGCCGATCGCCTCCCAAGCGGAGCAGCCGAAGACTCCGCCGCGGATCGGTTTCCTTTTGATGGGCGCCCCACAAGCCGGGCTCACGTCCGCTTTCGATGCATTCCGCGAAGGTCTCCACGAACTCGGCTGGACTGAGAACGAGAACATTGTGATCGAGTACCGATGGGCGAGGGAAAGTCCTCATCGGCTTCCCGAGCTTGCGGCCGACTTGGTCCGGCTCAAGGTCGATATCATTATCGCGAGCACGCCGGGCGTGCGTGCAGCCCAGCAGGCAACCACGAGCATTCCCATCATCATGTGTATCGCAGACGATGCCGTGAAACAGGGGTTCGTCTCCAATCTCGCCCGGCCCGGTGGCAACATCACCGGAATGGCTGCATTTGCCTCGGAGTTTGCAGGCAAACGGCTACAACTCTTGCGCGAGGCCACACCAAGGGTCTCCCGGATTGCCCTCCTTTGGAACCCGCCCGGATCCAGTCCCGACTATATGAAGGACACAGAGATGGCGGCCCGCTCGTTGGGCGTCGCGCTTCAATCGGTGGAAATCCGAACGGCGGACGACTTCGGGAGGGCCTTTACCTCCGTCCTCAAAGGGCGGGCCGAGGCGCTCGTGGTCGGGCCGGGCCAGTTCCTGTTTACCCACCAGCGAAGGGTTGTCGCGTTCGCATTAAAGAATCGCCTTCCATCGATCTACGCGTGGAAGGACCCCGTGAGCGTCGGGGGCCTCATCGGCTACGGCGTGAATATCCCCCAGGTGTATCGGCGGGCTGCGTACTACGTCGATAAGATCCTCAGAGGCACCCAGCCCGGTGACCTCCCAGTGGAACAGCCGACGAAATTCGACCTCGTCGTCAACCTCAGGACTGCCAAAGCCCTTGGCCTCACGATCCCGCAGTCACTGCTGGTCCGAGCCGACGAGATTATCCAGTGATGAACCGGCGCACGTTCCTCTGCGGGCTGACCCTTGGGACGCTGGCCGCGCCGCTAGCGGCTAACGCGCAACGGTCGGCACCGCCTCGGCGCGTCGGGGTTCTTTTCGTGCTCTTGTCACCCACGGGGAAGGAAGCGCAGGCATTCCGGCAGGGGCTCCGGGATGCGGGCTACGCCGAGGGACGCGACGTACTGGTCGAATGGCGATCGGCCAATGGTGACTACGCTCGTCTCCCACAGTTGGCCGCCGATCTCATCGAGCGCAAAGTAGATGTGATCGTTGCCGACACCACCCAAGCAACACAGGCGGCTCAGCACGCCTCTTCGACGATTCCCATCGTCATGGCCATCGTCGCCGACCCAGTCGGATCCGGCGTAGTCGCAAACCTGTCGCGGCCTGGCGGAAACGTTACTGGGCTATCGATCATGCTGGCTGAACTCAGCGCTAAACGCCTGCAACTGCTCAAGGAGACGTTGCCAACCCTCACAACGGTCGTCGCCCTCTGGAATCCCGTGACGTTTGGAGCGGTTAGCAAGGGTCGAGACGCCCTTCGCAACTTCTCAAGCGGCATCTTCGAGGGTTTCGCCGACATGAGGTTCGAGGTCAAGTCCCGATTCGTCTCGGCCGATGGCAAGTGGGGAAGTGTCGAGTGGGTGTTTCACGGGCGGCAAACCAAAGACTTCCCGGGCTTACCCGCGACCAACAAGCCGTTCCAGGTCCGCGGTTCGACCGTGGTGGAGTTTCGCGGCGGAAAGATCTAGTCGAGACTCGGACTACTGGGACCTTGCGACGTATATGAGGCAGGTCGGTCTCAGCAAGTGACTGTCGATGTGGAAAACGTTTGAGTGGAGTGCTCGACCAACGCGGCCGGCTCTTACGTGCTGCTGCCGGCTTCGCGGGGTGCTCTGTGCCCTCGTATGACCGCGCCCTATGGGCCCTCCGAGCCTGGCTGGACTCCTGGCCCGGCCTCGGCCACGTCGCGGTGGGCATGCACCGCCAGGGCTACGATCTCCAGCTCTCGCAATACGACGAGCGTGGATGGCGCGCGCCGGCGTTCTACACGACCGGGATGGAACATTCGCCGACCAGCGCGACCGGCTCTGGATGGGCTAAGCGACCGTGGCGGGCTGCAGAGAGCGGCGTTGACGTTTGAGACTATGGGTGTCGCGCGTCGCTCTTGCGCTAGGGCTGCTGACGTTGCTTCTCGCCTCCGCCTGCTCGACGCTATCTCCCTCGTACCGGGACGAGCGATTCGTGATTCTGAGTTCGCGCGACTTCACCGCCCAGGACGTTGAACGAGTCCGAGCGCAGCTAGAGGTCGGACTCAAGGCACTTGAGCGATACACCCCCGCAGCACGTCGTGCGAAGTTCCCCATCGTCGTCAATCTGTGGTCTGGGAGCGGAGTGTCCCACAGTTACCACGGGCGAGGCCCGATTGAACTCTTCTGGGTGAAGGAAATGCGATCACCGATCATCCACGAGTTGACCCACGTTATGGCGGGCTATACGGCGTCGAACGGACACTGGACTCAGGAAGGGTTCGCCTCGTACATGCAGGATGAATACGGCGAGGACCGAGCCTTTCCAACCGCAAAGATGGCCCACGCCCTGGTCAAAGTCCTCTCCGAGGAGGCGTCCCTCTTGCCAATGGAGTACGTTATGCGAGATCGCAACCGGCAGACGTACTTCGGAACCCGTACGCCGTGGGAGCGCTGGCTGGCCTATACGCAGTCCACGTCCCTATGTCGCTATCTCATCGAGCGTTACGGGCGAGAGCGATTCGTCCAGGTCTATGACGTGCCCTTCGAGCGGGTCGATTTCGAGAAGCTGTATGAGAAACCCGTCGGGATCCTGCTCGACGAGTGGCTCAGTCACGTCCGAGCGCTCCCCCTCGACGGCGCAGCCTACCAGTATTTCGTCCAGATGAAACGGCTGCGCGTACGTTAGCGTGTCGGCAAGTCCGCAGGATCCCCCAGCGTGGGAGCGCACGCCGCGGCACGCGACGCAGCGGGCGGCGTGGGAGGCGCTAAAACAAGCAGGCGCTGCGCAGTGATCCGGGCCGCGACCGCCCGCGTCGGCCGCGCCGGCCCAACAACTCACCGCCGCGCTGGCGGCCCTCGCTCAGACGTTCCGGGCCCCGCGCGCAGCAGCGTCGGCGCCCCCAGCCCCCGCCGGCGAGCGTCTAGCTGTGCTGTCTCAACAGATCGTCACGCGAGACGACTCGGCTGATAGGCGGGTGGCCGCCGAGTCCGCTATGACGCCGGTGCCAATTGTAGTAGTGCAGCCAGCGCTCGAGCGCCGCAGTGCGATGGGCCGAGCTGGGGAATGCTGGGCCGTAGGCCCACTCCCGCAGCATCGTGCGAATGAACCGTTCGGCCTTGCCGTTGGTCCGGGGCGTGTACGGCCGGGTGCGCCGATGGGCGAGGCGCAACGCCTGAGCGGCGGCGCGGAACACGCGCGATCGGTAGCCGGTACCGTTATCGGTAAGGACGCGTTCGACGTGGACGCCGCGCCGGCCAAACCAGCGCACTGCGCGACGCAGGAACCCCGCGACGGTCAGCCCTTTCTCGTCGCTCAACACCTCGGCATAGGCCACGCGCGAGCAGTCGTCGATGCAGACGTGCGCGAACTCCCAGCCGATGCCGCGCGCCTGGCCATGGCGGTCGCCGGTGATTCGATGCCCCACGTGCCCGATGCGGCCCAGCTTCTTGATATCCAGATGCAGCAACTGCCCGGGCCGGGGCCATTCGTAACGTACCCGCGGGGGCCGCGTGGTGAGCGCCTCCAGGTCTATGGCGAACGATTTTCGCGTCAAGCGCGGCTGTTGCCACGCTCGCCATGGCAAAACGCCTATGCGGAGCGAGTGATTGGCTCGCTGCGGCGGGAATGCCTTGACCATGTCGTAGTAGTCGGCGAGCGGCATCTGCTGGGGATCCTGTCGAAGTA
>Ga0075434_100005159_pt1 | contig 11859 bp, 13 predicted proteins | sample RhiMethybrSRZTD3_FD_75298 | JGI IMG/M metagenome (GOLD analysis project Ga0075434, IMG submission 75298) | Populus rhizosphere microbial communities from Tennessee, USA - Rhizosphere MetaG P. TD hybrid SRZTD3 | ecosystem: Host-associated > Plants > Roots > Rhizosphere > Soil | place: USA... | reverse complement strand
AATATGCGCAGGCACCGGACACCGAACCCGCTAGTAAAAAATTCGGCGGATCGTGACTGGATTGCTTATATAAGGGCTTCCTTGGCGCTCATGACGCTCATCGCCGCGTCAAGATAAGAACTCGCGATCGATCAGCGCGCCGCCGTGGGCTTAACGGTCAGCACAGCGCAGGGCGCATGGCGCACGATTTTCTCCGCCACGCTGCCGATCACCAGCCGCTTGATCCCGGTCCGACCATGGGTCGCTAACACGACAAGATCGCTCATCAGATCCTCGGCTGTCTCAAGTATCGCCTCAAAGGCATCGCCTCTCCGGATGTGATAATGCACTTTGCCGCCGGAATGTTGCACGACATCATGACAGAATTGTTTGAGTAAAACTTCCGAGTGCTCTTCAGTGGCGCGCAGGACCTTCGCCCGCCTCTGCGGCTCTATCGCATACGCGTCGATCAGCGCCGGATCAGTCTGGGTGATTTCGGTCAGGTAAATGTCGTCAAACGGATTGTGAATCACGTGAAGAATGTCGAGAGTTGCTCCGCTCGCTGCGGCGATTTTTGTCGCCATTCGCAAAGCCTCCAGGGAAAAGCCCGAGAGATCCACTGGGCATAGAATTTTTTTAAATTCGAGCGTCATTTTCACCCCTTTGGTATGGGTTGCTGTTGATCAGTGTCTCTGTAACAGAACCGATGTAACTTTCGTCCATGGCTCGCCAACAACTATGCCGCCCTCCTGCTGCGCGTTTCAACAAGCACAGAAATCTGTGGCCGTAAGAGCGCGATGAAAACTTTATGCTCGCGGTGGTGACTGCCATCACCAGAATGTCATCTGCAACGAGCATCACGACGCTTTGCCATCTCCTGGCCCGAGAAGTGCTGCCTTTTGCGCGATCTCTTGCGCCAATATAGCTATGGGCATGGTTATAGGCTTCCTAACAGATGCTTTCCTCGTCGAACAGGTCTTTTAGCCGTTTCGCTAATTGCCATTAGCTCTTTCTGACGCGAATTAAATCCGCAATAAACATGCCCTCGCGTTATCCGGCGGTTCGTAATGAATCCTCGGTCAAGTCGGCGAAGTAATCGCCAACGGCTCAGCCATCCGCAATGCTAAGAATTGGCCGCGCTGTTATTCGCACCTCTGCGAAGCGCCAACGCATGCACCACAATAATTCAGCACGCCATCAGTAGAATTACGCCGGTTTTTAGACGGCTGATGGCACACCTCTTGCCCCGGTGTTATCCAAGCACAACGTAAATGAGCAGAAGAAAGGACTATGGAGATTCCGTTACAAATCACGTTTCGTAACCTGGCGCCGTCCGAGGAAATTGAAAAAAGAATCCGAAAAAAGGTCGAGAAGCTCGGGTTATTTTACAACCACCTGCTGAGCTGCAGGGTCACCGTAGAGACGCCGCATCGCCACCATCGCAAGGGAAGATTTTACGCCGTACGGATCGATCTTGCGGTCCCAGAGGATGAACTGGTGATCAGGCACACCACAAACCGTTTGGCGATAACAAGAAGAACTTCTGCAAATAAAGCCGAGCTTCAACTGCACGAGAGTCATGAGCCAAGCAAACACGCGGCGCGCGAAGATCTTTACGTCGCGATTCGTGACGCCTTTAATGCGGCGGGAAGAAAGTTGCAAGACTATGCGCGCCGCCAGAGTCTGGCGATCAAACTACACAAGCTCCCTGCGGATGGCCGCATTATTAGACTCTTTCCAAACGAGCGATACGGTTTTCTCAAAACAGTTGATGACAGAGAAATATACTTTCATGGCAATAGCGTCCTGAAGCCGGGTTTCGATCAGTTGAACATCGGAATGAAAGTCTACTTTGCCGAAGAGGAAGGAGAAAAAGGACCGCAGGCCAGCACGGTGCGATTCGCTGCACCCCATTTACAGGGCCCGTAGGAGCATTCGATGATTGAGGAGATTTTTGCCTGTCTCGATGGCTCCGCTTCGGCAGAGCAGATACTTTTTCTAGCACGCGATATTGCCGCTTCACACCGGTCGCGAATGAGTCTCCTACGAGTTGTCAAAGATACCGACGAACTCGCTTCGGAAGAAACTTATCTGCGAGAGGTCGCGCGTCAATATAAAGCGGACGTTAGATTTCTCATCTCAGCAGATCCGGCCGCCGCAATTATTGCTGAACTTGAGAAGAATCCCCGGGCGATTGCCGCGATGACCACACATGGCCGCACTGCATGGGCTGAGGCTTTGGTCGGAAGTATTGCTTTTCAGGTGATTAAGGGCGCCAAGCGTCCGGTCATACTGTACCGTCCGCTCATCAAGGATACCGATGCGCCAAAAAAAATAACTACAATGATAGCGGCGATCGACGGCAGTGAGTTTTCAGAAACAATAATTCCATATGCAGCCGAAATGGCGAAGGCGCTAACGGCTCGGCTGCTTTTGGTCCAGGCTTTGCCGCTGCACTCTACGATTCCACAAGGTCCAGACCAAGAAACTATCGTATTGCTCGAATCGTCTTATCTTCAACGGAAAGCCTCCGCGATAAAGGAGGCCTATGGCATTACTGTCGATTGGGAAGTTCTACATGGGGATCCGGGCGATGCGATCTGCCGGTATCTCAAAGACATGCCGAATACTTTCTTAGCAATGACGACGCACGCGCGCGGTCCTGTAGAGCGCGTGATGCTCGGCAGCGTGGCGGCTTACTGTTTACGCCATACTGGTGTGCCGGTCTTGCTCTACTGGCCGCAATCCCATTTATAACCCGCTTCTCCGCTAAGAGCACCGGATCTTCGCCAAACTGATTGAGCCGCCGGGCGTAGTCACTTAGTTCTAATTCGCCTTTTTCGTGGGTTGATGCATGCGCTCAGACATCTGCTTCATCATTCCCGACATGTCACCCATCATCTTGGACATGTTCTCCATTTCTTCCGGCGTCAGCTTGCCAGCGTCCATCATGTTCCCCATACCTCCCATCATCCCGGACATGTCACGCATCAGCCCGCCCATCGCCTTCATTTCATCGCTTTTCATCATGCCGTGCCCCTTCGTCATGGGGCTCATGCGCTTGTGCACCTCCGCCATTTTTCCGCGCATTTCCTTCATCTTTTCCATCGTCATGCCGTCGCCCTGCATGCCTTGAGCCTTCATCGGCGTCTCTTTTTTTTCCTGGGCCAACAATGGAACCAATCCTATCGCCCACACGAAAAAAACTGCTCTAAAAAAGTTTTTCATCACCATCTCCATGCGGTAAACCAACACGCTTCACCCGATACAAAAAAATTAACTGTACCACGGTGCTTTCCGAAATGGCTTCAACTTTTTGAACGGCTTGAACCGCCTTCAACGATCTGAACGCTCAACGGCACACCAGAGTCGGGATATTACTGTGTGTTAGCACCTTTACTGTCTCGCTACCGAGGACCAGTGCGGACATGCCTCTGCGTCCGTGGGAGGCCATGACAATCAGATCGCAACCTCTCTCCTGTGCAGCCGCAATGATTGCTTCGTAGGGATGATCATGGATTACATGTATGCCCTCATAAGACACACCCGCGGCCGCGGCAGCATTGCTCGCTACAGCGAGATACTTTTCCGCCTTGGCATCTGAATCTTTCTGATACTGCTCCGGCGTCTCAGTCACTGCCACCGGATTAACGGAAAAAGTATGAAACGTCTCAGAGACGGTGATCGCTGTCACCTCTGCATCGATCGCCTTGGCCAATGCCAGACCTTCTTTGATCGCTCTTTCCGAAAGCTCGGAACCATCCGTGGGGATTAGAATATGGCTATACATAACTAGCTTCTTCGGATGCCTCCGGCTCGCTGGACTCATTAGAGGGTGTCCTGGTGCATTCCGCGTCGATCCAGGTCTTGGCCATCTCTACCGCATAGAGTTCAGCCTGATCGATAATTTTGCAATAGCCAACGGGACCTGTAAGCAGTTGATGAAATTCGCTGTCTCCCTCCTCCCAGGACACATCGGCGTTCGGAACCCAGCAGTCCATTTCCAGGTTCAACTTAAGCACGCTATGAATTTGGCGGCCTCTGTATATAAGTTCCATCGTTGATTCTCCCGCCATACTCCAAAACGTTTAATGTTTTGACCATAGACGAAGGCAACTCCCATGCCATCCCTTGAAACGTGTTTCTGAGCAAAACAACTCTTTTGTTCGGCTCGGTTTTCATTCATGCAAAAAAGCAAAAGCGATTTTTCCTGTTTGTGCGAGGCGACCAACTTGAAGCCACCGACGGCTCAAGATCCAGGACTGGGCCTTAAGAGGTTTACCGCATCAATCGCGACGGATCCGTCGAATTAGAATCCTGCAATCATCTGCTACATAGTTTCGATCTCCACAAATAGGAACCGGTAAGTCGAAGGCTCGCAACCACGGGAATATCAGCAACGTGCTTCGGTTAAATCTCACCTTTTCACCGTGAAAATTCATTTTGGCGAGGCATGTATCTTGCTCCCTGAAATTGCAAGGAGAGATAAATATGGATGTTGGAACGGGAAAACATTATGACCAGTTAAATAAACGGCGCCACCAGGTTGCCATGACGCTACAACATATCGACAAGGAAAGGACCGAAGCTGAAGAAAATACTGATTGGCTCGACCGTGCGGCATACGAAACACGGATGACGTTGCTCGACCAATTGACCCAATGGTACACCGATGAGGTGCACGCGATCGATAAAGCGCTCGAAAGAATTAACGACGACTCGTACGGCCTATGTTTGGCCTGCCACAAGCCAGTTGAATCGCCCCGGTTGGATTGTTTCCCCGACGCAGCTTTCTGCAGCGCCTGCCAGGAAATTCGCGATAGCGCATCCTTGAGGTGAGGACGAGTAATCAAACAGAAGTCTGGCTCGATTGAAGCGGTATCGGTTGTGGCAGAGTGAACGTAAACGTCGAGCCCTTGCCGACTTCACTCTCCACCCAAATTCTTCTTCCGTGCAGCTCGACAAACTTCTTTGCCAAGGTTAGCCTTAGCCCGGTTCCTTCTTTCTTATAAGCATAATCGCCGCCTACTTGCCGGAACTCCTCGAAGATCGTCGCTTGTTCAGCTGTAGGAATACCGATACCGGTGTCGCTGACCGAGATCTGCGCTCCATTCTCTGTTAATACTGATCCGCCCTCCCTCGGGAGTAAACTTCACTGCGTTCGATAAGAGGTTGAGAAGAATTTATTTTATCTTGCGCTCATCACCGAAGTACTCGCCAAGCCGGTCGTCCACATCAACATCCAGGGTGATCGCATCTTTTAAGGCGCGCTCCCGAGCGAGTTGCCGGTGCAGGGTGTCGATAAAATCGGGTTGGTGATCAACTTGAAAACCGCCAAGCAGATCGGCCTCGCTATCCGACCGAGCGTGTCAGCGCGGGCCGACCGTTGATTCGATGAGAATATGCGCGATCGCAATTTTGCGCGTCGGCCCAACGCGGCATGACTAAACTCTTTTCCTTGAGCGCAGTGCTTTTTTTCGTTTTGGTGACTGTCGTTCGCTAACGCAGGGTATTCGCACAATTGACCCTCAGGTACCGAAAGGTTTATGACTTAGATGAAACCAAAGCCAACAACAAGAAGAAAGAGCATTATGAGCCGAGTATCGCAAACGGTAACACATGCGGAGAATCGCTATGAATAATTCAGGTACATCGAAGGAACACCTTTTTGTGCCACCCGGGCCAGGGTCCTGGGTGCAAGACCCTGTCCACATGCCCCGGCCAATGACGCGCTATTGGCAGGAGATGCATCCACCCGCCTTCAAGAAGGGGACCAACGACTTCGCTCGGTTCTACGGCTTGCTTATTGACGGCTTGCAGATGGGCTACGTAAACGGCTTCGGCTACAGGCAGGTGCTGGCGGCTCCGGAGGCTGAAATCCCCGAGCGCTTTAAGCGTGCTGAACAGGTTTTCGCCCAGAAACTATGGCGCGAGCAACTTCGCGATTGGGATGAGAAGTACAAACCCTCGGCGATTGCGACTCACCGCGAGCTGCAGTCCATCAATCCTGACGGCCTCTCGGACTCGGAACTGGTTGCTTATTTGAAGCGTTGCCGTGACCATCATTCGGCGATGATCGCGCAGCACATGCGTTTTACTGGCGGCGCAACGATTCCAATCGGGGACTTCCTCGCACACGCTGCGGATTGGACTGGCCTGCCGCACTCCGACTTGCTGAGCTTGATGCGCGGTTCGGCCGAGGTATCAGCCGGCGGCTCCGACGAGATGCAGCGTCTCAAGCAGGCGTTCGCCAAGGACGCCGACGCGCGCAAGACCCTCGAATCCGGCGGCGATCCCGCAGATGTCCTCGCCAGCTTGCGTTCGCTCAGGGACGAAACGGGTGCGGCGATCTCCGGCTATCTTGATCTGGTGGGCAACCGGCTCGTGGACGGCTTCGACATCGCCGAGCCTACGGCACTCGAATTGCCAGACGCGCTCCTGAGAGCCATCCGTGATGCCATTCCCGGAGAAGCCCAGGCCTCCTCGGACAATGCGCGTATCGCTGAAGTCCGCGCCAAAGTCCCAGCAGAGCACCAGGCCGAGTTCGACGAACTGCTCGGTGAGGCCCGCAATAATTACAGGCTCCGTGACGAGCGCGGTATCTATAGCGACGTCTGGGCCTCGGGCATTATGCGCCGCGCCGTGCTTGCGGCGGGTCGGCGGGTCGCCGCCGGTCGCGGCCTGATCGCAACACCGCAGCAAATGTTGGATGCTAGTTTCGATGAGATGTGTGCACTGGTCAGCGGGACTACTGGCCCGTCCGCAGACGAACTGGCCACCCGCGCCGAATTCCGCGCCACTTACACCGCCAAAGACGCTCCGCCTCTCCTCGGACCGCCCGAACCACCTCCGCCTGATCTCGCGAAGCTACCCCCACCTGTTGCTCGCGTCATGCGCGCCATGTTCATTGCCCTGGAACACATCTTTGGGAGTTCGCAGGCTCAGCATGAGGAAAAAGTCCTCTATGGGCTGGCCGCGAGCAAAGGTATATATGAAGGGCCAGCGCGCCGTGTTTCCGGCCCCTCCGAGTTCGGCCTGATTGCCAAGGGAGACGTGCTCGTCACCGAATCCACAACTGAGGCCTTTAACATCCTGCTGCCGCTTCTTGGCGGGATTGTCACTGACAACGGCGGCCTCCTATCACATGCCGCGATCGTTTCGCGCGAGTACGGCATCCCTGGCGTCGTCGGGACCCGTGAGGCAACCGAACGCATCGCCAATGGCGTCCGTGTCCGCGTTGATGGTGACGCTGGCGAAGTCACAGTGCTCGGCTAGAAGTGAAAAAGATCGTTCCATTCTCGAAAGCACGCGAGAAATCACTCTTTGGATCCAAGGCTGTGGGGCTCGGCGATGCTGCACGCCAGGGCCTGCCAGTACCTCCGGGCGTGGCACTGTCGGGCGACCTGGTCGCGACCATTGCATCGGCCGACCACCGGGCCATTGAAAAATTGGCCAAGGCCATTGCTGCCCTGCCCCCACCATTTGCCGTCCGATCGTCTGCTGTTGATGAAGACAGCGACCAGGCGAGCTTTGCCGGACAGCATCTCACGCTGCTCAACGTCCATTCGACTGCCGATGTCCCGGGCGCCGTCCGCGAAGTCTGGTGGTCGGCGAACTCCGACTCGGCCATCACGTACCGCCAGCGTGTCGGCCTGTTCACCCGGCCAAGCGTCGGCGTAGTCGTGCAAACACTTCTCAACCCCACCGCTGCCGGGGTCATGTTTACCGAGAACCCGGTCACCGGCGCCGATGAGCGCATGATCGAAGCCAGTTGGGGTCTCGGAGAGGCAGTCGTCAACGGCGTCGTTGTCCCGGACCACTTCCGCCTGGAGCGCTCCGGCCACGTCCTCGAGCGCAAGGCTGGCCGCAAGCGCATCGCCATCCGCTCGCTCCCGAGCGGGGGCACCTTCGAAGAGCAAGTGGCCCCTCCGCAGGTGAACCAACTCTGCCTTGACGACGTTCAGCTCGCCGCCTTGGGTGAACTCGCGCTGCGATGCGAGAAGGTTTACGGCCCGCGGCGTGACATCGAATGGGCGTTCCAGGATGGCACGCTCTATCTCCTCCAGTGCCGTGCCATCACAACCGGGAAATCCCGAAGTGAATCGTCGGCGCCCGTCTCGCCCCAGCGCGACCCCGTGGCCGCTCTCCAACGCGTTGGGCTCTTTGCCGACATGGACCGACGCCAGGCCGAACAAATCGCCCGCCTGCTCAAACTGCGCCCCTTCGCGAAGGGTGAGACCGTCATCATGGAAGGCTCCGGGGGTGCTGCCTTTTTCCTCATCGAGTCGGGGAATGCCACGGTTTCGAAAAAAGGTGTCCACCAGGCTAGCCTTGGTCCCGGCGAGTGCTTTGGCGAGCTCGCCCTGATCGATGGAGGTCCTCGGTCAGCAACTGTGACCGCCGTGACGGACCTAGTTTGCTACGGACTAACCTTTTGGGAGTTCCGCCCGTTAATCGAAAGGAACAGCAGCATCGCATGGAAGCTCCTGCAGGCGCTTGCAAAGCGATTGCGCGCTGCCGACTCAGACAGCCCGGCGCAAAGCGATGCACCCGCTCACAGCGGCGGGCCGAAGTGACATATAGAGTCCAATCCCACTTTTGCATTTCTTCGCGCAACCCTTAATACAGAACCAAAATGCGCCCGTGCAATCATGACGTCTTCTCGCGAGCCGCAGCGCAACATTATCGATGCCACAAACACGTGCGGCGCTCTCCACGGTGGCGTTGGCGTCAAGCACCGGCTGCACGTCTGCGGGCGAGCGGGCCGATGATGACGCTCGGAAGTCGCGGCCCAAGGCTCCATCGCTTCGCGTAATTCTGCGTTGCGCTCTTGTAATTCTTTGAATAACCGTACGTTCCCGATAGCGATCACCGCGTGATGTAGAGCGTCATGAACCTCCTCGCTACGATGCCGTTTCACCATTGAGTTGCCCCGACAGCTTTCGCTCTGGCGATCTCTTGCGCACTGTATCTGTACGCCCGGAAAACTCGATTATTCAGTCCGTTTGGGCCTTCACCAAAAAACGGGTTGACATACTCCCACACCAATTCGCCTTGTCTTGTGACTTCGAAGATTCGGCCAAAATCGCCTTCGCAGATAAGCGTATTGCCATTCGGCAAGCGTTGAGCGTTGGAAATCCGCGGACTGAAGAATTCATGCTCTCGCCGCTCTTGATACTTCCAAACAATTTGCTTGCTCGAGAGCTCGACTTCTATTACGCGTGAAAACGGCATGGTGTGGTCCAACCGGTGCGGGCCGTTATCGAAGAGCAAAAGATTGCCGTTCGTGAGCGGCATCGGCGCGTGCTGGCCTGACAACGGCGGCGCTCCGAGCTTCCAGACGATTTCATTGGTCTTTCGGTCGATGATAATCACCGTCGAAATATGCCGAAAGCTCACAACAATGTTGCCGTTCGGTAGCTCGGCAAGCCCATTTGCGTGAGTCCACTCATCGCGCGGATCTTGCACGGCTGTGATGCGATCTGTGCTCGGATCGAGGTGTTCCCAGGTTCGCCATTCCCACACCGTTTGGCCGTTCGTCGTCATTTCGACGAGATAATCTGCGCAAATTTTTCCCTCGTCTTCCGTACCGGGCAATCCGCCTTGGATTTTTGGAACGAGATCGGCGGGCAGTTGAGCGAGACAAATCAACAAAACATTACCGTTCTTCAATCGTATCCCGTCGTGGTGGTGATCTAAGTGGCGGACTTCCCAAAGGACACGGCCGTTCCAGTCAGCTTCCAGTACCACGCCGCCTTTCCATGGCTTGCGGCCAATGTAGCGGGTCGAATCTTCCAAAACTTTGCCGTTATAAAAAAGCGTACCCCGTTCCGAGAGATACCCGTACAGGCCCGGGGGATAAGGCATTTGCCACGTATGAATCACCTCGCCGTCGAGATCGATTAAATAAACCTTACCGCCGCCGCTTATCGGTGCGAATAAAGTAAAACCGGGGAAAGCTTGGTCACGGTCATATGCCCGTAATCCAACGCCCGAACGTTTGATCTTGTTTTGCTCAACGGATGGCATCTCGTGCCTCCAATCTGCGCCAGTTATGTTGATCGATTAAGGGCTAGCACCGCAACCCAGGTGGAGCGACGTGTTATGCAGCATGTGTTGCCAATGGTCGCGAGACAACCGATACAAACAGTGTAAGCGCAGAGCGCTGTCTACTGGTATATGAGGGTGCTCAAACGTGCTAGGAGCTTCCCGCATCCGGAGTCTTTGCATCACCGCGCGTGATCGGAGATTGCGAATTACGGTAAATGACACGATTTCCGGTAAGTTAAGCAATTCGAAGCCGACCTGAAGAGCGCCACTTGCAGCTTCCGATGCGAAGCCCTTGCCCCAATGCTGAAAGGCGAGCCGCCAGCCGATTTCTACGCAAGGCGAAAACGGCAGCTCGGAAGAGGGAATATGAAGACGGATGAACCCGATGAAGTGACCGCTGCCCTTACTTCAGCAGCCCAAAAACCCCAACCTCGCTCAGCAATCAATCTTTCACAGTACTCCGCCATAGCATCGCTCGTAGCTCGATCGAGAGTGGCAGGAAAGAATTCCATCACTCTAGGATCGGCATTGAGCGCGGCGAATGGCTCGCGGTCTTTTGCGAGCCACTGACGCAAGCGAAGGCGGTCGGTCTCAAACTCAATTATCTCGGCCATTCATTTGACTCTTCATTCTTGTATCTGCTATTGCGTTCTCCGATTTTGATGCATGCTAATGAAATTTCGTGTCTATTGAGTCTGAAGGGAATCAAGCGGTGACGGAAATGCAATCGGCGTCGTCATTCAAACGGGTTAAAACTCCATCAGATCTTTAGCGACAAGAACCTGGCCGGAAAAGTGTTTCTTCACCTCATCAGCCCACGCTGTGTAATCGTCGCTACCATCGGCCCGCGCGGTCAGGTGCGACAGCACCAGATTTTTGACCTTAGCGCGCGCCGCCATCTTTCCCACGTTCTCCAGCCCCAGGTGTCCCTGCGTGGCCTGTCGCGTGATGCCCTCCTGCTCAGCAGGTGTCATGGCTTGCCATTGACCGGTCTTGATAAACCGCTGCTTTCGATCGTCAAACGAAGCTGTTTCGGTGACGAGTAGGTCGGCATCTTTGGCAAGTTCAGCGACGGCATCGCTAGGACCAGTATCCCCGGTAAAGACAATCACGCGGTGAGGCGTTTCAAAACGGCGAATAGGACTTGTGCTTGCCGGAAGCCGCCCCTTTATGGAAATCGTAGTGGCTGTTTTCCACAGCCGTCACTTTGATGTTCGCATCGTGATAAATAACTCCGGTGCTGACATCATGCCCGAGGAATACCTGGGCTATGGGTACGGTGCGCCCTCCATCGGCAATCCTGATCTCGGCACTGATGGTGAAATACTGGACCGCGGCCTTCACCAGCTCTTCTGTTCTGGGCGGTCCATAGACATTGATCGGTTTGGTACGCTGTTGGTCCCATGCGACCGACATCAATATACCAAGTCCGGCGGTGTGATCGTCGTGATGGTGAGTGAGAAAAATCGTTCCAATCTCTCGAATGTTAATGCCTGCTTTTGCAAGACGGCGTGCGACACCATCGCCGGCGTCAATGACATACAGCGTACCGTTGACTATCAGCAGGTTTGAGGATTGCGCTCGTTTGCCTCTCGGGTTTGGTCCACCGGATGTGCCGAGGGTGATGAGCCGAGTGCCTGTCTTCGTATCGTTCGTCTGCGCCATGCTTTTTTGCTCCAATAAAACAATAGTCATACTGATGACGGTGGTAAGTAATAGTAATAAGAGTCTTCGCACTGTTCTCCTCCACACCAAACGTGTATAAGTCTTCGTTACGTCGCCTCCTAGCGCCATCAATCTAAACTCTTCCTCTTTGTCCCTGCTCTTCAA
>Ga0075434_100005157_pt1 | contig 11860 bp, 8 predicted proteins | sample RhiMethybrSRZTD3_FD_75298 | JGI IMG/M metagenome (GOLD analysis project Ga0075434, IMG submission 75298) | Populus rhizosphere microbial communities from Tennessee, USA - Rhizosphere MetaG P. TD hybrid SRZTD3 | ecosystem: Host-associated > Plants > Roots > Rhizosphere > Soil | place: USA... | reverse complement strand
ATGGCCGACGAGATGGTCGAGCGGTGCCCGAACGGCCTCCTCCTCACGTACACGAACCCGATGGCGATGGTCCCGTGGGGCATCTGGTCGGGTTCGGGCCTGCCGGCGGAACGGGTCATCGGTGTCTGTCACAGCGTCCGGGACACGCACGAGTTCCTTGCCCGGACCGTCGGGGTCCCGCTCGAACGCGTCGAGTTCCGAACCGCAGGTCTCAATCACCAGTGCTTCGTGTATGTGTTCCGGGACCGAGAGACGGGGGAGGATCTGTATCCGGCGCTCCGGGGGATCGTCGACGCCGATCCCGAAGGTCTCGGACGGCGCGTCCGGGTGGAGCTGTTCAAGCGGTTCGGCTACTTCCCGACCGAGTCGTCCGAGCACAGCGCGGAGTACGTGCCCTGGTTCCTCCACCTCGAGGACCAGGTCGCACGGTTCCGGATCGAGGTGGACGAGTACCTGCGCCGCTCGGAGGACAATCTGGCCGAGTGGGAGGAGATCCAGCGTGCGCTCGACGCGGGCGAGACGCTGCCGATCGAAGCGAACGACGAGCTGGCCAGCCAGTTCATCCGGGCGCTCGAGACGGGCGCCGAGACCGAGTTGTACGGGAACGTGCGCAACGGAGGCCTGATCGACGGGCTCCCCGAAGACGCGTGCGTCGAGGTCGCGACGATCGCGGGTTCGGGTGTCTGGCCGACCAGGTTCGGAGCCCTGCCACCACAGTGCCTGGCCCTGAACCGGACGTTCGTCAACGTGGCGGAGCTGACGGTTCGAGCGGTGGTGGAGGGATCGCGAGAGCTGGTCTATCAAGCCGCGCTCATGGACCCGAACACGGGCGCCACCCTGCGGACGACCGATATCGTCGATATGGTCGACGACCTGATCGAGGCGCACGGCGACCTGATCCCCGAAGCGATCCGGCGCGCCTAGCGCGTCCGACCCTCACGCCACGGTCACCTCGACGCCGGCCTCGGTCAGCTCGCCGATCGCCGCCCAGCCGGCTCCCTCGTCGGTGACGAGCTCGTCGACCACCGTCAGGGGCGCGATCTGCGCGAACGCCACCCTCCCGATCTTGGAGCTGTCGGTCACGACGACGACGTGTCGAGCGCGATCGATCAGGGCGCGGTTCGTGTGCGCCTCGACCTCGTGATGCGTCGTGAGGCCCGCCTCGACCGAGATCCCGTCCACGCCGACGAAGGCCACGTCCAGGTTCAGGCGCTCCAGGGCCTGTTCGGCGACGGGCCCCACGAGCTCGTAGGACTCGGGCCGGGCGGTTCCCCCGGTCACGACCAGCTTCAGGTCGGCCCGGATCGCCAGCTCGCCGGCGATGTTGAGGGCATTCGTCACCACCGTGATCCCGTGGCGGTCCAGGATCGCGCGCGCCACCTCGGTCGTGGTCGTCCCGCCGGTGAGTCCGACCACGGCGCCGTCGGACACGCGGGTCGCGGCCTGGGCCGCGATCCGGAGCTTCTCCTTCTGGTGGCGGGCGCCCTTGTACCGGAGGGGGAGCTCGTAGGAGACGTCGTGGCCCACGGCGCCGCCGTGGGTTCGGGTGAGCAGGCGCTGGCGCTCGAGCAGCTGGAGGTCCCGCCGGACCGTGGCGGCCGAGACGCCGAGGCTCCCGGACAGCTCGGTCACGTCGACGACGCCGTCCGTGGCCAGGGATTCGAGGATCGCCGAGAGCCGTTCGGTCAGGCGCATGGCGCCGGAGCATAACGCCTTTCTGCGCGGTCTTGGCCGAGGCTGCCTTGACCGAGTGAGCGTATCTGCTCTAGATTCGCAAAAATGAGCGCTATCGCGCAGGAAGTCGCCTCCCAGCCCGAGAGCTGGCGGCGGGCCGCCGAGCTGGCGAGCGGCCTGGGTTCGGAGGTCGGCGATCGAGGGATGCGGGTCGCCATCGCCGGCTGCGGGACGTCGCTCTACATGGCCCGCGCGGTGGGGGCGCTCCGGGAGGCCCGGGGTTGGGGCGAGACCGACGCGTTCGCCGCCTCCGAGTTCCCGGTCGGCCGTCGGTACGACCGGGTCGTGGCCATCAGCCGGAGCGGCACCACGACCGAGGTGATCCAGCTGCTCGAGCGGCTGGACACCGGGGATCGGACGGTTATCACGGCGGAAGCAGGCGCGCCGGCAGCCTCGTTGGCAGAGGCGACGATCGTGCTCGATTTCGCCGACGAGCGTTCCGTCGTGCAGACGCGGTTCGCGACGTCTGTGCTTGCGCTGTTCCGAGCGCTCCTCGGCCAGGATCTCGGGATCGCGATCGCCGACGCCGAGCGCGCCCTCGCCGAACCCTGGGACCCGCCGGCGTTCGACCACGCCGTGTTCCTCGGTCACGGCTGGACGGTCGGGCTCGCGGAGGAGGCCGCGCTCAAGCTCCGCGAGGCCACCCAGACGTACAGCGAGGCGTACCCAGCCATGGAATACCGACACGGACCCATCAGCCTGGCCACCGAGCGATCGCTCGTGTGGATCTTCGGCACGCCCGATCCTGCCGTCGCGGGTGACGCTGCCGCGACCGGCGCCACCGTCCGCGTCGCCTCGCTCGACCCGATGGCCGAGTTGGTGCTCGTGCACCGGACCGCGATCGCGCTGGCCGAGGCCAAGGGCCTGGATCCGGATCATCCCGTCCACCTGACGCGCTCGGTGGTGCTGCCGTCGTGACGCGTTCCGACATCCGTACGTGGAGGTGTTCGACGTGAAGGCACGCCTGCTGATCGTCCTGGCCGTGATCGGGCTGCTCGTGCCCGCATGCACGGGCGGAAGCGACGAGAGCTCACCCACCGACGAGACCGCCTCCGGCCCCGTCACGCTCACGATGTGGCACGGGTACACGGACGCCGAGGCGGATTGGTTCAACGGTGCGATCGACGAATGGAACGCGCAGAACCCGGACATCCAGATCGACCCGTTGTTCGTGAACAACGACAAGGCGTTGCAGAAGCTGACGGTCGCGTTGCAGGGCGGCGAGCCACCCGACATCACGTACCAGTTCGGGTCGTCGCTCCCGCAGCTCGCCGGCGCGCCGGGGCTGATGGATCTGACCGCGTGGACGCAGCAGCCCGATGTCGGGTGGGACGACTTCATCCCCGGGGCGACGCAGGCCGCAACGTTCGAGGGGAAGGTGATCGGCGTCCCCGCCCTGATCGACAACCTCGCGATCGTCTACAACAAGACCCTGTTCGGCCAGGCCGGTCTGGACTTCCCGAGCGACCAGTGGACGTGGGACGACCTGCGCGCCGCGGCCAAGGCCCTGACCGACCCGGCGACCAAGCAGTTCGGCTTCTCCTACCCGATGGACGCGTCCGAGGACTCCGTGTGGCACTACGACCCGCTCCTGTGGCAGAACGGTGGGTCGATCCTGAACGAGGACGAAACGCAGGCTGCGTTCAACTCGCCCGAGGGGGTCGAGGCGCTCCAGGTGCTGACGTCGATGGCCGTCGACGATCAGTCGGTCTACCTCGACATCCAGAACTCCAATTACACGGACATCTTCAACAGCGGCAAGATCGGCATGCTGATGACGGGTCCGTGGGACCTCCCGAGCTTTCCGGACGTCGACTACGGGGTCGAGATCCTGCCGGGGTTCGACGGAGATCACCAGTCGATCGCCGGACCCGACGTGTGGTCCGTGTTCGACAACGGGGGCGGCAGAGCCCAGGCGGCGCTGACGTTCCTGCAGTGGCTGACGGCGCCGGAGCAGGTCAAGACGGAGGATCTGGCCACCGCGCATCTGCCGATCCGTCTGTCCGTGGCGCAGGACCAGTCGTTCCTGGACGAGTTCGCCAAGGCGCTTCCCGGCGTGGATGTGTTCGCGCAGAACCTGGAGAACGTCGAGCAGGCTCGGCCGGTGCTCGCCGCCTACCCACAGATCTCCGAGGCGATGGGCCTCGCGATCGTATCGGCGCTGCTGGGCGAGAAGGATCCCCAGGCCGCGCTGGACGAGGCTGCCGCGCAGACCAACGACGCACTGGCGCTCGGCGGATAGGCTGGGCTCCGGAGCCCATCGATGTCGGCCGCGACGCAGGACCTCGGGACGGTGACGCGGTTCCGGCGGTTCCTGGTCTCGGATCACGTCGCCGGATGGGCCTTCATCCTGCCCTCGGTCGTCCTGATCGTGATCTTCGGGATCCTCCCGATCGTCTGGGGCCTGATCCTCTCGTTCCAGAAGGCTGGGCTGATCTCCCCCGAACGTGAGTGGGTCGGTTTCGAGAACTACGCGAGGATCGCGAGCGATCCCAAGGCGCGCCAGGCCGCGATCAACACGATCTACTACACGATGCTGTTCGTCCCGATCTCGATCCTGCTGGCGCTGTTCGTCGCCCACGCGCTGAACCGCAAGATCGCCCTGATCCGCTTCTATCGCCTGGCCGTGTTCATCCCCGTGGTCACCTCCACGATCGCGACCGGGATCATGTTCCTGTGGTTGTTCGACAAGAACTTCGGGCTTGCCAACTGGCTGCTCGGCAAGATCGGGCTGGGACCGTTCGGGTTCTTCGAGGATCCCAACCAGGCGATGATCGCCCTGGTCCTGATGACCGTGTGGGGATGGCTCGGCTTCGACACGATCATCTACCTGGCGGCGTTGCAGGGCGTGCCGAACGAGCTCGTCGAGGCCGCGTCGATCGACGGCGCCAGCCGCTGGACCACCTTCTGGCGGGTCACGTGGCCGATGCTCGGACCGGCCACGCTACTGCTCGTGGTCTGGTCCACGATCAGCGCCCTGCAGCTGTTCGACGAGGTGTTCTTCGTGACCCACGGCGGGCCGCTCGGCCGAACGTCGGTCGTCGTCTTCTACGTGTACCGGCTGGCGTTCGAGCAGGGGCTCGGCAGCCTCTCGCTGGCCGGATACGCGGCCGCGATCGCGTACGTGCTGTTCCTCGTGATCCTGATCCTGACGCTGGCGCAGTTCTGGCTCGGACGACGGGTCGTCCACTACTCGTCATGAGCTCGATCACGGCACCCGCGCCGACCCTCGACGAACCCATCGACCTGACCCACCTCGAGGGCGAGACCGGGATGGTCGAGCGCCCGCGCCGGCGCCTGCTCCCGTTCGACCCGTGGCATCTGTTCCTGGCGCCGCTCGCGTTCGTGATGCTGCTTCCCCTCGTCTGGATGGTCGTGACGTCGCTTCAAACCAAGGCGCAGACGCTTCACTTCCCGCCGATCCTGTGGCCGGGGACGCCGCAGTTCGTGAACTACCTAGACGTGATCCGGGACTCCGCGTTTGGCACATGGTTCTGGAACACGACGGTGGTGACCGTCCTGGTGGTGGCGAGCAACCTGGTCCTGTGCACGCTCGCGGCCTACGGGTTCGCCAGGATCCGGTTCCTCGGGCGAGGGTTCATCTACTTCGTCCTGCTCGCCACGCTGATGGTGCCGCTGCAGGTCGTGCTGATCCCGACCTTCCTGATCGTCAAGCAGCTCGGGCTGCTCGACCACCTCGGTGCGCTCGTCGTGCCGAACCTGGTCAACGTGTTCGGGATCTTCATGCTCACGCAGTTCTTCCGAACGCTCCCCATCGACCTGGAGGAGGCCGCGCGCATCGACGGCGCCTCGCGGCTGTCGATCCTGCTGCGGATCGTCGTCCCGCTGTCGCTGCCGGCGCTCGCGACCCTTGCGGTCATCCAGTTCCTGTGGACGTGGAACGATTTCCTCTGGCCGCTGGTGACGATCCTGACGAACCAGGATGCCTTCACGCTGCAGCTCGGGCTCGCGACGTTCCAGGGCGCGCACCAGACGCAGTGGCATTTGGTGGCTGCCGCGAACATCATGTCGATGATCCCGCTGATCGTGCTGTTCCTCCTCGCGCAGCGGTACTTCGTCCGCGGGATCGCCACGCAAGGCCTGAAGGGCTAGCCGCGTGGCGAGCGTCAGCTTCGACCGCGCCACCAAGGTGTATCCGGGACCCGTCGTCGCGCTACGAGAGCTGAGCCTGGACGTCGCGGACGGGGAGTTCCTGATCCTGGTCGGCCCGTCGGGTTGCGGGAAGTCGACGGCGCTTCGCATGGTGGCGGGCCTGGAGCGGATCAGCGAGGGCACGATCTCGATCGGCGGACGGCCCGTGAACGACATCCCGCCCAAAGACCGCGACATCGCGATGGTCTTCCAGAACTACGCGCTGTACCCGCACATGACGGTGGAGAAGAACCTCGCGTTCGGGCTCCGGCAGCGCAAGACGAAGCCCGACGATGTCCGCCGGTTGGTCGACGAGATCAGCCGGATGCTCGGTCTGGAGGACCTCCTTCGCCGGCGGCCGGGCCAGCTCTCGGGCGGCCAGCGCCAGCGGGTCGCGATGGGGCGCGCGCTGGTTCGGGAGCCCGAGGTCTTCCTGCTCGACGAGCCGCTGTCGAACCTGGACGCGAAGCTGCGGGTCCAGATGCGAGCCCAGCTGAAGCGGCTGCACGAGCACGTGGGCGTCACCACGATCTACGTGACGCACGACCAGGTGGAGGCGATCACGCTGGGCGAGCGGATCGCCGTGCTGTCCGAGGGTGTCCTGCAGCAGGTCGGCCCGCCGCAGTCGGTGTACGACCACCCGGCCAACGTGTTCGTGGCCGGCTTCATCGGCTCGCCGCCCATGAACCTGCTGGAGGGCACGGCGTCCGACGGCCGCGTGGTGGTCGCCGAGGTCGAGCTCGACCGCGTTCGGGCGCCCGACGGTCCGGTGCTCGTCGGTATCCGCCCGGAGGGGCTGCGCCCGGTCGGTGGCGATCACGTCGGGGCGGCGTTCGACGTCGGGGTCGACTTGGTGGAGCCGCTCGGCGACGAGGTGCTCGTGCACGGCTCGATCGACGGGCTCGACGGCGTCGTCCGGCCGCCCGACGCCGAGACGCCGCTGCTGGCCGATGCCGACGCTGACGGCGCCGGTTCGAACGTCACGATCCGGCTGCCCCCGGAGGAACGGCCTTCGGCCGGGTCGCGCCTTCGGGTGGGTGTGGCGCCGAACGCCGTCCGGCTGTTCGACCCGTCGACCGGCCGGGCGATCGAGACGACGTGACCGCCGGGCGCCGGATCATCGCGGTGCTCTCGGGGACGTGTGTGGTGCTCCTGGCGATCGCCGTCTGGGCGGTCGTGACCCGCGGGGACGGCTCACCCTCGACCGCGAGGGCCACGTTCTGGGTCGCGAAAGGCGGCAGCGACGAGGGGTCCGGGTCTGCCGACGACCCGTGGGCGACGCTCCAGCATGCCGCGGATACGGTCGCTCCCGGCTCGATCGTGTACGTGCGGGGCGGCGTCTACGACCAGCGGGTCCGGATCCGGGTCTCGGGAACGCCCGGACGACCGATCACGTTCGCGGCGGCCCCCGGCGAACGGGTCGTCCTGGACGGCTCGTCGCTCGAGGTTCCGGCCGATCAGAGCGCCATGATCACGGTCGAGTCCCGGAGCTACATCCGGGTGCGGGGGTTCGAGATCACCGGTTACCGCACCGACGTCACGGGACACGTGCCCATCGGGATCCTGGTGACGGGTGCATCCGATCACATCCGGATCCAGGGCAACGTCGTGCACGACATGGGAACGACGTTCGAGGGCCGCAACGGCGGCGACGCCCACGGGATCGCGGTCTTCGGGACGGCCGCAGACCATCCGATCGAGGAGGTCGCGATCGTCGGCAACGAGCTCGCGCGTCTGAGCCTGGGCTCATCCGAAGCGCTCGTCGTGAACGGCAACGTCCAGGGCTTCCTCGTCCAGGCGAACCGGGTTCACGACACGAACAACATCGGGATCGACGTGATCGGGTTCGAGGGCACCGCCTCCGATCCGACGGTCGACCAGGCTCGCGACGGTGTCGTCCGCGGCAACGTCGTGTGGAACGTCGACAGCTACGGCAACCCGGCGTACGGCCGGGATCGGAGCGCCGACGGCATCTACGTCGACGGCGGCCGCGACGTCCTGATCGAAGGCAACATGATCCACGACGTGAACATCGGCATCGAGCTGGCCAGTGAGCACGCCGGCCGCTCGACCAGGAACGTCACGGTCCGCAACAACGTGGTGTACGACGCGACCGCGATCGGGATCGCGATCGGCGGCTACGACCGACGCAGGGGCAGCACCGAGGACTGCGTCATCGTGAACAACACGGTCGTGCATACGGATGGGGTCGAGCTGCTCGTGCAGTTCGACACGCGGGACAATCTGATCGCCAACAACGTGATCGTCGCCGGCCCACGGCATGTCTTCGTGGAGAACGCCTACACCGAGAACGTCGGCAACGTGCTCGACCACAACCTCTACTCCTCGGTCGACGGTGGCTCGAAGGGCACGTGGGAATGGAAGGGCGTCGGGTACGGCGGGTTCGAGCGATGGAGCGCCCGATCGGGGAACGACGGCCACTCGGAGTTCTCCGATCCCGAGTTCGTGGACCCGGAGGCAGAGGACTTCCGCCTCGAGGCGAGCTCACCGGCCGTGGATGCGGGAGCCTTCCTCGCGGTCTCGGGCGCGACCGATCTCGGCGGAGATCCGCGAGCGCAGGCCGAGGGGATCGATCTCGGCGCGTTCGAGGTCGCATCTCCGCCGCCCTCTCCGACGCCCTCGATCACGGGCCCCGTCACCTATGCCGGGGACCTCGACTGGGGCTCGTCCTCGAACGGGTGGGGACCTCCGGAGGTCGACCGGAGCAACGGTGAACGCGCGCCCGGTGACGGTGGTCCGATCAGGGTCGGGACCGCGGCCTTCGACCACGGGATCGGTGCGCACGCACCATCGAGCATCGTCGTGGATCTCGCCGGACGATGCTCCATGTTCCTAGCGGACGTCGGTCTGGACGAGGAGGTCGGGGATCGGGGCTCGGTGGTGTTCGAGGTGTGGGGTGACGGGGAGCGGCTGGCGAGCAGCGGCCTGGTGCGCGGGCCGCAGGCTGCCGTCCCGATCGCTGCCGACCTCGAGGGCGTGGATGCGATGACGCTCGAGGTACGCCCGGGCGGTGACGGGAACGCCTTCGATCACGCCGACTGGGCCGATGCCCGCCTGGCGTGCACCGCCTAGCGTCGCGGCGACACCATCATCGATCGCTGCGGCCCTCGAGCAGCTCGGTCACCTCGTTCATCGTCGGTTGTGCGTCGGTGCCCCCCAGAGCCCGCGTCGAGAGTGCACCACATGCGTTCGCGATCGCCAGCGACCGCTCGAGCGGATCGCCTCCCAGCCTCGAGGCGAGGAACCCCGCATCGAACGCGTCGCCGGCGCCGGTCGCATCCAGCGCGTCGACCCTTGCCGCGGGCGCCCGCACGAGCTCGTCGCCCGAAGCCGCGATCGCGCCGTCGCCCGCAGTCTTGACCACGACGACGCCCGAACGAGACGCGAGCGACCGCGCGGCCTCGTCCACGCTCGCGATCTTGGCGATCCGCGTCGCCTCCTCGGCGTTCGGCAGGAAGACGTCCGTCAGGGACAGGAGCTCGAGGAGACCGTCGTCCCAGCGCTCCGACGGGTCCCAGTTCGGATCCAGTGAGGTGGTCGTGCCGTTCGCGTGAAGGCGTTCGAACAGGTCGGGGAGTCCAGGCCGGAGCGCGTCCTGGAGGTAGTAGGACGCGATGTGGACATGCCGGGCGGCATCGAGGGTGCGGCGGTCGACCCGATCGGAACGAAGATCCGCGATCGCGCCGGTCCGCGTCAGGATCGCCCGGTCGCTCGGCCTGGACAGGACGACCGTCAGCCCGGTCGGCGCGTTCGGATCGACGAGGAGGCCGGCCACATCCACCCCTCGGCGCTCGAGCTCCTCCCGCATGAACCGCCCGAACACGTCGTCCCCCACGACGCCGCAGATCGCCGTTCGCATACCCAGCCGCGCGGCGCCGCACGCCACGATCGCGCCCGAGCCGCCGACGGTGAGCCGCGCGTCCTCGACGATCCGCTCGACCTGGCCGAACGCCGGCTCGACATCCCCGACGAGGATCAGGTCGGGGTTGACGTCGCCGAGCACCAGGAGGTCGGTCGGATCCGGCACGGCCGAACGATAGCCGACCTCCTCCCGCGCCAAGCCCGAGGCCTACCGCAGGCGAGCGTCTATCGTTCGATGCGTGATCTGCCCGGCCTGCGGTGCCGAGAACCCGGACGGCGCGCGCTTCTGCAACGCGTGCGGGACGCGGCTGGACGCCGGGGGGCCGGCGCTCGACACGTTCCTGCCCAAGGAGCTGCTCGCCAAGCTCGAGGCCGCCCGAGAGGGCCGGGCCATGGAGGGGGAGCGGCGCGTCGTCACGATGCTGTTCTGCGACGTGAAGGGCTCGACCGCGATGGCCGAGACCATGGATCCCGAGGACTGGACGGAGATCATGAACGGCGCGTTCGAACGCCTGATCGCGCCCGTCTACCGCTACGAGGGGACGCTGGCCCGCCTGATGGGGGATGCGATCTTCGCGTTCTTCGGTGCGCCGATCGCGCACGAGGACGACCCGAAGCGCGCCGTGCAGGCGGGGCTGGACATCGTGGCCGGGATCGCCGGTTTCAAGGAGCGGATCAAGGCCGAGCGTGGCCTGGAGCTCGACGTCCGCGTCGGCATCAACACCGGGCCGGTGATGGTCGGGCAGGTCGGTTCGGACCTGCGGCTCGAGTACACGGCGATGGGCGACGCGGTGAACGTGGCCGCGCGCATGGAGCAGACGGCGCAGCCCGGCACCGTGCAGATCACCGCCGAGACGCAGCGGCTGGTGGAGCCGTACTTCGATCTCGACGCGCGTGGCGGGATCGAGGTCAAGGGCAAGGCCGAGCCCGTCACGGCGTTCACGGTCCTGGGCCGCAAGGCCGGGGTCACGGAGGCACGGAGCCTCCGCGGCTCGCCGCTGGTCGGGCGCGGACGCGAGATGGAGCAGCTCCGCGAGTCGATCGAGGACGCCCAGTCCGGGCGCGGGCGGATCGTCTCGCTGATCGGCGAGGCCGGGCTCGGCAAGTCGCGCCTCGTTCAGGAGACCCAGGTCGAGTGGACGCGGCGCAGGCCGGGGGACGCCTCGCCGTCCGGCGGCGAGATCCATCGACTGTGGGAGGTCTGGCAGTGCGTCTCGTACGACGCGACGCGGCCGTACGCGCAGTACCGGCGCGTGCTGGCGCGGTTGGCCGGGATCGAGGACACGGACCCGCCCGACGAGATCCGCCGCAAGCTGGCCGCGACGATGGAGCCGGGTTCGGAGGAGGAGTGGCTCGAGCCGCACATGCGCGTGTGGCGGTCGCTGTTCGGCGTGACCGAGCCCGGGGAGGAACCGCTCGAGGGCCAGGCGTTCCGCGACGCGATCCTGGAGCTGGTGCCGGCCGCGACGCGGGCGTTCGGGGCCGACGAGCCGCGGCTGCTGGTCTTCGAGGATCTGCACTGGTGCGACGAGGCCTCGATGGACGTCCTGATCGAGACGGCCAAGCTCGTGGACGACCTGCCCTGCCTGTACCTGTTCGCGTACCGCCCGGACCGGCAGGCGCAGTCCTGGCGCCTGAAGCAGTGGCTCGAGACCGAGTACCCGCACCGGGCGACCGAGATCGCGCTCGAGCCGCTCTCGGACGACGACAGCGGCCGGCTGATCGACGCCTTGATCCCCCGCGGGGACCCGGAGGTCCGAGCCCAGATCCTCGAACGCACCGACGGCAACCCGTTGTTCGTGGAGGAGGTCGCCGTTGCCGTGCTCGACCACGACGAGATCGCGATCCCGGACACGCTGCAGGCGCTGTTCACCACGCGCCTGGACGCCCTGGACGAGGACGGCAAGCACACGCTGCAGCTCGCCTCGGTGATCGGTCGAGCGTTCTCCGAACCGATCCTTCGGGCCGTCGCCGACCGAGAAGACCTCACGTCGTCGCTGCGGATGCTCGAGCGCATGGGTCTGATCTCCGAGACGGCACGAACGCCCGAGCGCGAGTACGCGTTCCACCACAGCCTCACGCAGGACGCGAC
>Ga0075434_100005154_pt1 | contig 11862 bp, 11 predicted proteins | sample RhiMethybrSRZTD3_FD_75298 | JGI IMG/M metagenome (GOLD analysis project Ga0075434, IMG submission 75298) | Populus rhizosphere microbial communities from Tennessee, USA - Rhizosphere MetaG P. TD hybrid SRZTD3 | ecosystem: Host-associated > Plants > Roots > Rhizosphere > Soil | place: USA... | reverse complement strand
ACCAGCAGCGCGACGACCAGAGGCACCGCGAGCACCCGCAGCGCGGTCCAGCCCACGAACGTCGAGATCATCAGCATCTCGCCCTGCGCGAAGTTGAGCGTCCGGGTCGCGTTGTAGATGATGACGAGGCTGATCGCCATCAGCGCGTAGATCGAGCCGGTGGCGAGGCCGCTGACCACGACGTGGACGAGGGCGGCGCCCGTCACGAGGCCACGAAGCGACAGGCCGGCGCGCCCGTCGCGACGCACGTGGTCTCGGCGACCGTGGCCGGCCGGCCGAAGGTCGCCGTCGCCAGCGATTCGAGCACGCCGCGGATGAGATGGCACACCGGAGCCGCGGACGGCCCGTACGACTCGGCGACGGGCGAATGGCGCACGCTGACCGACAGCTCGGTCGCGGTCAGGCGCTCGAGCGCGAACTCGCCCCAGCCGATCTCACCGCCGATCCGGAGCAGACGGCCGACTCGCTCTTCGGCCGAACCGCCGAGCGCCGCCGCCGCCCGCGCGCCGCCGGCCCGGCCTCCGGCCGCGATGCACGACGCCGCGCGCTCGCCGAGCGCCTGCTCCACCGCCTTCTGGAGCCCGACGAGCGTTTCGGGCCGGATCAACAGATAACGGGCGCCGCCGAGCGTGAGACCGCCCCGGCCATCGGCTTCGAGCGCGGGCGGAGCGGTCAACGGATCGCCTTCGGCCAGATCGGCGACTCCCAGCCCTGGTCGAGGAATCCACGGATCTCGCGCCGGCTGAAGTCACCCAGCCCGAGGTGCTCCAGCGCGCGGCCGCGGCCCGACAGCTCACGGCCGAGCAGCGCGCGAAACATCAGGAGGAGTCCCGAGACAGCCGGCGTGTCGACACCCGCCGCGCGCCCCGCCGACTCGAAGAGCGCCAGGCCGAACGCCACGTCCTCGGTGACGTACCGGTGCTGCATCGTGACGATCTCACTCCAGAGACCGCTCGCGAGGAGCTTCGTCTTGGCGCCCGCGCCGTAGAGGCCCTCGGCGGCGCGCGCCTCGTCGTAGTAGGTGGCGATCTCATAGTGCGGCGCCGGGTACCCCCACCCTGTGCGCGTCGCGATCCGTTCGGCATCGACCACGTCGATCAACCGCCGGACACTCGGCGTGGTTCCCGCGGCGTGGACGTCGAAGGCTCCGCCGTCGATCGCGCCCGCGTTGAGGAGCACCAGCGGCGGGTGGATCACGGGCCCCGCGTTCGTCAGCGCCACGTCGAGCGCGTCGACGCAGGGGCGCGCGGCTGGAAACAGGTCGGCGAGCCGCGCGACCGTCTGCTTGGTGCGCGACGCCGGGAACACGCCGAGCGGAAGATTCGCGGCGCGCACGGGCGCCGACGCCGCCGCCGGCCCCGTCCGTCGCGTCAGATACGGCAGGGTCCCGGTCTCCGCGAAAGAAAAGGGCAGCGGGGCGCCGGCGCGGGCGAGCGCGCGCGCGATCGCATAGCTGCCGAGCGTCCCCGGCGTGAGCAGGATGATCTGGCGGTCGTTCACGTGCGGCGCCAGGCTCGTGGCCAGGTCGTCGTGGCCGGTCGCGGGGATCGGCGCGATCACGATCTCGGCGCCGGCGAGCGCTTCGGCGAGATCCGTCGTCGCCCGCGCCAGGCGGGCGGTGCCGGCGCGCCCCTCGGCGGTGAGCACGATCGTGGGGTGCTGCGCCAGAGGCCCCAGCGCCTGGGGGGATCGCGCCCAGAGGCGAACCGCGTGACCGGCGAGGGCGAGGTCCGCCGCCGTCGTGAATCCGCCATGGCTCGCGCCGAGGACCGCGACGTTCACGCGATGGCTCCGGTGGCGTGCAGCTCCGCGATCTTCACGTTCGTGTACTTGAGCACACGAGACAGGATGTCGTTCGTGTGCTCGCCGAGCCGCGGCGGCGGCGTCACCTCGAGGCCCAGCGCGCCGTCGATCTTGACCGGCGAGCCGAGCGTCGGCGTCTTTCCGTGGCGCGGATGGTTCATCTCCACGACCATGCCGCGCTGGAGCACTTGCGGATCGGACAGCACGCGATCGACGCTGAGGATCGGTGTCGCCGGCACGTTCGCCCCCTGTAGACGCTCGAGCCACTCCCGGGTCGTGCGCGTACGGAACGCGGCTTCCACGAGCGGCATCAGCACGTCGCGATGCAGAACCCGGTCGCGATTGGTGGCGAATCGCAGATCGCGCTCCCACTCCGGATGCTCGACCGCGCGGCAGAAGAGCGGCCAGAACTTCTCGGCGAAGATCGCGACGATCAGGTGCCCATCACGAGTCTGCAGGGCCGAGTACGGCACGACCGAGGCGTGGCCGGAGCCGAGCGGAATCGGCACGCGCCCGTTCGTCCAGAAGTACTGCGCGATGTATGTGAGGAGCGAGACCTGACAGTCGAGCAGCGAGAGGTCGATGTGAGCGCCCTCACCGGTCCGCTCGCGGCGGAACAGCGCGCCGGCGATGGAGAAGGCGCCGAACATGCCGCCGGCGAGATCCGCCATCGGCAAGCCCATGCGCACCGGCCGGCCGCCCGCCTCGCCGGTGACGGACATCGCACCGCCCATCGCCTGCAGCGCGAGGTCGAACGCCGGCCAGTCGCGATAGGGCCCGTCCTGCCCGTAGGCCGAGACCGAGCAGACGATGATCCGTTGATTGAGCGACCAGAGCTTCGAATACGCGAGGCCGAGCCGATCCATGATGCCCGGCCGGAAGTTCTCCCAGACGACGTCCGACTGCCGGACGAGGTCGTAGAACACCTCGCGGCCGCGGTCGCGCGCCAGATCGAGCGCGAGCGACTTCTTGTTGCGGTTGATCGCGAGGAAGTACGCCGACTCGCCGTCGGGCAAGAACGGCGGCCCCATGATCCGCATCGGGTCGCCGCCGTCGGGATCCTCGATCTTGATCACCTCGGCGCCCATGTCGGCGAGCAGCATGGAGCCGTACGGCCCCGCCAGCATCCGTGAGAGATCCAGCACGCGAACGCCTTCGAAGAGCTTCATATCGACTCCTACCGCGGATGGCGTGTGGCCGCCCGCTGAATGGACGCGCGCACGCGCTCGGACGTGATCGGCAGCTCGGTGAATCGCTCGCCGATCGCGTCCTTGATCGCGTTGCGAACGGCGGCGGCGACGGGAATCACGCCGGACTCGCCCAGGCCCTTGGCCCCGAAGGGCCCCTCGGCGTCGACGGACTCGATCAGCCGCACGACGATCTCCGGCATGTCGTCGGCCTTGAACACCGCATAGTCCATGAACGTCTGGCTCAGCACCTGGCCCTGCTCCACGACGAGCTTCTCGGAGAGCGCGTAGCCGAGCCCCATGTGGATGCCCCCGTGCACCTGGCCCTCGGCGGCGGCCGGATTCAGCGCGCGGCCGACGTCGTGCGCCGACACGACCTTGCGGACGGCGACTCGCCCCGTCTCGGGATCGACGTCGACGAGCGCCGCCTGAAACGCCGAGGTGTAGGCGGCCGACACGTTACCCTGAAAGTCCTTGTCGAGCATCGTGGTCGGCGGATCATAGAACGCCTCGGCCACCAGCATGCGGCCGCCGCCCCGGAAGTGGCCCGCGCGTCCCACCGCCTCGTACTGGAGCCGGCGCGGCGGGTCGCGCTCGACGAAGACCCAGCCGCCCTTCACGGAGAGCGCGGACGCGGGCTCCCCGAACTGCGCGGCGGCCATCTCGAGCAGCTGCGCCTTCACCTTCTCCGCAGCCAGACGCGCCGCGTTGCCGGCGACGAACGTCGTGCGGCTGGCGTGGGTGCCGACGTCCCAGGGCCTGACGCTCGTGTCGGAGTTGACGACCTCGACGCGCTCGAGCGGCACGCCGAGCGTCTCGGCGACGATCATGGCGAGCACCGTCTCCGAGCCCTGCCCGATCTCGCTCGCCCCGGTGATGAGCGTCACCTTGCCGAAGTCGTCGAGCTTCACGATCGCGCCGCACCCGTCCGAGCGGTAGATGCGCGCGCCGCCGCCGACGTGGAACATGCCGGCGTAGCCGACACCGCGCTTCCAGCCGGGCACCGTGGGCGGCGGGGTCTTCGCGATCTCCTCCGCCGCGGCGTCGAGGCACTCACGCATCGCGAACGAGGTGAGCACGAATCCCTGGGGGTTGACGTCGCCCGACTTCGTCGCGTTCCGCCGTCTGAGCTCGAGTCGATCCATGCCGAGCCGGTCGGCCAGGTCGTCCATCTGCGACTCGACCGCGAACGTGGACTCGGGATTACCGTAGCCGCGCATCGAGCCCGAGTAGGGATTGTTCGTGTACGCGATGGTCGTGTCGAAACGTACGTTCGGCACCCGGTAGAGCCCGGCGACCGTCGACATCATCACGTAGGGCGTCGTCGATCCCCAGGAGGTGTAGGCGCCGCTATCGATCGTCACGTGCGCGTCGCGCGCGAGGAGCCGCCCGTCGCGATCGGCCGCCGTGCGCAGCCGGATCGCGCAGGGCTCGCGCGTGGGACAGGCGATGAACTCCTCGAGCCGATCGAACTCGATCTTCACCGGGCGTCGCGCCGCGCGGGCGAGCATCGCGGCGATGACGTCGATCGGGTAGATATCGAGGCCTCGGCCGAAGTTCCCGCCGACCGGCGGTTGCAGGACGCGCACGCGATCGCCGCCGATGCCGAGCGCCTCGCCGAGGTCGCGCTGGTACAGGAACGGTACCTGAGTCGTGGACCACATGGTGAGGCTGCCGGTGGTGGGCTCCCAGTCGGCGATGGCGACCATCGTGCCGAGACACGCCGGCGTGACGAAGTTCAGCCGGTACGTGTCCTCGACCACCGCCGCCGCCTCGTCGAACGCGCGGTCGACGTCGCCGTGAACGAATCGGTAGCGGAGATGATGCGCGTTGGTCTCCCGCTCCTCGTGCACGAGCGGCGCGCCCGGCTCGAGCGCGGCCAGCGGATCGAACACCGCCGGCAGCGGCGCATAGTCGGCGTCGATCAACGCGAGCGCTTCCTCTGCGATCTCGGCCGTCTCGGCCGCCACCGCCACCACCTCGTCCCGGATGCACCGCACCTTGCCGCGCTTGAGCGCGAGCTGGTCCTTGGCGAAGCCGAAGGGTCGCTGCTCGACGTCCTCGCCCGTCAGCACCGCGCGTACGCCCGGCAGCGCGCGCGCGCGGCTCGTGTCGACCCGGACGATCCGTGCGTGGGGCACCGGCGTGCGCAGGATCTTTCCGTGCAAGAGCCTTGGCAGCTCGAGGTCGTGCAAATAGCACGTCCGCCCGGTGACCTTGTCCGGGCCGTCCCGCTTGGGGGTGGACTTGCCGACGACGTCGAACGGCTCGGCCATCGTCAGAACTTCACGGCTTCCTTGTGCTCGCCGAACACGTCGCGCATGGCCTGGGCGATCTCGCCGAGCGTCGCGTACGCCTTCACCGCTTCCATGATCGGGTCCATCAGATTGTCTCGTCCGCGCGCCGCCTCGGCCACCCGGCGCAGCGCCGTCCGCGCCGCGCCGCCGTCCCGCTGGGCACGGGTACGCTCGAGCTTGGCCAGCTGGGCCGCGTGCGCCCTGGAGTCGAAGGCGTAGAGCTCCACCTCGCGATCGGCCTCGGCGGGGACGTCGCCGACGTGGCAGTTGACCGCGACGCGCGGGATCTCGCCCGAGACGACCTTCTGCTCGTACAGGTACGCCTGGCGCGCCACCTCGGCCTGGATCGCGCCGGTCCGGACGGCCTCGACGATGCCGCCCATGCGCTCGACGCTCGCCAGCTCCTCCCCGATCCGCTTCTCCATCGCGTTGGTGAGGGACTCCACGTAGTACGAGCCGGCGAGCGGATCCACCGTGTCGGCCGCGCCCGACTCCTCGGCGCAGATCTGCATCGTGCGCAGCGCGATCAGCTGAGCCTTGGGCGACGGGATGGTGTACGCCTCGTCGTAGGTCGGCAGCGCCATCGTCTGCGCGCCCGAGAGCGACGCGGCGAGCGCGATGTACGCTCCGCGCACGATGTTGTTCTCGGGCTCCTGAACCGCGAACGCCGAGCCCCCGCCGCCGATCAGGCTCCGGAACATCCACGATTTCGGATTGGACGCGTGGAAGCGCTCGCGGAGCATCCGCGCGTAGAGCCGCCGCCCCGCGCGGAACTTTGCGACCTCCTCGAAGATCTTTCCCCAGGCGGTGAAGTTGAACGAGATCCGCGGCGCGAAGTCGTCCACCGCCATGCCGCGCGCGAGCATCAGCTCGATGTAGGCGGCGGCGATCGCCAGCCCGTACGCCATCTCCTGCGCGGTGGTGCACCCGGCCTCGCGGATGTGATAGCCGCAGACGGACACGGGGTTGGAGCGCGGATAGTGGCGCGCCGAGAACTCGATGAGATCCGCGACGAGGCGCAGCGACGGATCGACCGGATAGATCCACGTGCCCCGGGCGATGAACTCTTTCAGGATGTCGTTCTGCGGCGTGGTGACCACGCGCTCGGCCGCCACGCCCTGCTTCTCGGCGACGGCGTAGTACATGGCGGTGATCGGCGCGGCCATGCCGTTGATCGTGAGCGACACGCTCACGCGGTCGAGCGGGATGCCGGCGAACGCTTCCTCCATGTCGGCGAGCGTATCGACCGCCATCCCGACCCGACCGACCTCGCCTTCCGCCTTGGGATCGTCGGAGTCGAGGCCGAGCTGCGTCGGCAGGTCGAACGCGACGTTGAGCGCATCCTGCCCGTGCGCCATCAGGTACTTGAATCGGGAATTGGTCTCCGCAGGCGTGCCGAAGCCGACGTACTGGCGCATCGTCCAGAGCCGGTCGCGGTACATGTGCTTGTGGATCCCGCGCGTGTATGGATACTCGCCGGGCCGCCCGATGTCGCGGTCGAAGTCGACACCCGCGACGTCCTCGGGACCATAGACCGGTGCGATCGGGAAGCCGGCGTGCGCTTTGATCTCTTTCATCGTGTTCTCCTGGACCTTATCGCTCGAGAAAGCGTGTGAGGTACCTCAGACGACCGCGGTCGACATCGAGCCCACGCGGCTCGAACGGGTACTCCCGGCGGTCGACCCACGGCGGAATCAACGCGGCGGCTCCTTCTTGAACGCCTTCACGATGTCGGGGAGCGGCGTCCCCATCGGGAACACGTGACGCACGCCCAGCTGCTTCAGCGCCTCGACGTCACGCGGAGGAATGATACCTCCGACGACCACCGCGATGTCGCCGGCCTCCTGGGCCCGCAGCCCGTCGATGATCCGGCGCGCCAGCAAGAGGTGGGCGCCCGAGAGCACCGAGAGACCGATGACGTCGACGTCCTCCTGGATCGCTTCCCGCACGATCTCGTCCGGCGTCCGCTTGAGTCCGGAATAGACCACCTCGAATCCCGCGTCGCGGAGCGCGTGGGCCACGACCTTGGCGCCCCGATCGTGGCCGTCGAGCCCGGGCTTGGCGATCAGCACCTTCATGCCGGACGGAACGCCGGCAGCCAGCGCGCGTTGCCGTTCGGGTCGTCGGCGACCCTGAGGGGCGACACGCGGACGGCCTGGCCGATCGCCACCTTCGCCGGCTCGGCGTCGACCAGGATCGAGAACACGCGGAGGCCGTCGATCTTCACGATCGCGAAGACGCGCGGGCCCGCGAAGCCGTCGGGCAATCCCACCTCCTGAATCGTGAACGCGTGGATCGTGCCCTCACCCGACAGGTCGACCCAGTCGAACGCGTCCGAGCCGCATTCACCACAGAACGCGCGCGGCGGCCAGGCGAGTCGCTTGCAGCCCGCGCACCGTGTCGTCGCCAACCGCCCGGCGGCGAGCCGCGCGTAGAACTCGTGGAGCTTCGTGTGCTCCGCCGACTCCAGCGGAAACGGATCGGTGGCCCGGAAGTAGCTCACGTCGTCTCCCGCCGGCGCCGGAGCTGACGGAGCAGGTCGCGCACCTTGGCGGTCTCGAACGCCTCCCGCCGATCGCCCGCGTAGTCGAAGAAGCCGCGCCCGGTCTTCGGGCCGAGCTCGTTGCGTGCGATTTTCTCCTCGACCAGCCGCGCGGCGCGAAAGCGATCGTCGCCGAGCGCCTTGGCCAGGAATCCGCTCGCGCGGTGGAGGATGTCGACGCCGCCCCAGTCGATGAACTCGAAGATGCCGACCGTCGCGTAGCGAAACCCCATGCCGGCCTTGAAGGCGCGATCCACATCTTCAGGAGTCGCCACGCCTTCTTCGACCAGGCGAACCGCCTCGTTCATTAACAGGGCCTGCATCCGGGGTCCGATGAATCCGGGCGAGTCCGCGCAGCGCACGGGAACCTTGCCGAGCTTCTCGAGGACGGCGATGGTCCGCTCGACGACCGTGCTCGCGGTCGCCTGGCCGGGCACGACCTCCACGAGCGGGATGATGTGCGCCGGGTTCAGCCAGTGGACGACGAGGAAGCGCTCGGGGCCCCGGACCGCGTCGGCCATGTGCTTGGGCGAGATCGTGGAGCTGGTCGAGGCGATGATCGTCTCGGGCGAGACGGCCGCCGACACTCGCTCGAGAACGTCGCGCTTGAGGTCGACGAGCTCGGGCAGCGCTTCCTGCACGAACCCGCAGCCCTCGAGGCCCTCGAGCCCGGTCCGGTCGTCGATTCGGCCGAGCGCCGGCTCGACCTCGGCGCGCTGGATCACACCCTCCTCGGCCATCAACGTGAGGTCTCGGCGGACCTCGCGTCGCGCATCGGCGAACACCGCGGCGGCGCCGTCGGCCGGACGAGTCTTGACGTCGACCAGGGACACGCGGCTCCCGCCGAGGGCGAAGGCGAGCGCGATCTGGCGCCCGATCCTTCCCGGCCCGAGGACCGCGACGTGCTTCATCGACGCTCGCGGCCGTAGATCATGACCACGTGCTCGCCCATTCCGCTGTTGTTGTGCGTGAGACCGACCGACGCGTCCGGGACCTGGCGGGCGCCGGCCTCGCCGCGGAGCTGAGCGAACACCTCGGCCGCCTGCGCGACGCCGGTCGCGCCGAGCGGATGTCCGCAGCCCATGAGTCCGCCGCGCGGGTTCACCACGACGTCGCCGCCGTAGTCGCTTCGACCGTCGGCGACGAAGGCGCCGGCCTCACCCTTCCGGCAGAACCCGAGCTCCTCGTACGCGATCAGCTCGGCGATCGCGAAGCAGTCGTGGACCTCGGCGACGTCGACGTCCTGCGCCCGCACTCCCGCCATCCCGTAGGCCGACTGCGCCGCGCGCGCGAGCGCGGGCCAGTGCGCGTAGTCCTCGTGCAGCGACGTCAGCTGGAACCCGTCGAGCGCCTGGCCGGTGCCGCGGATCCACACCGGGTGGTCGGTGAGATCGCGCGTGCGCTCCTCGGACGCGACCAGCACCGCGGCGGCCCCGTCGGTGATCGGCGAGCACATGAAGAGCCGGAGCGGCGAGGAGATCATGCGCGAGCCGAGCACCTGCTCGAGCGTGGCGCCCCGCTGAAAATGCGCGTTGGGGTTCTTCGAGGCGTGCGTGTGGTTCTTCACGCCGACCATCGCGAGCTGCTCCTCGGTGGTTCCGTACTCCGCGATGTGGCGCTGCGCGGCCAGCGCGAAGCAGGGCGGCGCGGTGAGCCCGAACGAGGCCTCCCACTCGCGATCGACACCCGTCCCCATGTTCAGGATCGCCTCGTCGCCGTTCGGCTGGTTCAGCTTCTCCACGCCGAGCACCATGACGAGATCCGCCAGTCCGGCGGCGATGAAGGCATAGGCATAGCGAATGCCGACCGTGCCCGAGGCGCACATGTGCTCCGTGCGCGCGCTCAAAGCGCTCGGCCTGATCCCGAGGGCCTCGGCGGCCATCGACGAGATGTGCGACTGGAACGCCGTCCGCTCCGGCATGACCGACCCGACGACGAGACCTTCGACGTCCTTGGGCTTGACCGCCGGTATGCTGTCGAAGCACGCCTTGCCGGCCTCCCAGATCAGGTCGCGATAGCTCGCCTTCCGAACACCGAACTTCGAGACCCCCGCTCCGATCAGGGCGACGTTTCTCATGACCGCCTCTCAGATCCCCACCGACATCCCGCCGTCGGCGAAGATGACCTGCCCGGTGATGAACGCGGCATCCTCCGACGCGAGAAACACGTGAACCCCCGCGATCTCGTCGGGCGACGCGATTCTCCCGACCGGCACCTGGGCGATGATGCGCTCCCGGATCGCCTCCGGGACACCGGCCAGCATCGCCGTCATGACCGGCCCCGGCGCGATCGCGTTCACGGTCACGCCGTACTTGGCGTATTCGAGCGCGAGCGTCTTCGTGAGCCCGATGACGCCCGCCTTCGACGCCGCGTAGTTCGCCTGCCCGATGTTGCCGAGCGAGCCGATGGACGAGGTGTTGACGACCCGGCCCCAGGCCCGCTCGCGCATCCCCGGAAGCGCCGCCTGGGCGCACAGGAACGTGCCCTTGAGGTTCACCGACAGGACCGCGTCCCACTGCTCCTCGGTCATCTTGGCGGCCATCGCGTCGCGATTGATCCCGGCGTTGTTGATCAGGATGTCGAGCCGGCCGAACGTCCGGGTGACGTCCTGCACGATCCGCTCGCAGTCGGCCTTCTTCGTCACGTCGCCCGGCAGCACCAGCGCCTTCGCGCCGGCCGCGCGGATCTCGCCGGCGACGGCGTCGAGCCCTTCGGGCTTCGCGTCGTTGATCGCGACCGTCGCGCCTTCGCGCGCGAACCGACGCGCCGTCGCGGCGCCGATCCCGCTCGCCGCGCCCGTGACCAGCGCGATCCTGTCCCGGAGCTTCACCCGCGCCTCCGCATGAGCACGTTCTCCTCGTAGGTGCAGACCACCTCGCCGCGCTGATTCTTCACCACGACGTCGAAGGTCACGACGCCGCGGTCGCCCTTGGCGGACTCGCGCGCCTGCTTGACCGTCATCTCGGTGTTGATGGTGTCGCCGAACTTCACCGGCGCGGTGAACCGCAGCCGATCGAGCCCGAGGAGCGCCAGGGCCGTGCCCTCGAACCAGCCCGAGAGGTTCTGCTGCCCGTTGGACACCGCGAGAGTCAGGATACCGTGAGCCACGCGGGCCCCGAACGGCGTTTGCGCGGCGAACACCTCGTCGGTGTGCAGCGGGTTGAAGTCGCCGGTCAGGCCCGCGAACCGCGAGACGTCGCCGCCCTCCACCGTGCGGCGGCCGGTCACGAGCACCTCGCCGACCTTGAAATCCTCGAAGAAGCGTCCGCGTGATTGCATCGTTCCTCCCGTCAGGGGGCTACGTGTTCAGGCGAATGCCGGGCCCCGGTCCCAGTCGAGATCGCGCCCGATGATCACGCGCAGGATCTCGGAGGTGCCGCCTCCCGGCAGGAGGAAGCGCGCGTCCCGGAAGTAGCGCTGGACCGGATACTCCATCGCGAGACCGTAGGAGGCGAAGATCCGGGCCGCTTCGTCCGTGATCTTGACCGCGGTCTCGGAGGCGAAGAGCTTCGCCATCGCCGCCTCGCGCGCGATGCTCCGCCCCGCGTCGAGCCGTGCCGCCGCCTGATAGGTCACCAGGATGGCGGCGTGGAGCGAGGTCAGCATGTCGGCGAGCTTGAAGCCGATGGCCTGGTGCTCCACGATCGGCTTGCCGAAGGCGGTCCGCTCGCGCGCGTAGCCGAGCGCGGCGTGGTACGCGGCGCGGGCCAGCCCGACGGAGATCGCGGCCGTCATCACCCGGATCTCCGAGAGAATGGTTCCGATCTTCTCGACACCGCCCGTCTCGCCGCCCAGGAGGTGCTCGGCCGGCACCTCGACGTCTTCGAGGAGGATCTCGCCGGTCACCGAGCCGCGCACCGACATCTTCTCGATCGCCTTGCCGAGCGTGATCCCGCGCGTCGCCGAACGGTCGACCAGGAAGAGCGCGATGGACTTCATGCCGCGCTCGTCCGACGTCTTGGCGGCCACCGTCAACAGGTCGGCCACCGGCGCGCTGGTCACCCACGTCTTCGTGCCGCGCAGGACGTATCGG
>Ga0075434_100005149_pt1 | contig 11874 bp, 9 predicted proteins | sample RhiMethybrSRZTD3_FD_75298 | JGI IMG/M metagenome (GOLD analysis project Ga0075434, IMG submission 75298) | Populus rhizosphere microbial communities from Tennessee, USA - Rhizosphere MetaG P. TD hybrid SRZTD3 | ecosystem: Host-associated > Plants > Roots > Rhizosphere > Soil | place: USA... | reverse complement strand
ATCGTCAGTTTTAATATTCTTATTATTTGTCTCATTATCATCATTTGTTTTCATATCAACTGGCTTTTGTGCTAGCTGATTATAACGCAAGTTATCCTCATCATTTACAAAAATGAATCTTCGAATTATTAGAAGGAGTACAACTGCAACCGGTATTATTGTAAAGAATGTGGTACGCCAACCGTAATTTTGAATTATAATTCCTCCAACGGCTAGTCCAATTACTGCACCTGATGCAAACATAGATGTGATTACACCTTGGCCGATTGAAATTTTTTCTCTTGGAAATTTGTCTCTTACTATACCAAATGCAATCGGAAACATTGACATGCCTATTCCTTGTATTGCTCTAGCTATTAGCATAAAGAATATGTTTGAAGAGAAGCCGGCTAAACACACGCCTACAGCGTAGATTACCATTATAATCAATAGCATTTTTTTTCGTCCATAGATATCTGACAACTTACCGGCTATAGGAGTCATAACAGCACCTGATACAAGGTAGGCAGTAAGAATCCATGAAGACATGCTATATGACACTGCGAAATCCTTGATCAAGTCTGGAATAGCGGGGATCAACATAGTTTCTGCATACATTACCATAGTTGCAATGCAGCTCAGTATGGCTAGCACCTTCCATGCAGACGCAGGGATACTCACTTGGTTTGAGGAATGGTGTATCTTAGAGGTTTGAATACTGTCATCGGTAACACCACTGTTCTTAGTTTTTTTGTAACGCAGTATTTTCATTTCAGAACTTTTCCCTTGAGAATTAAGTTTTTTTATTTTTTCTCTTGTTTATCGATGGTAAGGTAGTGGAAATGGTAGTACCTGGTGTCGTTGAGTTATTGATGGCAATATTAGTGACAGGAGAAGAAATGTTGTTAGAGGTCTTATCCTTCGTATCCATGGCATTATTTTCTGCATTAGCAGAACTAACGTTGAATTCAGCTCTAAGATTATACCATATTTTATCTAAAGCTGCTCTCATGATATTGAGATCTGTATCTGATATCTCCTTCACTGAGACTTGTCTTACTTTTGATGCGCATTGCACCATTCTTTCCCATAATGCATCTGCTTTGTCTGTACGATAAATTCGATTATTTCGTCTATCAGAAGGATCTACTTTTCTTATCACTAACTCTTCCTTCTCCATCTTATCTATAATCGGTATAAGAGTAGGACTCTCTAACCCTAATTTATCGGCAATCTCTTTTTGTGTCAGACCATTATTCTTCACAAGCATAACTATTACTTTCCATTGGCCAACGGTAATACCAACCTGGTCATGTAATTCCGAATCGAGGGCTTTGACAAAGGCCTTTGCTGTTCTATTAACTATAAACCCAATACTATTTTCAAAATCGTATTCTTGCATACCACTAATACTAATCATTAGTAATCTAATTATTAGTATTTAAATATTTAGTGCATGTCGGTAGATGTAGTAGACGTCATCTATGTAACTAATAATAAATACAGATGCTTCTAAGAGACACTTAGATCTTGTGTAGTTCGTTTGTCAACTTAGAGTGTTTAACTTCAAGCGCTTAGGACTGTGGACAGGCAAACTGAACGAGAATGTAGCGCCATTATCACCATTGACACCCTTATTATTATTATTCTGCCCGTTACCATCTCCAAGCCAAATCTTTCCTCCATGACTTTCGATTATATTTTTAGATATGAATAATCCTAAGCCTGTACCAGATTGTGATTTGGTAGCAAACTTGGTGAATAGCCTTGGTAATATTTCAGGATCAACCCCACTTCCAGTATCCTTTACAGTAACAATAATTTCTTGACTTTTGGCATCGTCGCTGAGATCCTGCTCCTTTTTTCCATCCACAACTACAGTTATAGTACCTGCCTTTGTACTTTTAACTGCATTATTAAGAAGATTTGAAATTACTTGGCTAATCCTATCTTTATCAGCATTTACGAAAATTTCATCCGTGAGCTCGTTTTCTACATTGGTCCCATTTGAAATGAATTCTAATTTTATATCTTTATTCTCTCTGGCGATGTGATTTCTGAAATCTATAATAATATTAATGACGAGGTTGTTAAGATCGAAATATTCTTTTTTTATCAATAGTGACTGCGTTTCTATTTTGGTAACATCCAAAATGTTCTCTGCAAGTCTACGCAACCTTCTGGCGTTTCTGATTATAACATCTATTAGCTCGTCTTGCTGCTGCCGTTGTTTTTGTAGTTGACCCTCTCCTGCCCTGTCGCACGTACCTCCGGCTCGCGGATCTAGCTTTCTACTATTTTTAAGATGCTCAGCTAAGCTAATAATTGGTTGGATAGGAGTTTTCAATTCATGAGCTGCTACATTGATAAATTCCTTCTGCATTTTGTCATGCATTGTTAGCTGCTCGTTAGCTAATGCAAGTTGTTTGTTGGATTTGTCTAATTCTTCAGTTCTTCTTTTTACCTCCATATCTAGTGAACTAGTCCATTTTATGAGGAGAATTATTAGAACTGATATTGCAGCAATAGTACTTCCAAGAAGCATAAACATCTTTGAATTTTCAGTAGCTAGTAGCCCCTTCATCTGTGACGTGATTTCGGTGGTTGGCGTTATTACTTGAATGAAATAAATTGGCTCACCGTTTACGAATATAGGATACTGAGTGTTTAATCTCTCACCTCTTCCATAATCGTACACCCCAAAACCAGAATTTCCTGCTAGTAGATTACGTGTCAAGTTATTCAGGGTAGGATTGTGATGTATAAATTGCTGTGTATAATTTCCAAAAAAATTCTCTCCTACGAACGTCTTGCTCAGGCCGTTTGCTAGCATTGTTCCATACTTATTATATGCAACTAGGAATTGTGAAGGTATATTCCCAAATTGTGCATATTGTGAGAAAAATAGTGTAGAGGGTATGGATGTTGCAATTAATCCCATATACTGACCAGTTTCCCTGCTAACTATCGGATAAGATATGAAAATTGTGTATGTGTCTTGCCTATCAAATCCATCCGAAAATACAGGTCTTAATGTGAGCTTTGTATTCCCGACCCATCCTCTGAAAGAATAGTCTGCGCCCAAGTTAGACTGTGAACCTGACTTTGAATAGCTTATTGTTAAAATATTATCTTTATCTAAGACAAACAACCCATCAATTATGCCCTTAAACTGAGAGTACTTGTCACCCACCATTTTTTTTGCATTGTCATTGTAAATAGCTTGCTGTAGATATAGCGAGTTTGCCAATCCATCAAGCATACTAACCACCAGGTTCATGTCCGAACCTATGTGCATCGAGATACCTTGTGTGGATGATATTTGACGTTGTTTTTGTTGCAAAAACAAATTTTCCTTAATGTCCTGCTCTGTAATGCTCTGGATGTAAACTAATAAACCAAATGAAAAGATAATAATTAAAATTATAGAAATGGTTCCTATTTCCCTCATCCTTTTAGAGAAAATGTTCATATCACCGGCTGGTCCTAATTGTAACTACTGGTCAGAATCTAAAAAACTTTTGTTATCATAATAGTTTTTCTTTGTACTACTTCTTATTTCTTCATTAACTCTAACAAATCCCTTTTGAGTTTACATTGCAAATTGTTTTGGCTTTTTAAAGCATAGTAAAATGATCTTTATGCGACCTATCGTTGAGGGTTGAAGATAATTTTATCAAAAGATTTCATTGCGCTTGGTAGTTGCTCTATCAAGTCGGTCGCAACAATATGCAGCCCTAGTTTCCGATGAGCTAAATTTCCTGCCATTCCAGTTAGATACACTCCTGTAAGCGATGCGGAAAAAGCATCCGATGTTTTTGAAAACAAACCTGCTACCACACCAGAAAGTACGTCACCACAACCACCTACCGTCATTGCAGGAGTGGTTCTCCTGATCACTGCTATACGTTTCTGCTGTCCTAGTGTATTGTGACCGTCACAAATAATATTATAATATCCTTTGAGAATTATTGTAATGCCATATTTTTTTGCAATACTGTATACATTTAATGCGTGTTCCTCAAACATAGTTCTCGTTGTTATTGTTGACCTTGCAGTTAACATCTTATCGTGATTCTGCCGTTCCTGAAACATTCTTTTGTACTCTCCTATATGTGGAGTAACTATTGTGTTAGTTCCCGAGATAGAGTCGAGGACTTCTGGTATAAGGGCAGACGCGTCTAGTATTAGCTTTGATCCATTTTTTATAAATTCTTTTATGATGTATATCAAAGAATCTGGGGCTGCTATTTTCATGCCCATTCCTATCGCTATAGCTTGTGGTTTTTTGGGGAGCATCTTCAATACGGATTTTGCTGAACCTAAAGTAAGGTCATCGCGAGGGAATGGCAATACAATGATATTTGGTGAAAACGACCTGATCGCTGAAATGTTTGACTTTGGAATTGCCGTGTAAATAAGGTCCACGCCGGAGCGTAAAGCTGCTAAGCTGCTAAGCAAAGGGGCTCCATGATAGGTCCCGCTTCCCCCAACGACTAGAACGATACCATTATCTCCCTTTCTTGACGAGGCCAGACGTGGAGGTAGTATCTGTTGAATGAGATGAGGTGTGACTGAAATTATTTGTTTTTTACTTATAGCAGGCACGTACATGCTTCAAATGCAATTTAGATAAATTTTGTTATTGTTATTGTTAATCTCATCGCGCATTTAAATTATGAACATGGTACCGCGCTTGATCCGGCAATTATTACGATTTATAGTTGCTTGATGGTAGTCTTAGCTTTATCATTTTTATTTGGAAATTCCTTTACACATGTCATAGCCATCATCATCTCATTGATATTTTTCGATTATCATTACAGATATAGAACGCATTCGCTGGAGTATGTATGTATAAAGACTTCAATATAGTAAGTAGTATTCAGAAGGCCCGCAGTTTTTGCATTAAACTCTCCATGTTCTGTCAATACAGATATAATAAAAAGCTAAGAAACTATATCAATAAGAAGACATGTTACAAAGGGGTTACATTATCTTAATCACAGGAGCAGCACTACTAATTGCTGGCATAGTGATTTCTATGATTTGGGCTGGTTCGTTCGCTAATTCCTTTCTTCGTCAGGGCATGATTCTAAATGATGTTGCACTAGCTCCCTCAGCGTCAGGTAAAAACACAATACGAGTGACGGATATTGCTCATCCAATAGCGTTGCAAGTACACTTTGAATCTCAAGATAGTAATAGTAATAGTTCTCAGAATGAAAAGACATCTAATAATACTCCAGTTGGTCGTCATGTGAGTTTAAATGAGGTAGTAAAGGATCCAGCCGATAAGATATTAAGCAATACCACGTTTTCAAGGCAGTTCTTTACAACATTAAGACCTACAGCCCAAGGAACGTACACTTTGATAATTTCAAATTTAGGTTCGGACACAATCAAGGTAGGCGCATTGTTTGGCCCTGCCACTTTTCTAAACGAAGAAAATCAAATCAATTTTGATATATTGGGTGGAGTCATAGCAGGATTATCGGCAGCAGTCCTAGGAATACTAGCACTAATAGCAGGCATTATTGTTTTAATATTAGATAGAAGAAAAGGAGCAAAAGGAAAAGAACCAGTTACAATGAGATAAAATTAGTGAGGCAGCCATGGAACTGCAAAACAAGTTTTGTTGGTATCAATAGCGTCCACGATGTAGAAGCTCAATATAAAGTGAGACGCAATTACAATGGTAATTTCCAAGATAAAAAGCTCTTTTACCTCTCTTAACTTCATGATTAATTCCAGCGATATAATGTCGTATTGAATTGATCTAGTCCACTATTTGATAAAGCTTCATTGATATCCTTTTATTACATACATTTAGAATATATCATCAAGTAAGCGTTTGCTTGGTCGACATTAATATAGTTAGTCAGCTCTTTGAATTTTTTAATGATTTTGGTTACATTGGTATATTTCTTATCAGTTTTGTGGGAAGTATAATCGTTTTTGTTCCGATTCCGTATTTCCCAATTTTAATTACGGCAGCATTTAACAAACAACTAGATCCTAATCTCATTTGTGTATCGAGTGCAGCAGGAGCACTTGCAGCCAAAATCATAATATTTTATGCTAGCTTTTATGGCAGAAGCATCATAAAAACCAGTACCAAAAAACGAATGGCACCGTTAGAAAGGCTGTTGAATAGATATGGCTGGCTCGGGGCTTTCATAGCCGCGCTAACACCTATTCCAGATGACCTTGTATACATTCCATTAGGTATTGCCAAATATAGTCCATGGAAATTCGCGACTGCGACCTTTTCTGGTAAATTGATACTAAACGAAGTTATAGTATGGGGAGCAGTAATTTTAGGAAGACCATTTATTGAACGTTATTCAGGTTCTACTTCACAGAATCCATTGTATCTTATCATTGGAGCAATCAGCGCTATCATAATTTTAGGTGCCATACTGTACCTATTTCTAAAGATTGATTGGGGCAAAGTTATCGGAAAATGGTTTCCTTGGACCACATTAGAAAATGACGAATCAAAGAAACCATTGAAAAATAGGAACGATGAAGATGATCAGCATAATCATAATGATGGTAAGACATAGCACATACTTAGACATGGCAAAGATACTTAGACATGATACGAGACATGTTAAGACATAGCACACCATATGATAAGACATTGCACATACTTAGACATTCCAAGTGCAACCGAATTCATTCTTTCAGCCTACTTTATGTGTATTATTTATATTTTTCAGATAATGATGATATAGTACAACATGAGTGAATATGAAAATTTAAGGACTGCTGATATTGTGGCAGAAGCGTTAATTGACTGGAATGTAAATGTTATTTTTGGACTACCCGGTGATGGCATTAATGGTTTTATTGAAGCTTTAAGACAGAGGCAAAACAAAATCAAATTCATATTAGTAAGACACGAAGAATCGGCCGCCTTCATGGCTTGTGCTTACGCAAAATACACAGGAAAACTTGGCGCTTGCGTCGCAACGTCAGGTCCAGGCGCGATACATCTCTTAAACGGCTTATATGATGCAAAAGCGGATAGTATACCTGTTATAGCGATTACTGGCAGCACATACTCTGATTTGATGGGTTCTAATTATCAGCAGGATGTGAACCTCTTACAATTATTTTCCGATGTTTCAGTATACAACAATATGGTAAACGAACCAGAACATGCCGAAATGGCAGTGGATCTTGCATGCAGGAGTGCTCTAGGACGCAGAGGAGTTAGTCATTTAACAATTCCTATAGATGTTCAAGAGCAAAGACTGCATGGTAAATATTCAAGACATAAAGTTCCAGGTCATACATCAGACGTTTTCACTTATGATGCGATTCCAAAATCTGAGCTACTACAAAAGGCCGCTGATATACTCAACGCAGGAGAGAAGGTTGTAATACTAGTAGGACAAGGTGCACTTGCCGCCTCTGACGAGGTGACTGCTGTTTGCCAAAGATTGGGCGCCCCAGTCATAAAGGCGCTATTAGGTAAAGCAGTGGTTCCAGACGATAGTTCATATAGTCTTGGTGGAATAGGTCTTCTTGGAACTGAACCTGCTACTGATGCTATGAATGAGGCAGATACGTTACTCATGGTTGGAACATCTTTTCCATACATAGACTACCTTCCAAAACCAGGACAGGCAAAAGGAATCCAAATCGATATTATACCAGAAAGAATTGGATTGCGATATCCTGTTGATATAGGATTAGTAGGAGACGCCAAGCTCACATTAGCTGCATTACTTCCGTTGCTAAATGAAAAATACAATGGTCTTGACTTTTTAAAGTCAAAACAGCGTGCAATGAAAAGTTGGAACGACCTATTAAAAGAACAGAGTTCCAGGACCGATATTCCTATCAAACCCCAAGTTATTGCGGCTGCTGTATCTGAAGAATTAGAACAGAATGCAATAATATCAGTTGATAGCGGCACTATTACTAGTTGGGCAGCTCGTTATATCAACATCAAAAAAGGAATGAAATTTTCACTATCAGGTAGCCTTGCGAGTATGGCTTGTGGATTGCCTTATGCAATAGCAGCGCAGGTTGCATTTCCAGAAAGACAATCGGTAGCTTTTGTCGGAGACGGTGGTTTCAGTATGCTTATGGGTGAATTTGCGACAGCAGTTCAATATAACCTGCCAATTAAGGTGATTGTAATAAAGAACAATACCTTAGGTATGATTAGATGGGAGCAAATGGCTTTTCTTGGAAACCCCGAATATGGCGTAGAGTTTACACCAATAGATTTTGCTGCATTTGCTCATGCTTGTGGCGGCAAAGGGTATTCTATTAGAGACCCTAGGGAAGTGAAAACGATCATGCACGAAGCGATGTCACAAAGAAAACCGACCATAGTTGAAACATATGTGGATCCATTTGATCCCCCGATGCCGCCAAAAGTAGAAATGGAATTTATTAAAAAATTAGCAGAGTCATTTGCGAAGGGACAGCCATATGCTAGAAGAATTGGATTGACATTGTATAGAAATCAGATCCATGAGAAATTTAGAGGATTGCACCATCATGAAGTGTCTAAACAAGAATAGGCTACGATTATAGCTTAATTCTCATAGAGGTTAAACAACTATATATGCTACTGTCATGGGCACTTTATTATCATCATCAACCTAAGAGGAGTCTGCTCTTTTGATCTTGGAACCATATTTGGGACAAAAAGTTTCCTTATGTCTAGTCTCACAGCTACTACAAGAATAGTTCAATCATGGAGAGAGAGGAAGAGTATGAAAAATCTCCGGCAGGGCGACTGTTAAACCTGATACTCATTCTCCTTACAATTTTCTTTCTAAAATAAATATTCAATAAAATAAAAGCTGCTATCGCAAGCGGTATAGACAAAGCCAAAGGAATATAGAATATATTAGCAAAGATAATGCCTAGTGATATTCTACCCATATCAATCTTTTTGGTAAATATTGTTGTCCACTCGTACTCAATGAATCTAAGCCGAGCTATAGAGTAGCTGGTTCCTCAAATATTGATTTATTTATTCACTTATTGGTTGTCGTTACTGATTGCAGAGTTGTCAGTGTAGATATTAGTAATTTTACATGTCTTGGTTTCGACGGACATCATCCCACCAGAGCAATCTCCTGACCTTGTTGAATTGTAGCCTGCTGGTCCTTGTTCTGTAACGCTATACATCCCCATTTGCAATTTTACAGCCGTACCCGATGAACTGCCCTGAAAGGAGCTAGGAGAAGGGTTATTGCCATGTACAGTAATTGCAAAATCTGATGGTTTCGCATTAATCTTAGCACCATCAAGATTAATAACATTGTTTATTACTATTAAAGTACCATGTATCTGGTTCGTGGTGGACGTCAAATTGGTGCTATCATTTTTATCATCTGTGGTATGATTTGTCATGTCAGTAGCGGATGGTCTTTCCGCATAGGATGGTACTAGCATTGCATATTTTTCAATAAATCGTATAGGCACATTTGTAACTAAAGTCGTGAAAGTTGCCAATATACAGGCAGGTAGAAACAAGACCAATGCCAATAAAGCATTCAGCCTCAAGAGAAATCGTATCACATCTTACACTGTCATGGCTGATCTATTTTTCCTTTTCTAGGATCAAACGATTTGATATAACGATGGCATCTATTCTATTCTATTTTATTCCTACACAATCTGAACTAACATATTATAAGTTAGCATATGAAGCTCCGGCTGTGTTGACTGATTAGAAATTTAACTTTGCTTAGAAAAAAGTTAAATTAATCTTTAGACCAAACCAAATCTTTTCTTCGTTTAAGATTTGAATTCATTTTTTATTATTTAGCTGCACTTCGTCCAGATGCTACTTTGCGACAGAATAACTTCCAGTCAGGATATCACGACACTGTAAAACTCCGCCCTGTATGATAATGCAATTATCTGGAACCTTCATCTCGCTATTAGACGACGAGGATCCATTTACTCCACTTTGCATGAATTTCATCGCCTGATTTGCATCTAAAGTACCCATATCTTTCATCCCTAGCATAGCAAATTGCAAATATGCAAGATTCATCTGGGTAAATGCAGCTGTAGTATTACCTTTCATCAATGCTTCATTAGCTGCCATAAGATGTATCTTTGCCAATTCAGACATGGCTAGCTCCATAGTGTTCTTGCTGACGTCGTTACTGCTGCTCGTAACATTTGAGCCATTCATCTGTGCCAGGGCAGAATTCACTGTGAATCGTGTTGTGTCTGCGTACTTTACTATAAATAACAGTATGGCAGCTGAAATACAAAGAGACATTGATAAAACGACGAATTTTGTAACCATACTATTCTGCGATGATAAATATGTAGTATATAAGGTTGCTTAAAGTATATGTTAATAATATCATTTAGAATTTAGATTTATATGTGGCAGCGAGCATATTGAAAAGAAGCGATTGCTAGTAAATGGGTGAACAAATGTTCTGTTTCTGCGTTAACAGCGCATACCCATGAGTATAGAAGCAACCAATGATTGAATGCAAGGTAGCTGGCTTATTTTTCGTACGTCTCTATGCCTTGACTTTTTTACATAATAACCAAAAGTCAAAATTGTAACTTGGTAATACAAATATTATATAAAATACATTATACTTTATTGCATGGCAGGGCTAACAAAAAATAAGCTGAGCAAAGATAAATTTATCGAGTATTTAAACGAAATACTGTCTGCTGAAAATGCAGTAGTAGAAAGATTAAACAAAAGGATACAAGAAACTCAATTTGAGGAATCGAACAAAATCTTACGGAAAGAGTTAGAGGAAGAAACGAATCACCAAAGCAGGTTAAGAGATCTTATTTCTGAATATGGAGGCATACCTACTAATACTAAATCAGAATTATTGTCCTTAAACTACGCAACGGGTCAAACGATAGACATAACCGACAATAGCGTAGCGAGTGACAACAAGATAAGGTCTGTGCTACAAGGTAATGACAAATATAATTCTACTAGCTCAAATGGTATAGATAACCAATTGCAGTCTGAGATACTGAGAACTAAAGAGGATGCAATGATAAAGAATGCAGAAATATTAGGATATAAAATTGTATTAAACTTGAGCGAAAAAATCAATGCGAGAAAAGCAGCGAGCATACTAAAGAAAAATATCGAGGAAAAAGAATCGATGTATAATAGATTAATATATTCAGTTTCCAGAATGGTTAAATCGACAAATGGCTACAGCAATAAAAAGAATGAGCATCATGGAGATGCATTTCAAGTAGGATCTGCGATAGCTGATATTTTAACTTCATATTGGAATTCAAAACAAGACCCATCTAAAGTATACATATTTAATAGAAGGGTGCATCATGGAGCAATTGGTGCTTTGCTTGGCTTGTCTACTTTATACAAGAAACAACCAATGATTACAGGCATTTTGTCTGGATTGGGTGCAGGTCTTGCAAAAGACGATTACAATGATGTTAAAGAGTGGTTTTTATTCAAGAAAAGAGATGATGATGAACAGACCCAATGATCCAATGAGATAGTATATGATAATAATATGATGATAATATATGATTATTTTATACATTGAGATACAATATCACAAGACAGCTTAATTCAGGCGCTTTTGGGATAGTCTATGAAATACTAGGAGACGATAATATGACATATGCTCTGAAGGAGCTAAAGGATTTGGATGAAATTCATAAGCGGCGTTTTCAGAGAGAAATCGCGATACTAGCTCAATTAAATCACCCAAATATCGTAAAAATATTCAGGTGGAATATTGGAGGAGATCCCCCTAATTTTAGCCCCTATTATATAATGGAGTATCTAAGTGGTGGATCTCTTCGAGAACATATAGATGAAAGATTCAGTACCAACAATGAATATGTTTTTGAGAGAAGATGGACCATCAACAGAATCATTCTGCC
>Ga0075434_100005148_pt1 | contig 11875 bp, 7 predicted proteins | sample RhiMethybrSRZTD3_FD_75298 | JGI IMG/M metagenome (GOLD analysis project Ga0075434, IMG submission 75298) | Populus rhizosphere microbial communities from Tennessee, USA - Rhizosphere MetaG P. TD hybrid SRZTD3 | ecosystem: Host-associated > Plants > Roots > Rhizosphere > Soil | place: USA... | reverse complement strand
TCGCTGCGGCCCCCGCGGGCTCGCCGGGCACGCGACCTCGGCGAACGCCTCCCGCTCGGGGGCCTCCAGGCCGAGCCCGCTCGCGAGCATCGCGACGGTGTCGTGGTGGGGCCGGCGCCGCCACCCGCGCTCGAGCGCGCTGATGGCCTGCGCGCTGACCCCGGACCGCTCGGCCAGCGCGTCCTGGGTCAGTCCGGCTGCCACGCGGCTCCGTCGCAGCAGAGCGCCAAAGTCCACGTCGTACCAGCCTATGAACCGGCTGTCGTACACGCGTCGGACAATTCCGTACAGTCTCCGACCGACGTCGTACACTCGGCCGCGACCGGCGGCCGGCGGTGGAGGGGATGGCGGGACAGGACACGGCACGGCGCGGACGGCGGTTCGGAGACATGCTGCGCCGCCACCGGGTGGCCGCCGGGCTGTCGCAGGGGGCGCTCGCGGCGCGCTCCGGGATCAGCTCCGACGCGATCAGCATGCTGGAGCGCGGCGTCCGGTCGGCGCCGCGAGGCAGCACCGTCGCCCGTCTGGCGGAGGCGCTGCGCCTGGGCCCCGCCGACCGCGATGCCCTGGTCGCGGCCGCTCGCCGGCGCCCCGAGGCGGCGCCGGCGGCGGGCGAGCGCCCGCCCGAGCCTCGCGTGGGGATCGTCCCCGACCCGGTGCTCCACTTCGCCGGTCGCGAGGAGGAGCTGGCCTGGCTGGCCCGCGAGCTGCCGGCCCGCGGGCGCGTCGCGGTCCACGGGCTCGGGGGCGTCGGCAAGACCCAGCTCGCCGTGCGGTACGTGCACTGCCACCGCGACGACTACCCGGACGGCGTGTTCTGGCTGCGGGCCGACCAGGAGCACAGCTTCGTCGGCGACCTGGCCGGCCTGGCGTGGCGGCTCGGGCTGGAGGAGCGCGACGAGCCCGCGCAGGAGCTCCGGATCGAGGCCGTGCTGCGCTGGCTGCGCGCCAACGGTCGCTGGCTGCTGGTGCTCGACAACCTCGAGCCGGAGGTGGGGGAGGCGGTGCGCCGGTGGCTGCCGCCCGGGCTGCCCGGCCACCTGCTCGTCACGTCGCGGACGCCGATGTGGTCGGCTCGCCTCGTCGTGGAGCCGCTGGACGTCGAGGTCGCGACGCGCTTCCTGCTCCAGCGCACCGGCCAGGACGACGCCGGCGCGGCCCGCGACGTCGCGGAGACGCTCGGCTGCCTGCCGCTCGCCCTGGAGCAGGCGGCCGCCTACGTCACGGCCAGCGGCCGGGACCTCGCCAGCTACGCGGGCCTGCTGCGCGGGCGCCTGGTGGACCTGCTGCGCGAGGGCCGCGCCGAGGACTATCCCGAGCCGGTCGCCGGCGCGTGGCAGCTGTCCCTGGAGCGCGTCGAGGCCGAGCGGCCCGCGGCCGCCGACCTGCTCCGCCTCTGCGCGTTCCTGGCCCCGGACGACATCCCCGCCGGCGTCCTCGCCGCCGGCGCCCACGAGCTGCCCGGCGGGCTGCCGGGCGCGCTGGGGGACGACATCGAGCTGGACCGGACGATCGCCACGCTCCTGCGGTACTCGCTCGTGGGGCGCCGGAGCGACGAGCTGCGCGTGCACCGGCTGGTCCAGGTCGTCGTTCGCGAGTCGATCGCCGCCGGCCAGCGCGAGGCGTGGCTGGCGGCCGCCATCCGGCTGCTGCGGGCGACGTTCCCGCCGGAGGCGGAAGAGCACCCGGAGCAGTGGCCGCTGTGCGACCGGCTGCTGGCGCACGTCTGGGTCGTCGCCCGGCTGGCGGGCGACGGGCCGGTCGAGGCGCGGGCGCTGGGCTGGGTGGTGAACCGCGCGGCGATGTACCTCTGGGCTCGCGGCGCCGCCCGCCAGGCGCGGCCGGTCGCGGAGAGCGCGCTGCGCATCCGCAGGCGGGAGCTGGGGCCCGACGACCCCGACACCGCCGCGAGCCTCAACGACCTGGGCATCGTGCTCGCGGAGCAGGAGGACCTGGGCGCGGCCAGGTCCCTGTACGAGCGGGCGCTGGCCATCCGCGAGCGCGTCCTCGGCCCCGACCAAGTCGACACGGCCGAGAGCCACTTCAACGTCGGCGTCGCCCTCCTGGGCCTCGGCGAGCTGGCGGGGGCTCGGACGCACATCGAGCGGACGCTGGCGATCCGCCGCCGGACGCTGGGGCCCGACCATCCGCAGACGGCGATGACGATCAACTCCCTGGGCTCCGTCCTGCGGCAGCAGGCGACCTGGCCGGCGCGAGGCAGCAGCTGGAGACCGCGCTCCGCATCCAGGAGCGGACGCTGGGGACCGCTCACCCGCGGGTCGCGCAGAGCCTGGACCACCTCGGCTGGGTGCTGCGCGAGCAGGGCGACCTCGACGCGGCGAGACCCCTCATGGAGCGCGCGCACGCGATCTACGAGCGGGTGCTCGGACCCGACCACCCGTACGCGGCGAGGAGCCTCCACAGCCTGGCGCTGCTGACCAGGGACCAGGGCCGGCACGAGGCGGCGAGGCCGCTGCTGGAGCGGGCGGTGGCCACGCTGGACCGCACGCTGGGTCCCTACCACCGCTGGACGGTGGAGAGCCGCCGCGCGCTCCAGGCGCTGGAGCCGCCCTCCCCGACGAGCGCGCCGTTCAGTTAGGGCTCCCTCCCCCCCGTCGGTCGGGGGGAGGGAGGTCTCATCTGAACGGCATTGCCCCCACGGGGGAGGGAGACGGGCTCAGGCGATCCGGACCGCCAGGTCCTCGGCGGCACCGCTGAGGCGCGGGAAGCGCGTCATCACGTCGGGGTCGTGGCCGGGCACCACGACGGCGCCCCGCTCGCCGGCGAGGGCGTGCAGCAGGTCGTACGCGCGGTACATCGTGGCGACGTCGACCACGATCGAGAAGGGGCGGTCGCGCTCGAGCTCCTCGTAGAGGTGGACGGCGTCGGAGGCGAGCGCGACCGGGCGGCCGCCGGTCTCGACCAGGACGACGTGCTGGCCGGGTGAGTGGCCGCCCACCTCGATCGCCGTGACGCCGTCCGCCACCGCCGTCCGGCCGCCGATCGTCCGGACGCGCCCCTGGCGGCGCGCCTCGGCGACGCGCTCGATCTCCGCCGGCTCGACGTGCCGGGCGAACTGCCCCCGCGCGGCCATCGGGCCCGTCCAGAAGTCGAGCTCGCGCTCGGGCACCAGGAGCTCGGCGTCGGGAAAGGCGTCCAGGTTGCCGACGTGGTCGTAGTGGAGGTGCGTCAGCAGCACCCGCGACACCGCGCCCGGGTCGACGCCCAGGCGCGCCAGCGCCTCGCGCGGCGGGCACAGGCACGTCCGGCCCCGCCGGGCGGCCACCTCCGGGTCGAAGCCGGTGTCGACCACCAGCGCGCCGGCGCCCTCGCCGACGACCCAGAGGTAGTAGTCGAGGCTCTGCGGGCCGTCGGGCTCGCCGTAGTCCTCGTGGCGCAGGAAGAACGCGCTCCTGGTCGCCGCCAGCGTGCCGTACCGCACCGCGACCACGCGCGGCGTTGCCGTCAGATCCCCGAACGCGTTCGGTCCGTCCATCGCACCCCACCCGGAGCATAGGCGGCCGGAGGCCCCCGCCGCGCGGGAGTTGACAACGTCCCTGGCGGCGGCCAGGATTGTGGGAGCGCTCCCATTCACTGTCGCCGCGGAGGGCGAAACTTTCGATGTGGGAGCGATCTCACCAGGAGGAGGAGAGATGGTTGATTCGGGGGCTCGCAACGACCATCGGACGGGTCGCTGGCTCCTGGCTGCGGTGACGGCGGCCCTGGTGCTGGTCGGGCTGGTCGCGTCCCTGCGCGCGCAGCCCGCCGCGGCCGCCGACAGCCTGCGCACCCTGGCCACCGCCAAGGGCAAGGCGATCGGCACCGCGGTCCAGGCCAGCGCCCTGGCCAGCGACACCAAGTACTCGGCCGGCGTCGGCCGGGAGTTCAACTCCGTCACGCCCGAGAACGAGATGAAGTGGGACGCGACCGAGCCGTCGCAGAACCAGTTCAACTTCGCGTCCTCGGACGCCATCGTCAACTTCGCGATGGCCAACAGCGAGACGGTGCGGGGCCACAACCTCGTCTGGCACAGCCAGCTGCCGGGCTGGGTGACCAACAGCGGCTTCAACGCCGCCCAGCTGCAGTCGGTGATGCAGAACCACATCGCCGGCGTGGCCGGCCACTTCAAGGGCAAGATCACGGCCTGGGACGTGGTCAACGAGCCGTTCAACGAGGACGGCTCCTTCCGGAGCTCGATCTGGTTCCAGAACCTGGGCCAGGGCTACATCGCGACCGCGCTGAACGCGGCGCACCAGGCCGACCCGGCCGCCAAGCTCTACCTGAACGACTTCAACATCGAGGGCGTCAACAACAAGAGCACGGCGATGCTGAACCTGGTCAAGTCCCTCAAGCAGCAGGGCGTGCCCATCGACGGGGTGGGCTTCGAGAGCCACTTCATCCTGGGCCAGATCCCCGGCGACCTGCAGACGAACATGCAGCGCTTCATCAGCGCCGGCGTCAGCGTCTGGATCACCGAGCTGGACGTCCGCGTCACGTCGCTGCCGGCGACCCAGGCCAACCTGACGACGCAGGCGCAGAACTACACGGCGGTCACCAACGCGTGCCTGGCGCTGGCCGGCTGCGTCGGCATCACCGTCTGGGAGTACACGGACAAGTACTCCTGGGTGCCCGGCGCGTTCTCGGGCCAGGGGGCCGCCGACATCTTCGACCAGAACATCGACCCCAAGCCGGCGTACAACTCCATGGTCACGGCCTTCGGCGGCACCGTCGGCACACCCACGCCGACGCCGACGGGCACGCCGACGCCGACGCCCACACGGACGCCGACCCCCACGCCCACCCCAACGGCCACGCCGACTCCGACGCCGACCGGGACCGCGGGGACCGTCACCGCCACGCCGGCGGTCGCGTCCACGAGCCCGTGGTTCCTCGAGGAGGACGTGCGCCTGAACAACAGCGCGACGCTGACCGCGCTCACGGTCACGCTCGTGGTCCAGCGGACGAGCGGCTTCAGCTTCAGCGGCGAGTACAACACCGTGGGCGGCCAGATCCTGCAGAGCAACAGCAGCACGGCCTCGGCGGTGACGTACACGTTCACGCTCGCCTCCGGCCAGACGCTGTCCGCCGGGACCGGCCGGATCTTCGCGGGTCAGCTGAGCGGCACCGGCACGACCCACTCGACGACGGCCGACACGTTCACCGTCACCGCCACGTCGGGCGGCACGACGACCACCACGTCCGGACACTTCTAGCCAGCGAGGGGGGAGGGGGCGGCTGCCGCCTCCCCCCGTTGCGCTACCTTGGTGCGGCCGCCCATGCCCGCAGCCAGGCTGGTCCTCTGGGACATCGATCTCACACTGGTCCAGGCCGGGCCGTTCGGCCGCCAGCTCTACGCCGACGCGTTCCTGCGCGCAACCGGCCGGCCCCTCGCGTTCGTGGCGCAGATGGCGGGCAGGCTGGACCAGGACATCTACCGAGACACGCTGGCCGGCCACGACCTCGACCCGGCCGACCACCCGTTCCCGCGGTTCGCGGATGCGCTGGCGGCCGCCTACGCGGGCGGGACCGACGAGCTGCGGCGCCGCGGGCGCGCCCTGCCCGGCGCGGCGGCCGCGCTGGCCGCCCTGGCGGCCGTGCCGGGCACGGTCCAGACGGTGCTGACCGGCAACGTCCCGGCCGTCGCCCGCGTCAAGCTGGCGGCGTTCGGCCTCGACCGCCACCTCGACCTGGAGGCCGGCGCGTACGGGCCCGACGACCACGTCCGCGCCGGGCTGGTGCCGCTGGCCCAGCGCCGGGCGGGAGCCAGGCACGGCGCGGTCTTCGACCGCGGCAACACCGTCCTGATCGGCGACACGCCCCACGACGTGGCCGCCGGCCACGAGGGCGGCGCCCGGGTGATCGCGGTCGCGACTGGCCGCGCCTCGGCCGAGGAGCTGCGCGCGGCCGGCGCCGGGGTGGTGCTGCCCGACCTCTCCGACACCCCGGGCCTCCTCGCGCTGGTCGTGGGCGAGTAGGGATGATCTCCCTCCCCCCGTGGGGGAGATCCTCGGCGTGCGGCCGTTGCTTGCGCGCTCGTCGATCCTCCACTACCCTACTCGAAGCGCTTCGACGATCCTGAACCATGCTCGATTTCCGTGAGAGCGGCGGCAGCCTGGAGTGGTCCGGCGGGCACGAGGTCGTGCGCGTCGAGCCCTGGGGGGAGGACAGCGTCCGCGTCCGCGTCGGCCTGACCGGCATCCGCGACGACCTGCCCGGAGCCCTCCTCGATCGACCGTCGCCCGACGGCGCGGCGGCGATCGAGGTCCGCGACGGCCGCGCGCGCCTCCGCCACGGCCGCCTCCGCGCCGAGGTCTCCGCCGAGGGCCTGCTCACGTTCGCGCGGGCCGACACCGGGGACGAGCTGGTCGGCGAGGAGGTCGCCCACTTCTGGTGGCCGGGCCCTCGGCTGTTCACGGCCACCGGCAACGGCTACCACCGCATCGAGCAGCGGTTCAGGGCGTACGCCGGCGAGCGCATCTTCGGGCTCGGGCAGCACCAGCACGGGCTGCTCGACCAGAAGGGCGCGGTCATCGAGCTGGTCCAGCGGAACGCCGAGGTCACGATCCCGTTCCTGTTCTCCAGCCGTGGCTACGGGATGCTGTGGAACAGCCCGGCGATCGGCCGCGTCGAGATGGCCCGGAACGGCACCCGCTGGGTCGCCGACAGCGCCCGCCAGATCGACTACTGGGTCACGACCGGCCCCGACCCCGCGGCCATCATGCGGCACTACGCGGACGCCACCGGCCGGCCGCCGATGCTGCCCGAGTGGGCGTCCGGGTTCTGGCAGAGCAAGCTGCGCTACCGCACCCAGCGCGAGCTCTTGGAGGTGGCCAGGGAGCACTGCCGCCGCGGCCTGCCGCTGTCCGTCATCGTCACCGACTTCTTCCACTGGTCGCACCTCGGCGACTGGCGCTTCGATCCCGAGGAGTGGCCGGACCCGCGGGCGATGCTCTGCGAGCTGTCCGAGATGGGCGTCCGCCTGATGGTCTCCATCTGGCCGTCCGTCAGCCCGCTCAGCGAGAACTACCAGGAGATGCTGCGCCGCGGCCTGTTCATCGCGACCGAGCAGGGCCCGCCCGTGCACGCCGACTGGGCCGACAAGGGCGTGGACGCGCACGTGCAGGTCTCCTTCTACGACGCCACCAACGAGGACGCCCGCCGCTTCGTCTGGGAACAGGCGCGCGAGCACTACTACGCGCTGGGCGTGCGGGTCTGGTGGCTGGACGCCTGCGAGCCCGAGCTGAAGCCGGGCACCCCGCAGAACCTGCTGTATCGCGCCGGCCCCGGGCTGGAGGTGGCCAACCTCTACCCGCGCGAGCACGCGCGCACCTTCGCCGAGGGCATGCGGGCCGAGGGCGAGACCGAGGTCGTCACGCTCTGCCGGTCGGCCTGGGCCGGCAGCCAGCGCCACGGGGCGGCCCTGTGGTCGGGCGACATCCGGAGCACGTTCGAGGCGCTCCGCGACCAGGTCCGGGCGGGGCTGAACGTGGCCCTCAGCGGCATCCCGTGGTGGACGAGCGACATCGGCGGCTTCGAGGGCGGCGACACCGAGTCGCCCGCCTTCCGCGAGCTGATCGTGCGCTGGTTCCAGTACGGTGCGTTCTGCCCGCTGTTCCGGCTCCACGGCTTCCGCGAGCCGCACATGTCGCTGCACCCCGGCATGACCGGCGGCCCCAACGAGGTGTGGTCGTTCGGCGACGAGGCGTACGCGATCATCCGCGAGGTGCTGCTCCTCCGCGAGCGGCTGCGGCCCTACGTGATGGTCCAGATGCGCGCCGCCCACGAGTGCGGCATCCCGCCCATGCGGCCGCTGTTCTTCGACTTCCCCGACGACGGGCGCGCCTGGTCGGTCGACGACGCCTTCCTGTTCGGCCCCGACCTCCTGGTCGCGCCGGTGCTGGAGCACGGCGCCCGAGAGCGCGACGTCTACCTGCCGGCCGGAGCGAGCTGGACTGACGCCTGGACGGGGGACCGGTGCGAGGGCGGCCGGACGCTGCGGGCGGACGCGCCGCTGGAGCGGGTGCCGCTCTACCTGCGCGACGGCGCCGAGCTGCCCATCCGCGGGTGAGCCCGCGGCCCGAGCCGTTCCGCGATCCGGACCTGTCCCTGGACGCGCGCCTGGACGACCTGCTGGGGCGGCTGACGCGCGAGGAGAAGGTGGCGCTCCTCCACCAGCACCAGCCGGCCCTGCCCCGGCTCGGCATCGCCGCCTTCCACACGGGCCAGGAGGCGCTCCACGGGCTGGCCTGGCGCGGCGTGGCGACCGTGTTCCCGCAGGCGGTCGGGCTGGGCGCGACGTGGGACCCGGAGCTGGTCCGGCGGGTCGGCGAGGCGGCCGGCGACGAGGTGCGCGGCAGCCACCACGCCAACCCGCAGCGCACGGGCCTCAACGTCTGGGCGCCGGTCGTCAACCTGCTGCGCGACCCGCGCTGGGGCCGCAACGAGGAGGGCTACTCCGAGGACCCGCTGCTGACCGGGGCGCTGTCGACCGCCTACGCGAGCGGGCTGCGCGGCGACGACCCGGTCCATCTGAAGACGGCGCCCACGCTCAAGCACTTCCTCGCGTACAACGTGGAACGCGATCGCGCGACCGTGTCGATCAGCGTCCGCCCCAGGGTGCTGTGGGAGTACGAGCTGCCGGCGTTCCGGGCCGCCATCGCGGCGGGCGCGGCGACCGGCGTGATGCCGTCCTACAACCTGGTCAACGGCCGGCCGGCCCACCTCAGCCCGCTGCTCGACGAGGTCCGCTCGTGGTCTCCTGACGAGCTGCTGGTCGTCACCGACGCGTGGGCGCCGTCGAACATCGCGGGCGTGCAGCGCTACTGGCCGACCCACGCCGAGGCGCACGCGGCGGCGGTCCGGGCCGGGATCGACAGCTTCACCGACCAGGACGGCGACCCATCGCTGACGACGGGCGCGATCGCCGCCGCCCTGGAGCAGGGGCTGCTGGCCGAGCGCGACGTCGACGTCGCGGTGCGCCGCATCCTCGCGATCCGGTTCCGCCTGGGGGAGTTCGACCCGCCCGGGCGCGACCCGTGGGCGTCGATCACCGAGGCGGTGATCGACTGCCCCGCCCACCGCGCGCTGGCCCGGGAGGCGGCCGGCCGGGCGATGGTGCTGCTGCGCAACGAGGACGCGACGCTGCCCCTGCGCGCGGCGGAGACGCGGCGCGTCGCGGTGATCGGGCCGCTGGCCGACACGCTGTACCCCGACTGGTACAGCGGCACGATGCCGTACGAGATCACCCCGCTGATGGGCATCCGCGAGCGCCTGGGCGGCGGCGTCGCCTGCCACGAGGGCGTGGACCGAGTCGCGCTGCGGGCGGAGGCCGGCTACGTGACCGCCCCGGGCGGGGCCGGCGGCGCCCTGACGGCGGACGGCGCCGAGGCCCAGGGGTTCGACCTCTTCGACTGGGGCGAGGGCGTGTGGACGCTGCGGGCGGCGGCCAACGGGCGCTACGTCACGGTCGACGAGGCCGGCACCCTGGTGAACGACCAGCCGCTGCCCCACGGCTGGGTGCCGAGGGAGACGTTCCGGCTGCTGCCCGCCGGCGATCGGGTGGTCCTCCAGTGCATCGCGACGGACCGGTACGTCATGGTCGCGCCGGAGACCGGCGCGCTCGCGGCGTCGGCCACCGCGTTGGGCGACGCCGCCCGGTTCGACCGGGAGGTGCTGGTGGACGGCCTGGAGGCCCCCGCCGCCGCCGCTCGCGACGCGGACGTCGCCGTCGTGGTGGTGGGCAACGCGCCGTGCATCAACGGCCGGGAGACCGAGGACCGGGGCGACATCGCGCTGCCGCCGGCGCAGGAGCGGCTCGTCCGTGCGGTGGTGGCCGCCAACCCGCGGACGGTGCTGGTCGTCGTGAGCAGCTACCCGATGGCGATCCCGTGGGCCGAGGCGCACGTGCCGGCCATCCTCTGGTCCTCGCACGGCGGCCAGGAGCTGGGCCGCGCGCTGGCCGGCGTCCTGTTCGGCGACGAGGCGCCCGCCGGCCGGCTCCCGCAGACGTGGTACCGGTCGGTCGACGACCTGCCCGACGCGCGCGACTACGACGTCATCGGCGCGGGGTGGACGTACCTCTACGCCCGCGTCGCGCCGCTGTACCCGTTCGGCCACGGCCTGACGTACGCGGACTTCCGGTACGGAGACCTGCGGGCCGGCGATCCGGCGGACGGCGAGATCGCGGTCGAGGTCGACGTGACCAACGCCGGGGCGATGGCGAGCGACGAGGTGGTGCAGCTCTACGCGCGCCGGCGACCGGTGCCGGGCTCGCGCGTCGAGCAGCCGCTGCGCCGGCTGGTCGGCTTCCGGCGGCTGCGCTTCGAGGCGGGGGAGACCCGGACGGTGCGGCTGCCGGTGCGGACCGCCGACCTCGCCGTGTGGGACGTGGTCACCGGCCGGATGGTCGTGGAGGCCGGCGACTACGACGTGATGGCCGGACGCTCGTCGGCGGACGTCCGGCTGACGGTGACGCTGCGGCTGGAGGGCGAGGCGATCCCGTGCCGGGACGCGGCCGCCGAGACCAGGGCCGCCGACTTCGACGACTGCCGGGCGGTCGCGATCGTTGACGAGACGCGGGAGCGGGGCGACGCCGTCGCGCCGGCCGGCGAGCGTGGCTGGCTGCGGTTCCGCGACGTCGACCTCGGGGCGGCGGGCACAGGCGCCGTGACGGCACGCGTCGCGCGGACGGCGCCGGGCGCGGCCGCGATCACCCTCCGCCTCGACGACCCGGAGACCGACCGCCCGGCCGCCACGCTGGAGGCGCCTGACGCCGTGGACCGGTACGCGTGGACCACCGTCACGGCGCCGGTCGAGGGCGCCACGGGCGTCCGCGACCTGTACGTGATCCTCGACGGCCCGATCGCCCTGGCCACGTTCTCGTTCCGGTAGACCCCCCGATGGGTGGGGAGCGCCCTCGTCAGCGGCGCTCCAGCACGACCACCGGGATCTCGCGGCCGGCCCGCTCCTGGTGCTCCGGGAACGGGAACAGGCGCCACAGCCGCTCGCGCTCCTCGCCCGCGGTGACCGCGGCGGTGGCCGGGAACCGGTCGGCGCCGACCTCGACCGTCACGTCCGGGTGCGCGACCAGGTTGTGGTACCAGGCCGGCGCGCGGTCGGCGCCCGCGTTCGACGCGTAGACCACAAGGCGCTCGCCGTCGGTGCGGTACATCATCGGCGCCGTGCGCGGCTCGCCCGTCCGCGCCCCCGTCGTCGTCAGCAGCAGCATCCCCGAGGGGCCGCTCGTGTTCGGGATGTGGCCGGCGGTGGCGCGGTACCGCTCGATCATCTCCCGGTTCACGGCCAGGGGGTCGTCGCGGTACCGCTCGATAGGGCTGCGCTCGTCGTCAGGCATGAAATACAGTCTCGCGAACCGCCTGCACCTCACGCAGCGTGAGGTTCTCCCGTGGGCCCTCCATCCGGGCGGCCGCCTCTGATCAGAGGTCGCGGCCGAAGATCGTCCAGCCCTGGTCGCGGACGCCGCCCACCTTGCCGACCTGGCGCCGCGAGTTGGCGTTGTCGTCGAAGATCGCCGTGTGGATCACGCGCGGGTAGCGCCGGCGCAGCATCTCCTCGTAGATCGCGGCCGAGAGCGCGGGGGCGATGCCCAGGCCGCGCGCGTCCTCGCGGACGCCCACGATCAGCGAGATGCCCTCGCGCACGCGGCGCATGGCCAGCGGCAGCCGCGGGTACTTGTGCCAGGCCAGGTCGCCGTCGAGCATCCGGAACACCGGCTCGTACTGCGGGAATCCGACGCGGAAGCCGACCACCTCGCCGTCGCACTCCGCGAACGCGGCCATCTTCGGCTCGGCGATGTCGCGCAGCGACGAGGTCAGCTCGACGAACTGCTCGACGTCGATCGGCCCGTGGCCCCAGT
>Ga0075434_100005147_pt1 | contig 11876 bp, 10 predicted proteins | sample RhiMethybrSRZTD3_FD_75298 | JGI IMG/M metagenome (GOLD analysis project Ga0075434, IMG submission 75298) | Populus rhizosphere microbial communities from Tennessee, USA - Rhizosphere MetaG P. TD hybrid SRZTD3 | ecosystem: Host-associated > Plants > Roots > Rhizosphere > Soil | place: USA... | reverse complement strand
CGGGGCATCAGTATTGCTTCAGCCATAATGAAGAGAAAATTTTTTCGAAATTAAGGCAATTTAATGAATGCGATATGCCGAGAATAGATGAGTATGATTATGATTATGATTATGTATCCAGGAACTGTTATTAGATCCTGGATGTGCAGGATTGCATGGCATGTCGACCTTTCAGCGGAGAATTCCAAAATAACACACCCATTCAATAAAAAAGATTTGCAAAGGTATCCTGAACCATAAATAATTTATTCCATTGCCATCATAGGTCCCCTTTTGATAATTTACTTTTTTAATAGACGCATAAATGTTAGAAGGCAAGATCAATACAAAAAATATGACGAGAGCAATAGAAGTTAAATACCTATATGACGGAATGAATAAGCCAATGGCAGCCAGAATTTCTATTAAGCCTGTTCCGTAGATAACTTGTCTTTTAAAAGGAATAAAATCCGGCAACATCATCATCATTCCTTTACTGAAAGCAAAATGCCCCATCGCAGTAAATAGCAACATAACACTCATCGCAAAGTTGCCAGCAAAAATAAAATTCCAACGCTGGTCAAAAATTTTTACCGCAAGTAATGCAATTCCAAATGAGGTCAATAAAACAAATAAAGATTTCAAGAGTAAAAATTTAATAATCCAGCTCCAACCTTAGTCTATCCCGGAGCTCTTTCACCAATGGATATTGTTCGGTCATTTTTTGAAATTGTTCTCTTGAGGAAAGTGGAGTTTCGATAGAGGATTTTAGTTCCGCATTTTCCTGCATCACTATATAAAACTGGAGTTGACTGTTTTGTAATTTGTCCCGGAGGAACTGGGAAACTTTCAGACCTTGTTGCTCTATAAATCGTAACTGGATATTATTATAGACAAGCGCGATAAAATTGTTCGCATCCTGTACACGCAGTTCTGCCATTTCAAAATTCTGACCAGCGGGGTTTTTTTCCTCTTTCAGTTTTACTGCATATTCATTCCATGCATGCTGTAATTCTTCCAACTGAAGAGGTTTCGCCGCTATTCCATTTCCATTTTCCTGGTTGCTATTTCCTCTAACCTGGTTACGGATTTTATTGAGTGCGGCAAGTTTGGTTTCAGATTTGTTGTAAACGGTCGATTCTTCTTCTAAAAAAACTTTTTCTTCAGCGGGCGATTCTATGATCAGCTTTACTTCTGATTTTTGATTGCCAGCTCCCGACCCCCGGCTCCCAATTCCTGGTTCCCGAATTATCTCAATTGGTTCAATTCGCCTGAATGCAAGTGGCTTTGCTGTTTCAAGTAATTTTTTTTTACCGCCTCCATTTGCATCGTTGGTTAATTCAATGGCTTGCTGCAGGTAGGATAGTTTGATAACGGCAAGCTCCACATGCAGGCGTTTGTTACGGGCGGCTTTATAATTGATCTCTGTTTCATTTAAAATATTAAGAGCACTTACAAGCCAGCTGGCAGAGATTTTCTTCGCTGTGCTTATATATTTTTCTTTAAAACCTTCCACCACTTCAAGCAGTTCCGCACATCTCTCATCTTTACATACAAGAAGATTCCGCATAAACTCTGCAAATCCATTTAATACCATATCTCCTTCAAAACCTTTGCGGTTAATATCATCATACAATAACATCGCACCCGCCAGGTCTTGTTTTTGCATGCATTCTATCAGATTGAAATAATAATCAGCATCTAAAATGTTGAGGTGTTCTAAGGTATTTTGATAATTTACTTCGCCGTTTGTGAAGCTTACAATTTTATCAAGAATGCTGAGAGCATCGCGCATGCAGCCTTCGCTTTTCTGTGCAATTAGCTGCAGCGAAGTTTTATCAGTCTTTATTTTTTCTTTGTCGCAAATTTCCCGCAGATGGTCGACCGTGTCATTTAAAGTAATGCGTTTGAAATCGAAAATCTGGCAGCGACTTAAAATGGTTGGAAGAATTTTATGTTTTTCGGTAGTGGCTAAAATAAAAATTGCGTAAGGCGGCGGTTCTTCCAGCGTTTTTAAAAATGCATTGAATGCCGAGGAGCTCAGCATGTGCACCTCGTCAATGATATAGACCTTGTACTTACCGGCCTGCGGGGCAAAACGAACCTGGTCAACAAGAGTGCGAATATCATCCACCGAATTATTACTGGCAGCATCCAGTTCATGAATGTTCAATGAAGTGCCCTCATTAAAAGAAATGCAGGAGTTACAAGCATTGCATGCCTCACCATCGGCCGTTCTGTTTTCGCAATTGATGGTTTTGGCTAAAATCCTTGCGCAGGTTGTTTTTCCAACACCTCTTGGTCCGCAAAACAAAAAAGCATGAGCCAATTGGTTATTTTTTATTGCATTTTTCAGAGTAGTAGTAATATGTGCCTGCCCGATAACTGTATCAAAGGTTTGCGGCCTGTATTTCCTTGCTGAAACAATGAATTTGTCCATGGAGGGGAATCTGTGTTCGTTGATTCGGGCAAATTTAGCTATTTCGGTCCTTTCATAAACTCATGCCTAAAACTTAGAGCTAAGAAGTTTTACACAAGTATGGGATGAGGTTTAGACTCTTTTGTGCGGTCAAATAAATATCGGTAAGTTATGAGTTTACGGCTGCGGTAAGTGCCGAGGCTTTCTGCTACATTTATCATTTTTGGATTGAATTCACCAATCCATTGCATTTCGTAATCATCATAGAGCATTTGCTCCTGGATGATTTTTGCACCTTCCATAATCATATATGCGTCTACTCCCTTGCCCTGAAATTCCGGCACGATGCCAAAAACTAGCCCGGTGAATTTTTTGCATGGTCTGGTTTTTTTGACCCAAAGAAATTTTAATTTATGCCAGAGGTCAAATTTTCCATTTAAATATTTGAACCATTGGTTAAGGTCCGGGAGATTGATCCAGATCGCAATGGGCTCGTCTTTATAATAGGTAAACCAGCAAATGCGTTCATCCATCACTGGCTTCATCGCTTTAAACATTTTAAGCACTACCTGGTTACTCAATTCCTTTAAACCTCCATGCCCCGCCCAGGCTTTATTGTAAACGATGGTAAAGTCCCGGGCAAATTTTTCGAGTTGGCTTTTTTGTATGTACCTGGCAGAAAAATTCGAATCCTGTGCAAGTGCCGCATGGCGGTCATAAAATTTTTGTTGCACTCTGTCTTTTACTTTTAAGGCGAAACATGTCTGCTCAAAAAAAAGCTTAAAACCATAATTTTCAAAAAGGTCCTTGTAGTAAGGAGGATTATAATTTAAGCAATATACTGGTGGTTGAAAACCCTCAACCAATAAACCCCACCATCGATCTCTTTCACCAAAATTAATAGGACCATCCATGGCTTGCATGTTTCTTTGCATTAACCAATGCTTTGCCACATCAAATAACATGTCAGCGGCATTCTGGTCTTTTATGCAGTCAAAAAAACCAATGCCGCCTACAGGCATGTCATCACCTTTGTTTTTGTATTTTTTGTTTGTAAAGGCTGCTATACGACCTATCAATTTGCCGGTTTCATCTTTCAACAACCACCTTACTGCCTCCCCTTGACGGAAAGCTTTATTTTTTTGGGGATTAAAAACTTCGTTAATGTCTTTATCAAGCGGGCGAATATAATAAGGATTATTTTCGTTGATCTCAACATTTACAAGAATAAATTCCTTACTTAATTTATTACTGGTGACTTCGATGAGTTGCATATCGGGCTTGCAAAAATAAGGGAGAAAACTAAAGACAAAGATTAGGTTGAATTTTCTGAATAGTTTTTCGAAATTTGACCAAAACTATTTCAGTTCAAAAGCCATGTCTTTTCTCTATCCCGCAGTTTATCAAAAGAACATTTTCCTTGCAAGGTTAGCATCATGCCCATAAATATCTTCTCTGAAATTAAGTTGCCCATTATCATCTACCCATGCGGTGTAATAAGTGATAAGAACAGGAATGGGGTTTTTCACCTTCACAAATTTTTGTTCGCCGGCACTCATCGCTTCTTCAATTTTTTCCGGAGTCCATTCAGGTTGATTGCGAAGAACATAATTAGCGAGTTTTTCTGGTTCTTTTAAGCGAATGCATCCATGACTGTAGGCTCGCTTATCTTTTTCAAATAAGCTTTTTACCGGTGTGTCATGCAGGTAAATATTAAAACTGTTTGGAAATAAAAATTTCACCCTGCCCAGTGCATTTTTTTCACCCGGTCGTTGGCGTATCACCGGCAAACCATCCTCTTGACCCGTGATTTCCATATTTTCTTTCTCTAAATACCCAGGATGCTTTTCCATTTCAGGCAATATCTCATGCTCAACAATGCTTGACGGCACATTCCAGTACGGACAAAATACAACCTGGTTCAGGTCACCATTAAACATCATTGTATTATGACCTTCTTTACCCACCACTACGTCAATATCAAAAACTTTTTGCTTGCCCTCATATAAATGCAAAACAAACTCGGGAATATTGACCACAATTAAATTTCCCTTCGATTCATTTGTCAACCAGCGCATCCTGTCCATATTCATTAAAATTTGCTCCACTCTTTGCACAGCAGGTACGTTCATTTCTTTGATTAACGAATCGCTGATAACTCCCGTTGGTTTATATCCATGCCGTTGTTGAAAGTTTTTTATCGCTACTTCCAAAGTATCATTAAATCGCTGACTGGTATCACCACCAGGCATATCTCCTGTAATCTCCAAACGCTTTTTTATAACCGCTATTTCGGGTGCAGCAATCCCCTTTTTTAATTTTTTCTTGCTGCTATTGATTTGTGGCCAGCCACCCTTTTTTGCAATATCATAATACCTGCTTAGTTGGTCTTTCAATGCTTTATATGATTGATTGACGTCTTCAAAATATTTATCGTCCTTATGTTTTTTGCTTATCAATGAGTCAGCGACAGTTAGTGGATTTTCTTTTTTTCGTGGAATAAATCGCTCCATTTCTTTTCTCTTCACATAGCCTTTTTCATAGTTATGCAGAATATACAAAATGAAATGTTGCGTTAATGTCAGCTCTGTATTTATGAAAGATTTATCATTTGCATTCACGGAAAGTTCATCTTCAGTAATAAGATTGTCCATTTTTTTCTGCAAAGATTTATTCTTTAGAGATGTATCGACATCGTAAGTAGTCACATAATCGTGAAGGTTCCAGAAACCCCTTGCCTGCTCGGTTAATCCATCACTGCTGAACCAGGCAAACTGGCCGTTACGGGTATTGTAAAAGCTGCGAATACGGCTGGCAAGTGAATCAGGGATTTTTTTCTGGCTAATAAATTGTCCTATTGCCATGGTATCCAGAAAGAGATCGCTGTAGGAATTGGAAGGATTTATACTTTGATCCCTGGCGCTTATATTTTTTTCTACTTTACTGGTTTCCCCATTTTTTTGCTTGCTTACTGAATCGGAACAGGCTATAAGTAAACTGCATCCGAAAAATAAAGACAAAATTGTTTTCATGCTTTGTTGTGTGCAAAAGCTGTGCCTTGTGTAAATGGGGAAATTATTGTACAGCTTAGCAATTATTGATCTTGCTGATCAGCAGCTGTTGTTGAGGTCGTGAGGTTGTGAGGTGTAAAGCTCTTTCATAAAACTTTTTTGCGTTGCTTTTGTCATGAAGCTCATAATATATTTCACCGATAGATGTATGATAGAGATAATAATTTTCCAATCCTTTTATTTGCAATAGCTGGTCGAGCGCATTTTCTTTGCTGACGGCATAAGCGGAGGCAATGGCTCTGTTTAATGCTACAATGGGAACGGGCTGCAACTGGTATAGTATTTCATACAAATGATAAATGGATTTCCAATCTGTTTGCTCAAACGAAGGGGCTGCAGCATGTAAAGAAGCAATGGCCGCTTCGAGATGATAGGATGATGGTTCAAAAATTTCAGTAGCCATTTCTAAATACATAAATCCTTTTTCTATTAACGGCTTATACCATCTGCTGCGATCCTGGTATTTTAATAAGATTATATTTCCTTTATCATCTAATCTTGCTTGCAGTCTTGATGCCTGGAAACACATTAAAGAAAGCAGCGCATTCGTTCGTGGAAGATTTGTAATGCTTTGCGTGGTAAGAAGATAACTAAGTCTAATAGCTTCCTGGCAAAGATCTTCACGAATCAGCTGATCAGGATGAGAAGAATTGTAACCTTCATTAAACAAGAGATATAGCGATTTTAAAACTACATCTAATCGTTGAGGCAATTCTTTCCCCTGCGGTACATTTAATTCTATTTTCTCTGACTTGATTTTTTCCTTAGCTCTGTAAATTCTTTTGATAATAGTTTCCTCGTTAGTTAAAAATGCCTTTGCAATCTCATTCATACTTAGACCGCAAAGAGTTTTGAGCGTTAAGGCGATTTGTGATTCTTCAGCAATTGAAGGGTGGCCGCAAGCAAACATCATCCTGAGTTGGCTATCCTCTATTTCATTTTCCAGGAACAAATTATTTACTGTTGAGCTAAGACTGTATTCTGACTGCAGCAGGTAGGAATATTGTGGCGCTATTTCTTTGAATTTTTTCTGACGACGTAAAAAATCAATCGCTCGATTTTTTGCTGCGCGGTACAACCATGCCGAGGGATTTTCAGGAACACCGTTGTAGCTCCAGGTATTCATGGCCTGGAGCAATGTATCCTGCACTATGTCATGCGCTGTTTCCAGGTTTTGTAAGCCCAGCAACCGTGACAATACAGAGACCATCTTGCCCGATTCATGCCGGAAAAGATGGTCGATGGTTTGACTAATGATTGCGGGTGTTTGCACAATTTGCTTTGCGCAATTTAGTTTTATCTTCGATATCCTCCGCTTCCGAATGCTTCACCTTTGCCTGCCTGGCATAATTGACGGAGGCTTTCCATATATCGGCCCCAGGAAAACGAGCAAGCGCCAAAAAAATCATTCGCTTCTTTCCAGTTAGCATGTTCAAACCGCACTCGTGTTTTTCCATCGTTTTCATCGAGCTGAAAGATCACCACTGTTCCAATCCAATCCCCTGGTCCGTCGATGCATGCCCATTTAACTGATTCACCAGGCTTTAGTTCTGTTATTTTCATTTTATTATATCCCAGCTCGCCAAATCGAAATTCCAGTGTGCCATTCAGCATAGGTTCACCGCGGGTCTGCACTGTCCACCAATTGGAAAGGCCATCAATTGAAGTAAGGGCATTATATACCTTTTCTTTTGGAGCATTGATGTGAAAAAGATGTTTTATTGATGCCATAAATTTTTAACTATAGCTCATTGCTTCATTTGTATAATACTTTTTCAGAAAGCCCAGTTGACCTATTTCATAACTCTCATGTTCTGCAAGAAAAGCAAGAGTGCCTCCGTTAGTAGCATCAGCAACAGGAACTTTAATGGGAGATTCGGCCTCGAGTTGTTCATCTGTAGCGGATTCTAATGCTTCTTTTAATAATCCATTGAGCGTCTGCCATTCTCTTTTTACCTCGCCAAGTGTCGGATAAGTTAAAGAAGGATCAAAGGGCTTAAAGTCTTTAAATAAATGACTGTAAGGGTTTTTTGCAGGCTTTCCTAAAAACACAAGCATAAAATAACGGGAATCTAAAACGTGAGCAGCGATCCAGCAGATTGGATTATTATGATCGCTCAGCCTTTCTTTGGCCTGATTTTCTGAAATGCCCGCAAGAGCGTTAATGAATAATCGTTCATTTAATCCCAGTATAAGTTCTGAATGATAAATTGATTTAGACATCACATAAATTTTTAGTAAGAAAATTTGGTAAGATAAACCTTCATACCTTTTGTAAAAAGACGATTTGCGTATTACATTTCTATTTTCATCACTTGTCTCACTTGTACAGCGCCACCAAATTCAAAATCAGGAAAATCTTTTGAAATGTCTACAGCTTCATCCATATCCTTTGCATTAATAACAAAAAAACCACCGACTACTTCTTTACCCTCTGTAAACGGGCCATCTGTAACTGATTTGTTGGTGCCCTTTACCAATTTTCCGCCGGGTAACAGCGGTTCGCCGCTAACATACTTGCCAGCAGCGTTTAGTTTGTCAATCCAGGCCATCCATTTGCCCATGTGGGCTTGCATGTGTTCCGGACTCATTCTCTCTGGTTGGCCACCTTGAAAAATAAACATAAACTTTTCCATAATTGTAGATTTAAATTTTAAAAAGATTTTGATGATGACGAATGACATTCCATTTACCGGACAAATTTTTTAGAAGTTAAGGATAGTTTTATAGTGTACTCATAAAAAAGATGATAAGCGGACAAAATCCGGAACGATGTGAAGTGGATGCATGGATTAAATCAAGACTCAAAGCTGGAAAAAGGCTTTTTCCACAAGTCGACAGTTTTTGGTTTTCTATTTTCAATTTTCCCTCCTGCCCCCTTACCTTTGCGGCCTGAAAAGCTGCTGGTGCTAAATGACTGGTTGTTGGTAACTGTTACACATTTAATGCAAATTCTCTGCTATAAGTAACCGTAAACCGGTAACTGGAAACCAGAAACAAGAATATGGCAAAAGCTGGCAAAATAAAGCAGGTTATCGGAGCCGTAATTGATGTGCAGTTCGAAGGTAAGCTCCCTGAAATTTACAATGCATTGGAATTAAAACGCGAAAATGGCGATACGTTGGTGCTTGAGGTGCAACAGCATCTTGGAGAAGACAGTGTTCGTTGTATAGCAATGGATGGAACGGAGGGTTTGATGCGTGGCATTGAAGTAGTGGATACCGGTATTGCGATTGCGATGCCTGTCGGAGACGGTATAAAAGGCAGATTATTTAATGTAACAGGTGATCCGATCGATGGTTTGCCTGCCGTGTCAAAAAAAGGGGGCCGCCCCATTCATGGTATGCCACCGATATTCGAAAATCTTTCTACATCAACGGAAGTTTTATTTACTGGCATAAAAGTTATCGACTTGATAGAGCCTTATGCAAAAGGTGGTAAGATCGGTTTGTTCGGTGGCGCAGGTGTTGGCAAAACGGTAATTATACAGGAACTGATCAATAATATTGCAAAAAGCTATGGTGGTCTTTCAGTATTCGCTGGAGTAGGAGAGAGAACCCGTGAAGGAAACGACCTGATGCGCGAGATGATTGAAGCAGGTATTATGAAATATGGGGATGAATTCAAACATAGTATGGAGCATGGCGGATGGGATTTGAGCAAAGTAAATTTGAAAGAGTTATCCGAATCCAAAGCGACATTTATTTTTGGACAGATGAATGAACCGCCCGGTGCACGTGCGAGAGTGGCCTTAAGCGGCTTGACAATTGCTGAATATTATCGTGACGGTGACGGACAGGGAAAGGGTCGCGACATTTTATTCTTTGTTGATAATATTTTTCGTTTCACGCAAGCAGGCTCTGAAGTGTCCGCTCTGCTTGGTCGTATGCCATCTGCGGTAGGCTATCAGCCAACATTGGCTACAGAAATGGGAATCATGCAGGAAAGAATTACTTCCACAAGAAATGGCTCAATCACTTCTGTGCAGGCAGTGTACGTGCCGGCGGACGATCTGACTGATCCAGCTCCCGCAACAACCTTTGCTCACCTTGATGCAACGACCGTATTGAGCAGAAAAATTGCTGACCTTGGAATTTATCCTGCTGTTGATCCGCTGGATTCTACTTCGCGTATCCTGACGCCAAAAATTGTTGGTGATCTTCATTACGACTGTGCAAACCGGGTAAAATTAACCTTGCAACGTTATAAAGAGTTACAGGATATTATCGCTATTCTTGGTATGGATGAATTGAGTGACGAAGATAAATTAACCGTTTCGCGGGCACGCCGTGTACAGCGATTTTTGTCACAACCATTTCATGTGGCTGAAGCATTCACAGGTTTGAAGGGCGTGCTGGTACCGATCGAAGAAACAATCCGCGGATTCAATATGATTATGGATGGTGAAGTAGATGAACTGCCCGAAGCGGCTTTCAATCTTGTAGGTAGTATTGATGATGCGATTGAAAAGGGGAAAAAGATAATTGCACAGACGCAGGGATAAAAGCCCCTGTCCGCTCGCAAGGGGGAACTTAGGTTGGTTTGGTCTTTATGTTTGTTTAGTTCTTTTGATTGTTTGTTGATGGCGTGTTACCAACTACAGGGCTACTATTCGGCTGCAGTTGTGTCACTCACTTGTGCTGATGGTAATTCTATTGGTCAGAATTTGCACCAGCCTGTCCTGGGTGAAGCGAAGGATTGCGTCACACTCTTCAATGGTTTGTTCGTTAATCAACCAATATTAAAAATAAGAACCACTTCCGCTCTGTGGGCTGTGTGAGTGGTAACCCTCCCCTTCGGGAGGTATGGAGGGGCTTGGCATCATGAATTTAGAAATACTTACACCAGAAAGAAAACTTTACAGTGGCGAAGTCTATGGCGTGCAAATGCCAGGCATCAGTGGCAGCTTTGAAGTGTTGGAAAAACACGCACCTTTGGTGAGTGCATTGAAAGCGGGCAGGGTAAAAGTTTTAAAAGACAAGCAAGATCATTTTTCTTACTTCGATATACAAGGCGGATTTGTTGAAGTACTCAACAACAAAGTGACCGTACTGGTAGAAGGAGCGGTGCCCGTGGAAGAATGAACTGGAGAAAAACCAGTCGGTCCGGATTTATGAACAAACTACGAGCCCTCAATTCGTTTGAGGGCTCTTTTAGTGTCAGGAGAATACGTTATTATTTATTTATCTTTCCAAACCTGGTCAACCCAAACCCTGGCTCCGATAATGAAAATCTTCAACCTGATCTTCTGCATTTTATTTATTTTTTTTGCCGCCTTGCAATACAATGATCCTGATCCTTACGTCTGGATGCCAATCTATTTGTACGCTGCCGTGCTCTGCTGGCTTGCATTTCGCAAAAAATATTTTCCGCGGGCTTATCTTTTTGGAGTTGTGATTTATGCTGGGTATGCTATCTACAAATTTTTTGACGAGAATGGAGTTTGGGATTGGCTAACCAAACATCACGCTGCAAATATTGCTGACACAATGAAGGCCGAACAGCCGTGGATAGAAGAAACAAGAGAATTCTTTGGATTGCTAATACTTATCGTTGTGTTGCTGATCGATTATTTCTATGCAAAACGAAGGACAAAACAAATAACGATTTGACCAAAGTGACTTATTTGACCTTTTGACTCAATGGCTATTTTTTGAAATCAATTCGTGACAAACCTGAATCTTTATTTTTATGAAACCAACCCGTACCATATTCAAGTATATACAATTTTCCATCAGGCCCTAATTCCATGTCGATAGGAGCCGCAAATTTTGTTTTTGCCATGAAGGGTTCCATCTTTAGAAAATCACCGTTGGGTTTCAGCGTTACAGCCATGATCCAGTTCCGCATCCATTCATAAATAAAAAGCTTGCCATTGTAATAATCAGGCAGCCGTGTTTCTGCCGGATATAGATCACTGTAATATACCGGTCCAGCCATGGCTGTTCTTCCTCCAACGCCTACTCCCGGAAACTCACGCGAAGCTTCATAGGGGTACCAAATGAATGCAGGTTGGGGCTTGGGCAATTCAACAATGCCAGAGTTATTTTTTGAATCGTTGATCGGTTTAAAAGTGTCAAACAATGGGCCTGGCAAGCGCGTGTTATAGTCGTATTCGTGATATGCATAATTATTTCCAACAAATAGGGGCCATCCAAAATAACCAGCTTTTCTTGCCTGGTTTATTTCATCATAACCTCTCGGACCTCTCGTAGCAAAACTATCCTTTGTGGCATCTGGCCCCACTTCACCCCAATAAAGAAAACTATTTTTCGGATCAACTGAAATACGATAAGGATTGCGATTACCCATCGTGTAGATCTCCGGTTTCGTTTTTGCTTCTCCCTTTGCAAAAAGATTTCCTTCAGGAATTTCATAACTGCCATCGTCTTTTACGCGGATGCGAA
>Ga0075434_100005144_pt1 | contig 11877 bp, 10 predicted proteins | sample RhiMethybrSRZTD3_FD_75298 | JGI IMG/M metagenome (GOLD analysis project Ga0075434, IMG submission 75298) | Populus rhizosphere microbial communities from Tennessee, USA - Rhizosphere MetaG P. TD hybrid SRZTD3 | ecosystem: Host-associated > Plants > Roots > Rhizosphere > Soil | place: USA... | reverse complement strand
TCGAGCCGCACGTGCTCGACCGGCACGGCGGACAAGGGTGGCTGCTCCGCGCAGAGCGGCGGCACCTGGTAAGCCCGCAAGGCACTCACGTTTTGCGTGAAAAGGGGGTGGGCTTCGGCCCGCCCCCTTTGCCATTCCGGGGTGCCGCGCAACGTCGCAATCGCGCCTGCGCCTCCTTGTCAAGCGTTCTCCACGGCGAACCGATGATGTTCTCGATGTCCACCTCCGGCCGAAAACGCGCTGCCCGCGAACTTATGAGGGAAGACGGCTTCACGCTGATCGAGCTGCTGGTCGTCCTGATCATCATCGGGATCCTGGCGGCGATCGCGATCGCCACCTTCACCGGCCAGCAGAACAAGGCCCATGACGCTGAGGCGAAGGCGGCGGCGCGCACGGCGCAACTGGCGATGGAGACCTACTTCGTGGATCACAAGTCATACAGCGGGGCGACCGTGGCGGAGCTGGAGAGCGTGCAGCCGGCGCTCACGGACGCGCCCAGCCTCGCGATCCAGCTGGTGACGTCGAACCAGTACCAGCTCAGCACCTCGTCGACCTCGACCAACTCGGTCACGTTCAGCGTCATCCGCTCTGCGAACGGGACGATCACGCGTTCCTGCACGCCGGCCAACACCGGCGGCTGCAAGGCCGGCGGAGTCTGGTGATCGCCTGATGGGCATCGCGTTCCTGGGAGCGTTCGGGGCCGCGATCGGAAGCTTCGTGAACGTGCTCGCCTACCGGCTGCCTCGCCGGGAGTCGATCGTCAAGCCGCGCTCCCGCTGCCCGTACTGCGAGACCCAGATCGCGGGCTACGACAACATCCCGATCATCTCGTGGTTTCTTCTGCGCGGCCGTTGCCGCCACTGCCACGCGCGGATCCCTGTGCGGTACCCGCTCGTCGAGGCGCTGACGGCGCTGCTCTTCGTGGGCGTCGGGCTCAAGATCGGCCTCGAGGCCACGCTGATCCCCGCCCTCGCCTTCACGATCACGCTCGTGGCGGCGGCCGAGACCGACCTCGAGCACAGGATCATCCCGAACCGCCTGATGGCCACTTCCGCGATCGCCGCAGTGGTGCTGTGGGCCATCGTCGATCCGGGGCGACTGCCGGAGAACCTGATCGCGGGGGCGGCCGCTGGCGGCTTTCTGCTGGCGGCGGCGCTGGCCTATCCCGCCGGCATGGGCATGGGCGACGTGAAGCTGGCGGGCGTGATGGGTCTCTTCATAGGCGCGTCGGTCGCGCCGGCGCTGTTCGTGGGATTTGCGGCGGGAGCGCTCGTCGGGATCGCAATCGTTCTTGCGCGCGGCACCAGCGCTCGCAAGCAGGGGGTGCCGTTCGGGCCCTTCCTGGCATTCGGCGGCATCGTGGGGCTGCTGTATGGGCCCGCGATCATCGACTGGTACGGCGGGTTCTCGGGGCTCGGGGGCTGAGCCGCGCCGCACGCGGCCGGTTTAAGCCCCGTTGCGGCTGCATCTCACCTCTAAAGGGGATCGCGGCCGCCGCCGATAGATGCAGCGACGGGCGGTGTGGATTCCAACGGGACGCCGCCTTCTCTCACGGAATGGGACTTCTCAAGCAAAAGACACGCTCGATTGTGGGCCTCGACATCGAGCCCGGATTCGTTGCGGCGGCAGAGTTCAGCAACGGCGGATCGCCCCGCCTCGTGAAGGCCGCCACGGCCGGACTCGGGCCCGGGCTGTTCCACGAGGGCGAGGTCGTCGACGTCGACGGGCTGTCCGAGAAGCTTCGGGCGTTCTTCCGCGAGCACGAGCTGCCGAAGCGGGTGCGTCTCGGCGTCGCCAGCCAGAAGATCGCCGTCCGCGTGATCGAGCTCCCGGTGATCGACAACGACCAGGAACTGGAGGCCGCGGTCCGCTTCCAGGCCCAGGAGGAGCTTCCGATGCCTCTCGAGCAGGCGGTGCTCGCGCACCGGGTGCTGGAGCGGATCAACGACGGCGACAGCCCGCGCATGCGCGTGCTGGTCGTCGGCGCCCGACGTGACAGCGTCAACCACCTGCTGGCGGTCGCGCGGCGGGCCGGGCTGCACCCGGAGCTGGTCGACCTCTCGGCTTTCGCGATGATCCGGGCGCTCTACGTGCCGCGCCGCACCGACGACGAGATGGTGCGCTACGAAGAGCCCACGCACGTCGATGCTCCGGAGGACGTTGACCTGTTCGGCCACGACGCCGGGCAGGAGCACGTTGCCGAGGCAAACGGCGAGGCGGTCGCAGTCGCCGAGCCCAACGAAGCATCGGTCGCGACCGCTGGGAGCCCGTCCTCGCTGGCGACGGTCTACTGCTACATCGGCGGGCTCACGAACCTCGCGATCGCCGTCGGTACGAACTGCGTCTTCAACCGCGTCCTGCACAACGGGATCGAGTCGATGGCCGCCACGCTCGCCGAGCGCAAGGGCCTCACGCTCGACCACTCGCGGGAATGGCTTCGCCACGTGGGTCTCGAGCGCGACCTCGACAACATCGAGGGCGAGCAGGAGATCATCACCGAGGCCCGCGAGGTGCTCGAGAACGGCGCTCGCCGCATCGCCGACGAGGTGCGCCTCTCGATGGAGTACTACCACTCCACGGTTCCGGACGCACCGCGCGTCGACGCCGCCGTGATGGCCGGTCCGGGCATCGCGATCGCCGGCCTGAATACCCTCTTCGAGCAGCACCTCGGGATGCCGGTGGAGGCCCGCAGCATGGGTCAGATCGACGTGCAGCCTGGGGCGCTCGACGGGGTGGACAGCCCGTCCCTGACGGTCGCCACGGGTCTCGCGCTCGACGAGGTGACAAGTTGAGGCCCGTCAACCTGATCCCGCTCGATCAGCGCAAGGGCGCGGCCCGGGCAGCCGGCGCGGACGCGCGGCCGATCGGGGTTTACGTGCTCTTCGGCGTGCTCGGCGTCGCGCTTCTGTGCGTGCTCGCGATCGTGCTCACCACGAACAGCGTCAACAACAAGTCCGATGAGCTGTCGAAGGTCAAGGCCCAGGAGCAGGGCGCCCAGCAGGTCGCTGACGCGCTTCGGCCCTACGGCCAGTTCGCGCAGCTGCAGCAGGCCCGCAACGCCGAGATCTCCGCGCTCGTCGCTACCAGGTTCGACTGGTCGGGGGCGCTCCACCAGCTTTCACTCGCGATCCCGGGCAACGTCTGGCTGCTGAACGTGTCCGGAACGCTGTCTCCGGCGGTCACCGTCGACAGCGCCGGAGGCGGTGGCGACACCGCGGCGCTCCGGCAGAAGGTGAATGCGCCCGCGTTCGAGATCACGGGCTGCACGTACTCGCAGCACGCGGTCGCGCGCATGATGACCCGGATGCAGAACCTCGACGACGTGACCGATGTCCAGCTCGCCAAGTCGGCGCGCAAAGACGAGGCCAGCCAGGCCGGCGGCGCGGCCGCCACCGTTGCGCAGACGGCCAACTCGGCGAGCAGCACCGACACTCAGGATTGCGTCGGACCGTCACGGATCACCAAGTTCGACATGCTCGTCGTGTTCGGCGGCGCTCCGACCGCGTCACCCGACGCGACCTCGGGCTCCGCAGCCTCGGGGGTCTCAGCCTCGGGGGTCTCCAACCCGTCGAGCACCGCCCAGTCGATCGGCGCCGCCAACGGCGCGGCCGCGACCGCGCAGAGTGCCAACACGGCCGCCGGCGGCACCACCGGAGGCACAACGGGAGGCACCCCGTGACGCTCACCAAGCGAGACCGCTACATCCTGATCGGGGTTGTCGCCCTCGGGCTCGTGGCCGCCTACTGGTTCCTTGCTCTGGCGCCCAAGCGGAATCGGCTCGCCGCGCTCGACAAGGACCTCACGTCGGCCAAGCAGACGCTGGTGCAGGCGCAGCAGGAGAAGGTCCAGTTTGCACAGGCGCAGGCCGACTTCCCGCACCTCTACGCGAGCATCGGCCGCCTCGGCAAGGCCGTGCCGGCCGGCCAGGACACGGCCGGGCTGCTCGTCCAGCTGAACCACGCGGCCGCGCAGGCGAACGTCGACTTCCGCTCGGTCGAGCTGAAGCCGGACCTCGCCGAGAAGCTCGCGACGGCGGCATCGTCCGTGGACCAGCCCGCGGCACCGGCGGCAGGCGCGACCGGTGCGAGCGGTGCGACCGCCGGTGCGACCGGTGCGGCTGGCGCCGCGACCGCTTCGACCTCCGCGACGGCCGCCACCGCCTCGGCCGGCACGGGCGCCGGCACGGGCGCGCTGCAGCCGCTGCCCTTCCAGTACACCTTCAAGGGGAACTTCTACAGCCTCGAGCAGCTCGTCGCGAACGTCAGCAGGCTCGTCCAGGCGCGCAATCGCGAGCTCGCGATCTCCGGCCGCCTGGTCGTGATCCAGGGCTTCGCGCTCAACCGCTCCAAGGTCACGGTCGTGGCGACCAGCTACATGCTTCCCGCCGACCAGGGCCTCTTCGCAGGCGCCACCGCCTCCGGTCCGGCCGGGGCGGCCGGAGCCACGCCGCAGGCCGCCTCCGCCGGCAGCGCCTCGGTTACACCCCCGACGGCGGCGGTGTCCACACCATGAACGTGAACCTCGGCAACATCGTCACGTCCCTTCGCGGCCTCTGGGACGACCTCGTCGAGAGCCGCCTGTGGCCGGTCGCGATCGTCTTGGTGGTCGCCCTGATCGCCGTGCCCGTCGTGCTTCTGAAGCCCGCGAAGTCCACGCCTGCCCCGCCCGCGGCGCCCGCCGCCGCCGGCGCCAACTCGCCCGGGGTCGCATTCCAGGCAGCTGTCAGCACCGACGGCAAGAAGTCGAGTCAGATCCGCAAGGACCTGCGCTCCTTCAAGCGCAAGAACCCCTTCACCCCGCAGGGCGTGACGATCGGCGGAGGGGGAGCGGCCGCGGCTTCCGGCACCGCCACTCCCACCCCTTCCGCGACGCCCAGCTTCACGGGCGGAGGATCGTCGGCGAGCGGAAGCGGGTCGAGCGGCTCGACCACGACCACCCCGATCACGCCGAGCGCTCCCGCGGCGACCACCAAGACCTTCTACTACCACTACACCGTGGACGTGAGCTTCGGCAAGACCGGCAAAGAGGACGACAAGACCCTCAGCGACTTCCGGTCCCTGCCCGGCAGCGACAACCCCGTGATCGTGTTCATGGGCGTCAAGAACGACGGCAAGACGGCGGTCTTCCTGGTCTCGGCGAAGGCGACCACGACCGGCGACGGCAAGTGCTCGCCGAGCGACACCCAATGCACCTTCCTCTACATGAAGAAGGGCGACAAGCAGGTGATCGAGACGGTCGAGGCGGATGGCGTCACGATCACGGATTACACGCTCAAGCTGAAGGGGATCAACGTCAAGCGCACGACCGCGCCGGAGAAGGCCGCAAAGTCCTCGAAGGCCCACGCCTCGAGCGCTGACGAGCGGCACGCGAACCGCTACCGGCTGCGCAGGATCGAGAACACCTTCCAGGTCCTCGGGCTGTAGGCGCGGGCGCCGGGCCTGCTCACCTAGGTGACAGGCAGCCCTGGAGCTTTGCGCTTCCCGTCGGATCGATCTTGCCGGGGCGTACGGCCACCCAGCATCCGTTGGGCTGAAGGCTTACGTCGAAGTCGACCGTGGACTGACTTCGGCTGAGGTCGGGCGCCTTCGCGCAGGCCCGCCTCTGCCTGCGATTCATGGCCAAGAGCAGGCATTCCTTCTTCTGTTTACGAGGATCGACTTGCGGCATCAGCTCGACGACCGTGCAGCGGTAGCGACCCGATGAGCCCGCCTTGCAGAATCCGTATGCGACGTCGTTCTTCAGGGCCTTCTGATAGCGCGTCACCGCAGCTTGGTCGAGATAAGTCTGGCGGGCGATGAGCAGCGCACGGTTCAGCCGCTCCCCGATTGGAACGGGAGACGGAATGATGCTCGTACGTGCCTGCCTGTGCGTGTTGCTAGGCGGTCGCCCACGGGACTTGTCGCTCTCGACGCTCGGCCTGGTCGGCGCCGGTGCGTTGAGCTCAACCTGATTCGCTGACGCAACCGGACGGTCCGAGTCGTGGAGTGCGTTTCCGACGACGACGCCTGCGCCGAACAACCCCGTCGCACCGGTCGCCGAGACGGCAACAACTATCCCGGTGCGAAGCCACATCCCGAAATCGAGCTTAGTGACGTCCCGAGTCCTCCGCACACTTTGTTTTGCGGTGCGCGACGTTCGGCCGGAACCCATTCCGGATTGGGCCCGATATAGGGGCTCAAACCGGAAAGCAACGCCGGCGGCCGGACGCGTTCACCCCGCCAGATAGCCTTGGTGGTCGAGTGGCCACCTTGCGCTTCACCACAGCGGGCGAGTCCCATGGCCCCGGGCTCGTCGCGATCGTCGAGGGCCTGCCGGCCGGCCTGGAGGTCGACCGCGCCGAGCTCGACCGCGACCTGGCGCGGCGTCAGCTCGGGCATGGGCGCGGCGGCCGCATGAAGATCGAGTCGGACCGCGCGACGGTGTGGGGCGGGATCCGGCACGGGCGCACGCTCGGTAGCCCCGTCGCGATCCTGATCGAGAACCGCGACCACGCGAACTGGGCGGACCGCATGAGCCCGTGGCCGGTGGACGAGGAGATCGAGGAGGTGCATCTGCCAAGGCCGGGGCACGCGGATCTCGCCGGCGTCCTCAAGTACGGCCACACCGACGTCCGCAACGTGCTCGAGCGCGCGAGCGCGCGTGAGACGGCGGCGCGCGTGGCCGCGGGCGGGCTGGCGAAGGCTTTCCTGGGGCCGCTGGGGATCACCGTCCACAGCCGCGTGCTGCAGATCGGGACTGTCACCACGCCCGAGCCGGAGCCCGCCGCGGGAGTCGACTTCGACGGTGTCGACGAGTCGCCGGTGCGTTGCCTCGACGCCGGTGCGACGTCGGCGATGGTGGCCGAGATCGATGCCGCCCGCAAGGCGAACGAGAGCCTGGGTGGCGTGTTCGAGGTGCGCGCGTTCGGCGTGCTCCCGGGACTCGGCTCGCATGTGCGGTGGGACGAGCGCCTCGACGCGCGCATCGCGGAGGCGATGATGTCGATCCACGCGATGAAGGGCGTCGCGATCGGTGACGGCTTCGACCTTGCGGGTCGCGTCGGCTCGCAGGCGCACGACGAGATCTTCTGGAACGAGGAGCGAGGCTTCTTCCGCGACACCAACCGCGCAGGCGGCATCGAGGGCGGCATGACCACCGGCGACCCGATCGTGGTCAGGGTCGGGATGAAGCCGCTGCCGACGCTCACGAAGCCGCTGCGCTCGGTCGACATCGAGTCGAAGGAGCCGGCGCAGGCGCTCCGCGAGCGCACCGACTCGTGCACCGTGCCGGCCGCCGGAGTGGTGGGCGAAGCAATGCTCGCGCTGGTGCTGGCGCGCGCTTGCCGTGAGAAGTTCGGCGGCGACAGCATGCAGGACGTGCTCGCGGCCGTCCAGGCATACGAGGCACGGATCGGTTGGCCAAGGTAGGGAAGCTGGTCCTGGTCGGGTTCATGGGCGCCGGGAAGTCGCGCGCCACTCGCAAGCTGGCACCGCGGGCGGGGCGCGAGGCGCTCGACGCGGACGCATTGCTCGAGGAGCGGCTCGGCGAGCCGATCCCCTCTTTCTTCGAGCGCGAGGGCGAAGACGCTTTCCGAGCGCGCGAGCGCGACCTCGTTCTGGAGCTGCTGGAGCGACCGGGAGACGCGCTGGTCCCGCTCGGCGGCGGTGCCGTCGAGACCGACGAGATCCGGCATGCGCTCGCCGATCACACCGTCCTGTACGTCGAGGTGGACCCGGAGCGCGCCTGGGCTCGCGCCGAGGGCTCGGGGCGGCCGCTGGCGCGTGACCGCGATCGTTTCTTCGAGCTGTACGGTCGCCGCGCCGCCATGTACGAGTCGGTCGCGGACCTTCGACTGGCGTGGTCCGACGTGGGAGACGGTCACCCCGTGTTCGTCGGCCCCGGCGCGCTCGAGGCGGCCGGGGCGCTCTGGCCGCGTGCCGAGGGGCGCGCCTTCGTGGTCGCCGACGAGCACGCCGAGCGCTACCACGGCGACGCCCTGCGGCAGGCACTGTCGGAGCGCGTCGAGGTGGCGGCCACGATCGTGGTTCCGGCCGGCGAGCGCAGCAAGTCGCTCGCCGAGGCGGAGCGCGTGATGCGCGAGCTTGCCGCCGAGGGCATGCAGCGCGCCGACGCGATCGTTGCCCTGGGCGGTGGCGTGGCGGGAGACCTGGCCGGGTTCTGCGCGGCGTCCTACCAGCGCGGCGTCGCCGTCGTGCAGGTCCCCACGACGGTCGTCGCACAGGTCGACTCGGCCTACGGTGGCAAGACCGGCGTCGACATACCCGAGGGAAAGAACTACGTCGGGGCGTTTCATCAGCCGGCAGCGGTGATCACCGACCCGCAGACGCTGCGGACGCTCCCCGAGGCGGAGCTCCGTGCCGGCTTCGCGGAAGTACTGAAGACGGGCCTCCTCGCCGGCGGCCCTCTGTGGCACGACGTGCAGGCGATGCCGCCGCTTCGCGAGACTCTGGACGCGGACATGGCGACCGCGACGCGGGTGATCTTTCGCTGCGTACGGCACAAGCTCGACGTGGTCGCGCAGGACGAGCGCGAGCAGGGCCTGCGGGCTTCTTTGAACCTCGGCCACACGTTCGCGCACGCGCTCGAGGCTGCCACGGGCTACGAGCGCTTTCGCCACGGGGAGGCGGTCGCGCTCGGGCTGCGCGTCGCGCTGCGCCTGTCCGAGCGCGTTGTGGGCCTCGATCCCGCCGTCGGAGGCGAGGTGCAGGAGCTGCTCGAGCGGCACGGGCTGCCGCTTCACTTCGAAGGGCCTCCGACGGACGTCCTGATCGAGCACGCCGACCGCGACAAGAAGCGTCGCGGCGACCGCCGCAACCTCATACTGCTGCGTGCACCAGGCGACGTCGTGATCGGCGCGGAGGTGCCGCTCGCCGCGCTCCAGCGGGCGATCGGCGAGATGAGGGAGAGCTGATGGTGACCACCAACAACCGCATCGAGGTGCTCCACGGCGTGAACCTGGACATGCTGGGCAAGCGTGCGCCGGAGCACTACGGCACGCTGACGCTGATCGAGCTCGAGGTGCGGATCCGGCATTGGTCCCGTGAGCTCGGGCTCGAGGCGACCTTCTTTCGCACGAACGCCGAAGACGAGTACGTCGAGCGGCTGCACCAGGCTCCCGAGCTTGCCGACGGCCTGATCCTGAATCCGGGCGCCTGGACCCACTACAGCTACGCGATCCGGGATGCGCTCGAGATCGCAGGCATGCCGGCGGTCGAGGTCCACCTTTCGGACGTCGAGTCCCGCGAGGAATGGCGTCGCCATTCCGTGATCGCGGATGTCGTCAGCGCCCGCGTGCACGGCAAGGGCGCGGACGGATACCACGACGCGCTCGAATTGCTGGCCCGCGAGCTCGGCGTGGAGGCGCCGCCCGCGGCGTGAGCGTGTTCGCCGACCGGGCCGACCGCCTGGCGGAGCTGGTGCGGTCTGCCGAGCTCGATCTGCTGGTCGTCAGCAATCTCGTCAACGTCCGGTACCTGACCGGCTTCAGCGGCACGAACGGAATCGTGGTGCTGGGCCCGGGCCGGACCTCACCTGTGCGGGTCTTCGGGACCGACTTCCGCTACTACGAGCGCGTCCGTCCGCGGCTCACCGAGTACGACGTCCAGCGCGCGGAGACCGACATCCTGCAGATCCCCGCCAAGATCGCTGCCGAGCAGGCGCCCCAGGGCACGACGGACAAGCTCCGGCTCGGCTTCGACGAAGCCCATCTCACGGTGCGCGCGCACAAGCAGCTCGGAGAGCTGGTCGGCGACCGCGCGGAGCTCGTGCCCGCGGGCGGCTTCGTGGAGCACCTGCGGGTCGTGAAGGATCCTGACGAGGTCGCGCGCATGCGCCGCGCGGCTGCGATCGCAGCCGACCTCTACGAGTGGGTCGCCTCCGACTTCGGCCTTGCAGGGCGCACGGAGCGCGAGGTCGCGCTCGCGCTCGAGATCCGCGCGAAGGAGCTGGGGGCGGACGGGCTCTCGTTTCCTCCCATCATCGCGGCGGCTGCGAACGGCGCGCTACCGCACGCGGAGCCTGGGGACATCGAGATCCCCCGCGACACGCTCGTGATCGTCGACCTCGGCTGCATCGTCGAGGGCTACTGCTCGGACTGCACGAGGACGTACGCGACCGGCAGCCTCGAAGACGAGGCGAAATCCGTCTACCGGGTCGTGCGGGAAGCTCAGGCCACGGCGCTTGCCGGTGTTCGCGCCGGGGCCGAGTCCCGGGAGCTCGACGCGATCGCCCGCCGGATGATCGACGAGGCTGGGTACGGCGAGCAGTTCGGCCACGGGCTCGGACACGGGGTGGGTCTCGAGGTACACGAGGAGCCGCGCCTCACGCCCCGCGCGGAGGGCGCGCTGGTGGCCGGGAACGCGGTCACGGTGGAGCCCGGTGTGTATCTGCCCGGGCGCTTCGGCGTGCGGATCGAGGACCTCGTGATCGTGACCGAGGAGGGCTGCGAGGTGCTCACCCCGACCTCGAAGGAGCTGACGGTCGCCTAACAGTCCCGCCAGGCTGTACGCAGGATTGGCCGGCGCGATGCTCGCGGTGGCCGGCATCGTCGGGTTCTTCTATTCGTCGGACTTCGGCTCGCCCGGTGACGTGGAGACCGTCCTCGGGATCCTCGACGTCAACGGATGGCTCAACACGGTGCACATCCTGGCCGGCGCGTCGGCCCTGATCGCGTTCAGCGCCGGCCTGTACGCGCAGCGGCAGTGCGCGCTCGCGCTCGGGGCGTTCTACATCTTGTTGTCGATCTGGGGCTTCATCGTCGGCAGCGGGGACTCGATCCTGGGTGTCATCCCGGTGAGCACACCGGACAACGTCCTGCACGCGGTGATCGGCTTCGCCGGCCTCGGTGCAGGCCTCGCAACGGCGGCGGTGGAGCGGGCCGCCGCCTGATCGGCGCGTAAAGTAGAGGCGCGTTGCAAGGGGGCGGCGAGCACATCCGGCAAGGGGGTCCCGGCGAGGGTCAGGAGTTCCTGGGCATCGGTCCCGACGAGTCCACGGACCTGGTCGCCGAGAAGGTGACCCATCTGTACCGGCTGGGTGATCCGGCGCTGTCGGAGCTCAACCTCGAGCAGCTCCTCCGCGAGCTGCTGAATCGGGTCCGCGAGATCCTCCAGGTGGACACGGTCGCGATCCTCCTGCTCGACGAGCGGCGCGAGTTCCTGGAGGCGCGTGCCGCGGTGGGCATCGAGGAGGAGGTCGAGCGCGGCGTGCGGATCCCGGTCGGCCGCGGGTTCGCGGGGCGGATCGCCGCCGAACGGGCAGCGATCTACATCGGCGATGTGGAACACGCCGAGATCGTCAACCCGATCCTGCGGGAGAAGGGCATCCGGTCGCTGCTCGGCGTTCCATTGATCGTCGAGGCCGAGGTGATCGGCGTGCTGCACGTGGGGACGCTCCAACCTCGAACCTTCACGAACGACGATGCGGTGTTGCTCCAGATGGCGGCGGCCCGGGTGGCCCCGGGCATCGAGCGCGCGCGACTCTTCCAGGCGCTCGAGCGCGAGCACCAACTCGCGGTCGCGCTTCAGCGCAGCCTGCTTCCGGAGCACCTTCCGGACGTGGCCGGGGTGACGGTCAGCGCACGATATTTCCCCGCCCGGGACGAGGTCGGGGGCGATTGGTACGACGTGATCGACCTCGATCGCGGTCTGGTCGGTGTCGTGATCGGCGACGTCGTCGGACACGGGGCCCGCGCCGCGGCCCTGATGGGCCAGCTGCGCACCGCGGTGCGGGCATACGCGATCGAGGGCATGCCGGTCGACGTCGTGCTGCAGCGCGTGAACCGGCTTCTGCAGACGATCAGGCTGCGGGGGATGGCGACCGCGGCGTACGCAGTGTTCGATTCCGAAAGCGGTCAGCTGTCGGTCGCGAGCGCGGGGC
>Ga0075434_100005142_pt1 | contig 11879 bp, 15 predicted proteins | sample RhiMethybrSRZTD3_FD_75298 | JGI IMG/M metagenome (GOLD analysis project Ga0075434, IMG submission 75298) | Populus rhizosphere microbial communities from Tennessee, USA - Rhizosphere MetaG P. TD hybrid SRZTD3 | ecosystem: Host-associated > Plants > Roots > Rhizosphere > Soil | place: USA... | reverse complement strand
ATGGCACACCTGCCGGGCGGTCGGCCCGCGCATGGCCGCCCGCGGCCGCGGCTCGATCGTGAACGTGAGCTCGGAGCTCGCGCTCTGCGGCGCCGAGCTCCACGCCCACTACTGCGCCGCCAAGGGCGCCATCGTCGGGCTCACGAAGTCACTCGCGCTCGAGCTCGCACCGCAGGGCGTGCGCGTCAACTCGGTCGCCCCCGGCGCCACCGACACGGCGCTTCTGACTGACACGTGGCGCACGCCCGAGTACGTCGAGTCGCTGCCGCTGCGGCGGCTCTCGACGCCGGCCGAGATCGGCGCGACGATCGCGTTTCTCGCCTCGGACGCCGCCTCGTACGTGACCGGCCAGGTCATCTCGCCCAACTCGGGGGCGGTGGTGTGAGGGTGGCGCTCGTGACCGGAGCCGCGACGGGCATCGGCGCGGCCACCGCCGACCTGCTCGAGGAGCGCGGCTACGCCGTGGCCCGAAACCACCTGCCCGGGCAGCGCGTGACAGGCTACTCGGCCGAGGCGGACGTCTGCGACCCGACCGCCGTGGGGCGGATGGTGCAGAGCGTGACCCGCGACCTGGGGCCGGTGGACGTCCTCGTGAACAACGCCGCCCACATGGTGATGGGCGAGATCGGCGAGATCGGCGCGCGCGACTTCTGGCGCGTGGTCGACACGAACCTGACCGGCACGTTCTCGTGCATCCGGGCCTGCGGGCCGGCGATGGCGGAGCGCGGGTTCGGGCGGATCGTGAGCGTGGCCTCGGATTGGGGCCTCACCGGCTGGCCGCGCGCGACCGCGTACTCGGCGTCGAAGGCCGGCATCGTCTCGCTGACCAAGGCCGTGGCGCGCGAGCTGGGCCCGCGCGGCGTGACCGCGAACGCCGTCGCGCCCGGGATCGTCGACACCCCGCAGGTGCAGGTCGACGCCGACGACGCCGGCCTGCCGCTCGCAGAGATGCTCGAGCGCTACGGGGACGAGGTACCGCTGGGCCGGGTCGGCCGGCCGGCGGAGATCGCCGAGGTGATCGCCCATCTGGTGAGCGACGCCGCGGGAACGATCACGGGCCAGATCGTCTCGGTGAACGGAGGAACGCTGTGACAGCTCGCTACCAACCGGCGGATGCCTTCCGCAGCCCGCGCTTCTCGGGGATCCGCACCTTCATGCGGCTGCCGTACGTGACCGACATGGAGGGCGTGGACTTTGCCGTCGTCGGCCTCCCGTTCGACACGGCGACGAGCTTCCGCACGGGCGCCCGCTTCGGCCCGGAGGCGATCCGGGCCGCCTCGGCGCTGCTTCGCCCCTACAACGCCGAGCAGGACGTCGACATCTTCGCCCACCTCTCCGGCGTCGACGCGGGCGACCTCCAGCTCGCCCCGGGCGACACGGTGGCCACCTACGCACTCGCCGAGGAGGGGCTCGGCAAGCTGATCGACGCCGGGGTCTTCCCGGTCGTCCTCGGCGGCGACCACGCCATCACGCTGGCGGAGCTGCGCGCCCACGCCGCCCGCCACGGCCCGCTGGCGCTCGTCCACCTCGACGCGCACGGCGACACCTGGCACGAGTACTTCGGCCAGCGCTTCTACCACGGCACGACCTTCCGCCGGGCGGCCGAGGAGGGCGTGATCGACCCGTCGGCGTCGGTGCAGGCCGGGATGCGCGGCTCGCTCTACGCCCCGTCCGACATCGGCGACGCGCGCGACATGGGGTTCACCGTCCTCTCGACCATCGAGCTGCTCGAGCTCGGCCCGGCGGCCTACGGCGAGCTCGTCCGCGAGCGGGTGGGCGACCGCCCGGCGCTCCTCACCTTCGACGTCGACTTCTGCGACCCGGCCTACACGCCGGGCACCGGCACGCCCGAGGTGGGCGGGCCGACCTCCGGGCAGGCCCAGGCGTTCGTCCGCGCGCTCACCGGGATCAACCTCGTGGGGTGCGACGTCGTCGAGGTGTCGCCCTCCTACGACTCGCCCGGCCAGCCGACGGCGCTGCTCGCCGCCAACATCGCCTGGGAGATCATCTCGCTCCACGCGCTCGCCCGCGCGCGGGAGGGCGGATCGTGAAGCTCTACTACGCCGGCGACGTGCACGGCTCGGAGATGTGCTGGCGCAAGTTCCTGAACGCCGCCAAGTTCTACGAGGCCGACACGCTCATCATGGGCGGCGACATCACCGGCAAGATGATGGTGCCGATCGTCGAGACGGCGGACGGCCGACACGAGGCCCGCGTCCTCGGAAGGCACGAGATCGTCCCGTCCGACGAGCTCGAGGACATGGAGAAGCGGATCCGCTTCAACGGCTTCTACCCGTACCGCTGCGACCGGGCCCAGTACGACAGGATGAACAGCGACACCGAGTACCGCGAGGAGACGTTCACCCGACTCATGACCGACGAGGTGCGGCGCTGGATCGCCCTCGCGGAGGAGCGGCTCGCCGGCACCGGCATCCGCTGCTTCGTCATGCCGGGGAACGACGACGAGTTCGCGATCGACGAGGCGCTCGAGTCGACCACCGTCGTCAACCCCGACAACAAGGTGGTGAGGGTCGGCGACGAGGCCCAGATGCTCTCGTGCTCCTGGACGAACCCGACCCCGTGGGACAGCCCCCGTGAGGAGCCCGAGGAGGCGCTCCTGGAGCGGCTCCACGGCCTCGCCGCCCAACTCGACCCCGACATCCCGACCATCTTCAACCTGCACTGCCCGCCGCACGGCACGATGCTCGACCGCGCACCGCAGCTCACAGCCGACCTCAAGGTCGTGCTCGACGGCGGCGAGCCGCGCATCGTCTCAGTCGGCTCGATGGCGGTGCGCACCCTTATCGAGGAAGTGCAGCCCGTGCTGTCGCTCCACGGGCACATCCACGAGTCCAAGGCCATCGCGAAGATCGGAAAGACGACCTGCGTCAACCCCGGAAGCGCCTACTCGGAGGGCGTGATCGACGGGGCCGTCATCGACCTGCGCAAGGACCGGGTGCGGTCCTGCCAGCTCGTCACAGGATAAGGAGGAAGCACCCATGGCCACCGAAGCCACTGGAGCCCCGGAGGTCTTCGCCAGGAAGGCGACGGGGCTGCGGCGCGAGGCATCTGCCCTCGACGTCTTCATCTACAACACGAACAACCAGAACGTCGGCATCGGCGTCACGTTCATGGTGCTCCTGATCCCGGCGCTCTACATCGGCGGGAGCATGGTCACGGCTACCATCCTCGCCGGGATCCTGGCGCTGCCGATGGCCGGCGTCTACGCGTACTTCGCCGCCGCGATGCCGCGCTCAGGCGGGGACTACGTCTACATCAGCCGGACACTGCACCCGTTCCTCGGCTTCCTCTCCTCCTGGAACTGGGTGGTCTGGCTCGTCACCTACACCGGCATCCCGGCGGCCTACCTGGCGCAGTACGGCCTGTCCGGGCTCTGCCGTGAACTGGGCTACGTGTTCGACAGCCCGACACTCGTCGGCTACGGTGACAACTTCTCTCGGAAGTGGTGGATCTTCGTCGCTGGGTCGATCCTCCTCACCCTCTTCGCGATCATCTTCGCGCTCGGTACGCGGCTCTACTTCCGCATCCAGAACGTGACGTTCGCAATCGCGATGGTCGGCGTCGTCGTCGGGCTCATCGTCCTCGCGTTCCACAACCACACCGACACGAGCAGCGGGTTCAACGCCTATGTCCACGGCGTCGGCGGCGTTGACAACGCCACGGCGAGCCTCGCGAAATACTCCAACAACCTTGGGCAGGCGGGCTTCGACCTGAAGCAGACGCTGTACGCGATGGTGTGGCCGCTCTTCATCACGCTCTACGCCATCACGTCGAGCTTCATCGGCGGTGAGGTGCGAAACGCCAAGCGCTCGCAGTTCCTGGCGATGCCGGGCTCGATCGTGTACGTCACGATCCTCATGCTCCTGCTCGTGCTGGGCCTGAACCACGCGGCCGGGACGACGTTCCTCGGCCAGCTCGGGTATCCGCTGCCGCAGGACGTCCCCAGCGTCCTCGGTATCGGGAACCTCCCGACCTACAACGAGGTGATCGCGACCATGGTCCGAAACCAGGGCTGGCTCGTCCTGCTCCTCGGTTTCACGTTCCTGTTCTGGACCTACGTGTGGCTTCCGATCAACTTCCTCGCCGCCACGCGCGCGGTGCTGGCGTGGGCCTTCGACGGGCTGTTCCCGCGCAAGCTCTCGGAGGTGAACGACCGCTACCACACCCCGATCTACGCGATCGCGTTCATCTGGGTGCTGTCGGAGATCTGCCTCTATCTCTACGTCGATCAGATCTTCAACACCCTGAACGGGATCTTCGCCTGGATTCTGTCCTTCGTCCTGTGCTCGATTGCGGCCACCGTGTTCCCGTACCGACGCCCCGACCTGTGGAAGGCCTCGCCCTGGAACGGGTCGACGCTCGGGATCCCGAACATCACGCTCCTGGGAGCACTGGCCACCGTGTGCCTCGTCTTCTGTGAGTACTGGTTCTGGTACGACCCGGTCCAGGGCTTCGACCTCTGGGGCACCACCCTGCGGTGGGTCATGGCCATGATCGTCCCGAGCGCGATCGTCGTCTACGGCATCGCGTGGTTCACCAGCAAGCAGCGCGGCGTCTCGGTGGACAAGGTGTTCGCCGAGATCCCGCCGGAATGAGAGAGGGGACACGATGAGCTCCGTCGCTTCGCAGCAGACCCGCCAGGGCTGGCACTCCGTCCTCGTGGGCGGGATCGCCACGTTCCTCGGCGCTCCGCAGGTGGAGGCCGACGCCGACGCGCTGCGGGCGGCGGGCGTGAAGGCGGCCTTCCTGGGCATGCCGTTCGACTCGACCACGATCGCCCGTCCGGGGGCCCAGCTCGGCCCCCGGGCGGTGCGGGACTGGTCGAGCCACCTGCTCTCCTACCACGGCGAGTACGACCTCGACCTCTTCGAGGCGCTCGGCGTCGCCGACATGGGCGACGTCGCTGTCGTGCCCGCCAACGCGCCCAAGACCGTCGACCTCGTGGCCGACGCGATGGGCGAGGCAATCAAGGCCGGGGCGATCCCGGTCCTGTGCGGTGGCGAGCACATCACCACGATCGGCGGCTCGATGGCCGTCGACCGGCACGCGCCGGACGGCACCTACGGCCTGATCCTGGTCGACACCCACCTCGACACGGCGCCGGACGTCGGCGGCGAGACGATCAACCACTGCTGCCCGATCACGCGGGCGATGGAGCTCGACGCATTCGACCCGGCCAAGTGCGTCATCATCGGGCCGCACGGGGCGATGAACCCCAAGAGCGAGTACGCCTACGTGCGCGACGCCGGGGTCACCGTGTACCACGTGTCCGACGTGGACAAGCGCGGCGCCCGTGCGATCGCCGAGGAGGCGGTCGGGATCGCATCGGACGGCACCGACGGCATCTACTTCAGCTTCGACGTCGACAGCCTCGACAGCTCCGTCTGCACCGGCACATGCGTGCCGACCATGGGCGGCCTGACAGCGCGGGAGGCGCTGACGATGGTGTCGGTGATCGGGCGTGCGGACATCGTTGCGATGGATGTCTGCGAGGTCGCGCCGGCGTACGACAACGGCGAATCGGCGATGGCGGCCTGCCAGGTGATCGCCGACACGCTGGCGGCGTACGCCGACGCGCACCGCTAACGCAAGATCGGTGCCAGGCACGCACATTGCGTGCCTGGCACCGTCATTGCAGCTCGAGGTCGATCGGGCCGGGGCTGCCGGCGTTGATGCTCACGAGATCCTGCGGGCAGGCCGAGACGGCGAGCACGATGTCGCGCTCGGCGCGCAGGGTGACCGAGTCGCCGGGCTTCGTCGGCGCGGGCTCCCAGCCGATCTCCCAGTCGTCGAGCACCGGGATGTTCATGAAGACGTTGATCGGCTGCGGGATCTCGATCCCCTCGTAGCCGAGCGCGGCCATCGCCTTCTGGAGGTTTTCCTGGCACGAGGCGTGCCAGCCCTCCACGCCGAGCCCCGCGTACCGGCTCGGGTCGCAGGCGGCGCACAGCATGTCGTGGATCCCGGCGGTGGTGTCGGCCTCGAGCGTCAGGATCGGCCGGCGCCGGTTGGTGACGAACTGCTGGCCGACGCGCGGGAAGAGCCGGTTCACGTAGACGCGCGTGTGCTCGGCGGAGTGGTACTCCGAGAGGTCGTCGGCACAGAACGCGAAGACGTCGGCCACCTGGCCGCCCTCGGGGTCGATGACGCGGACGCGGTCGCCGGCGGACATGCGCACGGCGTGGCCCTCGCGGGCGGGGATTCGGATCGTCTCAGGCATGCGGCCAGTCTACGATGCGGGCGTGGAGCAGCGTGTCAGCCTCGTGACGCTGGGAGTCGCGGATCTCGCTCGCGCCCGGGCGTTCTACGAGGGCATGGGCTGGACGACCGGCGCGGCGCCCGCCGACGACGTCGCGTTCTTCCAGGCGGGCGGGATGGTCGTCGCGCTGTGGAGCCGCGAGCAGCTCGCCGAGGACTCGATGGTGGCCGACGGCGGCGGGTGGGGCGGCATCACGCTCGCCCACAACGTCCGCTCGCCGGCCGAGGTCGACGCCGTGCTCGCCGAGGCGCGCGCGGCCGGCGGCACGGTGCTGCGCGAGGGGGCGGCGACGTTCTGGGGCGGCTACTCGGGCGTCTTCGCCGACCCGGACGGCCACCCGTGGGAGGTCGCCCACAACCCGCACTGGACGCTCCGCGACGACGGCGCGGTCAGCCTGAGCTAGCGGCGCGGCGGGCCCGGCGAGAGCAGCCGCAGGAGGAACCGCAGCCAGCCCCGCAGCCCCTTGGGCGACTCGCCCCACGGTGTGATCCCACCGGTTCCCATGCCGCGAACCCTACCGCTGAAAGATTGGGGTCAGACCCCAATTTTTCACCTCGACGAGGCGCGGGCCGAGACGATGGGCTGGTAGAAGCCCGACTGCTCCGGCATCCGCCACACCACGTCCTCGAAGCCGGCCCGGCGCAGCGCGTCCGTGACCGCGGTGCGGGGAAGCGCGCGGCATGTCGTGCGCCGCTCCGCGACGTCCCAGCGGCCGCCTGCGCCGCGCATGATGAAGTGACGGACGCCGTAGCGGTCGGCCTGCCAGTCCCACACCTGGAAGACGATGCGCTCGCCGTCCGCAGCGGCGATCCGGCGGGGCGGATCACCCGAGGGTCGCCGGCGCAGCAGCTCGTCGTAGTCGCGAATCGAGGCGAGAAGCGCACCGCCGGGACGCAGAACGCGCCGCAGCGCCGCGCACGCGGCGTCCAGGTCACTGCCGTCGAGCAGGTGCGCAAGCGCGTTGTCGAACGTCACCACGGCGTCGTGGGGCCCGTCGACGTCGAGCACGCGCAGGTCCGCCACGGCGGTCGCGATGTCGAGGCCGCGCGTCCCGGCCTCGCGCGCGCAGCGCTCGACCGACGCCGGGCTGATGTCCGTCGCGGTCACCCGATAGCCGGCCTGCGCCAGGCCGATGGCCTGCGTGCCGATGCCGCACGAGGCGTCGAGCACCGACCCGAGCGCCACCCCCAGCTCGCGCAACAGGCCGGCAATGATGCGCGCCTCCCACGCGATCGCCGCGTCCCAGTCGGCGAAGATGAGGTGGTAGTCGCCAGCGAGCTCGTCGTAGAACTCCTCCGGCGGTAGGTCGGGCGGCGTCATGGGCCCAAAAAGGATTCGCCGTCCCGGCTGGCCTTTCGTCCCCCGGGCGAAAGAGCGTTCGAGTCGCCTCTACAGCTCCTCCGCCCGGCTTCGACCTACTCGGCTGCCCTGGACGGCGCAGTGGTCAAGGTACGGCACCCGTCCAGCGCTTGCAACCCGGTTTTTCACGCACGTTGCGACCTTCCGCAGGAAGCGGCGAGTAGAGTGGCCGCCGCAATGCGCGTCTTCATCGTGAGCGATATGGAGGGTGTCGCCGGCATCTCGAACTGGCAGCAGGTCGACGGCGGCGAGTCCCTCTACGAGGAGGGGCGCAAGCTCTACACAGAGGAGATCAACGCGGCGGTGCGCGGGGCCCGCGAGGCCGGCGCGACCGAGATCGTCGTCATGGACTGCCACGGCGCCGGCAAGGGCTGGTCCTTCAACTCGCTCATCCCCGAGGACCTCGACGAGGGCTGCGAGTTCGTCGTGCAGAAGGAGTGGACCGAGTACACGGGCGTCCTCGAGGACGGCTGCGATGCAGCGCTCTTCGTCGGCATGCACGCGATGGCCGGGACGAGCGACGGCTTCATGAGCCACACCGTCTCGGGGACGCACTGGCGCAGCGTCCGCTTCAACGGCACGGAGGTCGGCGAGACCGGGATCAACGCCGCGCTCTGCGGAACGTGGGATTGCCCGGCGCTCCTCGTCACGGGCGACCAGGCCGCGTGCCGCGAGGGGCGCGCGCTCCTCGGCGCCGGGCTCACGACCGTGCAGGTGAAGACCGCGCTCGGCCGGTTCAGCGGGCGCCACAAGGTGCCCGCGGTCGCGCGCCGCATGATCGAGGACGGCGCGCGCACGGCGCTGGCAGACCTGAAGGCCGTGCCGCCGTACGACCCGGGGAAGCCGTGCGAGATCGTCGTCGAGCTGGCGACGCCCGACCACGCCGAGCAGTTCCGCCACCATCCCGTCGTCGAGATCCGCGACGGCCGCACGATCGTCTCGCGCGCCGACGACTGGTGGACGGCCTGGCGGCAGTTCTACTTCAGCTTCCAGTGGCCCGGGTAGCGCTCACCTTCGACGACGGCCCGTCCGCGCACACCGAGGCCATCGCCGATCTGATCGCCGGGCACAGCGGGGCCGGGACGTTCTTCGTCCTCGGCGACAAGATCCCCGGGCACGAGGCGCTGCTCCGGCGGATGGTCGCCGCCGGCCACGAGCTCGGCAACCACACGTTCTCGCATCCGCGCTGCAGCACGATCGGGGAGGACGCGCTGCGGGACGAGCTGGCACGCGCCCAGGCGGCGATCACGGAAGCGTCAGGACAAGCGCCCGTGCTCGTGCGCCCGCCCTACGGCGACGACCCCGAGCGGGTCGCAACGGTCGGCGCCGGGCTCGGGCTGGCGTGCGTCCTCTGGGACGTCGACCCGATCGACTGGCGCGAGCGGAAGGTCGACCGCATCGTCCGCCGCGTGCTCGACGGCGTGTACGACGGCGCGATCGTGGACTTCCACGACGGCTGGCCGTCGCACCACACCGGCATCCGCGACCGCACGCCGACCACCGACGCGCTGCGCGAGATCCTCCCCGAGCTTCGGCGGCGCGGCTACGAGCTCGTCACGGTGTCTGCGATGTCGGCGCAGCCGGCGACCCAGACGCCGTCCAGCTCCTGAACCATCCCCATGAAGCTGTCCAGGAAGCGCAGCCGCGACGGGCGGCCGATCACCTGCGGGTGCATCGTGAGGACGCACAGGCCGCCGAGGTCGCGGATCCCGAGCAGCTCCTCCTCCCAGATCTCGCGCACCTCCGACGGCGTGGAGATCTTCTTCACCCACTCGTCCGGTGAGAACCAGAAGTGGGCGGCGTCGTCGAGGAGCCACTGCACCGGAAGCTCGACCACCCCGTTGGGGTGCCGGTAGGGGTGGAGCCGGTCCATCAGGTTCGAGGAGTAGCCGATCCCGTGGCCGGCGAGCAGCTCGAGCGTGTTCACCGAGAACTCCCAGGCCGGCGAGCGGTAGCCGCGCACCGCAGTCCCGAACCCCTCCAGGATCGTCTTCGTCTTGCGGAGCTCCTCCTCTTCCTCGACGCGCGTGAGGGACGTCGGCGACCGGTGCGTGTAGCCGTGGGCGCCAAGCTCGTGCCCGGCGGCGACGATGTCGCGCACCCGGTCCGGGTGCATCTCGGCGACGCGCCCGGGGACGAAGAACGTCGCCGGCAGCCCGCGCCGGTCGAGCAGCCGCAGGATCTCGGGGACGCCCACGTTCGCGCCGTAGGCGCCCATCGAGAGCAGCCCCGGCTTCGAGGCGGCGTCCGGGTCGCCCGCCAGCCACACCTCCTCGGCGTCGAAATCGAACGTGAAGGCGACGGCGCAGCGTGCGTCCGAAGGCCAGGTCACTGCGGGACGGCGGCTGCCGCCCGCTCGATCACGAGATCCTTGGTCTCCCACGGATACGGCTCAAACCGGCCGTCCGTGTCCTTCACGGACGCCTCAGACCAGCCATTCACCGGGATGTCGAACTGGAACTGATCGTCGGGGTCGACGATCACGGCATCGACCTGCCACGAGCCGTCCGACGGCCGGACGGTGCGGGCCGACCGGCCGATCGCGTAGACGATCCGCCCCTGCGGCTTCAGTTGGGCGATCGTGACGACGAAGGTGGCGCTGACCTCGTCGGAATCCCACTCGATCTTCCCTGACGCCCTCACGGTGCGGTGGTCGTCTCGCACCATCTCGACCTTGTCGATCTTGGAGTTCATCGCAGTCCTTTCTCGTCACTCATCGTCGCCCTGAACGGGCTGGCCGTCTTCGCACCTGACGAGCCGGGTCTGGACCGTCCAGTTGTATTGCTTGAACGTCCGATCGTCCATCTCGATCGTCGCCGTCGCGTACGCCGTGGCGGGACCAAACTCGAGCGCGGGGCCGCTCGTCACGATCGCGTCAGCGTCCCAGTTGGCGGCGCCGTTCATGTACCGCTCCGAGATGCCTCCGGCCATCGCGGTCTTCGTGCTCGCCTTCACCTGGGTGATGACGACAGCGATGAGCGCGCTGACCTCACCCGGAGCCCAGCTGAGGATCGGTCCCGTGACCTTGACGGTTCTTCCGTGGTCTTCAAGACAGAGCAGTTCATCGATTCGGGAATTCATCTGACTCCTCCAAACAGCCCGATTGCGTTGCCGCCTGCCTGGACGACGTCGTGGTATCCGATCTTCCCGTCAGGTTATGGAAGCGGTGGCGCCTCGATGAGCCGCGTGTCCACGGACCACTCGAACGTCTCGTTCCGGTCGTCCCTCATCTTCACGGCGGCGATGCCCCATGCCACGGCCATGCCGGGCACGAACTCGCCGTCCAGCGGATCGAACACCTCGGCATCGGCGTCCCACCACTGATTCGCGGGTGTATAGACCTCGGTCGACCGACCTCTCGCAAGCACGATCTCGCCGCTCTGCCTGTTCACCTGACCAACGATCACCGCGAACGTGGCGCTCACGGCGTAGGGATCCCAGTCCCCGGTCGGCCCCTTCACCCGGACGGTCTTGCGACCGTTCACAAGTGCCAGATGCGGAAAAATCCTCGAACCCATCGCCATGGCTATCCCCTTTGCGTCGTTCGAAGCGCCGCTGACGGGCGGAGCGCGATTCTGTCAAACGCCGACAGGACGCGCCGAGAGGCGGTCTGCTTCCCGCGCCCGCACGAGGTTGCCCTTCGCCCGGTAGACCCGGATGGCAGTCGCGAGCGCGTCTTCCGCCTCGGCGTCGGCACCGGCCGCCCGATACACCAGGGCCAGGTCCACCAGGGCATCGGCCTGGATGTTCAGGTGGTCGGTGGTCATCGCGATCTCGACGGCCTCGCGCCCCAGCTCGAGCGCGCGCCGGGCGCGCCCCCGGCGCGCGAGCACACGCGCCCGGACCTGACGCCAGAGAACCTGCGGCGAAGCATCGTCCGCGGTCGCGAGGGCGGCGCACCGGCCCGCGAAGCGATCGGCATCGCGGTCGCGGTCCATGAGGAGCAGAACCTGGGCGAGGTAGCCCTCGGTTGAGGCGAGGACGGCCCGCTCCCCCATCTCCTCGAGGACGCGGCGGCCGTCGCGGAGCAGTCGCTCGGCGCGCTCGTAGTCGCCAGCGAGGGTCGCGACGAAGGACTCCGGATGCGAGACGGCTGCGTCGACGGTCGCGCCGAACCCGGCGAGGGTGGCCGCCGACTCCTCGAGCAGTCCGTTCGCGACCGAGAATTCGCCGCGCATCGCGTGCAGGCTCGCAAGCGGCTGGAGCGCAAGCGCCTCGGCCCACGGATCACCTCGAAGGA
>Ga0075434_100005141_pt1 | contig 11879 bp, 9 predicted proteins | sample RhiMethybrSRZTD3_FD_75298 | JGI IMG/M metagenome (GOLD analysis project Ga0075434, IMG submission 75298) | Populus rhizosphere microbial communities from Tennessee, USA - Rhizosphere MetaG P. TD hybrid SRZTD3 | ecosystem: Host-associated > Plants > Roots > Rhizosphere > Soil | place: USA... | reverse complement strand
AGGTTGTACGAATTCCAGACAAGGTAGCGGCCGTCGGGCGAATAGCGCGGATTCGCATCGCCGAAGCCGCTGTCCGCGGTCAGCGTGCGCCGCCGGCCGGTAGCAATGTTGACGACGACGATGTCGGTCTCGTTCATCATCCCGGGCTCGGGGTTGAGATCGACGGTCAGCGCAAGCTCGCCGCCGTCCGGATGCACATCGTAGAGCTCCGCCGACGGTTCCCACGGCTGCAGCGCGAGCCCGGTACCCGCGAGCAGATCGCGCGCGCGTCCGGTCGCGACTTCTGCGGCGAACACGTGCGGTTCCCGCCCGTCGGTCAGCCAGTGGTCCCAGAAGCGGAACTCCCTGCGCTCGGAAAGGTGCGCCTTGACCTTGGCTTCCTTGCGCTCCTTCCTGCGTTTCGCCTGCTCCTTGTCGGTCTTGAGATCGGGCCATACCCACGAGATGAACGCGATCCGCTTGCTGTCGGCGAACCAGCGCAAGCCCAACGCGCCGCCGGCGACCGACACGAGCCTCCGCGCTTCGCCGCCGTCGGGTGCGATCAAGTAGACCTGCGGCTCCTCGTCGTCCTTGCGCTTGGCTGCGAACGCGATCCATCGGCCATCCGGCGACCAGCAAGGCTCGCTGTCCTTGTCACCGGCGGTTAGCCGGCGCGCCCGTGCGCCGTCGGTCGGGAAAAGCCAGAGCTCGGTGCTCCCCTCGTTCTTGTCCATGTCATAAGAAGTGACCGCGGCACAGGCGGTGCGGCCATCGGGCGAGAGCGTCGGAGAGCCGATACGTTTGATCGCCCACAAATCTTCGACGCGCAAGGGGCGTTGGCTTCGAGGCATGAGCTGGATCCGGGAAACGATATTGTTGTTGCAGTGGCGGGAGCGCCCGCCGCGCGAAGCGCGCAATTGTACGCTCGCTCGCGGCGAATCGTGTGTTGCAATGCGGTAGAATTCACCCTGCATTGGCGGTGCGTTGCGCGAGGCGTTGAACCGGCGCGCAGGCCTGTCCTGTCAGGGTTTTGCACCGTCTGGCGCGCGCGCCGGTTAACGCTTCTTGCCACGGAGTCGCGCAGCGCGCCGGTTAAGTCTTCTTGCAACGATGGCTGCGCGGCGCGGCGGTTAATTTTGTTGGCACGACGTACTGCGGTGCGTCGGTAAGCATCTTCGGTTACGAAAGATAATCACCATGAATTACCGCCGCCTGGGTGCTTCGGGGCTCAAAGTCAGCGAACTATCGTTCGGCTCCTGGATCACCTACGGGAACCAGATGGGAGACGATCTCGCCCGGGACTGCATGGCGGCTGCCTACGCCGCCGGGGTCAACTTTTTCGATAACGCCGAAGTGTATGCCAAGGGCCGAGCCGAGACGATCATGGGCAACGTCCTGAAGAAGCAGGGCTGGCGGCGCAGCTCGTACATCGTGTCGACCAAGTTCTTCTGGGGCCTGAACGACGGGCCGAACGAGAAGAACACGCTCAATCGCAAATACCTCATGCAGGCGATCGATGGCTCGCTCGAGCGCCTGCAGCTCGATTACGTCGATCTGATCTTCTGCCATCGTCCCGACCCGGAAACACCGGTCGAAGAGACCGTGTGGGCGATGCACGACATCATCCGCGCAGGCAAGGCGCTTTATTGGGGCACCTCGGAATGGAGCGCTGCGGAGATCATGGCGGCGTGGCAGATCGCCGAGCGGCATCATCTGGCCAAGCCGGTGATGGAGCAGGCGCAGTACAACCTTTTTCACCGCGATCGCGTCGAAAACGAGTATGCCCGTCTCTACCAGGACGTCGGCCTCGGGCTGACGACTTGGAGCCCGCTCGCGTCAGGATTGCTCACCGGCAAGTACAACGACGGCGTGCCGGCAGGCTCGCGCGCCGCGCTCAAGGGCTACGAGTGGCTGGCCGAGAGCATCGTCGATCCGGCAAAGATCGCGAAGGTCCGGCAACTGATTCCGATCGCGAAGGAGCTGGGTTGCACGCTCGCGCAACTCGCGCTCGCGTGGTGCGTCAAGAATCCCCACGTGAGTACGGTGATCACCGGCGCGACCCGGCCCGAGCAGGTGACCGAGAACATGAAGGCGCAGGACGTCGCTCCCAGGCTCACTGCAGAAGTGCTCTCGCGCATCGATGCGGCCGTGGGCGCTGCCGGCTGAAGCGCGTCGAGCCATGAGCAATCCGCTCGAAAGCTGGATCGAGGAGCAGCGTTCCGCGTATCTCTACCGCGTGTGCGCGGACGCCGAGGCGGGAACGGCGCGCGCTGATCTTTTCACGCGGCTGGCCGGCGAGGCGGAAGCGCAGGGCGCGATCTGGCGCGCCCAGCTGACCGCGAGCGGCAAACCCGCGCCGCCGCCGTTCGTGCCGGATCTGCGCACGCGGCTCGTCGCCGGGCTGGTCCAGCTCTTCGGTCCGCGGCGGCTGCGCGCCGTGCTGGCGGCGATGAAGGTCCGCGGAATGGCAATCTACAGCCGGCGCGAGCCGGGCGGGCACAGCGCACCGGTCGCCGGCAACATCGAGCACCGGCATCGGGGCTTGGGCGGCGGCGGCAACCTGCGCGCGGCGGTATTCGGCATCAACGATGGGCTTGTGTCGAATGCGAGCCTCATCTTCGGTGTCGCGGGTGCGAGCTCGGATCCCGCCGTCGTGCTGCTGAGCGGCGTCGCGGGATTGACCGCCGGCGCGTTCGCGATGGCCACTGGCGAATTCGTCTCCGTACGCTCGCAGCGCGAGCTCTTCGAGTACCAGATCGCCCTCGAGCGCGACGAGCTCAAGGAGTATCCAGACGCGGAGGCGCAGGAGCTCGCGCTCATCTACAAGGCTAAGGGATTGTCGGGCAGCGAAGCCGAGCGTGTCGCCAAGCAGCTCGTCGCGGATCCCGAGCACGCGCTCGACACGCTTGCGCGCGAAGAGCTGGGCCTCAATCCGGACGAGCTCGGCTCGCCCTGGGGTGCGGCGATCTCTTCCTTACTCTCGTTCGCGCTCGGCGCTGCGGTGCCGCTGTTGCCCTTCGCGATGGGCGCCGGAGCGCGCGCGCTGCCGATCGCCGGGCTGTTGACCGCGATCGCGCTGTTCGCAGTCGGCGCAACGCTGTCGCTGTTCACCGGCCGCGCGGCCGTGTTCTCGGGTGCGCGGATGCTGTTGCTGGGCAGCCTCGCGGCGGCCGTCACCTTCGCCGTCGGCAAGCTGTTCGGCGTCAGCGTAACCTGAACGCCAGTCCGCTCCTCGACGGAGCGATAAAGTGCGTAGCCCGGGATGACACCGGCCTCGATCCGGGGGAATCTCCCGGGGCAGCACCTTGTTGCCGCGCCGCCCCGGGCATCGCGCTTCGCGCTCAACCCGGGCTACGGGTTCAAGCCTTCTTGGACAGACAGGTCTTCATGAACGCCTTGCGCTCGGCACCCTTCTTGCCGGTCGCTTGTTTGGCACACAGCCGCATCTTGTCCTGCTGCGAAAGCTTGACCGGCGCCGCCGCCGGTGTGCTGGCGGTGGCCGCGGTGGGTTGCAACTTGGCGGCACGGGGCTTGACGTTTGATGCATCGTCCGCGTAGGCGGTCGATGCGGCAAGGCCGATGAGGCTGGCGAACATAAGTACGTAGAGCGTCTTCATGGTGATCTCCTTTGACGTTTGGGTGAGTGCTCAAAGTGCGGCTGGACGGAATCGTCTGCAGCACATGCGCATTAACGGCGCTGGAGACTGGGAGTGCGTCAGACCTTCGGCTGATGCGGACGGGTGCCCCGGAGGCGCTCTCGGGCATGCCGGCGAACGGCGGACAAAACAAGGCGGCGACCGGATCGCTCCGGCGCCGCCTTGTCAGTGCGGCCGGGTGGACAGGAGGTCACCCAGCCGTATTCATGAACCCAGTGTCAGCCCTTCATGCACTCGCTCTGGGCTTTCGCTCGCTCGTCGCCCTTCATGCCAGCGGTCTTCTTGTTGCACATCGCCATCTTGCTTTCCTTCTTCGCCGGCTTCGCCGAAAGACAAGTCTTCATGAACGCCTTCCGCTCGTCGCCTTTCTTGTCGCCAGCCTGATCGTTGCAGTCTTTCATTTTGGTCTGTTGCGGATTCATCGCGTCCGTCTTCTTCATATCGGTCTTGGTATCGGCGGCATAGGCGCTGCCGCAGGTGAACAGACCGGCCAACATCACTACAAGCAGTTTTTTCATCGAGGCCTCCCTGGCCTTTGGTTTGAAAGCGCGATCTGCGGCGAGTCTACGGCAAGCGCAACAAACGAGGCAACGATTTCGAATCACGGGCTGCTGATGGTGTCGCAAAAACTCATCGTGCAGTGCAACATCGGTTGTGTCAAAATTGTGTACCCACCCACCCCTTCACCAGTAAAATGATGTTTTTGCATCGAAAAGTCCCTTAGGCCCCAAGAAAGCCCACTGTGCCCGCCCCCGCCGCCCATCGCAGCAAGGCAGTCGCCGCGCCTCCTACCGGCGCCCAGTTGCCGATCGACGACACGCGCATCCGCGAGATCATGGAGCTCGCGCCGCCGGCGCATCTCTTGCGCGAATTTCCGGCGTCGGATGCCACTGCGACGACAACCTACGAAGCCAGAGCCGCGATCCACCGCGTGCTGCACGGCGCGGACGATCGCCTGCTGGTCGTCGTCGGCCCATGCTCCATCCACGACTATGGTGCGGCGATCGATTATGCGACGCGCCTGTCGGCGCTGAAGCGCGAGCTTGCAGACAACCTCATCGTCGTCATGCGGGTGTACTTCGAAAAGCCCCGAACGACCGTCGGCTGGAAGGGTCTTATCAACGACCCGCGGCTCGACGACAGCTTTCGCATCAACGAAGGCCTGCGGCTGGCTCGACGCATCCTGCTCGAGATCAACGAGCTCGAGCTGCCCGCAGGTACCGAGTACCTCGATATGATCACGCCGCAGTACATCGCCGATCTGATCGCGTGGGGAGCGATCGGGGCCCGCACCACCGAAAGCCAGGTTCACCGGCAACTGGCGTCGGGGTTGTCGTGTCCGGTCGGGTTCAAGAACGGCACCGACGGCGGAGTGAAGGTCGCGGTCGACGCGGTCAAGGCGGCCTCCGCGCCGCACCACTTCCTGTCGGTAACCAAAGGCGGTCACTCCGCCATCGTGCATACCTCGGGTAACGAGGATTGCCATATCATTCTGCGCGGCGGCCGGGCGCCCAACTACGATGCTGCAAGCGTCGACAAGGTTTGCAGCGAGCTCGGACATGCCGGGCTCGCGGCGCGGGTGATGATCGATTGTTCGCATGCCAACAGTCAGAAGCAGTTCGAGCGTCAGATCGAGGTCGCGCGCGATGTGGCCGGCCAGATCGCGCGCGGCGACGATCGCATCATCGGCGTGATGTTCGAGAGCCACATCAATCCCGGGCGGCAGGACCTGCTTCCCGGCCAGTCCCTGGAATACGGCGTCAGCATCACCGATGCGTGCATCGGCTGGGACGCGAGCGTCGGCGTGCTGCGCGAGCTTGCCGACGCCGTGCGCCGGCGCCGCGTACTCTTGACCGACGCGTCCTAAAGCGGCGCGTCCCGCGCCGCCGCGAATAAAGGACCGACCGGTGGCCGAAGAGATCGAGCTCAAGCTGATCGCACCCGCGGAGGCGCTGGCCGCTGTTCGGGCGCACCCCGCAGTTGCGGCTGCCGCCCGCGGCCGCATGCGCACGAGACAGCTCGTCAGCACCTATTACGACACGCCCGGGCGCGATCTCGCCGCCGCCGGCGTCGCACTGAGGTTGCGCCGCGCAGGAGCGCGCTGGCTGCAGACCGTCAAAGGCGAAGGCGCCGCCGCCGCGGGAGTACATCGTCGCACCGAGTTCGAGTGGCGTCTTTCAGCGCCGAAGCTCGACACCACCAAGCTTATCCGGACACCGTGGCGAAAGCTCTTCGCGAGCACCAACGGCCGCTACCGGCCCGTGTTCGCCACTGCCGTGCGGAGGAGCGAGCTGCCGCTCGCGTTCGCCGACGGCACGCGGGCGACCCTTTGTCTGGACATCGGCGAGATCCGCGCCGGCCGCCGTCGCGCCCCGCTGACCGAGATCGAAGTCGAGCTGGAGCACGGCGATCCTTCGCGTTTGTTCGAGCTCGCTTCGGCGCTGGCCGCCGACCTGCCCGTCCGTGTCACCCACAGCAGCAAGGCCGAGCGTGGCTACGCGCTCGCGCGCGGCGCGACGCCCAGCCCGCGCAAAGCGCGCCCGGTCGAGTTGCCGGCGGAGGTAACGCGGGAGGCGGCGTTTGCGGCGATCGCCACCGAGTGCATCGCCCAGATCGAGGCCAACGCCGAGGCGATGCTCGAGCACGACAATCCCGAGTACCTGCATCAGTTGCGCGTCGGCTGGCGCCGTCTGCGCTCGCTCCTCAAGCTGGCCGCGCCGTTCGCTCCGGTTGAATCCCTCGCGCCGCTTGAGGAGGAGCTCCGCTGGCTCGGCTCGGTTCTCGGCCCGGCGCGCGACTACGACGTGTTCGGACTGGAAACGCTGCCGAAGGTCGCCGCGGAGTTTCGCGGCCGGCGCGAGATCGCGCGCTTGCGCGCGCATGTGACGCGGCGCCGGCGACAACTTTCCGGCATCGCGCGCGAGGCTGTCGCGACGCCGCGCTTCCAGCAGTTGCTGCTCGCGCTGGGTGCGTTTTTCGCGACGCTTGCCCGCGCGCCCGGCTCTGCGCCGGCCCCCACGCTCGCGCGCGATTGGATCGGGCCCGTGCTGCAGCAACGCCATGACAAGCTCTCCAGGCGTGCACGGCGTATCCACCGCGTCGGCGCCGCGGACCGGCATCGCGCGCGCGTCGCCGCGAAAAAGTTGCGCTATGCGGCGGAATTCTTTGCGCCGCTATTTTCCGCCAAGCGCGCCGAAGCGTACATCGCCGTGCTGTCCAAGCTGCAATCCGTGCTCGGTCGTCTCAACGACTTCGAAATCGCGGGCAAGCTGCTCGACGAGATCGCGCCTGCCGACGATGGTGCGCCCGGCGTCGCGCACGCGATCGGCATCGTGCGCGGCTGGCTTGCCGCCAGCGTTGCGCCCGAGCTCAAGCGGCTGCGCAAGGCATCGCGCGCGTTTGCCAAATGCGAACCTTTCTGGAGCGCCTGAAGGACTCGGCATGCTCGAATCCGCCGAAATCGGCCACAAGGTCCCCAAACGGGTTTATGCGCGTGAGGAGCCAAAGCTCCGCGAGCTCCTGCTTAACGCCCAGTTCGATCTGTCGCAATCCGGCCGCGGTCCGCTACTCCTGGTCATCTCCGGCGTCGAGGGCGGGGGTCGCGGAGAAACGGCCAACAAGCTGACCGAATGGATGGACCCACGGCATATTCACGTGGTCGCGTTCGGCCCGCGCGCTCCCGAAGAGGCCGCGCGACCGCCCGCATGGCGCTATTGGCGCTCGCTGCCGCCGAAGGGCAAGATCGGCATCTTGATGAACGCCTGGTACAACGAAGCGATGCTCGCTCATGTCCAAGGCAAAATCGACGCGGATCAAGTGAGCACGCGCGTGCAGGCGATCCGCGAGCACGAGCAGATGCTCACCGACGAAGGCTTCGTGCTGCTCAAGTTCTGGATCCATCTGTCCAAAGCGGCGCAGAAGCAAAGACTGCAGGAGCTCGAGCACGATCCCACCACCGCATGGCGCGTCACCCGCGAGGACTGGAAGGCGTATCGTATCTACAACAAGGCGCACGAGCTGTGGGAGAGCCTCCTGCGCGAGACGTCGACCGGCGCGGCTCCCTGGCACGTCGTCGAAGGCACGGACGGGCGCTATCGCTACCTCACGGTCGGCAAGATCCTGCTCGACGCGCTGCGAACGACGCTCGCGCCCAGACCGGCAACGCCGAAGCACGCGATCACGCCGCCGGCACCTTCGGTCATCGACAATGTCAAGCTCATCCGCGATCTCGACCTGTCGAAGAAGCTGCCGGTCAAAGACTACGACCGCGCGCTCGAAAAGCATCAGGGCAAGCTTGCCACGCTTACGCGGCATAAACGCTTCGCCAAGCGCTCGTTGATCCTGGTCTTCGAGGGCGTCGACGCCGCGGGCAAGGGCGGCGCGATCCGACGAGTCACCGGGGCGCTCGACGCGCGGCAGTATGTGACGGTACCGGTCGCGGCGCCGACCGAGGAAGAACGCGCGTTTCCCTATCTATGGCGCTTCTGGAGAAACGTGCCGCGGTATGGCGGCATCACGATCTTCGACCGTTCGTGGTACGGCCGCGTGCTCGTCGAGCGCGTCGAGGGTTATTGCAGCGTCTACGATTGGATGCGCGCCTACGACGAGATCAATCAGTTCGAGGAGCAGCTTACTCGGGGCGACGCGGTCGTCGTCAAGTTCTGGCTGCAGATCAGCAAGGCCGAGCAGCTGCGCCGTTTCAACGCGCGCGAACGCTCGCCGTTCAAGCGCTTCAAGATCACCGCCGACGACTGGCGCAACCGCAAGAAATGGAACGCGTACGAACAAGCGGTGTGCGACATGGTCGATCGCACCAGCACCGAGATCGCGCCTTGGACACTCGTCGAGGCCGAGGACAAGTACTACGCGCGCATCAAGGTGCTGCAGACCATCAACGACAGTCTGAAACAGGCGCTCGACCGATGATGCGGGCGAATGGCAGCTACGGCGCGCCCGGATGGTTGCCCGGAGGGCACGCGCAGACGATTTATCCGGTGCTGATCCGCCGGCCGGAGATTGCTTATCGGCGGCAGCGCATCGACACGCCCGATGGCGATTTCATCGACTTCGACTGGCTCGATTCGCCTGCAGCAAACGCGGCGACACCGCTGGTCGCGCTGTTTCATGGCCTCGAAGGTAATTCGCGATCGCATTACGCGCTGGCGCTGATGGCGCATCTCTCCTCGATCGGCTGGCGGGGCGTCGTGCCGCATTTCCGCGGCTGCAGCGGCGAGCCGAATCGTCGCCCGCGCGCCTACCACTCCGGTGATTACACCGAGGTCGCGTGGATGCTCGAGACGATCCGGGCACTGGTGCCGGACGCAGCGCTGTTTGCCGTGGGCGTTTCGCTGGGAGGCAGCGCGCTCCTCAACTGGCTCGGCCGGGAAGAGCATCGCGCCGCGAGGATTGTCGCTGCGGCAGCTGCCGTGTCGGCGCCGCTCGACCTCACGGCCGCCGGGATCGCGATCGAGCAAGGCTTGAACCGCATCTACTCCAGGCACTTCCGCGCGACACTCGTGCCGAAGGCCATGGCAATGGCGCGGCAGTTTCCGGGGACGCTCGACGCCGCCGCGATCGCCCGCGTCGATACGATGTATCACTTCGACGACGTCGTCACCGCGCCGCTGCATGGCTTCACCGGCACGGACGATTACTGGCGGCGGGCCAGCAGCAAGCCCTGGCTCAAGGCGGTGGCGGTGCCTACGCTCGTGCTCAACGCCCGCAACGATCCGTTCATTCCGGCAAGCTCGCTTCCCACGCGCGCGGAAGCTGGCGCCGCAATAACGCTCGAGCAGCCCGAAGACGGCGGACACGCCGGATTCCCCGAACAGCGGTTTCCAGGCCGCCTCGATTGGCTGCCGCAGCGCCTGGCAACGTACTTCAGTGAGGTTCGCAGTGCCTGAGCTTTCCGCCGAGATCTTCAAGGCCTACGACATCCGCGGCGTCGTCGGCAAGACGTTGACACCGCCGGTCGTGCGCAGCGTCGGCCAGGCGCTGGGATCGCTCGCGCTCGATCGCGGCCGTGACACGATCGTTGTCGCTCGCGACGGCAGGCTTTCAGGACCGGAGCTTTGTCGCGCTCTGGCCGAGGGGATTCAGTCGAGCGGGACGAACGTCATCGATATCGGTGGGGTGACCACACCGATGAGCTATTTCGCCGCGCACGAGCTCAACACGCAATGCAGCGTCGTGGTCACCGGGAGCCACAATCCGCCCGACTACAACGGCCTCAAGATGGTGATCGCCGGCGACACGCTCGCGGGCGAAGACATCCAGGCGCTCAAGACGCGCATCGAAGCGGGCGCGCTCAGGACCGGCGCCGGCAGCTATCGGCGCGCGGATATCGCCGGCGCGTATCTCGACCGCATCGCGGGCGACATCACGCTCGCTCGGCCGATGAAGCTCGCGGTCGACTGCGGCAATGGCGTGGCGGGCGCATTCGCCCCACAGTTGTTTCGTCGCCTCGGTTGCGAAGTAACCGGGCTTTTCTGCGACGTCGACGGCACGTTCCCGAATCATCATCCGGATCCGTCGAAACCGCAGAATCTTCAGGATCTGATCCGTTGCCTGGAGACGACCGATAACGAGCTGGGCTTTGCCTTCGACGGCGACGGCGACCGGCTCGGCGTCGTCACCAAAGAGGGGCACATCATCTATCCGGATCGGCAGCTGATGCTCTTCGCCGCCGACCTGCTCACGCGTAAGCCGGGCGCCACGGTCATCTACGACGTCAAGTCGACGCGCAACCTCAAGCCCTGGATCGCGCGCCACGGCGGCACGCCCTTGCTGTGGAAGACCGGGCATTCGCTTATCAAGCGCAAGATGAAGGAAACCGGCGCGCTGCTGGCGGGCGAGATGAGCGGCCACACATTCTTCAAGGAGCGCTGGTACGGCTTCGACGACGGCTTGTACGCGGGCGCGCGGCTGCTCGAAATACTGTCGCGCCATGCCGATCCTTCGGCGCTGTTGAATGCGCTTCCCGACAGCCTGTCGACGCCCGAGATCAACGTCACGAGCGACGTCGAATCTCCGCATGCGCTCATCGACAGGCTTGCGGCAACGGCCGAATTTCCGGGTGCCGCCGAGGTGATTCGCATCGACGGTCTGCGCGTGGAGTATGCGGACGGCTTCGGTCTTGCGCGTGCTTCGAATACGACACCGGTCGTCGTGTTCCGCTTCGAAGCCGACAACGAAGTAGCGCTCAAGCGCATTCAGGGTGAATTCCGCCGCGTGCTCGCGGTGGGCGCTCCCGGGCTTACCCTGCCGTTCTGACGCGCCGCCCCCATGCAGCAGCGATGTAGGTGCGAAATTTAATCGCACGCAACGCTTCGCGGCGCGTCGCGGCCGAATGAATTCGGCCCTACGATTCAGCCCGGGGCCTCTGCAACATCGAAGCGCGAACCCCGGCATCGCGTTTCGCGCTCGGCCCGGGCTACCCGCTCAGCGCATCAGCGGAGCCAATCCGAGCAGTCCCACCCCAGCAGCCGCTCGAGCTCGCGAATCTCCGGCTCGAACACCGCGACGAGATAACGCCGCGCCTCCTCGTCCAGCGCCGTGTCGTAGTCGCCGGCATGCGCGGTCTTTTGCGCAACCGGCGGAAACGGCGCGATGCCTAGGAAATCGGCGATCGTCGCGAGCACGGCCGCGGGCGATGCGAGCAGCTCCTCGCTCTTGAACGCGATCGTCTGTTCCCTGGAAAAGTAGCGCCAGAGTCGCTTGAGCTGCTGCGCATATAACCCGCGATCGACGTAGGTGAAGCGCTTCGCCTGTTCGAGCGGCATCGTCCGTACCCGCTCCGGTTCCGCCTTGAGCGCGTCGAGAAACGGCAACGGATCGCGCCGCTTCTGGCGCGCCATGTTCCACTGCGAGAAAGCGCGCGTCACCGGATTGCGCAGGACCATGATCAGCTTCATCGCCGGGTTGTAGCGCGCGATGCGCTCGGCGGCCGTGGGCCAGTACAGATAGGCCGGCGTTACCTCCCCCAGCAAGCGCTGAGAAGGACCGGGAGCGAAAGCCGCGTGGTACGGGCCGTAGTCGATTGGTTCCGTTACAAAGTAGCGGTCGGTGTCGAAGAAATGCAGCTCCTTGCGCTGCGGGAGACAGAGCTCCGGATGCTCGCGCAGGTAGTGGTCGAGCGCTGTCGTGCCGCCCTTCTGTGCGCCGGCGACGACGAAGCCAACCTTGTCGGCCCGCTGCATCCGGGATCTAGTAGGCGATGCCGAGGCGCCGGTAGACGAAGCCCAG
>Ga0075434_100005139_pt1 | contig 11882 bp, 9 predicted proteins | sample RhiMethybrSRZTD3_FD_75298 | JGI IMG/M metagenome (GOLD analysis project Ga0075434, IMG submission 75298) | Populus rhizosphere microbial communities from Tennessee, USA - Rhizosphere MetaG P. TD hybrid SRZTD3 | ecosystem: Host-associated > Plants > Roots > Rhizosphere > Soil | place: USA... | reverse complement strand
AGGTTGAGGGTGAAGTTGGAGACGCGGAACGGCGAGCCCTGGGGCAGCGTATTCAGCGCGGGCAGCACCACCACGAGCAGCACGGCGCCTGCCAAGAGGAGCCACCGCTCACGAGTCCGCATAGCGTCCCTTCGCCGCGAAGAGCCCGGACGGACGCCGCTGGATGAAGAGGATGACCGCGACCAGGATGGCGACCTTGCCGAACACCGCGCCCAGGCCTGGCTCGATGATCTTGTTGAGCCCGCCGATGCCGAGTGCGGCCAGGATGGTGCCGAGGAGCTTCCCCACCCCGCCCGTGACGACCACCATGAAGGAATCCACGATATAGTTCTGGCCGAGCTCCGGCCCCACGTTGCCGATCTGGGTCAGGGCGCAGCCGGCGATCCCCGCCAGCCCGGCCCCGAAGGCGAAAGTCAGCGCGTCCACTCGCCGCGAGCGGACGCCGAGGCAGGCGGCCATCCCGCGGTTCTGGGTCACCGCGCGGATGCGCAGGCCGGCGTCCGTCTTGAAGAGCAGGAGGTACATGGCGGCCACCGCCACCGTGGCGAGGCCGATGATAAAGAGCCGGTTGTAGGGGAGCTGGATCCCCACCATCACCGGCACGCCGCCCGACAGCCACTTGGGCGAGATCACGTCCACGTTGGCGGCCCCGAACCAGAGGCGCAGGCCCTGCTGGATCATCAGGCTGATGCCCCAGGTCAGGAGCAGCGTCTCGAGCGGCCGGCCGTAGAGGAATCGGATCACGCCCCGCTCGAGGACGAAGCCCGCCACGCCCGCCACCAGGAAGGACAGCGGGAGCGCCACCAGGAAGTAGTACTCGAAGGCGTTGGGAGCGTGCCCCTGGAACCAGCCCTGCGTCACGAAGGTGGTGTAGGCCCCGAGCGCCATGAGCTCGCCATGGGCCATGTTGATCACGCCCATGAGGCCGAAGATGATGGCGAGGCCGAGAGCCATCAGGAGCAGGATCGAGGAGAGCGACACGCCCTGGAAGGCGACCTGGATGCCCTGGGTGAGTAGCGACCAGCGCTCGATGCGCTTCACCGAGGCGGCAGCCGCTTCCTTGAGGTCGGGCGGCGAGTCGGAGGCGGCCGCCACCTCGCGGATACGCTCGGCGCCGTCGCTGCTCCCCAGGGCGCCGAGCCGCGTGGCGGCGATCACGCGCTCGGCGGGCGGTCCCGACTTGAGCTGGATGAGGGCGATGGCCTCCTCCAGCGCGTAGCGCACCCAGCGGTCCTTCTCCTTGGCGAGGGTCTCGGTGAGCGCGGGCAGCGCGGCGGGATCGCCGCTGTTGCCCATCTTCACCGCGGCGGCCTGGCGCACGGTCCAGTCGGGGTCGGCGAGCTGAGTCTGTCCGGAGAAGGCATCGATGAGCGGGCGGAGCACGATACGCAGGCTCCGGCCCGTGGAGACCTCCTCGAGCTTGGTCAGATCGGCGAGGACCTGCTTGCCGTCCGCGCCCTGGATCGGCTCCCGGCCGTAGCCGCTGAAGAGAGGGACGAGGGTCTTGTCGCCTTCGTTGACCTTGTCCCCCACGATGACGGTTTCCTTCTTGCCGCCCGGCAGGGTGCGCACGTAGACGCTGCCCTCGCGGAGCGCTTCCAGCAGGGGGAGGATCTTCCGGTCGCCCGACTTGCCGAGGGCGACGGCCGCCGCCTCCTGGACGGTGGCGTCGCTCGAAGCGACCTCGGCCATCGCCTTCACGATCTCCGGGGAGGGCGAGGGAGCCGCGCTCTGCGCGGCTGCCGGGGTGGTGAGCCCCGACAGCAGCGCGAGCGCCAGCAGGAGAGCTGTGATCACGTGGATCCGCTACGACTTCTGGTAGGTGCCCTGGTGCTTGACCCAGTCGCAGCCCTTGTCCGGGCTCGTGTACTTGCTCCACGGCTCCGGCTCGACCAGACCCTTCGAGCGGGACACGATCTTGAATTGACCGTCCTTGTGGATCTCGCCGATGAGCACGGGCTTCCAGGTGTGGTGGTTGTAGTCGTGCATGCGGATCTCGCCGCCGGGGGCCAAGAACTTCTGGCCATAGACCGCCTTGCGGACGGCGGCCACGTCGAAGGACTTGGCCTTCTCCACTGCCTGCTTCCACACGTAGACGCCGAAGTACGCGGCCTCCATGGGATCGTCCGTCACCCGCTTGGTGCCGCCGGGCAGCTTGTTCTTCTCGCAGTAGTTCCTGAAGCTCTGGATGAAGCGCTTGTTCTGCGGCGTGTCCACGGACTGGAAGTAGTTCCAAGCCGCGAGGTGGCCGACGAGGGCGGAGGTGTCCATGCCGCGCAGCTCGTCCTCGGCCACGGAGAAGGCCATGATGGGCGCGGTCTCCGAGCGCAGCCCCTGGTTGGCGAACTCCTTGTAGAAGGGCACGTTGCTGTCGCCGTTGATGGTGGAGAGCACGCAGGCCCCGCCGCCGGAGGCGAAGCGCTTGATCTTGCCGACGATGGTCTGATAGTCCTGATGGTTGAACGGCGTGTACTCCTCCGCGATGTTGTCGGCGGGCACGCCCTTGGCGACGAGGAACGCGCGCAGGATCTTGTTGGCCGTGCGCGGGAACACGTAGTCGGTGCCGAGCAGATAGAACTTCTTGTAGCCGCCTCCCTCCTTCGACATCAGGTACTCTGCGGCGGGGATCAGCTGCTGGTTCGGGGTGGCCCCCGTGTAGAAGACGGCCTTGGAGCACTCCTCGCCTTCGTACTGGACGGGATAGAAGAGCAGGCCCTCGTTGTTCTCGAAAACGGGCAGAACGGACTTCCGGCTCACCGAGGTCCAGCAGCCGAAGGTGACGGCGACCTTGTCCTGGAGGAGGAGCTGTTTCGCCTTCTCCGCGAAGAGGTCCCAGTTCGAGGCAGGGTCGACGACCACGGGCTCGATCTTCTTGCCCATGACGCCGCCCTTGGCGTTGATCTCCTCGAACGCCATCATGCACACGTCGCGGAGCGACACCTCGCTGATGGCCATAGTGCCGGAGAGCGAATGGAGAACGCCCACCTTGACCGTGCCCGAGCTCTGGGCCCGCAGCACGGCAGGAAAGCCGATCCCCGCGGCGGCGCCGAGGCCAAAAGCCGCCGTCGTCTTGAGGAAGTTCCTGCGCGACAGATCTGGCATACCTGCCTCCTATGACTTCGTTGTGTGGTCGGGTCCGCCGTCGGACCCTCTCCGGTGATCAACGGGCGCTCGGCCTCGGACCCCGCTGTCTCGGCGCGCCGACCCTTCGAGAGCAAGCGTCATGCCCGCGAGTCGGGTCAATATTTCCGAAGAATTACAGACGAAGGTTGCGAACAAACACGAGGCGGCTGCCTACCCAATAGGCAGCCGCCTGGATGTGCCTCAGAAAACGGCAGAGCTTTAGCGAGCGGGGCGAAGAGGCCCCAGCCCATCTGTCAGGAGCAGGGCGCGGGCGACCTCGGCCATGGTCTTGCGCGTGTCCATGGCCGTCTTCTGGATCCGGCGGAACGCCTCGGGCTCGCTCAGACCCAGGCGTGTCATGAGCACGCCCTTAGCCCGATCCACCAGCTTGCGCGCCTCGAGCTTCTGCTTGAGCGCCTCGTTCTCCTTCCGCACCGCCTCGAGCTCGCGGAAGCGCGAGACCGCCACGTCGAGGGCGGGGCCCAGCTCCTCCGCGCGGAGCGGCTTGACGAGGAAGCCGAGCACCCCCGCCTCCACCGCGCGCGAGGCCACCTCCGTGTCCGCGTGGCTCGTGAGGAGCACGATGGGACACGGCCGCGTCGACATCACCTGCCTCGCTGCGTCCACTCCGTCGCCGTCGGGAAGTCCCACGGCGAGGAGGAGCACGTCGGGCCGATGCTTGTCCACGAGCCGGACGGCATCCTCGGCGCGACTGCCGTTGCCAACTACGGTGCCCCCCTGGAGACCGACAACTTCGGCCGCCGCGGCCCGGGACTGGGCATGGTCATCGACGATGAGGACTCGCCACCGTTGGGTCGTCATGCCGCGATGGGACAGCAAGGAGGATGCCACGCCGCTCCCTCGGGAAATCAGACGATTACGCGAACCGGCACCGAGTGCCGATGCCCAGCCGCCGGGCATGTGACGACGAACGCTCATTGCCTGAGCAGATGTTGACTTTCACGGGGACCCGGTGGGATGCTCTGCGCGTGAAGAAGCACCGCCTGCCCGTCAAGCTGATGGCCACCCTGTGGCTGGCGACCTACGTCGTCTGCATCGGCCTCGTGTGCTCCTTCATCCTCTTCGAGGTGCTCGACATCGACGGCTCCGACTTCCCGACCCCGCCGTCGACCCTGGCCACCCCGATCAAGCTCGCGGACCCCGCGCACGAGATCAAGCGCTCGCTCCTCTCCGCGGGGGCGCACCTCTGGGCCGTGGTGGCCGTGGTCATCGTGCTCTTCGAAGGCGCGCGACTGCACCGCCCGGCGGCGCGGCGGCATATGCCATCACCGCCTGGATTCCGCAGCCGCCGGCGACTCCGGCTGTCCCTGCCCCGCGCCTCGCTCTCCGACGTCGCCGTCTGCGCCTGACCCGCCGCTTCCCTGCCCGTTCTTCATCTAGCGTAACCGAGGGGGACGTATATGGTCAGGATGTTCACCGTCACCTGCTGTCTGGCGCTCATGGGCGCCGCGGGCCCGTCCGCGGCGCAGGCGCCGCCGCCCATCAACAGGCTGACGCTCGAAGAGGCGGTGAGCCTGGCGCGCGCCACCAACCCCACCATCCGCGCCAAGGAGTTCGAGGTGCAGGCGGTGGGCGCCAACGAGGTGACGGCCGCCCTCCGTCCGAACCCCACCGCCACCTTCCTTGCCGAGCAGTTCGGCAGCGGCAGCGTGGCGGTGACCCAGTACACCTTCAACGTCGGCCAGCCCATCGAGCTCGGGGGCAAGCGGCAACGCCGCATCGACAGCGCGAAAGCGGCGACCCGGGTCACCGACTACGAGCTGACCGACGTCCGGCGGCAGGTGATCTTCCAGGTCAAGAAGTCCTTCACGGACCTCCTGGTCGCCCGCGAGTCCCTCAGCCTCGCCGACCAGAACCTGACCATGCTGGACGAGCTCGAGCGCGTGCACCGGCTTCGCGCGGAGAAGGGCGACATTTCCGGTCTGGAGCTCCTCCGCCTGGAGATCGAGCGCTTCGCCTTCGAGCGCGACGCCGCCGACGCCCGCCAAGCGCTCGGCAGTGCCCGCATCGCCCTTCGGACCGTGGTGGGCCAGGACCGGGTCGCCGAGGACTTCGACGCCGTGGGCGAGCTCGCCTTCCCCCAGATCACCAAGAGCAAGTCCGAGCTCTACCGCACGGCCCTCGACGCCCGCCCCGATCTCCGCGCGGCACAGGCCGCGCGCGACAAGGCCGCGGCCGACATCAATCTGGCCAAAGCCAATGCCTGGTGGGACGTGACCCCGCAGATCGAGTACCAGCGCATCGGCCCCGACAACACCATCGGCTTCGGCTTCGCCCTGCCCATCAAGCTCTTTGACCGGAACCAGGGGGAGATCACCCGGGCGCAGGCGGAGGCCAAGCGCGTGGAGGCGGCGCGGGACGCTCTCCTCGCCCAGGCGCTCGCCGAGGTCGACACGGCCCTGACCACCGTCGCCGCCGAACGCCAGAAGGCCACCCTCCTTCGCGACCACTACCTGCCCAAGGTCAAGCAGGCGCGGGAGACCATCGAATTCGCGTACCGGCGGGGCGGGGTGACCCTGCTCGACTACCTGGACGCCCAGCGGAGCTACCGGGAGAAGTCCCTCGAGTATCTCCGCTCCGTAGCCAACTACCGCACGGCGGTGTACGTGCTCGAGACCGCCGTGGGCGGCCAGCTGGAGCCCTAGCATGCGTCCCCGTGTCCTCCTCCTTCTGGCCGCCCTCCTCTCGGGATGCAGCGACTCCAAGTCCGAGCAGCTCGCCCAGCCCGTCTCCGCCCCCGTGAGCAATCCCGTCACCATCGTGCAGCCGGAGATGCGCACCCGGGCCGCCGTGCTGGAGACCACGGGCAAGGTGCAGTTCAACGAGGACGAGCTCGTGCGCGTGAACGCGCCCGTCACCGGGCGGGTGACCGAGGTCCTCGCCCGGCCCGGCCAGGTGGTGGAGACCGGGCATCCCCTCTTCGTCCTCGACAGCCCCGACCTGGGCCAGGCCAAGAGCGACTACGCCAAGGCCATCTCCGACCTCGTGCGCGCGGACAAGGCGCTCAAGCTCGCGCGAGACCTCCTCGAGCTGAAGGCCATCGCGGCAAAGGACATCCGCGAGGCGGAGAACGACTACAACAAGGCGGTGGCCGAGCGCGATCGTGCGGCCGCCCGCCTCCGCACCCTCGGCATCCGCCCCGATCAGCTCCCGGAGATTGCCGATCGCGCCGACGCCTCCACCACGGTGACGGTGCGGGCCCCACGCAGCGGCGTGATCGTGGAGCGCAACATCAGCCCGGGCCAGGTGGTGGCCTACGGCCAGTCGGACACGCCGGTGAGCCTCTTCGTCATCGCCAACCTGTCGACGATGTGGGTGATGGCGGACATCTACGAGCCCGACGTGCCCAAGGTGCGCTTGGGGGAGACGGTGCGGATCACCCTGCCCTGCTGCCCGCAGGATCGTTATCAGGGCAAGATCACCCATATCGGGGCCTCGGTGGACAAGGACAGCCGCACCCTCAAGGTCCGGGCCCTGGTGCCGAATCCAGGCGGCGTGCTCAAGGGCGAGATGTTCGTCAAGGTGGCGATCGAGACCGGCTCCGCGTCCGTCCTCACCCTGCCCCAGAGCGCCATCCAGCGCTCCGACGGCCTCACCTTCGTCCTCCTCGAGCGAGGCAAGGGGGAATACGAGCGCCGGCCCGTAAAGACGGGTCCGGACTTCGACGGCCTCACGGAGATCCTCGACGGCGTCACCCCCCAGGACCGCGTGGTCAGTACGGGAGGAGTCCTCCTCAAGCGCGACGCGAAATGATCGACCGCCTCACAGCGTTCGCCCTCCAGCAGCGCACGGGACGAGTCCTCCTCAAGCGCGACGTGAAATGATCGACCGCCTCACAGCGTTCGCCCTCCAGCAGCGCACGGGAGGAGTCCTCCTCCAGCGCGACGCGAAATGATCGACCGCCTCACAGCCTTCGCCCTCCACCAGCGCACAGGAGCAGTCCTCCTCCAGCGCGACGCGAAATGATCGAACGCCTCATCGCGTTCGCCCTTCACCAGCGCTTCATCACCCTCGCCCTCGCCCTCCTCCTCACCGTGATGGGCGTGGTCTCTTTCCGCAACCTGCCCATCGAGGCCTATCCAGACGTGGGCGACGTGCGGGCGGAGGTGATCACCCTGTGGCCGGGCCACGCCGCGGAGGAGGTGGAGCGTCTCATCACCATCCCGCTCGAAAACGAGCTCAACGGCATCGCGCGCGTCACCGTCATCCGCTCCGACACCCTCTTCGGCCTCTCCAACATCCGCGTCATCTTCGCCGACGGGACCGACGACTACTGGGCACGCCAGCAGGCGCAGGAGCGCATCAACCAGGCCCAGCTCCCCTCTGACGCCAAGCCCGGCCTCGGGCCGCTGTCGAGCGTGATCGGCGAGGTGTACCGCTACACCCTCGAGTCCAAGACCATGTCCCTCGTGGAACTGAAGGCCCTCCAGGACTGGGTCCTCGAGCGCGAGTTCCGCCAGGTCCCCGGGGTAGCCGACGTGGTCTCGTGGGGCGGCGGCACCAAGCAGTACGAGATCATCGTGGATCCCGCCCGCCTCCGCGCCTACAACCTCACCCTGAAGCAGGTCATCGACGCGGCCGCCAACGCCAACTCGAACGCGGGCGGGGGCTACATCGCCCAGGGCGAGTACCGGGTCACCGTGCGCGGGCTCGGGCTGCTCCAGACCATCCGCGACATCGAGAACATCGTGGTAAGCGCGCAGAAGGGCACCCCGGTGCGCGTGCGCGACATCGGGACGGTGGCGGTGGGCACGGCCATTCGTCTGGGCGTCCTCGGCCGCGACCACGAGGACGATCTCGTCCAGGGCATCGTGCTCATGCGCAAGGGCGAGAACCCCGACGCCGTCATCAAGGGCGTGGCGGCCAAGATCGCCCAGCTCAAGAAGACGCTGCCCGCGGGAGTGGAGCTCCGCGACTACTACAGCCGGGACCGGCTGGTGCGGGCCACCGTGACCACGGTCATGCGCAACTTGATCGAGGGGGCGGCGCTCGTGGTGGTCCTGCTCTCCCTCTTCCTCTACAACGTGCGTGCCGCCCTCATCGTGGCCCTCACCATTCCCCTGTCGCTCCTCTTCGCCTTCATCTTCATGGACCTCCAGAGCATCCCGGCCAACCTGCTCTCCCTGGGCGCCATCGACTTCGGGATCATCGTGGACGGCGCCGTGATCATGACCGAGAACATCGTGCGCCACCTCTCGGAGCGCAAGCCGCGCGGCAGTCGCGTGGTGCGAGAGGTGCAGCACGCCGCAGTGGAGGTGGCGCGTCCCCTCACCTTCGCCGTCCTCATCATCATGACCGTGTACGTGCCCATCCTCACCTTCCAGCGCATCGAGGGAAAGCTGTTCCGTCCCATGGCCGTCACGATCTCCCTCGCGGTGATCGGCGCCCTCGTCCTCACCCTGACCCTGATTCCCGTCCTCTCGAGCCTTCTCTTCCGCCGCCCGCCCTCCGACCGGGAGAGCCCGCTCCTCGCCCTGCTGCGCCGGCCCTATCTCCCCACCCTTCGCTGGTGCGTGCAGCGGCCCCTTCTGCCCATCGCGGGGGCGGGCCTGCTCCTCGCGCTGTCCCTGTGGACCTTCACCCTGCTCGGGAAGGAGTTCCTGCCGGAGCTCGACGAGGGCGATCTGTGGGTGCGCGTGCAATTCCCCATCGGCGTGTCGCTGGAGGGCGTGCGCCCCTACGTGCGGGAGATTCGCGAGCGTCTCCTGCGCTTCCCCCAGGTCCGGGTGGTCGTCTCGCAGCTGGGGGCGCCCGACGACGGCACCGACCCCGAGGCCCCCGACAACTCCGAGTTCTACGTGGGGCTCAAGCCGCGGGAGAAATGGCCGGACCGGAACAAGGAGAAGCTGATCCAGCAGATGACGGCGGCCCTCGCTGACATTCCTGGCGTCACCACCAACTTCTCCCAGCCCATCAAGGACAACGTGGACGAGGCCCTGGCTGGGGTGAAGGGCGAGCTCGCCATCAAGATCTACGGCCCTGACATCTTCGTCATGGACGGCATCGCGCGCCAGATCATGGCCGTGCTCAAGGACGTGCGAGGGGTGGCCGACCTCGACTTCGACCACCTCGTGGGACAGCCGCAGCTCCAGCTCGCCATCGACCGCAGCGCGGCCGCCCGCTACGGCATCAACGTGCAGGACATCCAGGACACCATCGAGGCCGCCACCAAGGGCCGCGCGGTGAGCGAGATCTTCGAGCAGGAGCGCCGCTTCAACCTTGTGGTGAAGCTGGGGCAGCCGGGGGAGCCCACGGCCCGCCTCCGCAACGTGGCGGTGAGCGCGCCCAGCGGGGAGCGCATCCCCCTGAGCCAGCTCGCGGAGTTCAGCCGGACGGACGGCCTCGCGGAGATCTTCCGCGAGAACAACGTGCGGCGCCTGTCCGTCAAGTGGAGTGTGCGCGAGCGCGACATGGGCAGCCTGGTTTTCGAGGCGATGGAGAAGGTCGATGCCGCGGTGAAGCTGCCCCCGGGCTATCGCATGGTGTGGAGCGGGCGTTTCGAGGATCAGCAGCGTGCCCTGTCACGTCTCTACGTGATCGTGCCTCTCGTCGTCTTCATCATCTTCGTTCTCCTCTTCGGCGCCTTCAACTCGGTGGGGGACGCGCTCCTCATCATGCTCAATCTGCCCTTCGCCCTCATCGGCGGCACCCTCGCCCTCTTCTTCTGGCAGAGCAACTTCAACATCTCGGCCGCCGTGGGCTACATCGCGGTCTTCGGGGTGAGCGTGCTCAACGGCACCGTGCTGGTCTCGTCCATCCGCCAGGCCTTCGCGGAGGGCCTGCCCCTGCGCGAGGCCATCGTGCGGGGATGCGAGATCCGCTTCCGCCCCATCGTGGTCTCGGCCATCGTGGCCATCATCGGCTTCCTGCCCGCCGCCCTGAGCCACGGCATCGGCTCGGAGATCCAGAAGCCGCTCGCCCGCGTGGTCATCGGCGGTCTCGTCTCCTCCACCGCCCTCACCCTCCTCGCCCTGCCCGCGGTGTACGCGCTCTTCGCGCGGCGGAGCCGCTCGCGGGAGACGCCCGGCCCCGCCGGGCCGCCGCCCGAAAGGGCGTGAAAACAGGCCGGCCCCCGGCGCGCGTGGCACCGAGGGTCGGCGGGCGTATCAGGAAGGTCTAGATGTCGTAGTAGAGGGCGAACTCGTAGGGATGCGGGCGCAGCCGGACGGGATCGACCTCGTTCTTCCGCTTGTACTCGATCCACGTCTCGATGAGGTCCGGGGTGAACACGTCGCCCTTGAGCAGGAAGGCGTGGTCCTTCTCCAGGTTGTCGAGCACGATGTCGAGCGAGCCCGGGAGCTGCTTGATCTTCTTCTGCTCGGCCGCGGGCAGCTCGTAGAGGTCCTTGTCCACCGGCTTGCCAGGATCGATCTTGTTGGCCACCCCGTCGAGCCCCGCCATGACGCAAGCGGCGAAGCTCAGGTACGGGTTGCAGGTCGGGTCCGGCGTGCGGAACTCGATGCGCTTCGCCCCCTCGGCCTTGGAGTACATCGGAATGCGGATGGCCGCGGAGCGGTTGCGCTGGCTGTAGACGAGGTTGATGGGCGCCTCGTAGCCGGGCACCAGGCGCTTGTAGCTGTTGGTGCTGGGCGCGATGAAGGCGAGGAGCGCAGGAGCGTGCTTGAGGATGCCGCCAATGTAGTAGAGGCAGATCTTGGAGATGTCCGCGTAGCCGCCCCGCTCGTAGAAGAGGTTCTTGCCGTTCCTCCAGATGGACTGGTGCGTGTGCATGCCCGAGCCGTTGTCCTGGAACAGTGGCTTGGGCATGAAGGTGGCCGTCTTCCCCCACTTCTTGGCCGTGTTCTTGGCACAGTACTTGTACCAGCACACCTTGTCCGCCATCTTGGTCAGGGTGTCGAAGCGCATGTCGATCTCGGTCTGCCCGCCCGTGGCCACCTCGTGGTGGTGCACCTCGACCCGGATCCCCACCGACTCGAGGGCGAGGACCATGTCCGAGCGCACGTCCTGGAAGTGATCCATGGGCGGCACGGGGAAGTAGCCCTGCTTGTAGCGCGGCTTGTAGCCGAGGTTCGGACGGTCCGCCGTCCCTTCGCGCCCCGTGTTCCACGCGCCCGCCTCGGAGTCGATGAAGTAGTAGCCGTGGTTGTAGGACTGATCGAAGCGGACGGAGTCGAAGAAGAAGAACTCGAGCTCGGGCCCGATGTACACGGTGTCGCCCACCCCCGACTTCTTCACGTAGGCCTCCGCCTTCTGGGCCACGAAGCGCGGATCACGCGTGTAGGGCTTGCCCGTGATGGGGTCCTTCACGTTGCAGATCAGCACGAGGGTGGGCACCGCCGTGTAGGGATCCATCTGCGCGGTGGAGGCGTCGGGGACGAGGAGCATGTCCGACTCGTCGATGGTCTGGAAGCCGCGGATCGAGGAGCCATCGAACCCCAGGCCGTCCGAGAAGATCCCTTCGTTGAGCTCGGAGACCGGGATCGAGAAGTGCTGCCACAGGCCAGGGAGGTCGATGAAGCGTAGATCGACGATGCGGGCGCCCTTCTCCTTGGCCATCTTCACTACGTCCTTCGGGGTCATGCCATCCGCCTCCTTTGAAATGACGTGGAACGAAGAATGCCGCGCCGGCGGAGCCACCATGCTCCGCCGGCTGGCTACAGTAAGCGCTTAACTTCAGGGGGTCAATGGGCTGTGTGCTTCGCCTGCGCGGCTTTCATGGCTTCCGCGAACGCGCCGCCGCCTCCGCTCATCCCGTACTCGCCGTAGGAGGAGCCGCC
>Ga0075434_100005135_pt1 | contig 11890 bp, 15 predicted proteins | sample RhiMethybrSRZTD3_FD_75298 | JGI IMG/M metagenome (GOLD analysis project Ga0075434, IMG submission 75298) | Populus rhizosphere microbial communities from Tennessee, USA - Rhizosphere MetaG P. TD hybrid SRZTD3 | ecosystem: Host-associated > Plants > Roots > Rhizosphere > Soil | place: USA... | reverse complement strand
CATCCTCACGAGCATCCCACCCGAGCTCTTCCAGTCGCTCCCGTACCTGGCGACGATCTTCGTGCTCGTGCTCGTCTCGAGCGCCGGCGCCCGTCGCCACCTCGGCGCCCCCGCCGCGCTCGGGACGCCGTACGTCCGCGAGGAGCGCTAAGTGTCAGACACCGTCGCTGCGCGATCGGGCGTCGGTGGCAGTCCGAAAGGTGTCTGACACCTTTGCGTGGACCGTGGCGCTTGCGAGAGACGGCACGGGTGTCAGACACCAGTCTCGCGGAACGAGATCTGCTGTGCGCCCTCCCAGAGCGTGAGCCGGCCGAGCTCCGGCAGCTGCTCCTTGCCCTCGACGATCGTCGCGAAGTGGTTCGCCCATAGCTGACCCGCCTTGGAGGCGAAGTTGCAGTACCCGTACGGCATCAGCAGCTCGGTCTCGCTCTGGCCGCCGGGATAGAGCGCGAGCTCGCCCGGGTGCGGGTACGAGGTCGCGTTCTCGGGGCCGATCCCGAAGTCGCGCTCGCCCCACGGGATCCAGTTCGACTCACCGCTCCAGCGGCAATGGATGATGCGGTCGTCGAGCGGCAGGCTCGCCCTGAACGCCGCGCACGTGCTGGGCGCCAGCTCCTCCTCCCAGCGCGCGAGGAAGCGCATGCCTGCGGCGACGATCTCGAGCACGCGCCGAAACGTACCTCAGGGCTTGAGGGCGAGCGCCACGGCGACGATGCCCGCGCCCGCGAGCAAGAGGATCGGCCACACGTTGAGGCCGCGGTGGCGCAGGTTGAAGTAGTGCCGCGTCAGCGCGCCGATCGCCATCAGCGCGACCAGTGCGATCCAGCCGTTCGCGTGCCCGTACGTGAACGGGAAGTGGTTCGACAGCATCGCGAACAGCACCGGCAGCGTGAGGTAGTTGTTGTGCACGGACCGGGTCTTGCCGGCCTTGTTCCAGCGTGGGTCGGGCGGTCGGTTCTCCTCCTTCGCGAGGACGAGCTTCCAGTGCGCCGGGATGATCACGAAGAAGACGTTGCCGACCATCATCGTCCCGATCATCGCGCCGACCTCCAGGTACGCGGCCCGCGGCGCGAACAACCGCCACGACGCGTATGCCGATGCGCACACGAACGCGAAGACGAGGACGGCGAGGAGCCCCTCGTCGTTCGGGAACATCCGGCAGAGCCCGTCGTAGACGACCCACGCGAGCGCAAGCCCGGCGATCGAGAGGGCGATCGCCTCCCACGACGTGAGGTCGGCCACCGTCGGGTCGACGAGGAAGGACGACGCGTGCGCGTAGTAGACGACGACGAACAGCGCGAAGCCGGAGAGCCACGTCGTGTACGCCTCCCACTTGAACCAGTACAGCCGCTCCGGCAGCCGGTTCGGCGCGAGGGCGAACTTCTCGATGCGGTAGAAACCGCCGCCGTGGATCTCCCACGCCTCGCCGCCGATCCCGCGGTCGGCGTCGCGTGGGTCCCGCGGCGGCTCCAGGTGATTGTCGAGCGCGACGAAGTAGAAGGATGCCCCGATCCACGCGATCGCGGCGATGACGTGCAGCCAGCGGAAGAGCAGGTTGCCCCACCCCCACCAGTAGTCGCTCAAGGCTACGAGCTGCGCCAACGGTCCATCGCTATCTGCACCAGCTCGTCGACGCCGGTCTCGAGCTCCTGCCCGCGCGTCCGCTGCAGCCGTTCCCGCAGGATCGGCACGATCGCCCGCCGCGGGCGCCGGTCGACGAAGACGACGAAGCGAAAGCCGAACTTGTCCTCGTAGGCGCGGTTCAGCGCGGCGAGCTCTGCCAGCACTTCTGGGTCGTCGTCGGTGCCCTGTTCGCGCGCCGAGCGCGCCGAGGTCGCCCGCGCGCCGATCGCGGGATGGGCGTCCAGGACCTCCTTCTGCTCCTCCTCCGACAGCTCGCGCGCGAGCGCCCGCGCCTGCCCGAGCGGGTCCTCGACCCGCGCGAGCCGCTCGACGAATTGCGTACGGCCCTCGAACAGCTCTGCGAGCTCCTCGACCGTCAGCTGCCGCGGTAGCTCGCGCACCCGTAGGACGAGATGAGCAGCGGGACGTGGTGGTGGCCGTCGCCGAGCTCGACCTCGAGATCGATGCGCCGGAAGAACGGCGACGGTGGATGAAAGACGATCCGGTAGGTGCCTGCGCCGGCCTCGCCGAGCTCGCGGATGCGTCCGTCGGCGTCAGTGACGCCGTCGCCGACGAGATCGCCGTCGGCGTTGAAGAGCTCGACGCGCACACCCGCCGCCGGGCGGCCGCGCTCGGTGTCGAGGACGTGCGTGGAGACGGTCATTCCTGCCACAGCCTTCGCGCCTGTTTGCGGTGCTCGGCGGCGATCTCCTGCTCGTCCGCGCGGACGAGAGCGCCGCCGCGGACGACGTCGCGGCCGCCGACGAGCAGCCGGTCGACGCGGTGCGGCCCCGAGAAGACGAGATTCGCAACGAGATCCTCCGCGCCGCCGTGCTCGAGCGAGTCGGTGCGCCAGACCGCGAGATCTGCTCGTTTCCCGACCGTCAGGGCGCCAATGTCGTCGCGGCGGAGGACGGCTGCGCCGCCGCGCGTTCCGAGGCGAAGCGCGTCGCGCGCAGTCAGCGCGCCCGGACCGCTGCGCCCGCGCGCGACGAGCAGCGCGTTCTTCACCTCGGTGAAGAGGTCGCCGCGCTCGTTCGAAGCGCTGCCGTCGACGCCGAGCCCGACGCGGACGCCCGCGTCGAGCAGCTCGCGCACCGGCGCCACACCGGCGCCGAGCCGGAGGTTCGACGTGGGGCAGTGCGCGACGCCCACATCGGCGCCGCCAAACGAGGCAACGTCGCCGTTCGAGAGGTGGACGCAGTGCGCGCACCACACGTCTTCGGCGAGCCAGCCAACACGCTCGAGGTACTCGACCGGGGTGCACGCAAACAGCTCGCGGCAGTACGCGTCCTCCTCGACGGTCTCCGCGAGATGCGTGTGCAGCTGCAGGCCGAGCCGGCGTGCGAGCGCGGCCGACTCCTCCATGAGCCGCGTGGTGACGGAGAACGGCGAGCACGGCGCGACCACGACCTGAACCATTGCGCCGTCCGCGTCGGCCGCGAGCCGCTCCGTGTCGGCGAGGATCGTGTCGAGGTCCTCGACCAGCGAGTCGGGCGGAAGGCCGCCGTCCGACTCGCCGAGGTCCATGGAGCCGCGCGAGGCGACAATGCGCACGCCGAGCTCCTGCGCCGCCCGCACCTCGGCCTCGACGAGGCCAGAGACACCACGCGGGAACACGTAGTGGTGGTCGAAGACTGTCGTGCACCCGGACAGTGCGAGCTCTGCCAGGCCACAACGAGCCGCCGCGTACTCCATCTCGTCGTCGATGCGCGCCCACGTCGGGTACAGCGTCCGCAGCCACGTGAAGAGGTCGGCCTGCTGCGCCCGCGCCCGAGTCAGCGTCTGGTACAGGTGGTGGTGCGTGTTGACGAGGCCCGGCGTCACGACCGCGCCGCCGAGGTCCTCCGCGCCCGGCGGTGCATCGCCCTCGCCAAGCTCGGCGATCAGCCCGTTCTCGATCCTCAGCCAGCCGCGCTCGTACTCGGTGCCCGCGTCGTCCATCGTCACGAGCCATGTGTTTCCGAGAATCATGAGGCCGCGCTGAGGGGAACGAGCTCGAACCGGTCGACGTCGACGAGGCCGCGGTCGGTGAGCTTCAGCGATGGGATCACCGACAGGGCGAGGAACGCGAGATGCTGGAACGGCGCGTCCAGGCGGCAGCCGAGCGCGCGCACGGCGCCGATCACCGCATGCGAGGCTGCGAGCACCTCTTCGAGCGGCGCATCCGAGAGCAGGCCCGCGACGGGCAGCGGCAGCTCGGCCGTCACCTCGGCGCCGTCGACGACGACGATGCCGCCGCCCTTGTTTGCGAGGCGGCGGACGGCGGCCGCCATCGACGCGTCGTTCATGCCGACGACGACGACGTTGTGCGCGTCGTGGGCGACAGTCGATGCGATCGCGCCCCGTTCGAGCCCGAAGCCGCGCACGAACCCGAGCCCGACGCGGCCCGTGCCGAGATGGCGCTCGACGACGGCGATCTTCGCCAGGTCGCGCTCGGCGTCGGCGAGCGCCTCTCCCGCCCGATGCGCCGGCTCGTCGACGAGCGAGTCGGTGACGATCTGGCCCGGCACGATCCCGATCACGCGCGCCTCGCCGCCGCGCCAGGGCACGCGGAACATCTCCGGCCCGAACGCGCCGATCCGCACCGTGTGCCGCACCCAGTCCGGCACGTCGGCGTGACCGATCTCCGCCGGAGGCCCGCCCCGCTTCAGCACCGTTTCCGGGACGAAGCTCTCGAGATCCGGCAGCACCAACAGGTCGGCGTGGTAGCCGGGCGCGACGGCGCCGAGCTGCGCGAGCCCGTGCCAGAGCGCCGGGTTGATGGTCGCGCAGACGAGGGCACTCTCGGCCGGGATGCCGGCGGCGACCGCATCCCGCACCATCGAGTTGACGTGCCCGTCCGAGGCGATGTGCTCCGGCTCGCGGTCGTCGGTGCAGAACGCGATCCGGCCGGGGCCGTATTCGGCGAGGAGCGGCAGCAGCGCGGCCAGGTTGCGCGCCGCCGACCCCTCGCGGATCAGGAGCCACATACCTGCGCGCAGTCGCTCGCGCCCTTCCTCGGCGGTGTAGGCCTCGTGGTCGGAGCGGATGCCGGCCGCCGCGTACGCGTTGAGCGAGCGGCCGAGGACGCCGGGCGCGTGGCCGTCGACGTGCTCCGCGAGCGCGAGCTTCGCGAGCTCGGCGGGCGACCCGCCGATCACCCCAGGGAAGTTCATCATCTCTGCGAGCCCGATCACACGCCGGCGCCGGAGGAGGGCGTCGAGGTCGCCGGGCGTCAGGGCGCGCCGCGGCGACTCGAACTCGGACGCGGGGACGCACGACGACGCCATGAAGTAGACGTCGAGCGGGAGCCCGGCCGTCGCGTCGAGCAGCCAGTGCACGCCGTCGGTGCCGAGGACGTTCGCGATCTCGTGCGGGTCGGCGACGACCGCCGTCGTCCCGAAGGGCAGGACGAGCCGAGCGAACTCGTCGACGAGCAGCTTCGACGACTCCAGGTGCATGTGTGCGTCGATGAAGCCGGGGACGACCCAGCGCCCCGCTGCGTCGAGCGTCTCGCCGCCCTCGTAGGTGCCAAGGCCCGCGATCACGCCGTCGACGATCGCAACGTCCGTCTCGAGCCACTCTCGCGTGAACACCGACAGAACCTTCCCGCCGCGGACGACGAGGTCGGCAGGCTCGTCGCCCCGCGCTACGGCGACTCGGCGCGAGAGGGGTGCGTCCATTAGCGCCGAACCGTACCCTTCCGCTCGATGGAGGTCCTGACGCCGCGCTCGTTCGACGAGGCGCTCCGCATCAAGTCGGAGCGGCCGCTCGCCCTGCCGATCCAGGGCGGCACGGACGTGATGGTGGCGCTCAACTTCGACCGCGGCCGCCCCGAGGCGATCCTCAACCTGAACGAGGTCGACGAGCTGCGCGGGTGGTCGCGCGAGAACGGCACGCTGCGGCTCGGCGCGGGTCTCACATACGCCGAAGTCGAGCACGGCGAGCTCCGCGAGGTGCTGCCCGCGCTCGCGGAGGCCTCCCGCACGGTCGGCTCGCCGCAGATCCGGAACCGCGGCACGATCGGGGGTAACCTCGGCACGGCATCGCCGGCCGGCGACGCGCTCCCGCCGCTGCTGCTGGAGGACGCGGAGGTCGAGTGCGCGTCGGTCCGCGGCAGGCGCCTCGTGCCGCTCGGCGAGTTCGTCACCGGCGTGAAGCGCAACGCGCTCGCTCCGGATGAGCTGATCGCGGCAGTTCGCCTGCGGCCCTCGGAGGCGCCGCAGACGTTCATGAAGATCGGGCCGCGGAACGCGATGGTGATCGCCGTTGTCTCGCTCGCCGTCTCGGCCGGCGACGAGCTGCGCGCGTCGTTCGGGTCGGCGTCGCCGCGGCCGATGCTCGTGACGGCGCCGCGCTCAGAGGCGGAGTCGTTCCCGGAGCGGGTTGCCGCCGCAGCGGCGCCCATCGACGACGTGCGCGGAACGGAGGCCTACCGCCGCCACGCGCTGCGGGTGCTCGCACATCGCGCGCTCGAGCGGGTGCTCGCGTGAGGATCTCGCTGCGCATCAACGGCGAGCGGCACGAGGCCGACTGTTGGGAGGGCGAGTCGCTCCTGTTTGCGCTGCGCGAGAAGCTCGGGTTCCCGGGCTCGAAGAACGCATGTGAACAGGGTGAGTGCGGATCGTGCTCCGTGCTCCTCGACGGCACGCTCGTCTGTGCGTGCCTCGTCCTTGCCGTGCAGGCTGACGGGCACGAGGTGACCACCGTCGAGGGCCTGGCGAACGGCGACGAGCTGCACCCGATTCAGCAGGCGTTCGTCGAGGCGGGCGCCGTGCAGTGCGGCTTCTGCACGCCCGGCCTCGTCGTCGCCGCCGCCGACCTGCTGCGGCGCCACGCCAGCCCGAGTGACGACGAGATCCGCGAGGCGCTCTCGGGCAACCTCTGCCGTTGCACTGGGTACGCGAAGATCTTCGACGCCGTCCGTCTCGTAGCGAGCCGCGCATGACGCAGACCGCCGCGCCGCGCACGCTGCAGGTCGGGAAGGTCGGCGAGCTCGTCCCTCGTCTCGACGCACCGCCGAAGGTGAAGGGCGAGTTCGCGTACGCGAGCGACTTGATCGTCCCGGGGATGCTGTGGGGGCACACGCTGCGGTCACCACACGCGCATGCGCGCATCGTCTCGCTCGACATCGCCGAGGCCGTGTCGATGCCGGGCGTGCACGCGGTGCTCACGCATGAGGACGTGCCGGGGACGAAGACATACGGCCTCGAGTTCCCGGACCAGCCCGTGCTCGCGATCGACCGCGTCCTGTACTACGGAGAGCCGGTCGCGCTCGTCGCCGCCGAGCACCCGGAGCAGGCGCGCCGCGCTGCGGAGCGGATCCGCGTCGAGTACGAGCCGCTCGAGCCGGTGACGGACATGGAGCGCGCGACCGAGCAGCCCGACCTCCATCCCGAGCGCCCGACCGCCGAGCACGGCTACCTCCACGACGCGCGGGCGAACGTCGTGCGGCATCTCGTCATCCGCAACGGCGACGCCGACGCGGAGGGTGACGTCAGCGTGACCGGCTTCTACGAGGTCGGCATCCAGGACCAGGCGTTCCTCGGGCCCGAGTCCGGGCTCGCCGTGCCCGACGGTGAAGGCGGCGTCGACATCTACGTCGCGACGCAGTGGCTGCACGTCGATCGCGCACAGGTGGCGCCGTGTCTCGGCGTGCCGCTCAGCGCCGTTCGCATCCATCTCGCCGGCGTCGGCGGCGCCTTCGGCGGGCGCGAGGACCTGTCGATGCAGCTGCACGGTGCGTTGCTGGCGTTGCACACGAACCGGCCCGTGAAGATGGTCTACAACCGCGAGGAGTCGTTCACCGGGCACGTGCACCGCCACCCGGCGCGGATCTGGTGCGAGCACCGTGCGACGCGCGAGGGGCAGCTCGTCAACGTCCGCATGCGCATTCTGCTCGACGGCGGCGCGTACGCGTCGTCCTCGACGGCGGTGGCGTCGAACGCCGCGTGCTTCGCGGTCGGCCCGTACCAGGTCCCGAACGCGCTCATCGAGTCGACGGCGGTCTACTCCAACAACCCCCCGTGCGGGGCGATGCGCGGGTTTGGCGCGGTGCAGACGTGCTTCGCCGCCGAGGCGCAGATGGACAAGCTAGCGGCCGCGCTCGACATCGACCCGGTCGAGCTGCGGCTCCTGAACGCGCTGAAGCCCGGCGACGCGCTCCCGACGGGGCAGGTGATCACGGGCTCGCTGCCGATCGCGGAGACGATCCGTGCGGCGCAGGCACTGGAGCCGCCGCCGCCGGAGGAGCTCCCGCGTGATCCGCTGCGGCTTCCAGGCGGAGCCGGCAACACGACGCACGGCGAGGGCGTCCGGCGCGGCGTCGGCTTCGCCGTCGGCTTCAAGAACATCGCGTACTCGGAGGGCTTCGACGACTACTGCGCCGCGCGCGTGCGGCTGCTCGCCGATGGGACGGCAGAGGTTCACTGCGCGGCCGCAGAGGTGGGGCAGGGCGTCAGCGGCGTCATCCTCCAGGTCGCGCGGACGGAGCTCGGGATCGACGGCGTGCGCCTGGCGACGGGTCAGACCGCGACCGTCGACTCCGCCGGTTCAGCCTCGGCCTCGCGCCTGACGTGGATGGCCGCCGGTGCGGTACGCGACGCCTGCCGCGCCGCCCTGGAGGAGCAGCGTCGCCGCCCCGGGGAAGAGGTCGACGTCGAGCGGATCTACCGCCACCCGCGGACGACGCCGCTCGACCCGGAGACCGGCCAGGTCACCGGCGAGCGTGCTCACGTCGCGTTCGCGGCCTGCGCGATGAAGGTCGTCGCCGAGGTCGATGTCGACCTCGGCCTGTCGCGCATCGTCTGGATCGGCGCCGCACAGGACGTCGGCAAGGCGGTCAACCCACAGCAGGTCGAGGGGCAGATCGAGGGCGGCACCGCGCAGGGCCTCGGCCTGGCGCTGATGGAGGAGATCCAGACGCAGGACGGGCTGATCACGAACGCGAGCTTCACCGACTATCTGATCCCGACCGCCCTCGACATGCCGCCGGTCGAGTCGGTCTTGATCGAGGACCCGGAGCCGGACGCGCCCTACGGCCTCAAGGGCGTCGGCGAGCCGCCCACCGTCGTCTCCACCGCCGCGGTGGTCGCCGCGCTTCGCGACGCGTCGGGGAGGGAACTGACGCGCGTGCCGGTCAAGCCGGACGACATTTGTCTGTAGGTCACGGCACTACACGCGCCGTGTCAAATCGTGCTATTTTCCACCGCTGTGAGCGAGGACAGCATTCGGCTGAACGTGACGCTGCCTCCGGCCTCTGGAGAAAAGCTCTCGCGGCTGGCCGCTCGGACGCGCGTGAGAGAGGGGACGCTGGCGAGCTCGTTGCTCGCGCAGGCAATCGACGATGCAGATCCTGACGCCAGAGACATCGTCGCCCTTCTCGACGGCATCCCTGGTGCGTGGAACAGGATCGATGCGGGGATTGCCGACGCCCGAGCCGGTCGCATCGTTCCGCTCGACGAGCTCTGAAAAGCCGGCGTGGCACAGGTCTACTGGGCAGAGAGCGCGCGTTCAGCTCTGGACCCCCTGATCCTCAGCCACAGCCTTCCCGCCGACACTCGCGCGCGGGTCAAGCACTCGCTCCTCCCTCTCGCACGCTTTCCAAGGCTCGGGCCGGAGATCGCCCAACTCGAAGGCGGGAAGGAGTTGCGCTTCGTGATCGGCCCCTGGCCATGGCTCGTGCTCGTCTACCTCTATGAGGAGGAAACGGACCGCATGACGGTCGTTTCCGCGGAAGACGGACGCGCAGCGACGGCGACCGTCACACGCCACCGGCCGCGGTAGCCGGCAGCCACCCGTCTACTCTCTCGCGGCAACGGCGTCTGACACCACTTACGCGACGAGCGTGCCCGGCTCGATGTCGGCGTCGGGACGGACGAGGCGGGGACCCGCGTGCGAGTGCGCGGCGAGCACGATCGGCTCGTCCTCGAGCGAGACGATGACGAGCGACCCCACCAGCTCGTCCTTCGCGTAGTCGCCGGGCTCCATCTGCGCCTCGCGCCGGCCGCGGCCGCCGAGATCGACCTGCAGCAAGTACGACGGCGCGCGCGAGCCGGGATGGTCGCTCACCGACACGACACGCCCGACGATCAGGTCCGTCACGCGCGGGAAGCTAACGCACCGCTTCCTCGGCACGCGCCGACACGGGCGGCTCGCGCCGGACGACGGTGGCGACGGCGAGCACGACGATCGCTGCGCCGATGACGAGCCGCAACGTCACGCTCTCGCCGCGGAACACGACGCCGAGCGTGATCGCGACCACGGGGTTCACGTACGCGTACGTCGACACGAGCCCGAGCGGCGCGTTGGCGAGGAGCCAGACGTACGCGGTGTAGCCGACGATCGACCCGAAGAGGACGAGGTAGACCCAGCCGAGGATCGACGCGAGCGACGGCGAGAAGCCATGCAGGGTGAAGAGGGAGATCGGCAGCATCACGAGCCCACCGGTGAGCATCTCGATCGTCGTCGCCGCGAACGAGTCCTCCGGCATCGCCAGGCGCGACGAGAGGAAGGAGCCGGTCGCCCACATCACCGCCGAGAGGACGCAGAGCGCGATCCCCCATCCGCGCGCGCTGCCCGACGGTTGCGCGAGCACCGCGACGCCGGCGAAGCCGACGCCGACGCCGGCCAACACCTGCCACGGCAGCCGCTCGCGGCCGACGGCGAGGCGCAGCACCATCACCCACAGCGGCACCGAGGCGATGATCAGCGACGCGAGCCCGGTCGGCACGCTTCGCTCCGCGAAGAACAGGATGGAGTTCGCTCCGGGCAGGAGGCACCCGATGAGCGCGCACGAGAGGAGGTGCCGCTGCGGCATGCGCAGCGTCCCGCCGCGCACCCGCAGCACGACGAACGCCATGATCGCGCCCGCCGTGATGAAACGGGTGGAGGCTGCGAACAGCGGCGCGATCGTCTCGCCGGCGTAGGCGATCCCGAGGTATGTCGACCCCCAGATGACGTAGACGGTCCCGAGCGCGGTCCAGACCTTGGCCTGATGCGACACGAAGTCAGCGAACGAGCGACAGAGCCGCGCCGATTCCCAGCAGCACGATTCCGACCGTCCGGACCGGCGAGATCGCGATCCGATCCACGCCGAAGAGGCCGAAACGGTCGATGATCGCCCCCATCAGGATCTGGCCGGCGATCAGGATCCCGATCGTGGCCGTCGCGCCGATCCGCGGCTGGGCGAACGTGATCGCGGTGACGACGGTGAGCCCCATGAGGCCGCCGATCCACATCCAGGCCGGCGTCCGGAAGACGTGGTGCAGCCCGCCCACGCCGCCCCTCACCGCGAGGAGCAGGAGGAGCGAGAACAGGAGCTGGACGGCCGTCGAGAACGACAGCGCCTCGAAGACCCCGATGCGGCCGCCGAAGCGGCCCATGACTGCGACCTGCACCGACCCGGCGAGGCCCGCCAGGACCGCCAGGGCGACCGCGAGCGACGTCAAGCGGCGTTCGAGTCGCTCTGCCAGAGGCTGAAGGGGTTCCCCTCCGTGTCCTTGCAGGCGGCGAACCAGCCGTGCGTCGGGACGGGCTGCTTGTCGTCGGCCGTTCCGCCGAGCTCGCGCACCTTCGCCACAGACGCGTCGATGTCGGGGGTGTCGTAGTAGATGATGACGCCGGAGCCGGGCTTGTCCGACGACATCACCGCCCCGCCGAGCTTGTCGGAGACCTGGAACATGCGGTAGTCGAAGTCCTCCATCACGCTGCCGCCGATGTTCCAGCCGAACAGGCCGCTCCAGAACCGGCTCGCACGGTCGGGGTCGGACGCCGGCACCTCGAAATGAACGATCTCTCCAGCCACGGTTAGGCTCCTCTCTCGCGACGAAAGGGGACAGATGATCCGAGCGTTCGTACTCTACGGCGAGGAGCCCGACCCGCAGCGCTATGCCCGCCACGTCGAGCTCTCCGAGCGGGTCGCCGGCGGCATCTTCCGGCATGGGCGCATCTTCGGCGCGCCCATGGGGGCGCCGCTGTACAGCTACTACGCCGAGTGGGAGTTCCCCGACATGGAGACGTTCAAGGAGGCTTCGCGCTCGCCCGAGTTCATCGCGACCGGCACCGACGCGGTGGAGATGGGCATCGAGTTCACCGTCCTCTTCGCCGAGCTGAACTAGAGGCTTGATGTGAAATGGGCGCACCCGTGGCTGGTGGCTCAGACACGGCGCATCTCGCCCGGTGCGGGCTTGAACGTAGACACCGCTATGCCCTGCGCCCGCCCCGGACGACCTGCTTGGTCTGAGCCATCCCCACGGGCACGCAATTCCACATCAAGCCTCTAGCG
>Ga0075434_100005134_pt1 | contig 11893 bp, 11 predicted proteins | sample RhiMethybrSRZTD3_FD_75298 | JGI IMG/M metagenome (GOLD analysis project Ga0075434, IMG submission 75298) | Populus rhizosphere microbial communities from Tennessee, USA - Rhizosphere MetaG P. TD hybrid SRZTD3 | ecosystem: Host-associated > Plants > Roots > Rhizosphere > Soil | place: USA... | reverse complement strand
CCACGACGACCGACAAGGTCACCGTGTTCCGCGATCGCGGGCTGTCGTCGGACACCTCGATCTTCATTGACTACGCCATTGACGCGACGCTCGATGCACTGCAGGGCGGTCGACAGCTTGGCGCCGCCACCGTGCGCCGCGTCGCCATCGTCGGGCCTGGCCTCGACTTCAGCGACAAGCTTGACGGCTACGATTTCTATCCGCCGCAGACGATTCAGCCCTTCGCAATCGTCGATACGCTGAAGCGGCTTGGCCTGGCCGCGTCGGACGTGCAGGTGACTGCATTCGATCTCAGCCCGCGCGTTCTTGCCCATCTCGATTCGGTGCGCATGCGGGCGCGCGGAGGTCAGGCGTATCCGGTGGTGCTGCCGCGCAACCTCGAGCAGTCATGGAGCCCGCCGCTCGTCGGCTACTGGCAGCGGTTCGGCGATCGCATTGGAGCAAAGGGCCCCGTTGTAGCGCCGCCGCCGAACGCCGGGCGCGCGCAGGTGCGCAGCATCCTGGTGCGGCCGGACGTGGCGCTGTCGGTCACGCCGCGCGACCTCAATATCGTGTTGCAGCGCCCTGAAACAGGCGAGTCATTCGACGTGGTGATCGCGACGAACATCCTGCTCTACTACGACGTCTTCGAGCAGTCGCTCGCCGGCATCAACATCGCGAAGATGCTGCGGCCCGGCGGGTTTCTCCTGACCAACGATCGGATCTTCGAGCTGCCGACGACGCCGCTGACGGGAATCGGCTACACGGACGTGACGTACATGTCGCTGGCGGGTATCGGGAATACCGGCGCGCGCATCATTTGGTATCAACATCAGTGAAGCAGACCGCCATCGTGCGCCATTTTCGCGTCGCGCATGTCTCACTTCTAACTTTCCACTTCCCACTTCGGTTCGCGTCAGAACTGAACGACGTTCTCAACGTAGCCGAATACGAGTCGGCGTCCGGCGAACGCTCCCGTCACGGCACCACCGCCGCGTCCGGCGGCCAGAAATCCGTTCACGGACCAATGCGGTCCGATCGCATAGTCGACCGAACCTTCGCCGATCGTCGCCAGATGCGTCGATCCGAAGGAAGGGCGCGTCGCAAAGCCGAAGACGCTTCCGTGCTGCTGCGTGGCGCCGCTGCCGTAGTACCAATTATCGCGTGCGGACGCGAGGCCGATGCGACGCCAGTCGAGCCGCACGTTGACATTGGGCCGAGGTCTCGCCATCACCTGCGCGAACAGGTCCGTGTTGTTCATCTGGCTGTAGAGCGCGCTTTGGGCATATTGGCGGACCGTCGGCAGCATTTCGAAGAACGTGCCGTGCCGGCTATCCGACGCGTTGCGATCGCCCGAGGCGAACAGATATCCGCCGCGCAGCCACGGCTGCCCATGCACCATCGTCCACTGATGCCCGGCTTCGACCGCGACGCTCGCCGCCCGATGCGTTTGTTCGTACCACGAGCCCGTCTGTAATGCGGTCCAGAGCAGGGCGTCCCATTGACGTCCGTCCCTCGCCGCCGGTGCGGCGACAATCGTCGCGCCAAAGGTGTTGATGCCGACGTCGGCCGCGGCAGCCGATCGACCTGTGTTGTCAGGCCGCTGTGTGACTGCCCGCGTGTCGCGATAGCGGTAGGAAAATACTTGATACTGCACCGACGGCGCCGCCACGGCGGAGTTGACCGTCGCGGCCGCGCCCAGCACGGTCACATCCGGCATCATGAGTCCTGCGGCGTCTTCGAAGCCTCCCTGCGTCGGATGGAACGCGAAGGCGGAGCCTGCCCATCGGCCATGCGCCGTATCGATACGTACGCCGTCGTAGGCCCGCTGATAAATCGACCACCCGAACTCGCCGATCAGACGGGCGGCGATGTGTTGCAGTCGGACGGCTTCGATCTTCGGATTACCCGACGCGGACTCGTTGCCGGAGGCGTACGGCATGCGGCCGATCTGAATGACCGTGCGCGGTATCAAACGCTTGACGCGAAGATTCGCGTAGCGCAGGTACACCTGATGGCTGTCAGTACGGCCCGCATGCGAGTAGTAGACCGCGCCAGTGCCAAGCGGACCGGGTCCTATGGCGTCGCCGGGCAGGCCGGCGAAGTGTACGTATTGCAGCGCGCCCGTGAAGTCGTAGGTCGGCCGGACGCGCTGCACGCCCGCGAATAGCCGGTTTGCGAAGAACGCATAGTCGTTATTGCCACCTCCCGCCGGCGGCTCGAAGAACCGCCACATTTCGACGCGACTCCAGTCGCGGAGCATCCATATCGTCGCTGCAGGCCGCGTGGATGTCGTCTGCGCCGCCGCAGCCGACGCCAGCAGACACATCATCATTGCGGCGAAGATGCGGCGCACTCAGCGCGGCTCGACTGCAATAATGCGATCCGCCGCTGCGCGCAGATCAGCCGCAACGACGTCGGGCCTGGCACCGGCCGGAAAGAGCGCATGACCCGGACGTGTCAGGAACGCCGCCGCGCAGCCGGCCCGCAGAGCCCCTTGCACATCCCACGCGTGCGCGGCAATCATGCGCAGCCCGCTGGTCGCGACGCCCATTTCGCGCGCGACGTACTGATACACCTCCGGAGCCGGTTTGTATTTCTTGACCGCGTCGACGGAGAACGATCGCTCGAAGAAATCGGCCAGGCCCGCATTCTTCAACTGCTGCGCCACGGTCGCGGGAGCCGAATTGGTGAGCGTCACCAGACGGAATCCGGCATCCTTCAGGCGCCTGAGACCGTCTTTGACGTCAGGGTGGGCGGGCAGCGATAGAGTTCCTTGCAGAATGCGCGTCCGATCGTCGACGGAGAGCGTCTTTCCGTGTGCCGCGGCGGTCATGTCGAGCACCGCCCCTGCGAGAGTGCCGAAGTCGGCGTACGGCCCCGCCACCGTTGCCACATTCGCGTACAGCAAAAGGCTGGCGAACCATTCCTTCAACACTTGACCATCGCCGAACGCCGCGGCGAAATGCGGCTGAAGCGCGTTGATATCGAGCATCGTCTCGATCACGTCGAGCACGAGGATGTGGCGGCCGCCGGCTCCGCGCTGCTGGGCGCGGCCGACACGGCTTGCGGCAACGGCCAGAGCGGCAGAACCGAGCACCATCCCCACGAAGTGTCTTCGCGACGCCATATGAAGCCTCCGCGCAGTAGTATTGATCGCGTTACGAACAGGAGCATGCATGGTGATGAGCCGAGCAGTTATGTTCTGCGCGTTGATTGCAGCGGCAAGCGTCGCGACATCGGCGCAGGATGTACGCCGCGTCAATGTGTCGAAACTCGGTCCACAGGTCGGCCAAACCGTTCCGGATTTCTCGCTGGCGGATCAGCACGGGACGAAACGGACCCTGCAGTCCATCATGGGGCCGAAGGGCGCGATGGTCGTGTTCTATCGGTCTGCTGACTGGTGCCCGTACTGCAAGACGCAGTTGCTGGAGCTGCAAAGCCAGTACGACACGCTGCGCAAGGATGGGCTCGGCCTCGTCGGCATCAGCTACGATTCACAGGACATTCTCCAAGCCTTCAGTGAGCAGCACGGCATCACGTTCCCGCTGCTCTCCGACGTCGGGTCCGCCACGATCAAACGCTACGGCATCCTGAATACTGTTGCCGAAGAGGGCCTCGGCCCGAAGGGCAACGATCCTGACGTGATAGCGCGCGTGAAGCTCTATGTCTCCGCCAACGGCGCTAATGAGCGGCAGCGCGGCATCCCGTTCCCCGGCACCTTCATCGTCGATCGCAGTGGACGAGTGAAGGCGCGCTTCTTCGAGGACTCCTACACCGTTCGCGACACCGTGTCGAGCATCCGCGTGCGGCTCAATGAAGGAGGGTCATCCGTCGCCGCCACGCGCGTGCAGTCGGCGCAGTTGGAGGTGGTGACGTATCCGTCCGACAGCTCGGTTGCTCCGGGCAATCGCTTTTCGATCGTGGCGCAGGTGATGCCGCATAACGGCGTGCACGTCTACGCGCCAGGCGCGGGCAATTACAAGGTGATCAACCTGAAGGTACTGCCCGCGCAGTACATCCGTGCGCTCGCGCCGGTCTACCCGCCGTCGGAGGTGTACTTCTTCAAGCCGCTGAACGAGCGCGTGCCGACCTACCAGAAGGCATTCACGATCACTCAGGACGTCGTGTTGGATGGATCGGCCGCAGCACGTACGGCGCTGGCGAAGCAAGGAGCGATGACCATCGGAGGCGCTCTCAGCTATCAGGCGTGTGACGATCGTCTGTGCTACGACCCGGTGACGCTGCCGCTATCCTGGACCGTGGGCCTCAAACCGATCGTCACGCAACAGACCGTGCGGCCCGCGACGAAGTAGAATCGGCGGCATCAGGGCACGCGGATCGACAACGGTACCGCAAGCTCGCCCCACGCGAACTCGAGCACCGCCTCCTTGCCTTCCACCATCGGGAAAGAGAACGTGAGCGTCTCGATGTGCGGGACGTTGCGCGGAGTGACCTGCAGCCGTAGTGCGTCCTGTTTGTCGCCGGGGTAATCCGTGTGATAGGCGTCGGCTTTCCTGTTGAAAATCACCGTCCATTGATCTGGGCGCGGGATCGTCCACATGCTGTACGACCCTTTTGGCAGCGGCCTGCCGTTCACTTCGATGTTGCGGCTGATGCCGAGCGTAGTCGCTTTGTCCGCACCGGGTGTCCAGACTTGCCCGTACGGTACCAAGGCGCCGAACAGTTGACGACCTCGTGCCACGGGTCGGCTATACGTCACCGTGATCTCGGTCGTCGCAATTCTCTGCGCGACGGCCGCGGCCTGACTCTTACTGACCTGATCGAGTGGAATGACCTCTTCAGAGATGTCGGTGATGTCGGCTGGAGCCGCCGATACGGGCCTGACATCACGGCTCGGATCCCGCCGGCATCCGGTGAGGACAACGAGCGCTACGCACAACGATGCGGTGTAATTCACGCCGACCAGATAGTACCCGCTACGGGCCGCCGCCGATGTCTGAAGACTCACACAGAAGGAGGGAACCCGTCGAGCTATGAACCGCAGGTTTGATCTGATTGTCGTCGGCTCCGGCGCAGCTGCCGGCAACATTGCATCGCGCTGTCGTACGGCCGGCTGGAGCGTGGCGATGATCGACAAACGGCCGTTTGGCGGCACGTGCGCCCTGCGCGGCTGTGATCCGAAAAAAGTGCTCGTCGGCGCAGCGGCTGCGGTGGACGCTGCGCGCGCGCTGGCGGGCAACGGCGTCGATGTCGGCGGTCTCATGCTGGACTGGCCCGCCTTGATGCGGTTCAAGCGAACGTTTACCGATCCGGTTCCGGCCGCGCGTCGCGCCGAGCTCGCGCGAGCAGGCATCGAAGCATTGGATGGAACCGCTCGATTCGCCGGACCGCGGCACGTCACGGTCAACGACGAACGCATCGAGGCGACACGCGCAATCGCAATTGCGGCCGGCGCCATGCCGATGAAGCTGCCCATCGACGGAGCCGAGCACGTCATCATCAGCGACCAGTTCCTCGGTCTCGAGACGCTGCCCGCGTCCGTCGCTTTCATCGGCGGCGGCTATGTCTCATTCGAATTCGCGCACGTTGCCGCACGTGCCGGAGCGAAGGTAACCATCGTGCACCAGGGGACGCGTCCCCTCGAGCCATTCGATGCGGACCTCGTCGATCGACTCGTCGCCCGCACGCGGGAGCTCGGCATCGAGCTGCAGCTCGGGACCGAGGTGCGCCGTGTCGAACGTGCCGGCACGCGGCTGCGGGTCATCGGCTCCGTGCAGTCGCGCGACGTTGCCATAGAGGTGGATCTCGTCGTGCACGGCGCCGGCCGCATTCCCGATCTCCAGGATCTCGACCTCGACGCGGCCGGCGTTCAGTATTCACGCAAGGGCATCGCCGTGAACCGTTTTCTGCAAAGCGTCTCGAACCCCGCGGTGTACGCGGCGGGCGATTGCGCCGATTCGGGCGGACCGCCGCTGACGCCGGTGGCTGGTTACGAAGGCCGCATCGTCGCCGCCAACCTGCTGGAAGGGAACCACACGGTGACGGAGTACGCAGCGATTCCGAGTGTCGTCTTTACGATTCCGCCGCTGGCTCGCGTCGGCCTCGATGAAGAGGAGGCACGCCGCGATCGCCTGCAGTTCACCGTTCGACATGAAGACACCGCTGGTTGGTACGCGTCGAGACGCGTCGGCGAGCGACATTCAGCATTCAAGGTGCTGGTCGAAAATGGGACCGACCGGATTATTGGAGCGCACATGCTTGCACCGCATGCCGACGAAACCATCAATCTTTTTTCGCTCGCGATACGTGCGGGGGTATCCGCACCTCAACTCAAGCAGATGCTATGGGCGTACCCCACGCAGGCGTCTGAGACGAACTACATGATCTGAACCCAGCGGTGGTCAGGTGTCATCCGATGCGGGCTTCGGCTGTCAGCAGCGACCAGCAGCGCGTGCCGAGCTGCGTCTTCCACTTCTCGTAGACACCGCTGAGCATCCGTCGGAACGCCGCCTGCTCGACGAGGTTGAACGTCGCGCCCTGCTGCGCGAGCGTTGTCCGCAGCTGTGCATTCAGTGCCCCCTGTCGCCGCCGCTGCAGCTTCACGTGCTTCGCCACGTTCCGCTCGACGATGGTCTGCACGTCGGCAGGCAATCGCTTCCAGGTTGCCAGATGTGCGAGCTCGTTAAAGCCCGACCAGATGTGATTCGTCACGCTGATGTAGCGGACGACCTCGTACAGCTTGAACAGCTCGATCAGCGCCAGCGGGTTTTCCTGCGCATCCACCTTGCCGGATTTCAGCGCCGCATAGATATCGGCGCTGTTGACCGTCACCGGCTCCGCGCCGAACGCGCGAAAGGTATCCGCAATCAGCGGCGCATCCGGCGTGCGCATCTTGATGCCCATCAGATCTGCAGGCACGACGACAGGCCGCAGCGTGATTGAAATCTGTCGCATGCCGTTGTCGAACGCACCGACCGGAAACGCACGCAGGCCGTGCGCCTCGATTTCGCTGCGAAGGTAGGCGCCGAGCGGGCCGTCCATGACGCGATGTGCGTGTTCCGCGGATCGAAAGGCGAACGGCATGTCCTGCACCGCGGTGACGGGCACGACGCGGTCCAGCACGCCGCCCATCAGCGTGAAGAACTCGATTTCGCCGGCTAGGAGCATCCGCAGTGCCTGCGGATCGCTGCCGGGGATGTTGTTGTTCTGCGCGTAGACGCGCGTCTCGACTCGGCCGGCCGTTTCCCTGCGGACGTCCTCCCACATGGCCACGAGCTGCCGGTGCAGCGGGCTTTCCGCGACCTGGTTGTGGTACTGCGAGAAGGTGAAGTCAGCAGCTCGAGCGGACCGTGCGAAGACCGTCAGCCCGAGGCCCGCGACAAAGCCGCGCCGCGAAAGCTTCATGCCCCGATGTTACCAACCATCACCCGCGAACCTCCGGACCCACGAACCTGCGAACCACCGATATAATCTCGCCCCATGCCTGCCTACTGGATAGCGCATTCGAAGATCAACAACCCTGTCGAATACAAGAAATACACGGACCCGCTGCCCGGCATTTTCAAGAAGCACGGGGCGAAAATTCTGGCGCGCGGCGGACGGTATCGTCAGATGGAAGGCCCGGAATATTTTCACCGGCATGTTGTGATTGAATTCCCGACGTTCGAGCAGGCGGTGGCGTGCTTCGAGTCGGAGGAATACAAGACAGCCGCCGAGCATCGCCGCCGCAACGGCGTCGGCGAAGTGCAGAACGTCATCGTCGACGGCGGCGACGCGACCAAGTAGGGCGCCCCATGTCCGGCGCGCCAAGGAGAAGCTTATGAAACGGCTGGTTGGTATTGTGGCTCTGCTAGCGATCGCCGGCACGGCATCGGCGCAGGAACGTGGAGGTGGTGGTGGCCGCGGCGAGGCGCCGATGCCGCGCCTGAAGCTGACTAGTCCAGGCTTCACCGACGGCGGCGAGTATCCGCTCGAGTTCACCTGCTACGCCAACGGCGGCAATGCGCAGAACCCGAGCGCGATCAATCCGCCCTTTGCGTGGACGAATGTGCCGGCCGGCACGCAGAGCTTCGTGCTCGCGCTGAACGGCCCGGATAATCACCCGAACAAGGGCATCAATATGGAGATGTTCTGGGTGGTCTACAACATTCCCGCGACGGCGACGTCGGTTGCGAAGGGGCTCAAGCCCGGCGATCTACCCGACGGCAGCCATCAGGCAGCGGGGCAGCGCAACATCCAGGGCTATCGCGGACCGTGTGCGCCGGTCGGTGTCGGACGGCTGCACTATCTGTTCAATCTGTTTGCACTGGATACGAAGCTGGATCTTCCCGCGGGAGCGACCGAGGCAGACATCCGCAAGGCGATGGACGGCCACATCATCGGCTCGAGCATCAATGTCGCTGCGTTTGAGAGAAAGCCGTAGGCAAGCTTGGAACTTATTTCTTGCCCTCGTCCTGTTTGCCTTTGACCACCGGATTAAGCTCGCCCAGGCCTCCGTCGTTGCACGAGAGGCCGGGCGCTGCCCCCGGCAGGCCCTGACGTTCAATCCATCCGCAGCAATACCGGCCGCATGATGCCGGCGGCGTGTAGACGCCTTTCAGCTTGTGGCGATACTCGGGGTAGAGCGATTCCGCATAGCCGAGCGCCGCTTCCTTCGGCAGGTTGTACGTTCGCATCATGAAGTCGGCCTCGGGATTCTGACCCGGCAGGTAATGCGGAACGATGCCCGAATCCTCGAGCCGCGGAATCTCGTTCGCGGTATTGCAGATCGATCGGCCGCCCTGATTCGCGCGGGGATCGAACTTGAAGACGCGGCTGACGACGTGCGGCTCGCTCAGATAGAAAGGATCCTCCTGGATGGTGACAACCGTCAGCAGGTCGTCGTGCCGAGTGAGGTGCACCCAGTAGGTGGTCTGATCGCTGGCAGGAATGCCATTGCCGCGGCGAATCCACGTTGTCTTGACGTGCGTCGTCCGTACCGTCAGCGTGTCGCCTTCCCATTTGCCCGTGCTGAAGCCCGCCGCGGTCGAGAGCGCATTCGGTGAAGGCTCGGGGCGGCCGTCCATCCAGATCGTCAGCGTGTCGCGCAGGTAGTCACCTTCGATCTTCCACGCGACGACCTTGTCGTCCTTGTCCACCTCGCTCCAGATGCGCATGCCGAGCGGCCGGTACTGCAGCACCCACGGCGCCTGCGCGAGGCACTGGCGCTCGACCGTAGACGGCAGGTTCGATGTGTAGAGCAGCGCCTTCGCGCGTCCTTCGTCGGTCATCGGCATGCCGGTGAAGTCGCCGAGGTCGGAACCTGGACCGCGCTCGATGTAGTCCTCGTAGAGAATCGGCGAGTACGAGCCGGTCAGCTCGATCTGCGCGAACGCGGGAACACTCATCGCCAGCGCCCCGAAAGCCAGGAAAACGATACGCCTCATTGCTAGAACCTCGCGTCGCAGGTTGAGGGATCCCACTTGCTGCCGTCCTTCTCCTTCTTGAAGTGCAGCGAGGTGATCCACGGCGTCTGCAGGTAGACGGGATCGTCAACGACGTTGGTGTCCACCAGATACTGATCGCCGTTGGTTTCCGTGTGCAGATCCCAGTACTCGGTCATCGTAGCCCGGTCGCTGTAGGGCACGCCGTTTTTCCGCAGGTAGCCCGGGCGCATCTGGGTCGTCACCGACTTGATCGATCCGTGGCGAGCGCCGCCGCGTCCGCGTCCACCGCCGGCCGCCATCACCCACTGTGCGGTGGTCACGCCCTGCCACGTTTTCGCACCCGCACCTGCCCTACCCGCCTCACTCGCCCCACTTACCCCAGTGAAACGAAGCAGGCGCGTTTGCTGACCATAATCGGATTCAATTTTCAGTGTGTTGTCGTCCTGCCACGTGATGTGCAGCCGCGTTGGTCCGCGCATCAGGCCAGCCGCGCCGTACGCCTTGCACTGCTCACCCGCGGCTTCGTCTTTGGCCGGATCCCACGCCTCGGCGACGCGCAGACCTTCAGGACTGAGCGGAATGCTGACGACGTCCCCTTTCGCGGGCGTCACCATGCGCCAGCGCCAGTCTTCAGAGATGATCGCGACCCAGTAGCCGGTGGGATCGAACGGAGCGGCTGCGCGCGCTGACGGTGGGCCGCCGGCGCGGCCGGCGGGAGCCGCGCCGCGGCCCTGTGCCGACACGTTCAACGCAAGCACCGCCACAAACGCGGCGGTGATTGGAATTTGGAATTGGGAATTTGGAAGTTGGGATTTCAATTTGTTTTTCCCGCCGACGGTTTCGTTGCGTTCTTGAGTCCGTTATAGATCGCTTCGACGAACATGTCGGTCGTCCACGGCCCAGTGTCGGACCCGTACCGTTTGCGGTAGCCGGCGGTCGGATTCGCCGCCTTCACCTGCTCGAGTGTCATCCCCTTCTTGACCATATCCTCGATGATGTCCTTGATGGTCGTCACCATGTCCCGGTAGTCGACCAGCTCGCCGTAGTCGGAGATGCGGCCATGGCCGGGGACGACGATCGTCCGACCAGGCTTCAAGACGAGTGGCATCGGCGGAACGGTGAGATCCAGCAGTCGATTCAGTGCCTCGAGCTCGCCCTGGATGCTGCCACCCTTCGCCGGGTCGATAACGGGGAAGTGTCGCAGGTCGACGATGTCGCCGGTGACGATTACGTCGGCGCGTCGGAAATGGACCAGGACGTCGCCGTCGGAAACGGCGCCCAGCTGCCTGATGACCTGCACCGCCTCGTCGTTGACGTAGAACGATCGGTATTTCGAGGTGAACGTCTCGGTGGGCCACATCGCAGTCGGGGCGGGCTTCTCGTTGCGATTCTTCGGCGCGCTCATCCGCTGCAGCACGTTCTCGTGGGAGAGCACGGTGGCGCGCTCTTCGTCGGTGAAGTTATCGGGGTTGATCGGCACGCCCGCGGCACCGACCTTGTCGTTGCCGCCGACATGCTCCGGATCCGCGCTCGTATTGATGATCATGCGGATTGGAGCCTTCGTAATGGCGCGCACCGCCGCGAGCGTGCGGTCGGCCATCGCTTCCGATCCGCTGTCCACGAGAATGACGCCGTCCTCGCCGAGGTGCACCGTGACATTGCCACCCGCGCCGAAGATCACCCAGACGTTGCTACGGATCTGAATCGTATCGAGCTTGTCCGCCGAAGCGTTTGCAGAGGCGGACTGCGCCCGGGCATCCACAGCCGCGAAGATGAGCGCCGCCGCGATCACTCCGAGCACCGATTTACTGCGAAATTCCGCTGCAATCATGGTCGCGCGAAGCATAAACCATTCGAGCCTCCGTGGTATATTCGCCGCGCTTTTCCACCTGTTTTCGAGGAGCTGGACTTATGCGCTACTGGCTCGTCGGGATCTTCGCGCTCCTTTCCGTTGCAACGGCTTCCGCACAGTCGGTCTCCACGGCACAGATCAACGGGACGGTGCGTGATGAAAGCGGCGGCGGCCTGCCGGGTGCGACGATTACGGTCACGCAGACCGACACGGGTCTGGTGCGCTCGTCGGTCTCGGACGAAGCGGGGTCCTACATCCTTCAGAACCTTCCCATCGGTCCGTATCGCTTCGAGGCGGAGCTGCAAGGCTTCCGCAAGTTCGTGCAGACCGGCATCGTCCTGCAGGTGAACGCCAATCCGACCCTGAACGTGACGCTGCAGCTGGGCCAGCTTGCGGAAACGATTACGGTGCAAGGAACCGCTGCGCTGGTGGAAACGCGGAACCCCGGCATCGGTCAGGTAATCACGAACCAGCAGGTCGTCGAGCTCCCGCTCAACGGCCGTCAGCTCACCGAACTGGTGTTTCAGGCGGGACTAGCGACCGGCGGAAAGAGCACGAGCGACGCGCCGGGTGGCAACGTGCTGAATACTGGGGTTCGTAGCTACCCGAACACGACCATCGTCGTCGCCGGCGGCCTGTCGAACGGCATGACGTATCTGCTCGACGGCGGCAC